>Ga0335085_10015154_pt1 | contig 11193 bp, 6 predicted proteins | sample Lox_Sample_45_FD_206712 | JGI IMG/M metagenome (GOLD analysis project Ga0335085, IMG submission 206712) | Soil microbial communities from Loxahatchee National Wildlife Refuge, Florida, United States - Lox_Sample_4.5 | ecosystem: Environmental > Terrestrial > Soil > Wetlands | place: USA: Florida... | reverse complement strand
GGGTCTTCAGGGAATCGAGTGGGTGATTCTGAAGGCTCATAGCGGGGGAAGCATACAGGAGAGGACTTTGAGGCGGAGATATTCCTCGTCGCGTAATCCGTAGGCGCGTCGCTGGAAGACGCGGATTTTGTTGTTGAGGCCTTCGACGAAGCCGAGCGAGACTTTGTTTTCCGGTTTGCAGTAGGCGGCGATACCGTCCCAATGACGATCGATCATGTCGGCGAAGCGCTCATAGGGTTCGAGGCGCTGCCATTTGAGGCTGGCGCGCCAATTGTCGAAGAAGCGCCGCGCCCAGCCCTCGCGCCCGTAGTCCCAGAGCTGGCCGAAAGCCTCCTTCAGGATGTAGGCGGTGTTCAACCGCTTGTTGGCGCTCAACAGGAGCTTGAGCGAGCGTTTGCCTTCCAGGGTGAGATTGTCGTGGCGCGACAGCAACGTATATTTCTGGCCCTTGATGAAGCGCCGTTGCTTGCCGCTGAGGCGGGCGTACTCGGCCTTGCGCACCTTGTCGAGCGCTTCGCCGAGATGGCGTAAGATGTGGAACTTGTCGAACAGGATCGCGGCTTGCGGCGCCTTGTCCTTGGCGACATTGCGGAACGGCTTCCACATGTCCATCACGGCGAGCTTGATTTGGCGGCTCTTTCCGGGCCCCAGCCAGGCATAGAACTGCGCCATGCTGGCCTCGGAACGATCCGCGCCGCCGAACCAGATCGGCCGCTTGCGAACCAGGTCGCTGACCACGATGCGATAGCTGTGGCCCTTGCGGATCGAGATTTCGTCGATGCCGATCGCCTTGGGTCCCGGCGTACCGGCGCGCGCGATTTGGGCCCGCATGTACTGCATCTCCAGCGTCTTGACCGTGTCCCAGTCGAGCTTCAGTTCCTTGGCGACGTCGCGGATCGAGGCCTGCGCGCAGCGGCGCCCGACATAGAATGCAAAGCGTTTGGTGAAGTGCGGATTGTCCGCCAGAAAATCCAGCCGTTCGCGCTTCACGGTGCCGCAACGCCGGCACGCGACACGCCGCACTTCGAGTTCCAGAACAATCCGCAGCCCGGCACATGGCAGGTCGCGAACTTGCCGTATCCGACGGTCGTACCAGCCCTTCTGGGCTCGCCCGCAACATCCGCAGATCGTTTTTTTGAGCGCCGTTCGAGACCGACGATCCGCACATCCGGATCACCGAAAACCCCGCGTACCGTTTCCTTCGGACGAAAACCCGCGAAGAAATACCCATCCGACAGACGCCGCCGACGCCTTGTTGTTTTGGCCATCCCTCTTCATGCCAAATTCCACCACAATCCCAAGTGCATAAAAGCGAATACCCACAGGCTGTTCCCCCGCTATGAGCCTTCAGAATCACCCACTCGATACCCTGAAGACCCGCAATTTATTCGGTCGTGTTGCGGTGCGGCGAGCGGACCTTACTGCCTTGCCGCAAAAGTCCGGGAGGTGTAGTCTTTTTGCTGCTCATCCTTCTCGCACCAGCGTTTTTTCGGGGGGAACATGGCGCAATCCGTCCTTGAATTCCGTCTCAAGTCAGTGTGGCCGGGCCTTGTGCTTGCCTCTCTCGTCGGCGCAAACGCCGATGCCACGGTCGTTGTCTCGTCCGGCCCCACGCAGAATATCGCCTGCAACGCCCAAGGTGTCTGCACGCCGTCGTCAACGGAATCGGTCCTGAACGTCACGCAGCTCGAAAATATACTGGTCAGCACGAATGCGACCATCGGTACCGGTTCTGGCGCGCTTGCGGCCAAGATGAAGGACATTGTCATTGATGCCGGAGTCACCTGGACCAACGGGACCAGGCTGACGCTGGAAGCCTGGCGCTCGGTCAGGATCAACCAGCCGGTCAGCGATATGGGCGCCGGCGGCCTGAGTCTTCGCACAAATCTTGGGGGAACCAGTGGGAGGCTTTCTTTCGGCAACAAGGGCAACGTAACACTGTCCAGCGGCGCCAATCAGGTGACGATCAACGATCTGTTGTACCGTCCTGTTTTCGGCGTGGCCGCGCTGGCCGCGGCTATTGCCGGCAATCCTGCGGGGCATTTCATCTTGGGCGCGAGCTACGACGCGACTGCCGACGGGACATACGCCCATCCGCCGATTCCCACGACGTTTACCGGCACGCTGGAGGCTTTCGGCAACAGGATAACGCATCTCAAAGTGCATGATACGACGATGGCGGAACCGGCAGCGTTGTTTTCGCAAATTGGCTCGGGCGGCGCGGTGCGCGATCTCGAACTTCTGACGATCAACGTGTCCGGAACGGGCATTGTCGGCGGCCTCGTGGCGACCAACGCTCAGGGCTCGACGATCACGGGGCAGATCGTTGACGGTTCGGTCAAAGCCAGCGGGAGCGGTACGAGCCCGAACGGGATATTCATTGCGGTGGGCGGCGTGGCGGGCCTGAACAACGGCCTGATCGAGTTTTCCCGCTCCACCGCCACCATCACTGCCACCGTCAGCGACAAGAAGGGAGTCGGAGCCACGGTCCTTGCGGGTGGTCTTGTCGGTTGGGTCGACGATCCCCTTGGCGCCATACAGCATTCGTGGGCGGGTGGCGCGGTGAACATCAGCATGAACGACCCGGCGGGCAACGCCAATTGCAATGCGGGCGGGCTGGTCGGCGGAAACGATGGCGGCAGCATTACACTCAACTCCTTCGCCGTCGGTTCGGCGACGGCAAGCGGCCAGTGCTTTTCGACGTCGGGGATCGGCGGTCTGGTCGGCTACAACGACGATGGCTCGATTGATCGCGCCTCTGCCTCGGGCGCGGCAACCGGCGTTGCGTTCAGCGATGTCGGCGGCCTGATCGGTACGAACTTCAACCTGACGTCCTGCAGCTGCTCCGTCACCAACAGTGTGGCGACCGGTGCTGCGCTTGGCGGGAACAACGCCTATGTGGGCGGATTCATCGGTGAGAATTCAGGCTTGGTTGTGGCCAACGGCCTTGCCACAGGGACCGTGAACGGCGGCGCCAGCAGTTCTCTGGGAGGTTTCGTCGGTGAGGATGACTTTGGCAATTCCGGCAACTTCTCGAACGATGCCTGGAATACGCAGACGAGCAACATCACGAACTGCACGCAGGGCTCCGGCAACGTGTCCTCCGAATCCGGGATTCAGGGCACGACGTGCTGAGCGGTCCGGCCCAATCGACAGCGCGACAACCACGCCCGCAACCATCTTCGAAGCCATTCCGGCAAGGCTCACAGAAATGCTCGTTATCAATTTGAATTGAGGTAGACGCGCATTCACTGGCGAATTGCGTAACCTTTTTGCTCTTCTCATGTCTGGATGCATGCGTCTTCCGTTGCGGATTAGGTCGGGCCTGTTCATGGTTGGTTGACCGTTAGTCGGAAAATCCTGGGGGGATTGTGCAGTGGACCGTCCGCGGTCACGGGTTGGACACTGCCAGAGGCCGGCTGCTGAGCCACAATTCCGTTGTCGATATAATGAGAGGGGAAGATGCTTCGAAAAGCTTGCCTGACGACCGCGTGTCTTCTGATCGGCACCGGCGCCGCTTTGGGGAGCACCTTCACCTACACGAGCGCACCGCTTTCGGTGGGCAGCGAGGGTGGGAACGGCGCGAAACAGGTGAAAATCTCTTTCGCTGCGCTCGCGCCGCCCGCGCCGGGCAAATGCGTCCTAACACAGAAAGTCATGGCATACGCCGATGGTGCGCACACGCTGAGGAAGCTTCGGGCTGACGGTTATATCCTGACAAAGAACGTTATCCAGGATACGGGCGGCAACGAAAAAGTTGTGAAAATGACTTACGCCAATGTGTGTCTCGGCACAGATGGGAAGACGGTGACGGGCACATATCAGATTTATTTCACCTACTCGAACAGCGTCGTATATGGCTGGTTCATCGCCAACAATCTCGCATACAGCGTGCCCGGCGACGACGTCGAGGTCGACCTCTATTTTGGCGGCGAAGTCCCCCAGGTCTATTCCAATGTCTCGGACACGCAGGGAACGTGGACGATCGTACCCTGATTGCGGTGGCAGGTCGACCGCGATGCATATCACTCTGGCGACACGTCCACGCCCACGTCGATCATGTGTTCGCCACCGCTCGAGACGATGCCGGTGATGGGAGCCACGTCGCCGTAGTCGCGGCCCCAGGCAAGCGTGATATGGCCTTCGCCGGGAAGAATATCGTTGGTGGGATCGAGGTCGACCCAGCCGAAGGGTGGAGCCCACACGGCAAACCAGGCATGACTTGCGTCGGCGCCGACAAGGCGCGGCTGACCGGGCGGCGGCTGTGTCAGGAGATATCCGCTGACATAACGGGCGGGGAGCCCCAAGGATCTCAAGCAGGCGATGGCGACATGCGCGAGATCCTGGCACACACCGGCGCGAATCTCGAACACGCGCTCGACAGGGGTGGCTGCATCCGTAACGGTTGAATCGTAACGAAACTCCTCGTGGATCCGGTGCATCAGTCTGAGGCTCCCGGCGAGGATCGACTCCCCTTGCGGGAAACATTCCGCGGCATAGTCGGCAAACGTGGCCGTCAGGGTCACGCGCGGGGACGCAAACAGGAAGCCGATTGCCTGCCGCGAATTGGAATCCCTTGCCGTCTCGAGCGTGTCGCGCACCCGTTCCCAGGCCTGGCTCGCGGTCGCGTCGAGTGAGAGCGATGGAGAGACCTGCACACGGCAGTCGGAGATCACTTCCAGCGTCTCATGCGGATGATCGATGAAGAGCCACTCCGCCGTGTTGCCGAAATAGTCGTTGCGCCGCAAACGGCGCGATGTGGGTAAGGATAGCCGCACATGCGATTGCATCAGATGCTGTGCCGATGTCTCTCGCGGGACGAGGTGCGCGAGATGACAGGAGTGCGACACCTCTTGCAGGTAGCGATAGGAAGTGCGGTGGTGGACGCGATAATTCATGAGCGCGCCTCCGTGTGTAGGGTGCCCGCTCTCAGACGCGGCGCGTGCCGGAAATATGCGTCCGTGATCTCGTCGGCGATCGCCCACATCGCCTGTTCGATTCTGTTCGTGAAGTCGACCAGGCTCCGGCGCGTCGCGCGTTCGTCGATCCCTGCCGGCGACGCGCCATACGCGGCCAGCTCCGCGCGGACGTCGGCGGCAAGCGTGAGCGGGCGGACATTGCGCTTGCCGGGGGAACTGCGCGGCAACTCCCGCAAATTGTCGGCGATTGCCGTGATTTGAAACGCGGCGGCGCGCGGATTGCTATCGTCGAGAAGCAGCAGGTCGACGACGGGCGCGAGCTGGAAGACATTCAGATAGCGCGAGCGATACGTCATCGTGCTATCGGCAATCTCAAGCATCATGCGCAGCCGCTCGATATCGACTCCATCCGAACCGGCCGCCATTTCGCGGACAAGCCATGCGAGATTGGCGCCCCGTTCGACGCGGCGGCCGAGGTCGAGAAACACCCAGTTCGGACCGTGCGTCATATTCTCCGCCGAAAGGCCGGAAAGGGCCGCCGCGTGGCGCACCATGGCATCGAGATAGGAGAGCGCCTCGGCCGAGTCGAAACCCGATGGCGCCTCCGGCAGCGTATCGCGCGTGGTGAGCACGTGAATGGCACGCCAAGTGTCCAGCGATAACCGGTCGCGCACCGACCAGGCTGTCTGACGGACGCGCGCAAGCACGCCTTGCAATCCGTTTCCTCCGTTGCGGCCATAAATGATCTTGCGCAAGCCGTGTGGCAGCCTGCTCTCGTTCTCGTGGAACGGTGGGGTGCCTGTCTGAACGAATGGCGCCAGCAGGCCCTGCGCCACGGCATGCGCAATGCCGGATTCGTCGCCAAGTCGCAGGATGAGCGCGCGCAGAATTCTCACCAGATTTTCCGCGCGTTCCGCATATCGTCCGAGCCAGAACAGATTATCCATGGCGCGGCTGGGCGGCGCTTCGCCGGTGCGACGGATTTCGAGCGGCTGGGCAGCGTCCTTGAGCAGGCTGAAGCGATCTACGGTGCCCTCGGTCGCAACCCAGGTATCCTTGCTGGCGGCGCCGGACTGCATGGAGAGCGCGCGGGCATGGGCGTCGGCCGCGACGCGCGTCAGGCCTCCTGGCATCACGACGTAGCCATGGGGCGTCCATGCCGCGAAAACCCGCAGCGACACCGGGCGATTCGTGCGCTTGCCGTCTTCAAATACCGGCGCCAATCCCAGCGGCGCGACGTCCTGCGTCACGACGGTGGCGCCGCGGCGCGCAACCTGCTCCTCAAGAGCGGCGATTTCCGCGGACGTCAGATCCTTGCCCAGACGCGCCGATGACATGCGGGAAAACAGAGGTCTCGCATCGAATGCATTGCGCAGGATCACGCGATCGAGTCGCGTCAGTGCCTCCCTGCGGCCCCAGTCCGTGCCGCACCATACCGTGGGAATATCCGGAATTTTGAGTTCCTCGCCCAGAACGGCGCGCGCGAGGCCCGGCAGGTACGCGTCCATTGCGGGCGATTCCATGACGCCGCCACCCAGGGCGTTGGCGATGACCACGCTGCCGCAGCGCATCGCCTCGATCAGGCCGGGAACGCCAAGCGCGGAGTCGTTACGCAGCTCCAGCGGGTCGCAGAAATCGGAATCGACACGACGAAAAATCGCGCTCACCGGTTCCAGACCGGTCAGTGATTTCAAGAAAACATTGCCGTCGCGAACCAGCAGGTCGTCGCCTTCGACCAATGTGAAGCCGAGATAGTGCGCGAGATAGGCGTGCTCGAAATAGGCTTCGTTGTGCGGTCCCGGCGTCAGCAGGACGGAGCGACCTTTCTGCGTGCGTGTCAGCGACAGCACGCGCTCGCGATATTCGTTGAAGAAAGAGGCAAGCCGCCGGATGCGCATCTCGGCGAATTGATCGGGAAACGTCTGGCTGACGACGATTCTGTTCTCGAGCGCATAGCCAAGTCCGCTGGGTGCATCCGCGCGGGACGCGAGAACGATCCAGTTTCCGTCAGGCGTGCGTGCGAGGTCGGCGGAATAGAGGTGAACATAGACGCCGTTGGCCGGCGAGACACCGCACAGCGGCCGCAGGAACTGCGGGTGACCGAGAACCAGCTGCGCCGGCAGGTGGCCGTCTGCGATCAACTTTTGCGCGCCATAGATGTCGGCAAGCACGGCATTGGCAAGCCTGGCGCGCTGAACGATTCCGGCTTCGATCTTCTTCCAATCGGCTGGCCCGACGACGAACGGAAAAATATCGAGCTGCCATGGCCGCGCGTGGCCGCCGGTCTCGTCGTAGACGTTGTAGGTGACCCCGTTGTCGCGGATCATCGCCTGCGCGCCTGCCCGCCGCTGTGCGAACTCCTCGGGCGGCATCCGTTCGATCGCGTCGTACAGGATTTTCCAGTGCGGCCTTATCTGACCGTTTTCGTCGTGCAACTCCTCGAATACGCGTTCGCGTCCCGCTGGCTCATTGGGAGCGCGGCCGTCCTCGGCCGTCGCAGGATCATGACGCCCAACGATGGGCGCACTTCCAGTCTCGGCAAACGTCGAAGATTCAGGCGAAGTCATCTGCCAATGTGACCCGGCGGATGGCGCAAGTCGAGGGTATGCGGAAAGTCGGGTTGGGCAACCTCGGGTAGAGGTTCGAAAATACCGCCGGTGAATCCAAACGGCTCGAAGCGGGCAAGCCGGCGTCCTTCCGCTTCGTACGCGTTGACCGGGAAGGTCACGTAGTTGCGGCCGCCGGGATGCGCCACATGATAAGTGCAGCCGCCGAGCGAGCGTCTGCGCCAGCGATCCCACACCTCGCACAAGAGCGGCGCGTGCGATGGAATCGTCGGATGCAGCGTGTTTGCCGGCTGCCAGGCGCGGAAGCGCACACCGCCGATCGCCTCGCCGATACCCGTTGGGCGCAGCGGCACGATGCGTCCGTTAACCAGGATTTCGTGCCGGCCAGGGATGAGTCCCGACGCTTTGACTTCCAGACGTTCCACCGAACTGTCGACGAACCGTACCGTACCGCCGATAGAGCCTTGCTCCCCCATTACGTTCCACGGTTCGAGCGCCTGTCGCAGTTCGATGCTTACGCCGCCATATTGCACCTTGCCGGCGAGGGGAAACCGGAACGCCCAATGCGGGCGAAACCATTCCAGGTCGAGCGCAAAGGAATGGGCCTCGAGATCGGCGATGACGTCCGCGAAATCCGCCCAAACGAAATGCGGCAGCATGAAGCGGTCGTGCAGCGCAGTGCCCCAGCGCACCAGCCGCTCCGCATAGGGAGTCTTCCAGAACCGGGCGATCAGCGCGCGCAACAGAAGGCTCTGCGCGAGACTCATCTCCGGATGCGGCGGCATCTCGAAGCCGCGGAATTCCACCAGGCCAAGCCGGCCCGTCGGGCCATCCGGAGAGTAAAGCTTATCGATGCAGATCTCGGTGCGATGCGTATTGCCCGTCACATCGATCAGCAGGTTGCGAAAGATGCGATCGACGAGCCACGGCGGGATGGAGGATACCGTGGCATCGGGCACCTGGCCGAATGCGATCTCCATTTCGTAGAGCGAGTCGAGGCGCGCTTCGTCGATGCGCGGCGCCTGGCTGGTCGGGCCGATGAACAGTCCTGAAAACAAGTACGAGAGCGACGGGTGGTTTTGCCAATAGGCAATCAGGCTCTTCAACAAATCCGGCCGGCGCAAAAAGGGGCTGTCCGCGGCGGTTCGCGAGCCCAGGACGATGTGATTGCCGCCGCCGGTGCCGGTGTGGCGGCCGTCGAGCATGAATTTCTCGGTGCCTAGCCGCGACTGGCGCGCCTCTTCATAAAGCGCATGCGTGATCTCGACCTGTTCGGGCCAGGAATGTGCCGGATGAATATTCACTTCGATCACGCCGGGATCTGGCGTCACCTTGATGAGGTTCAGCCGCGGATCGTGTGGCGGGGGATAGCCTTCTATGTGAATCGCCGTATCCAACTCCGCCGCTGCGTCCTCGACGGCCGAGAGCAGATCGAGATAGTCGGCAGCAGAATCGGCGGGCGGCATGAACACGCAGAGCCGGCCATCGCGCGGCTCGACGGTGAGCGCCGTGCGCACGCTTGCTCCTTCGACCGGCGGCTCCTGTTCCACGCGCGCTCGCCGCATCTCCCAGGACGCATCGCGCACGTCGCCGGACAAATACGGTTGGCGGTAGGAATCGCGGTCCGGCAGCGGTGGCAGTTCGTCGAACGGATCGGGCGGCGGGATGAAATCCCGCACCTCGGGCGGTAGCCAGGGCAGGGAGCCGAGCGGCAGGCGAAAGCCCAGCGGCGAGTCGCCCGGAACGAGATGCAGCCGCCCGGCGCGGGTCGTCCAAAGCTCGGAACGCCAGCTTCTGCGGTCCGGTGCGTTCCAGCGTTGTACGGGGAGCACAAATCCCGTCGGCTTGGCCAATCCGCGCTCGAAGGTGCGCGCCAGCCGTGTGCGTTCCTCCGCATCCTCCAGCTTGGAGTCGAATGGATCGACGTTCTCGGGAAGCGCGCGCTCCTTGCCGATGTAATGCCAGGGATCCTCGTATGCCGGTTGCGCGCATTCGGGATGAATGTCGAGGCGTCTTGCGATGCCGCGCGTCAAGTTGCGTGCCATTTCAATCGTGGCTTTGCCGTCTTGCGCCTCGCGCGCGATGCGTTCCGGATCGCGCCACAAGGGTTGGCCGTCGCCGCGCCAGTAAAGAGAAAACGCCCACCGCGGAAGGCTTTCACCGGGATACCATTTGCCCTGTCCGTGATGGAGAAAGCCGCCGGGGGCGAAGCGTTCCCTGAGCCGGTGAATGAGCGTGTCGGCGAGCGCGCGCTTTTTGGGACCGAGCGCCGCCGTCGTCCATTCTGCACCGTCCATATCGTCGATCGAGACGAAGGTCGGCTCGCCGCCCATCGTGAGCCGCACATCGCCTGCGGCAAGCGCCGCATCGATGTGCTCGCCTGTGCGCGCGATGGCGGACCATTGCTGCGGCGTATACGGCTTCGTGACGCGTGGCGGCTCGGCCACGCGCGTGATCGACATGTCGAACTCGAATGCGACTTCGCACTCGTCGAGCGCGCCGGTAATGGGCGCGGCCTGAGTGGGATTGGCGGCGCAGGCGAGCGGAATGTGACCTTCGCCGGCGAACAGCCCCGACGTGGGATCGAGACCCACCCAGCCCGCGCCGGGAAGGTAGACTTCGCACCAGGCGTGCAGATCGGTGAAGTCCTGCTCTGCGCCGGAAGGACCATCGAGCGATTTCACGTCCGGCTTGAGCTGAATGAGATAACCGGAGGCAAACCGTGCGGCGATACCCATGTGTCGCAGCAGTTGCACCAGCAGCCACGCCGAGTCCCGGCACGAGCCGGCGCGCCGCTCGAGGGTTTCGTCCGGCGTTTGGATGCCGGGCTCCATCCGGATCAGGTAGTTGATGTCGCGCTGAAGCTGCGAATTGAGATTGAAGAGAAAGCCTGTCGTCGGAGACTCGGCGCGCGGGATTGCGCCGAGATAGTGCTCGAACCGTGAGCCGCAATGCGCGGGGCGCAGATACGGCTTGAGCTCCTCGTGCAGCTCCGGCGCATAGTCGAAAGGAAAGACTTCCGCTTCCGGTTCGAGAAAGAAGTCGAACGGATTGATGACGTTGAGCTCCGCCGTCAGGTCCACCGTGACGGTGAGACGATCGGTCTTCTCGGGGACCACGACCCGGGCCAGCCAGTTGGACTGAGGGTCCTGCTGCCAGTTGAGAAAGTGCTGCGCCGGGCTGACGTTGAGGGCGTAGGACAGGATCGGCGTTCGGCAATGCGGAGCCGGCCGCAAGCGCACGACTTGCGGTCCCAGGCTGACGAGACGGTCGTAGCGATAGCGCGTGGCATGATGAAGCGCGACTTGGATGCCCATCGGGCTGGACTATGCTGCAGTTGCGAAGAGCTGGCCATAGCCACGGGCCGCGCCGGGCCGGGCAGCGCGCAACTGTCGCAGTCTCTCTGGGACCGCGGCACCGATTTGGCAGGGCGCAATTCCGCCGTCTCTCCACGCGCGAAAAAGCCGTCATCTCCACGACTTCCGAACTACGTGTAGGCGAGGCGCGATGCCCCTCCGTCTCGTTCACCTTCGTTCGCTCGACAGCTCATGGGGAAGGAGGCGGACGCAATCGCCCTCAATTCATGAAACTTCGCAGCAACTTGCGCCGATTTTCTTCATGTCGCCGCAAGTCGGGAAAGCCTACCAACGCGCCGCACAACGGGGCGCGCGGGCACGGCGCCATATGGACGCAGGGCGCCCGCGGTT
>Ga0335085_10015153_pt1 | contig 11194 bp, 8 predicted proteins | sample Lox_Sample_45_FD_206712 | JGI IMG/M metagenome (GOLD analysis project Ga0335085, IMG submission 206712) | Soil microbial communities from Loxahatchee National Wildlife Refuge, Florida, United States - Lox_Sample_4.5 | ecosystem: Environmental > Terrestrial > Soil > Wetlands | place: USA: Florida... | reverse complement strand
GGCGAACAATATGTCGTCTAAAGTGCTGCCGCCGGACGACCCGAGGCCGGTGGGGCCGGTGGCATGGCGGCCGGTGGCCTCGCCGCGACGCCAGCCCGCGGCGCCTGCGGCGCAAATACCCGCTCCCGATCACGCCGCCCGACTGGCCGAGCAGGAACAGGAGTGCCAGCGAAAAGTCAGGGAGGCTCGGGCTGCCGGGATGCGCGAAGGGGAAGCCGCCGGGCGCAGCCGGGCCGCCGCCGAGGTGCAGCCGGTGATCGAGCGCCTCGGCCGGGCCATCCAGGACTTGGCAGCGCTGCGGCCGCGGCTACGCCGTCAGGCCGAAGCCGACACACTGCAACTCGCGTTGGCGATTGCGCGCCGAGTGCTGCGGCGTGAACTGGCCGTCGATCCGGAGGCTCTGCACGGCCTGGTGCTGGCTGCGCTCGAAAAGGTGGAAGCACGGGAGATCAGCCGCGTGCGGCTGCACCCCTCGCAAAGCGCCGCCGTTTCCGCCTGGCTGCGGCAGGCGGCGGCCGGCCAGACGATCGAGGTGGTGGCTGACCCGGCCTGCCAGCCCGGGGCAGCGGTTTTCGAGACGGAGCGCGGCGATCTGGATGCCTCCGTGGAAACCCAACTGCACGAAATCGAGCGCGGCCTGGCGGACTGCCTCCGGAGGCAGGCATGAGCGACATTCCGGCCGTTGATCCACTGGCGCTCGGCCCTTATTTCGAGGGGCTGCAACGGATTTCGCCGTTCCAATGGACGGGCCATGTGACGGAAGCGGCGGGCCTGCTGGTGGAGTCGCGCGGGCCGGCCGCGGCCATCGGCGATTTCTGCGAAATCCGGCCGGCGGGCGGCCCGCCCATCCGCGCCCAGGTGATCGGATTTCGGAACGGCCGCGTGCTCTCCATGCCCCTCGAAGAGACAGGCGGCCTGCGACTTGGTGACCCGCTAGTGGCGCGCCCGGAAGCGGCCCGGGTGGAAGTGGGGCCGGAGCTGCTGGGCCGGGTGCTGGACGGCTTCGGTCGGCCGATGGATGGTGGCCCGCCTATTCCCGCGCGCGATGCCTACAGCTTGCAAGGTACTCCGGTGGGCCCTCTCGAACGCGAACCGATCACCGAGCCGCTGGCTACCAGTATCCGCGCCATCGATGCTCTGCTGCCGTGCGGCAAAGGGCAGCGGATCGGAATCTTCGGCGGGAGCGGCGTGGGGAAGAGCACGCTGTTGGGCTCGATGAGCCGCCATCATTCCGCCGATGTCAGCGTCATCGCGATGATCGGCGAACGCAACCGCGAGGTGCGCGGATTCCTGGAAAACGAATTGGGGGCCGAAGGCCGGCGGCGCTCGGTAGTAGTCTGCGCCACCAGCGACCGTCCCGCGCCATTACGCGTGCGCGCCTGTCTGGTGGCGCTGGCGGTGGCGGAGTATTTCCGCGACCAGGGCGCCGCGGTCCTGCTGGTGATGGATTCGGTGACGCGGCTGGCCATGGCGCAGCGGGAGATCGGCCTGGCGGCGGGCGAGCCGCCCAGCCAGAAAGGATATACGCCTTCGGTCTTCAACCTGCTGCCGCGAATCCTGGAGCGGGCGGGCAATTTCCGCCGGGGCTCCATCACTGGCTTTTTCACCGTGCTGGTGGAAGGCGACGATTTCAATGAGCCCATTGCCGACGCGGTGCGGGCCATTCTCGACGGCCACATTGTGCTCTCGCGCCAACTGGCGGCGCAAGGCCACTATCCGGCGATTGACGTGCTGCACTCGGTGAGCCGGCTCAGCTCGGCGCTGGCCAGCCCGGCCCAGCAGGCGGCGGCGCGCAAGCTGCGGCAGGCGCTGGCTGTGTACCGCGATTCTGAAGACTTGATCCAGTTGGGTGCCTACGTGGCGGGCGCCAATCCGGCGCTCGACGCTTCTATCCGCATGCGCGGGGAGATGCTGGAATTCCTGCGGCAGGATCACCGCGCCACCGCCACGCCCGCCGATACGCTGCGGCGGCTCGACGAGCTGGCAAAGGGGTTGGATACGCCGCCCGCACCGCTCGCGCAGCGTCAGCCAACCGCCCCCGTGCGATCATGACACGCTTCCGCTTCCGCCTGGAGCGGGTGCTGGCCTGGCGCCGTACCCAACTGGAAATCGCCGAGGCTGCCTTCCAGGCGCAGAACGCGGCGGCAGCGGAACTGGATCGTGCCCGCGCCGCTCTGGACGCGGCCGGCATCCGCGCGGAAATGACCGTCCGGCAGTGGGATCGCGTAACTGGCGGCGACCTCGCCGCGCTCGATGCCTTCCGGACGGACCTTCAGCGCCGCCAGACTGCCCTGGACGCGCAACGGCGCGCTGCCCGCGAGCAACTGGAAGCGCGCCGGTCTGCCATGCTGGAGGCGCGGCGGCGCTGCCGGCTGCTGGAGCGGTTGAAAGAGCGGCGGCTGGCCGAATGGAATGCCGCAGTGGAGCGCGAAATTGAGCAGTTAGCCGGGGAAATGGGGGTCAGCTCCCGGCGCTTGGCAGCCGGCTCGTAGGACGCGAGAGGACTTCATTTCGCAACCCGGCAGTACCGCAGCCAAAGCGAATACACGCAAGTTTCCCGGAGTTAGACTGGAGTGTGCACGAACTCGAGCAAGCCCGGGAATGGTTGGCGCAGGCCGGTGCGGTGGCTGCGCTCACGGGGGCGGGCATATCCGCCGCCAGCGGAGTCCCCACCTTTCGTGGTCCGGGAGGCCTGTGGCAAGGATTCAAACCCGAAGACCTGGCCACTCCGGAGGCCTTCGCACGCGACCCGAGGCTGGTTTGGGAGTGGTATGACTGGCGCCGGCAGCTCGTGGCGCAAGCCACTCCCAATGCCGCCCATCTGGCACTCGCCGAACTTGCCCGACGAAAAGCGCGCTTCACCCTGATCACGCAGAACATCGACGGGTTGCACGATCTCGCCGGCAGCAGCCGCATCCTCAAGCTGCATGGCGATATCTGGCGCATGCGCTGCACCGCCTGCAGCGCCGAGTTCCCCAACCGCCGCGTGCCGCTGCCCAAGATTCCTCCGCATTGTGCCTGTGGCGGTGTGGCGCGTCCAGCCATTGTGTGGTTCGGCGAGCCGCTTCCGCCCGGCATGATGGAGGAGGCGGAGCACGCCGCCGCTTCGGCGGAAGTCTTCCTGGTAGTCGGAACCTCCGCCGTGGTCTATCCCGCTGCCGGACTGATCCCGTATGCGCGCCAGTGCGGCGCGAAGGTGATCGAGATCAATTCTGAAGCCACGGCTGCCACCGGCATCGCGGATTGCGCCATCCGGGGCTCGGCCGAGGAATTACTGCCCGCGCTGATCTAGAGGCGTGCGTTCACACACGGAGACACAGAGGAAGACAAGCCAGAAGTCAGGAGACAGAAGGCTGACTTCGGCATTCTGTCTTCTGACTCCTGGCTTCCTCCGCGGCTCTGTGCGAGGGCGGAGGCGCCGTCCTGTTTTACGGACCGCGCCACATGTATTCGTTCCCGCGAGCCTACGCACTTACGGTAGCGCCGCGGATTTGGCGCTGCCGTAATAAAGCCCGTTGAACAGGAGCTTGTAGGTAGCATGAGGCTGGTCGCGGAAATTGACTTCCGGCCCCAGCAGAATGACTTTCCCTTCGCCGACGCTGGATTCGGTCACGGCCGTGCCGCCATCCAGGTACTGTTGGCCCCATGCCCAGCCGCTGTCCAGAACCCCCGGACCTTCGAACCAGGCTACGGCCTCCGTCTTCCGACGCGCGGCATCGGGTTCGAGCTTGAACACGGGGCTGCTGTCGAAGAAGACGTCGAGCTGCGAGGGCATGCCGTAGGCGAGCGGATCGGTGTTATCCACGTGCACCTTGAGCAGCGAGCCGGGGATGTAGAACTTCTCGCGCGGCAGCGGGTGGTCTTTGCCGTCCGGACCCTTTTCGGTCAGATAATTCCTCACGGGGAGGCCGAGAGCGTCCGCGACGCTGGTGGAACTGCCGATGGTCACGATGGAGCCGCCGGATTCGACGAATCTGCGGAGCTGTGGAATGGTCCTATCCTCGCTAACCCGGCCGATCCTGGCGCGATACATTTCGGGGATCAGCGAGGGGTCGGGGCCTCGCCCGCCACGCCCACCGCCGCGGCCGAAGGCGTTCGCACCAAGGCGAATCGCGCCATCGGTAAATACCAGAACGTCGAATTGGCTGCGCAGATCGCCCGCGTCCAAGGTGGTCGGATAGACGATCTGATAGGGGAAATCGTATTGCTCGAACAACCAGCGCGTCCAGCCGGAAGGCATGTTGCCACCATAGACGTCGTAGAGGCCGATGCGAATGGGCTGGAGTTTCAGAGCCTCGCCGGAAGGAGCGCTCGCGGCGGCCCGAGCCGGAACGCCCAGTTCTGTGGCTGCTTTGACGATGAGCGGCTTTGCCGTCGTTGAGTAGGGCACCCAGATCGCGCCAGGCTCGAGGTTGTCGCCGGCAGGAGGCTTTCTCAGCCAATAGACATCGGCGCCGGCTCTGAGCAGCCAGTTCACAAGCTTGAAGGAATTGTTGATGCGGTGGCTCACCAGATAGCCGGCGGGAGTACCGCTGCCGGTCACAGTAGCGGGCGGCGGCGGAAGCAGGCCTGAGGTCTTTACGAACGGGCCATCGAAGCCGTCGAGGATGCGGTCGAATTTGACGCCCATCTGGTAGGCCAGAGTCCAGCCCGTAATGTCGTAGGGCGGCGTGGGTGGACCGCCGGGGTAGCGGAAATCGTTGGGGTGGTCCTGGGGCTCGAACATGTCCATGATCTGCGGGCGGAAGGCCTGCGCGGTTTTCACCACATAAGAGCCTGAGGGATAATTTTTGCCGTTCACGGCGAACGGTGCGGACGCCTTCAGAACCGTGACGCCGCTCTTCAGCAGGGCGTTGAGGAACTCGGTGGCGGTGGCGAAATCGGGTTGGTCGGAAGGCAGGATGTAGCCGCGCGGATCGCGCATCCTGGGATCGTGGAGAACGGTGTTGTAGAGATTGGTGGGCAAGGTGCGGGCGTTCAGGCCACCAACCGTCAGGCCAGAGGGGAGGTCGGCGCTCGGGAGTCCCATCTGGGCAGCCGTACCTCTGCCGCCCCGTCCTCCCCGTCCGCCACCGGCGTCCTCGCTTGCGGCTTCCAGCGCCGCGATGCGCTTGGGCGTGATCGTCCAGGTATCTCGACTGCCTCTCTCGATGGAATTCTCGCCCATCCGCCAGATGTTGAAGAGGAAGGTCTCGCGATAGCGCGAGGCGAGGTCGAGAATCGCCCGGTTATTAGTGATTTCGTATTCGATCGACTCCCGGTAATGCCATTCCTGCGGGGCAATGGGCATCGGCCAGTCGCCCTGCGGAAGTTGCTTTTCGGCTACCAGCGGGATGCTGGTCGGAGTGGGATTGCCAATGATCTCGGTGAGGATACCGATCATGTTGTGGAAATAGCCGATGGTTCGCAGGCCGCCGTTCCACCAGGTGGAATAATTGGCGCCGCTGCGCATGGCGCTCCCGCCCTTCCCCTCGGCCACCAGGCGGCTGTGCAGCGCCGTCCCCACCATCTCTACGCCCAGCGGAATGAGCGGGTCGAAATTGTAATTGAACGGGTCGCGGAACGGCGGCATAAAGATCACCGCGCCGGCAGGACCTGTCTGATGGTGGTTGTAGACAATCTGCGGGAACCACTCCAGGAACATGACCCGGTTCATGTTCGTGGTCTCCGGCATGTTCGACATGTAGAAATCGCGGTTGTCGTCATGCCCGATGTACTTGTTGTAAAGACGCGGCAGATCGTTCAGGCTGCGCTGGGCCGGTGGCTTGAGCGGCGCGTCAGGACTCTCCGAGCCGCGCATGTACCAGTTGGCAATGAATTCCTGGCCATCGGGATTGGCCTGGACGTAAAGCTGGATCGTATCGTCCAGCAGGCGCATGGTCTCGGGGTCGGTGCGGCTGATCATCTGGTAGACCATCTCCATCAACTGCTGCGAGCCGACCGATTCCGACGCGTGCAGGCCGCCATCGATCCACACCACGGCCTTCCCCTCCCGCGCCAGTTCGTGCGCCTGCTGCTCGTTGACGCCCTCAGCCAGAGCAAGCTTGCGGGCGATCTCCCGGTAATGCTCCAGGCTCCGGATATTGGCCGGCGAGGAAATAATTGCCATGTACTGGCGCCGGCCCTCCGCCGTCGGGCCGATATCTATCAGCTTCATGCGGTCGGATTCGGAAGCCAGCTTCTTCCAATAGGCTTCCAGTTGGGTATAGTTTGCTACCTCGTAGTCGTCGCCGATATTGAAGCCGAGCGCCTCTCGGGGCGTAGTGATATGAGGTGCGGATTGAGCACCAAGCAGGCAAACCGGGAGCACCGCCGCGGCCAGGCCCAGCCACAAGCGGAAGCATCGAGGGGTCATAGGGAGAAGTGTACTACGGGATACTTGGTGATCCCGGCGCGATAGAGGTCCCGGCTTCGGCGGAGGGGGACTAGGGATCAGGGATTAGGGACTGAAACAGGCGGAACGCTTCGACGCGTCCTCAGGACCCGCACGCCCGATCCCCAACCCCTGATCCCTGACCCTTACGCCTTTACGGGCTTGTCGGATGCCTTCCAGCGCTTCTCGTCCCAGTACAGGACTTTGCCTTCACGGTAAGACTGGACGGCCAGGTTGATCACCACCACGGCGCGCGCGCCGGTTTCGACATCCAGGTGCGGCTTTTGGCGGGTCCGCATGCATTCCAGGAAATTGCCGACGTGGGCCTGCATGGGGTCCTTCTGGTCGATCGCGATCTGAGTTTCCTTGGTTCCGAACTTGGAAGAGTAGGCATCGCCGCCGATCGGCTTGCCCTGGCGCACTTCCGGCTTTACGGTGATGAACGGAACCATGCTCTCGAACATGCCGTGATCCACCACCACAATCGTTCCTTCGTGACCCCGGATCAGCCCGGGAATGTGCTGCGAATTGGCCATGGTGGAACTGAGGACCAGAGAGTGGCCCTTGGCGTATTCGGCCATAAGGTGGAACGTGTCCGGCACCTCGCGCTCGTCTTTGAACTCGTAGATGCCGCCGGAGCCGACTACCTTTACCGGGAACTGCGGCTCGTCCCAGCAGATGTTGAGCGGGGCGACCACATGATAAAAGAGATCGGTGGCAATGCCGCCGGAATAATCCCAGTATTTGCGGAAGCGGAAGAACCGGTCGCCGTCGTATGGGCGCTTAGGAGAAAGCTTGAACGCTGAGCCCAGCCACATATTCCAGTCGATGAAGTCCTCGCCCTTGCCGTCCGGACCGGCTTCTTTGTCGATCGGCCAACCGTCGTTCCACTCGCCGCCGAAAGAGTTGCGGTGGTAGGAGCCCTGACTCATGATCATCTTGCCGATCATGCCGTCGGCAATTGCCTTTTTGGCCTTCCACCAGATATCGGCGGAAGTGGTTTGGGAGCCGACCTGAAGGATGCGCTTCGTCTCCGCAACCGTGGTCACCAACTGGTGCGCTTCCTCGTTGGTGTGGGTCATGGGCTTTTCAAGGTAGATGTCTTTGCCGGCATCCATCGCGTCCAGGGCGATTTTGGCATGCCAGTGATCGGGTGTGGCGACGATGACGGCGTCCACCTCCTCTTTGGCCAGCAGTTCGCGGTAATCCAGGTAACCGTTCACCTTGTACCGCTCTGCGCCCGCCCTCTTGCGCTTTTCATATACGTCGCAAACCGCGGCGATCCGGCAAGCGCCGTTGTTTTCTTCGGCATATTTGGCAAACTGGCCGGCTACATAGCTGCCCCGCCCACCGTAACCGACCACGGCGACGTTGATGCGATCGTTGGCCCCGATGGTCCGGCCCGTGGCCTTGCTGGCCTTGGCGGCCAGCGCCTGGTTGGCGGCGCTGAGGGCGATCCCGCCCGCACTTACCGTCTTGAGAAAATCCCTGCGGTTGGATTCGGACATGAAGCTCCTCCTTCTTATCGAAAGGCCATTATCTCAGAACATGCGCGGCCCAGCGCACTCGCCGCACGCCCGATTGGCCGAAAACCACCACGCCGGTGCGCCGTGGCCAGCGGAGATTGTGATTCGTATTGATATTGCAGCTACTTATACGTGGCAGGCCATTTGCATTCTGGGCTGCGTGAACCGCTCCGGTAAGAGCGGACCGAGGAGGACAAGGATGAGAACCAGGTTGCTCGCGATGCTGCTTTTTGCCGGGGCCACGATGTTCGCCGGGCCGCGCGTAGCGGTGGGATTCGGAGTCGGAGTCCCGGCTCCGGTTGTAACCTACGCGCCGCCGCCGCCAGCGGCTGTGGCTTACGTCCCGCCGATGCCTGGCCCGGGTTACTCCTGGGTTGCGGGTTACTATTATCCGGTCGGGCCGCGTTGGGCATGGCGGCCGGGAAACTGGGCACGAGCGCCGTATGCCCGCGCTTATTGGGTCGCACCGCACTATTATGGCCATCGCTATTACAGCGGTTACTGGCGCCGGTAGCAGGACAGGGTCAGGGGTCAGGGCGATGTGCGGTTCGGCTTCAAGAGGTTGCCCGGGCGGTCATCAATTGCTCCGCAAGGACCGCATCATAATCTGCCTCGCGGCGAGCGCGGCGAGTCCGCGCCGACGGCCTGACCGCCCCGATCTCTAATCCCTGATCCCCTATCTCTGTGCTGGTACGATAGAGGCGATGACTCCCAACCAGCCGGCCGCGATGCCGAAGCTGCCCATTCCGGGCGTGAAGAACCTGATTGCCGTCGGCAGCGGCAAAGGCGGTGTGGGCAAGACCACGGTTTCGGTGAACCTGGCGGTTGGACTCGCCTCGCTCGGCTATAAAGCCGGCCTGATGGATGCGGATGTCTACGGTCCTAACGTTCCCCTCATGATGGGGATCAACCGCACACCCATGGCGTACGGCGAGCGCATCCAGCCGTTGGAGCAGTTCGGCGTGCGGCTCATGTCGATGGGCTTTTTGAATCCTGGCGACAAGCCGCTGGTGTGGCGCGGGCCGATGCTGCACAGCGTTATCCAGCAGTTCCTGCGCGGAGTGGATTGGGGCGAACTGGATTTTCTGATCATCGACCTGCCGCCCGGCACGGGCGATGTGCAGCTCTCGCTGATTCAGACGGCGCCGATTACCGGCTCGATCGTCGTAACCACGCCTTCGGACGTTTCGCTCGAGGACGCCCGCAAAGCCGTCCACATGTTCTACCAGGTGCGCGTGCCGATTCTGGGCATCGTCGAAAACATGAGCTACCTCACCTGCCCCCACTGTAACGAACGCATCGACGTGTTCAGCCATGGTGGCGGACGGCGCACGGCGGAAGAGATGCAAGTGCATTTCCTGGCGGAACTGCCGCTCGATCCTCACGTGCGCGTAGGCGGGGACACCGGAAAACCGATCGTGCTGCGGCAGGGGCTGGGCGAGCCCTTCCTGGAACTGGCGCGGAACACGGCAGCCCGGGCGGCCGAAGCCGCACGCCAGGAAGGCCCGAAAATCGAAGTCAGCGAGTAACGCTTGCGTCATGTGGCTTCCCCGCACGCGTTTGGGCCGTGCCGCCACACCCGCCGGTCTCGACGTCTCCGCTGTCATGCCGATCTTCCCCCGCAGGAAGACAGTGCGCCGCAGCTCGGGCACATCCTCGTCCCCTTTCGCGGGCCGCAGGCCCCTCCCATTAGCCCGGAAGGGCTGTCCTGCTTCGTCGCGGTACCACGCAGATCACCTGCGTTTTGATTAGCAACCGAATCGCTCGTTAGCTCTTGGTGGCCGGCTCGTTCTGGAAGGCGTCGATTGCGGCGGCTTCTTCCGCGGTGAGGCGAAATGCGAGTGCGGGCAGAACCTGTTCGGCCTGTTCGGCGGATCGCATGCCGACGATGGCGGCGGTAACGGCGGGGTTGCGCAGCGTCCAGGCGATGGCCGCGACCCCGGCGGAGACGCCGTGGCCCGCGCCGATGCGCCGCATCAGCTCGGCCAACTCCAGATTACGGGAAAGCTGCGGCTCCTGGAAGGCCGGGTTGCGCCGGCGAAAATCGTCGGCGGGGAATGCGGCAATGCGCTCGCGTGTCATCTTGCCGCTGAGGAGGCCGTTTTTCATCGGGGAATAGACGATGACGCCGATCCCGTGGCGACCGCAAAACGGCAGGATCTCCTGGCCGGTCTCCGGTGAAACGGCCGAATAAGGCGGCTGGAGGGAAGTCACCGGGGCGATTTTGACGCAGCGCTCCAGGTGCGAGACATTGAAATTCGATACGCCGATCCAGCGGAGCTTGCCTTCTTTCTTCAACGCGGCCAGCGCGTTCCAGCCCTCTTCGATATCGGGATCGGGATCGGGCCAGTGGATCTGGTAAAGGTCGATGACGTCCACTTTGAGCCGGCGCAGACTGTTTTCGCATTCGCGGCGGATGGAATCGGCCTTGAGGCGCGCGCTGATTTCACCGGCGTCGTTCCAGACGCGCTCGCACTTGGTGAAGACGTACGGCCGGTTCGAGCGCCCGGCGAGAGCCCGCGCCACCACTTCCTCGGAATGGCCGAGGCCGTAAACCGCCGCTGTGTCGATCCAGTTGACGCCTCCGTCGAGAGCCGCGTGAATCGCAGCGATCGATTGGTCATCGTCCTGCGGTCCCCAAGCGAATTTCCAGCCGCCGCCGCCCATCGCCCATGCACCGACGCCGATGGGAGTGAGTTCCAGGTCACTGTTGCCTAAGCGCTTTTTCTCCATCTCCTTTACAATATCCGAGATTGGCGCAGCCGGTGAAGAAGAGCGCGGAAGTGATCGGTGCAGGTCCCAACGGGCTGGCGGCGGCCATCCTGCTGGCGCGGGCGGATTGCGCGGTCAGGGTGCACGAAGCGGCCGAACGGCCCGGCGGCGGTCTGCGGTCGGAGGAACTGACGCTGCCGGGGTTCGTCCATGACGTGTGCTCGGGCATCCACGCGATGGCGCCAGGGTCGCCGTGCTTCGAGCAGTTTCACCTGGCGGAGCACGGGCTCGAATGGATTCGTCCGGAAGCGCCGCTGGCGCACCCGCTGGACGACGGAACGGCGGTGGTGGTGGAGCGGTCGGTGGACGCGACGGCCGCGCGCCTGGGTCCGGACGGGGCGGCGTGGCGGGAGTTGATCGGACCGTTCGCCGCTCGCTGGGGTCGGCTGCGCTACGACGTTCTGGCGCCCCTGCTGCGGGTGCCGCACGACCCGGTGCTGATGGCGAGGTTCGGCCTGTACGCGCTCCAATCAGCCGAAGGGCTGGCGCGTGGGCGCTTCCGGGGAGTGCGTGCGCGAGCGCT
>Ga0335085_10015152_pt1 | contig 11195 bp, 8 predicted proteins | sample Lox_Sample_45_FD_206712 | JGI IMG/M metagenome (GOLD analysis project Ga0335085, IMG submission 206712) | Soil microbial communities from Loxahatchee National Wildlife Refuge, Florida, United States - Lox_Sample_4.5 | ecosystem: Environmental > Terrestrial > Soil > Wetlands | place: USA: Florida... | reverse complement strand
AGGAGATTCATTTGACCGCAAAGGGAACCGTGGCGACGGTCTTCTCCCACTCCATGCGGAGCGTGCCTTTATTGCCGCCGGCCGCGGCGAGCGTGATTTTCCAGACGTCGATGAGCGACGGCGACTGCGACATATCCATGGCGACGCGCCCGAGGTCCTGATTCTGGTGGTATTCGAGCCCCCATTGGCCCGTCTGTTTATTGACGATCAGTTGCCAGCCGTTGCGCTCGGGAAGGACGAACAACGTGTAGTCGCCTTTGGGAATGTTGAGATTCTTGATCTGGAGGTCGGCATCGGTGTGGAGCGCGGTCGCGTCGTTCGCTCCGGCGCGCCAGACCTGGCCGTAGGGCACCAGTCCGCCGAAAATTTCGCGACGATGCATCTGCGGCGCGTGATAGTTAATCGTGATTTTCTTGCCGGCGATGGTGACCGAGGTCGAGGCAGGCGGGCTGGTGTAATTCTGGGCGCTGCCCACTGACACGGCCAGGATCAAGGTGATTGCTGCGGAAAGCGGAAGTCTCATCAAAAACGAGTATAGCGTTCGCGGCTCGGTGGCCAGCGGATTCACCAGCCGCCGGCCACCGGCCGCGGAACACTAATTCAAAGGTGCTTCTTTGGCGTTGCCGTAGTACAGGCCATTGAACAGCAGCTTGTACGTGGCGTGCGGCTGCGAGCGGAAGGTGACCTCCGGACCGAGCATCACTACTTTGCCTTCGCCGACCGTCGCTTCCGCCGCGGCAGCCCCGCCGTTGAGATACTGCTGCCCCCACGCCCAGCCGCTGTCGAGCAGGTTGTTGCCGGAGAACCAGGCCACGGCGCTGGTCTTCTTCTGCTGCGCATCCGGTTCCATGCCGAACACCGGGCTGTTGTCGAAAAATACGTCGACTTGCGACGGCATGCCGTAGGCGATCGGATTGGTGTTGTCGATATTGGCCTTCATCAGCGAGCCCGGGATGTAGAACTTCGTGCCCGGCAGCGGGCGCTCATGGCCGTCGGGACCCATCTCGGTGAGATAGTTTTTCACCGGCAGTCCGAGCAGTTCGCCCAGCGCCGTGGAACTCCCGATGGTGATAATCGATCCGCCGGCTTCCACGAATCGTTTGAGCTGAGGAAGAGTCTTTTCCGGCGTAATGCGGCCGGTCCAACCGCGATACTCCTCGGGCAGATCCTCCGGCGGCTGATTGCCGAAGAAACCGCCGCCGCCGCGGCCACCACCTGGAGCGCGGTAGGCGCCGTCGGTGAAAACCAGCACATCGAACTTGGATTTCAGGTCTCCGGCGTCCAGCGTCTGCGGATAGACCACTTGGAAGGGGAACTCGTAATTTTCAAATAGCCAGCGCTCCCAGCCGGAAGGCATCAGGCCGCCGTACTGATCGTACAGGCCGATGCGGATCGGGTTGAGCTTCAGGGCGTCGCCCTTCGGTGCGGCGGCGACGGCGTGGACCGGAACACCCAGTTCGCGCGCGGCGCGTTCGAGAATGGGACGAGCGGCGGAATTTTCGGGAACCCAGATGGCGCCCGTACCCAGATCCTGGCCGCCCGAGGATTCATCCTTCTTCATCCAGTAAACGTCGGCTCCGGCTTTGAGCAGTCGGTTCACCAGAATGAACGAATTGTTAATGCGGTGGCTGATCAGCCAGCCGGCGCTTCCGCTGCCGCTGATTCCGGCGGGTGGCGGAGGCAGCAGACCATTGATCTTCGTAAACGGTCCGTCGAAGCCGTCGAGAACGCGATCGAATTTCACGCCCATCTGGAAGGCCAGCGTCCAGCCGGTCGTGTCGTAGGGAGGCTTGGGAGGGCCGCCGGGATACAGAAAATCGTTGGGGTGGTCCTGCGGCTCGAACATGTCGAGGATGTGCGGGCGGAAAGCCTGCGCGGTCTTGACCACATAGCTTCCCGCGGGATAGCTCTTGCCGGCGACCGAAAACTCCGACGTCGCTTTGAGCACGGTGATGCCGTTCTTAAGCAACGCGTTGACGAACTCGGTAGCCGTGGGGAAGTCCGGCTGATTGGCGGTGATAATGTAGCCGCGCGCGTCGCGCTTGGCCGGATCGTGCAGAACGCTCTCGTAAAGTTCGCTCGGAACGGCGCGCGCGCCGAGGCCGCCGACGCTGAGCCCGGCCGGGAGCTCCGCGCCGCCGCGCCCGCCACGGCCGCCGCGTCCGCCTTGCGGGGACAGTTTTGCCGCCGCTTCTTCGAGCGCCTCAATGCGCTTGGGAGTGATGGTCCAGTTATCCTCACTGCCGCGCTTAATCGAGTTGCGGCCCATCTGGTACATGTTGTAAAGAAACGTCTCGCGATACCGCGAGGCCACGTCGAGAACCGCGCGATTGTTGGTGATTTCGTACTCGATCGACTGGCGGTAGTGCCACTTCTGGGTCCCCAGCGTCGGCGCAATGGGCATCGGCCAATCGCCTTGCGGCAACTGCTTTTCCGGAACCAGCGGAACGTCGACCGGCGTCGGGCTGCCGATGATTTCGGTGAGCAGTCCGATGGAATTATGGAAGTAGGCGATGGTCCGGAGGCCGCCGTTCCACCAGGTGGAGTAATTGGCGCCGCTGCGCATCTCCGATCCGCCCTTTCCTTCCTGGACCAGGCGGGTATGCATGGCGGTGCCGACCATCTCGATTCCCAGCGGAATGAGCGGGTCGAAGTTGAAGTTGAACGGATCGCGGAACGGCGGCATGAAGATCACGCCTCCGGCGGGGCCGGTCTGGTGGTGGTTATAAAGGATCTGCGGAAACCATTCGATCCACAGCTGGCGATTGATGTTCGTGCTTTCCTTCATCGCCGACATGTAAAAATCGCGGTTGTCGTCATGGCCGACATACTTGGCCCACAGACGGGGCAGCCCGTTCAGGCTGCGCTTCAGCGGATCCTTTTCGCGCATGTACCAGTTGGCGACGATGTCCTGCCCATCAGGATTCACCTGGGGGTACAGGCCGATGTCGTCGTCCAGGAAGCGCATGGTCTCCGGATCCGTCCGGCTGGCCATCTGGTAGACCATTTCCATCAACTGCTGCGCGCCCACGGTTTCGCTGGCGTGCAGGCCGCCATCGATCCAGACGACAGCCTTGCCTTCGCGGGCGAGCGCGTGGGCCTGCTCGTCGGTCAACCCCTCCGCATGCGCCAGTCGCTGATTGATCTCCTTATAATGTTCCAGCCTCTTCATATTGGCCGGCGATGTGATGATCATCATGTACTGGCGGCGGCCTTCCTCGGTGGGGCCGATGTCGACCAGTTTGCAGCGGTCGCACTCGGAAGCGATTTTCTTCCAATACGCCTCCAACTGGGCGTAGCTGGCCATCATGTAATCGTCACCGATATTGAAGCCGAGGAATTCCTTGGGCGTGGTGATCTTAGGAGCCGGTTGCGCGACGAGGAGCGCGGCGAAGAATGTAAACAGCAGGAACCGGAACGTTAGTTTCATGAGGTAGAGTTTACCGTTTTGCGAATCGAAATGCATTTGGCGCCGGCGGTTGCAGTAAACTGAATCCGGAAGGAGCCACATGTCCTCGGAGAAGGGTTCATTCGACCGCAGGGATTTCTTACGACGGGCGGGAGCGCTGGGGGCGGCGCTGGGATCGACTGGCGCGGCACTGGCGAAATCGGCCGGAAAATCGAGCGGCCGGGTGATCGGCGCCAACGACCGGATTAATCTCGGAATCGTCGGCCTGGGCGACCGCGGATATGGCGTCAGCACGGTTTGGGCCGGAATCGGCAAGGAGAACAACTCCTGCCAGGTGGTGTCCGTCGCCGATTGCTATCAGCGGCGCGTGAATAAGGCCAAGGATTACCACAAATGCGACGGCTACCTGGATTATCGCGAGGTGGTCAGCCGCAGCGACGTCGACGCCGTATATATCGCCACGGCGGACCATTGGCACGCCAAAGTCGCTCTTGACGCCATGGATCATGGCAAGGACGTATACGTCGAAAAGCCGATGTGCCACACGCTCGAGGAGACTCGGCAACTGGTGCAGACGGTGAAAGAGACCGGGCGTGTGCTACAGGTCGGCTCGCAGACCACTTCGGCGGATCAGTGGTGGAAGGCCAAGAAGGCCATCGCCGACGGCATGATCGGCAAGATGATCATGAGCCAGGGATCGTATCACCGCAATTCGGTGGAGGGCGAGTGGAATTACTACAAGATCGACGACGACGCGGGTCCCGACCAGAGCGGGGAGCGCTATGTCGACTGGAAAACTTGGCTGGGCCCGGCGCCGAAGCGGCCCTGGGATCCGGACCGGTTCTTCCGTTTCCGCAAATATTGGGATTATTCCGGCGGAATCGCCACCGATCTGTTTTTCCACGTCGTTTCGCCGCTGCAGATTTGCTGGCCGCATCCGCAATATCCCCGCCGCGTGGTCGGGTCCGGGGGAATTTATGGCGGCCCGGCGTTTGAGGAAAAGCGCGAAGTTCCGGACACCTTCCATCTGCTGGCGGAATATGCCGAGGAGCATTCGCTGGTGCTCAGCTCCTCCATGGCCAACAGCCAGCACATTCCAGGGCTGATCCGCGGGCATGAAGGCACCATCATCATGGTGGAGCACGGGATGTTTGAAGCTCCGGTTCAAAACATCATTCTTCGCCCGCAGATGCACGCGGTGAAAGTCAACGGCGAGATCACCATGAAGCCCATCAGCCCGGATTACAAGTGGGGGCTGGATGAGCGCAAGATCCCGGTGGAGCAATTCGATCCTCTGGTGGCGCACATGAATAATTTTCTGGAGTGCATCCGCACCCGCAAGAAGCCGCACCTGGATGTGGAGACCGCGGCGTGCGCGCAGGTGCTGATCACCGGTTCGGTGGAATCGTACCGGCAAGGCAAGGTCCTGTACTTCGACGAGAAGAAATGGAAGTTCTCGGATAAGCCGGTCAAATCGTAAATATTCGCGGCGATGCCCATGAAAATTCGAGAGGTCGTGCGGCTGCCGGTCGAGCATGGCTGGGTGGATCTGCCGGACTCGCGGAAGCCATGGCCACTTTAAGCTCCGGACCGGACGGCCGTAATCACGGTGGCCGGAAACGAGGGTAAAGAACTGGCACCGGGGACCTTGAACGATATACTCAAGAAGGCGGAACTGAAATGAGCGGAAAACGATACCCCGTGGTCATCGAACGCACGAGCACGGGATTTTCTGCGTACTCGCCGGATGTGCCCGGCTGCGCCGCCGCGGGCGATCGCGAAGAGGAAACGGGGCGGCTTTTTCAAGAGGCGCTATGCCTGCACTTCGACGCAATGCGTGAGGTCGGCGAGCCGATTCCGGAACCGACATCGTCAGTGGTTTACGTCGACGTGGCGGCTTAGTGTGGCTTGCGGATACTGATCCCCAGCTCGCGCAACTGGCGCTCCGGGACCTCCGACGGCGCTTCGCACATCAGGTCCGTGCCCTTGGCGGTCTTCGGGAACGGGATCACCTCGCGAATCGAGGATTCCGCCGCCAGGATCATCACCAGCCGGTCCAGACCAAGCGCGATTCCGCCGTGCGGCGGCGCGCCATATTCGAGCGCGTCCAGCAGGAAACCAAAACGGCGGCGCGCTTCTTCGTCGGTGAAGCCCAGCGCCGCGAACACCTTCGACTGCACGTCGCGGCGATGGATACGAATCGATCCGGAGCCGAGTTCGGTGCCGTTCAGCACGATGTCGTAAGATTTGGCGCGGCAGTGCGCGGGATCTGTCACCAGCTTGTCGATGTCCTCGTCGTGAACCGAAGTGAAGGGATGATGCGCGGCGTTCCAGCGCTGTTCCTCTTCATCCCATTCGAACATCGGGAAGTCGGTCACCCACAGGAACTGAAAATTCGCCGGGTCGAAGAGCTTGTGGCGGTCGGCGTATTTCTGCGCGGCGTGCAGGCGGAGCTGGCCGGCGGCCTGCAACATGGTTTCGTCGGGGCGATGGCCCTTGGGCTCACCGGCCCATCCCGCGATCATGAGCAGATCGTCTTCGGCTGATCCGATCCGCGAACGGACCTGCGCCATCGCGTCGGGATGATCGCGATCCAGGCGCTTGGGATCGTCGAAGACGCGCAGGCCGCGCTCTTTGCCGAAATCTTTCAGCGCGTCCCGCTCACTGCGGCTGACTGCGCCCACTTTGGGAATACGAATGGCGGCCAGCGGCAGATTGTGCGCGGTCAGATCCGGCAGCAAATCCTCGACGCAGTGGAACGGCGGAATGCGAATGTCGGGCTTATCGATTCCATAAGAGCGCATGGCCTGCGCATAGGTGAGGCGCGGAAACGGCGCTTGAAGACGGTAGCCCGCGACCTTCCAGGCCGCGACCATCAGCGGCTCGATCACGTTAAAGATGGTTTCCTGCTGCGGGAAGGACATCTCCAGATCGATCTGGGTGAATTCGGGTTGGCGGTCCGCGCGCAGATCCTCATCGCGGAAGCAGCGGACAATCTGGAAATACTTGTCGTAACCGCTGACCATCAGGAGCTGCTTGAAAATCTGCGGCGACTGCGGGAGGGCGTAGAAGGTCCCCGGATTCACGCGCGCCGGAACCAGGTAGTCGCGCGCACCCTCCGGCGTGGAGCGCGTCATGAACGGCGTTTCGATTTCGAGAAACCCCATGGAGGACAGAGTTTCGCGGACCGCGAACGCGACTTTCGAACGCAGGATAATATTGCGCTGCATGTGCGGACGGCGCAGATCGACGTAGCGGTACTTGAGGCGCACTTCTTCTTTCACGTCGACGGTTTCTTCCATGGGGAACGGCGGCGTGCGCGATTCGTTGAGGATCCACAGCTGATCGACCACCAGCTCGACCTCGCCGGTGGGGATGGCGGGATTGATCGTGTCGGGCGTGCGCAGCGAAACCGTGCCTTCGGCGGCGATCACGTATTCCGCGCCGAGTTGGTCCACCTTGGCGTGCAGGCCGCCATTGTCGTCGGCATGAAAAACAAGTTGCGTCACGCCGTCGCGGTCGCGCAGGTGAATAAAGATGACGCCGCCCAGATCGCGGCGGCGATGCACCCATCCCATGATCAGCGCGCGTTTGCCCGCATCGGCGGCGCGCAGCTCGCCGCAGGTGTGGGTGCGGCGAAGGTCGCCGAGAAAATCGAGAGATACAGACATAATCGTTATCGGTTGGTGGCCAGCCGCGCCATCAGATCGCTGCGGCCGAGCGAAAACTGCTCCCCTGTCGCCATCTCCTTCAATTGATAAGTTCCGGAAGCTAGCTCATTTTCTCCGATAATCAGCGCGAAGCGCGCGCCGATCTTGTTCGCCACCTCCAGAGCCCGCTTCAGTTTTTTATCGGCCGATCGTTCGACCACAATGCCGGCGGCCCTCAGTTCCGCCGCCAGCGATCCCGATGCCAGCTCCGCCGCATCGCCGAGCGACGCGAGAAACACGTCCACCACCGGCTTGAATTCGTCCGGATGCGCGGCCTCCACGCTCATCACCAGGCGGTCTTCGCCGATGGAAAAACCGATTCCCGGCGCGGGAACGCGCGAGCCGAGCGATTCCGCCAGTCCGTCATAACGTCCGCCGCCGAGCACCGAATTCTGCGCGCCCAGCGCTCCATGGGTGATCTCAAACGTGGTGCGCATGTAATAATCGAGGCCCCGTACCAGCCGTGGTGTGAGTTCATACTGGATGCCGCGCGCATCGAGCTGCTTGCGCACGACGGAAAAATGTTCCGCGCACGGTGCGCACAGATGATCGAGGATCGACGGCAGCCCGGCGATGATCGGCTGATCTTCCGGGACCTTGCAATCGAGCACGCGCAGCGGATTGGTCACGGCGCGGCGCTGGCAATCGCCGCACATCTTCGGCGCGACGTCGTGCAGGCGCTCCTTGAGCATCGCCAGGTACGCCGGGCGGCAGTTGGCATCTCCGATGGAGTTGAGCAGCAGCGTGAATCCGGAAATTCCGGCACGGGTGATCACCTCGATCACCAGTTCAATTACTTCGGCATCCACCAGCGGCGATTCCGAACCGATCGCTTCGGCGCCGATCTGGTAGAACTGCCGGAAACGGCCTTTTTGTGGACGTTCCCGGCGGAACATGGGACCGATGTAGTAATACTTCTTCACGCCGGGAAGCTGATCGAGGCGATGCTCGATATAGGCGCGGATCACCGACGCCGTTGCTTCGGGCCGCAGCGTGAGGGAGGCGCCATCGCGATCCTCGAAGGTGTACATCTCCTTCGAGACGACGTCGGTATCGGAGCCGACGCCGCGCACGAACAACGAGGTTTCCTCGAAAATCGGCGTGCGAATTTCTTGATAATTGAAGACCCGAAACACCTCGCGCGCGGCGGCCTCGACGTGGTTCCAGACGGCGCTGGACGGCGGCAGAATGTCGCGCGTGCCTTTGACCGCGGTAATCACGACCCTTCCTTGTTATAAATCTGAGCTTTTTCGACGTAGTGCTTCACGCCTTCGGCAAAGCGAGCCTGTTCCTCGGCGGTCACCGGCCGTCGCGCCTTGGCCGGAACGCCCATCACCAGCGTCGCCGGAGGGACTTGCATCATCTCCGGGATCAGCGATCCGGCGGCCACCACGGCTCCTTTGCCGATGCGCGCTCCGTTGAGAATCGTCGCGCCGATGCCGATCAAGCTGTCGTCTTCCACGGTGCAGCCGTGCAGCGTGACGGAATGGCCCACCGTGACGCGGTCGCCGATGGTCAGCGGGAATCCTTCATCGAGATGCAGGGCGCAGTTGTCCTGAATGCTGGTATCCGATCCGATGATGATGGGTCCCATGTCGGCGCGGACGGAGGCGTTCGGCCAGATACTGGAGCGCTCCCCGACCGTAACGTCGCCGATGAGCTGAGCGCTCGGATCGATGTAGGCCGATGCGGCGACACGTGGCGCGATTCCTCGGAAAGATCGAAACATAACGTTTGGCGGTGAAACTTTTATGCTATCAGAGCGCGATCGGGAATCGCCCGCGATCAATTCGCCGCGGCGCCAGCCAGTCGCCACGGGGGCGAGTAGCGCCGCGGATGTGGACCAAGCCGCGGCGCGCAGCGGTAGGCTGGATCCGCGCATCGCGAAGCAAGCGGCGATGGCAATCGCGATAAGGAGTAGCGCGGCGTCGCGATGGAAAGCGTGATTCGCCTCGGGCTCGCCCTTCGCCAAGCCGATGAGCGTGCCTGTGACCCGGGCGCCCGAGCCTCTAGGCAGAGCGATCCGGCGATCAATGCCGCCAGGATGCCGCAACGCGCCCAGGACAGCATGTCTCTAGACGGCCTCGAAATACTCGCGCCGCTCATCTCTTCACGCGGCAGTTTTAAATCCATGATAGGGTTCGCGTCGGGATGCCGGCGGTTCGAACTTATGGGAAAATCAATTGTACGCTCGCGGTGAGGTGCGAGAGCGGTTGAATCGGGCGGTCTCGAAAACCGTTGAACCTTTGCGGGTTCCGTGGGTTCGAATCCCACCCTCACCGCCAGATTTTCTCTCTCTGAATCAGTGATCGGACACGCCCGGCTTGCGGGAAGCGCACCCGATGACCCATGTCGAGGCGCTCGACCTGCAATGGCGTCCCGAACACTTGATCGTCCTCGGAGGCGGCTATGCCGGTCTGGAACTGGGTCGGGCGTTGCGCAGATTGGGAGGCCGCGTAACCTTGATCACGCGCGACTCGCGACTCGCCTCCAACGAAGACGCCGACGTTTCGGAGGGCATTTCTGCGTTTGTTTCGCGATGAAGGGATTGAGGTGCGCTTGGGCGCCCAAGTGCAACGTGTCGAGGGCGTCTCCGGCCGCCAGGTTCGTCTCCTGGTCCAAAGCGGGGCAGACACACATTCTATGCGCGGAACCGATGTTCTCGTAGCGCTTGGGCGGACGCCCAACACAAACGGAATCGGACTGGACCGGGCCGGAATCGAGGTCACCGAGAAGGGTCACCTTCGAGTGAATCCCGCCCGGACCTTCGGGCCGGCCTTGTACACCCAACCATGACGGGAGGAGTGTTCTACTGCGGCGCGCAATCTAACGCGGGAGACCGATTTACAAAGTGGCGCCGCCACAGTCCGATTTACTCCTCCTGAGATCCGGAATCAAGTTCGCGCTTCTTGAAGCGGACCGGGCATGCCGAGACGTTTCTCGATAAGACCACGGGTAACGCCCGAACTTAGCCGCTTAGCGCGATCTGATCGGGGCCGGATCCTTGTAAATCCTTCCGCCCTTCATCACGAAGACGACGTGACGAAGCGCGGTGACATCCTTCAGCGGATCGCCTTCGACCGCGATGATATCGGCCTCCATGCCCGGCGCGATCGCGCCGATCTTGTCGCCGAGGTTCAGCGATTCCGCAGCGAGCGACGTCGCTGAAATGATCGCCGACCGGGTATCTTGCCCGCCCTTCTGTACCCGATAGACCATCTCTTCTATGTTGCGTCCGTGCGCCCCGGCAACCGCATCCGTGCCGTAGACGATCTTTAGCTTGGCCGTCGCCAGTGCTTTGTGGAACATCTCAATCCCCACCGGGAGGTTCTTCACCATGGACGCGAAGCCTTCCTCCGTGTAGTTGCCGATACCCAGATAGTGGGGCTTGTTGTCGAGATAGTTTTCGGTTACCAGACCGATGGTCGGATCGAAGTAGGTTCCGTGTTCGGCGACCAGTTTGAGCGTCGCCTCATCGATCAGAGTGCCGTGCTCGATTCCCGTGCAGCCGGCTTCGGAAACATCGCGGATCGCGTCGGAGCCGTAGACATGAACCACCGCGCGTAGGCCGTGCGCTTTGGCCTCGCCGCAGGCTGCCTCAATCTGCTCCCGGCTAAGAGTCCGCCCGCCGCCGTCGCGCATGCTCTTGGAAGCGAAAATCTTGATCACATCGGCGCCGTCGGCCGCGTCCTTGGCCACATACTCGTGGATCTGCTCCGGCGTGAGCCGCGGGTTGTTCAAGGGGCGCAAGGCGGTGAGGATTCGCGGTCCGGGAATCACGCCGCGCTTGATCGCATCGCGCGCCGGACCGTCGATGGGACTGCCCAGGCTCTGCACCGTGGTGAAGCCGCCCATCAGCGTCAGGTAAGCGTTCTCTAGCGTATAACCGAGGGCGTCCACTTCGGAAGCATCGCGCGGCTGATAGCGTCCATCCGGTCCGAAGTGCCAGGCAATGTGCACGTGGGTATCAATCAAGCCGGGGAGCACGGTCAGATTTCGCAGGTCGTAACCGGCTCCGGCGGCCGCTCCGACGCTCTTGATCTTTCCGTCCTCAATCACGATCGCCACGTTGTGCC
>Ga0335085_10015151_pt1 | contig 11195 bp, 16 predicted proteins | sample Lox_Sample_45_FD_206712 | JGI IMG/M metagenome (GOLD analysis project Ga0335085, IMG submission 206712) | Soil microbial communities from Loxahatchee National Wildlife Refuge, Florida, United States - Lox_Sample_4.5 | ecosystem: Environmental > Terrestrial > Soil > Wetlands | place: USA... | reverse complement strand
ACGGGATAGCCGTCGACGTCGCCGCGCCAGAACACCCATCCGCCGACATGCTCTTCGGTCGCGTGATCGAGACGCGACGCCAGCTGCTGCACTTCGATCGTCATCGCGCCCTGCACGAGAATCGGCGGCCGCTCGGACGCTGTTTGCGCAACAGACGGCATGGCCAGTAAAACGACGATCGTCGTGACGAGCGACAAGCGGACGAAGATCATGACGCTCCCAGCCGCCGCTCGGTCAGACGCGGCACGGAATCGGATTCGAGAAACGCGACAATCTCCGCTGCCGGCTTCTCGGGCGGCACGAGCATTCCGCGTGAGTGAAAGTCGCGAAAGATCTGCGACCACGGGAACACGGCGGGGTCCTCAGAACGGGCTGCGGTCTGCATCGGCGTATCGACGGTGCCCGGTTGATAACTGAAGATCGCGGCGCCCGCCGGCGTGCGTGCCGGTCGCGCCGGCGAATCCAGCTCTGCCGCGAACACCTGACCGGCCATCCGCAGCGCCGCCTTGCTGCTGCAGTACGCGGCAAGCCCGGGAAACGCCGTCACGGCGCCGCCGGTCGACACGTTCACGATGCGCAGCACCGAATCCTTCGGCGTCAGGCGCTCCACGAATCCCATCAGCCAGATCGGCGCCACCGTATTCAGCGCGAGCATGTCGAGCAGATCCGATGGCTGCAGCCGTTCGAGCGGCATCAACAGATCGGCGCGCGCGGCGTTGTTCACGAGGGCGACGCGCTCCCAGCGCTGCGCGGTCAGCTTCGGCGCCACGGCGGCTTCGAACGCCGCCGGCAGCGCGCGCACGTCGGCCAGATCGAACGCCACGTGCGAATAGCTCGGGTGATCGATTGCCGCCGTTCGCCGCGATATGCCGACGACGTGCCATCCGCGGTCGACGAGCTGCCGTGCGACGGCCGCGCCGATGCCTGAGGACGTTCCGGTGACGAGGGCAATGAGGTTTCGCATGACGGCACCGGTTGATATAGCATGCGCGCCAGCTCGATGAACAGACGCACGCTGCTCACCACCGGCGGCCTGGCGCTGGCGGGCTTCGGCCTCGGCGGCTGCCGCACCACCGGCACGACCGCGACGTCGCCGAAGATGCCGCAGCGGGCGCCGCTCCATCTGACCCCCGTCCACGCATCGTTCGACCGCATCATCCGGACGACGGTCGGTCTCCGGCCGCATCGCGACAGCGGTTTCGTTCTGCGCGCGGAGAAGCTCGGCGCCAAGACCGTCATTCACAACTACGGTCATGGCGGCACGGGAATGTCGCTCGCATGGGGCCTCGGCGCCGCCGTCGCCGATCTCGCGCGCGACACCGGCGCAACACGCATCGCGGTCCTCGGCTGCGGTTCTCCGGGCGTCTGCTCCGCCCGTCAGCTCCAGCGGCGCGGCTACGACGTGACGATCTACGCGGCAACGGTGCCGCCCGACACGACGTCGAACATGTCGCTCGCCGGCTTTACGCCGACCACCGCCCTGGTCACCAACGACCGGCGGACGCCGGCCTGGGACGCGCAGTTCCTGCGGGCCGCGGAGATCTCGTATCGCGAGCTGCAGCTGATGGTCGGCCGCGACTACGGCGTCTACTGGATCGACACCTACAATGGCACCGACGACCCGAACCGGCGCGGCGGCGGCGGCAACGAGAACAATTACGCGACGGACGCCGATCTGCTGCCGGACTATCTCCGCCCCAACCGCCTGCGCGAGATCTACGGCCCGGGCGAACATCCGTTTCCAACGAAGTACGCGGTGCAGTCGATCGCGCTGGCGATCGATCCGAACAAGTACATGGACGCGATCGTGAAAGACTTCCTGCTGTTCGGCGGCAAGATCGTGATCCGGAAGTTCGACACGCAGAACGATCTATCGAGCGTGCCGGAATCGGTGATCGTGAACTGCACCGGTCTCGGGTCGGCGACGCTGTTCGGCGATACCGAGCTCGTGCCGATCAAGGGCCAGCTGACGCTGATGCCGCCGCAGGCCGGCGTCAACTATCGGGCGAACGGCCGCGCGCCGAATGCCGAGACCGCCGCGCAAATGAACCCGCGCAGCGACGGCATCGTCATCGGCAATCTGCAGGTGCGAGGCGACGCGTCGCTGACGCCGGATCCCGACGTGATCAAGCGGAACATGCAGGCGGCAATCGATTACTTTTCGTTGATGAAACCAGTGTAGTGTCCGCCTTTTTGGCGGACGGCCCGATCGGGTAGCGGGTTTCGGGTCGCAGATTTCGGGTTTCCTTGGGTTGAGGGTTCTTGGAACCCGAAGAACCCGCTACCCTGAACCCGCCATCCGCTACCCTCAATGGCGCTTGAAGAATTGCACGGCTCGCTCGTGCTTCTCGGCGGCGGCGCGGCTGCCAAACGTGCCGAGATTGCGACGCTTTCCGGTCTTGGGATCCTTCTTGCGGGAATAGAGGCGGTATTGTCCTGACGCCAGCTTGCGGATCATAATCCGATCGTAGCGGATCGATCGATCGCTAATGCGCCTTCTCGATGTGGACGAGGTACGCCTCGACCATGAGGAGGTTCTTCTCGCCAGCCTGCTTGACAACGCCCAGCAGCCGCTCCATCTTGACGATCTCTTCGAGTTGCTCGTCAACGAACCACTGCAGAAAGCTCTGCGCGAGGTAGTCGTTCTCCTTCGCGGCCGTGTCCATCAGCGTCGTGATCTGTGCGGTCACTTCGCGCTCCCAGGTAAGCGCGGCCTGTACCGCCGCTTCCGCCGACGCGAAGGTTGCAACCGGCGCTGGAATCTCGGGAATCTTCAGCTCCGCGCCGGTGTCGAGGACGTACTTCACGAACTTCATCGCGTGCTGACGCTCTTCGTCCGCCTGATCGAAGAAGAGCTTCGCGAGCAGCGTCAAGTTATGGCGCTGAAAGTGGGCGCCGATGCTGACGTACTGCAGGCTCGCGCCAAACTCGTGACCGATTTGCCCGTTGAAGGCGTTCGACAGGCGCGCCGTGATCATCATCCCTCGATTATACCGATGAGCTGAGCTTCGTTCCGATCTCGCTACGGTCGCTTGCGCGCCTCGATCTCGACCGGTACGATCCGGCCGTCCGCGACCGCACGCGACGAATTCGCCATCGCATCCTTGGCGATATCGCCATGGATCAGCTGCACCGCCCGATGCAGCGGCTTCTCCCCGCGTTCGACCGTCGCGCGCGAGCGCGCGCCGAACTCGAGCGACTTTTCGCGCACGTCGCGCATATCGACGATGTCGAAGCCGGCCGACGTCAGGCTCTTGCGCGTCTCGTCAGCGGTCGCGAGAAAGCTCGTCGCGGCGGTGCGCGCCCATGGAGTCGGAAACTCGAGCGGCCCGCCGTCGCCTTTCGTGATCTCCGATAGCAGCAGCCAGCCGCCCGGTTTCAGCACGCGACTCAACTCGCGATGAAACGCGGCCTTATCGGCGATGTTCATCGAGACGTTCATCGAATACGCGCCGTCGAAGCGGCTGTCGGCGAAGGGCATCGCGAGCACGTTGCCCTCTTCGAAGCTGACCCGATCCGTGAGCCCGAGCAGCCGCGTCAGATGACGCGCCACCTGACAGAACTCCGGCGTCAGATCGAGCCCCACGACCGCGCAGCGAAAGCGGTGGGCGATGTAGCGCGCGGGACCGCCGATGCCGCTGCCGGCGTCCAGGATCGTGTCGCCCGGGCGTATCGGCATCGATTCGGCCACTTCCGCGGTCGCCTCGATGCCGCGATTGTGAAACTGATCGTACGGCGCGAGGACGTCGATCGTCGGCTTCGCCGGGTCGCCGCCGTCGGCGACCAGCGCCGCGTTCAGGCGCGACAGCAGATCGCCGCGCGAATAGTGGCTCGTGACGTCGACGTCGGCGCTCATCGTCTGCTCCTCACGCAATCAATTCATGATCGCCTGATACACGAGGCTGCGCGACAGCCCGTGGATCGGACGCGTCGTCTGCAGGCTCTGATGGCCGACCATGCCGACGAACGCGAGATCCTCTTTGGGATCGATCCAGAACCAGGTGCCCGCGATGCCGAACCAGGTGAAGGTGCCGTTCGACACGGAGTCTCCGGCCGCGGCGGCATCCATCACGACCTGGAAATCCATGCCCCAGCCGGTGCCCGGCGCCATCGTCTTGAGCGCGTCCGGATTGACGTGGTTCGTCCGCATCATCTCCACCGTGCGCGGCGCCAGCAGCCGGACGCCGTTCAGTTGGCCGCCCTGCAGCAGCATCTCGCAGAAGCGCGCGTAGTCGGTCGCCGTGGAGAACAGCCCGCCGCCGCCCGAGGGCCCGAGCGGCACGACCGTCGGATCCATGCGGGCGTCGAGGGCGAGCGCGTCACCGGCTCCTTTGTGAACTTCGGAGAAGCGCGACAGCTTGTCCTTCGGCACGTAGAACGCGGTGTCCTTCATCCCGAGCGGCGCGAAGATGCGCGTACGAGCGAAATCGGCGAACGATTGACCCGAGAATTTCTCGATGAGGTATCCCTGCACGTCGACGCCGATGCTGTACGACCAGCGCGTGCCGGGCTGCGCGAGCAGCGGAATCTTCGCGAGGCCGTCGATCATCGCTTGCAGCGGCGCCTGCGCATTCAGGATGTTGCCGTCGATGATCATCTTGTCCACCGGATTGTTCGGCGTCAGCACGTAGCCAAGGCCGGCCGTGTGCGTCATCAGCTCGCGCATCGTCATCGAGCGGCGCGCGTCCTCGAGCTTCGGCGTCCCGTCTTCGTTCTTGCCGGTGTAGACCTTCAGGTGCGCGAACTCCGGAATGTACCGGGCGACCGGATCGTCGAGGCGCCACTTGCCTTCCTCGTAGAGCATCATCATGGCGACGCCGGTAATCGGCTTGGTCATCGAATAGATGCGGAAGATGGCGTCTTTCTGCAGCGCGTCGGCAGCGGTCACATTGCGCGTGCCGTACGCGTTGAAGTCGACGATCTTGCCGTGACGTTCGAGCAGCGTCACCAGGCCGGCCACCTGTTTGTCGTCGGCCAGCTTCTTCATCGCGGCATCGAGGCGATGCAGACGATCGGGCGCGATGCCGACGGACTCGGGAGGCGCCATCGCGAGATCGCGCACGCCGCCGTTGACCGCCGCCGACGGCCGCTCGGCGGCGACGAGCGTGAACAGTCCGACGATCGCGAGAGCGGGCAGCAGCAGACGTCGCGTCATAGTTCTCCTCGGCTGATCGAAATGACGAGCGCGCCGGCGACCAGGATGCCCATCGCGATCGGCGCGAAGTGATGCGGATTGTGCGTCCGCGAAAACACCATGGTCCCCAGGACGATGCTGACGATGGCGATGACCGCGAGCGGAACGAACGGCGGAGCGATCCCGCGTCCCGACTGGATTGCGGCCGCCGCCACGATCGTCGCAAAGGCAAAGTCGGCGAGCACCGCGGCGTGCAGCGCGTCGACCGTGGGATAGAGCACCGTATGGCGGATGCCGAGTTCTACGAGGTCGCCGTGCAGGTCTGGCACGACCACGAAAGCGCTGACGAAGGCGCCGATGAACAGAAGAAGCGCCGCGGCCGCGAGCAGCGCGGTGCGCCACGTGGCGCTCGCCGTTGTCATGGGCGCGATAGCGTATCAGACAACAACGCTCGCTGATAGACCTCGTCGACCTCGGAGAACGGCACGTGGTCGCGGGTGTACAGGACGGCGCGCAATTCGAGCAGCGCGTTGGGCACCGGCGCGTGGCTGTCCGTCCAGAAACGCGTGACGGCGGCCGTCTTCCGTGTCGGCTCGAGCGCAGCCACCGCTTTGCCGAACGGCGTGTCGGTGGTCTCGAGCAGGCGATATGCGATCGCGATGCCTCCGCCGATTCGCCGGTGCGCCATGGGCGGAATTATAGAGCCACGAGAATGTGACCGGTGCCGCCGACGCGAAGGTCGTCGCGCCGATGCGCGAAGAACGTCGCGTTCAAGTCGGCGGCCGTCAGGTCGTGGACCGATGCGAAGCCGAGCGCGCGGACCGCTGACATCAACGTCTCCGGCTCGAACGACGACTTGAACGGCTCCCCTGCCGCCGCGACTCGTGCCGCGAGCGCGTCGAACGCCACCTGCTGGCGCGGCGACAGCGACGCGCGCGGCGCCGAGTAGTCGAACACCACGCCGCCGCCGCTGGACGCGAACGGCGCGATCCCGGCGAGCGTTGCCATCACCGTCGCCTCGTCCAGATACGGCGTCACGCCGAGCCACGAGAAGAACGCCGGCTCCTCCGCTCGCAGTCCCGCGGCCTGGAGCACGTCGGAGAGCGACCGCGTCGAGAAATCGGTGGCCGCGAAGATGAAGGACTGCGGCAGGGCGATTCCCGCGGCAGCCAGGCGCTCGCGCTTCGCCGCTTGCGTCGCCGGATGATCGACTTCGATGACACGCAGATCCGGAAACGGATTGCGGAAGGCAAACGTGTCGAAGCCTGCGCCCAGCACGACGTACTGTCGCACACCGCGCGCAACCGTGCTGGCGAGCGTATCTTCGGCCACGCGGCTACGAACGGCGAGAAAGGCGCGGAGCGGGATCGCGTAGGGTCCGCGCTCGAACTGCTGCGGATCTGCGCGCAGTGCGGCCGCCGCGTCGGCGCCGACCATCGCAAGCGCAATGGGATCATCGAGCACGAGCGGATGGTCGAGCAATTGGTGAGCGGCGCGACGCAGTGCGACACGCTCGGCGGTCCGGCTCGCCCGGTTTTCGATCACGCCTGCGCCGACAGCGGCCGCGCCGGTCCATGGCCGGGATACAGCGGCACTCCCAGCCGTTTCAGATCCTCGGCTGCGCCGGCGTGATCGATCTGATAGTGCGTCGCCATCCCGTAGCGGAGATCGGCGATCGGCACGTCCATCCGCTCGAGGTTGCCGCGCAGCGCGCCGATCATGCCGGGATAGCCAAGGTCGACGAGGACCCGCGAACGGCCGTCGCTGACCACCCAATAGTTGGTCGATCGGTAACCGACGTTGACGATGCTGACGCCCATCTCACTGCCGCGGCGGATAGCGCGTGCGAAAACGCGTCACGACGTCCAGGAGGCGGCCGTCGAGGCGTCCGAGTGCTTCGGCCTCGATCGCCGGTGGCACGCTGCCGTAATGCGCTTCGGCCACGGCGCCGGTGATGCAAGCCAAGGTATCGGCATCGCCGCCGAGCGAAATCGACTTGCGCACGGCGTCCTCGTAGTCCGTCGAGTCGAGAAACGCGACGAGCGCGGCCGGCACCGTTCCCTGGCACGACTCGTCGAAGTGGTACGTCGGACGCAGTCGATCGACGGTCGTGCCGAGGTCGTACGACAACATGCGCTCGATCGTGCGCTTGATCGCCTGCTTGCTCTCGCCCTGACGCGCCAGGAGCACGGCCGCGGCGGTGGCCTGAGCGCCCTTTACGCCCTCCGGGTGATTGTGCGTGACCGCGGCGCTGCGTTCAGACTCGGCAAGCACATCGTCCATGGAATCGAACGCGTACCCGACGGCTGGAACGCGCATCGCCGATCCGTTTCCCCAGCTGTTGTACGGCTGGCGCTCTCGAGCGCTGGCCCAATGGTAGAAGCGGCCGCCGTAGCCGGCGTTCGGGTACCAGCCGAAGTACCGGTGGAAGGCATCCACATAGTCGCCGCCGTCCAGCAGGCACTCGGCGACCGCGACCGCAAGGACCGTGTCGTCGGTGAACATGGAATCGGCCACGAACAGGTCGAAGCTGGTGGTCTTGGTTCGCTCGAACTCGTGAACCGAACCGATGATGTCGCCGGCGATCGCGCCCAGCATGGGTTACCGCGTCATGAGCCCGACGAACATCTCCGCCAGCTTCGCCGTGTCGACGTCGATCTGTGCGTGGACGAGGCGAACGTCGATCGCGGGCTTCAGCGCGTCGGTCCACGTTAACGTGTTGCCGTAGCCCGGTCCGTGGCTGACGTCGACGTCCATGTAGAGATCGCGCGCTCTGGTGATCAGAGACGGATCGAGCCACGCACAGGCGGCCAGCTCGTCCCACATGTAGTCCTGACTGGTCCCGTACTTCGCGACGTACTGCGCCGCGGGACTCGTTGACTTCGCGATCGCCGCAACCATCTCCTTCGTCAGCTTCGTCTTGATCGACACGTCGACCGTCGTCACGTCGACGCGCGGCCAGTGCGCGCGCAGCACCTTGCGCGACGCTTCCGGGTCGAACCAGAAGTTGAACTCGTGGCGCGGGCTCGTCGCGAACTCCGGATCGTCGGTCTGCGGATTCAGACTCCCGCCCATCAGCACGATCCCCTTTGTCAGCTCCGCGAAGCCCGGATCGATCGCCAGCGCGAGCGCGACGTTCGTCAGCGGACCGGCGGCATAGATCGTCACTTCACCCGGATGGGCATGCACCTGCCGAATCAGGAAATGGACGGCGTCTTCGTTCGCGGCCTTCGCCGTCGGTGCGCCCTCCGCCAGGGTCGGCACGACGAACGGCGCGTGGGTGCCGTCATTCCAGGCGCCGAGCCAGAGCTCCTTGCCGTGAAGCTGCGCGTCGATTCGCGTCTCTTCCTGCGTGCGCACCAGCGGAAACACGGCGCCGGCCGCGACCGGCACGCTGGCGTGGCCCGTCAGCTCGAGCATGCGCAACGTGTGCGCGACGCCTTCGTCGCGCCACGCGTCACCAGTCACCACGGTGATGCCGAGCACCTCCACCTGCGGCGCCTGCAACAGGACGAGCATCGACAGTTGGCCACTGTCGGCCGGACCGGCCGGATCCTGGTCGATGAGCACCAGCCGCTTCGGCGTCTGCGCTGTGGCTGGCGCGGCGGCAAGAAACGCGGCGAGGGCGCACGAAAGGATTTTCATGCACACGTATGCTACCGCGTATGACGCATGTGCCGGTGGTCTTCGGATTCCTCGTACACCGTGAATCCCAGGCGGGCGTACAGCGCTTCGGCGCGCGGGTTCACCTTCAGCACGGAGAGGATCACGTCACGTCCGGTCTGGCGGCCGAGGTCGATCAGATCGCGCACGACCTCGGAACCGATCCCGCGTTGTTGATGCTCCGGCGCGATGCAGACCGTGTGCAGCTGCAGCAGACGCGGCAGCTCCGCGATCATGACGAAGCCCACGGCGACGGCGTCGGCGACGATGACGGTGGTGCGGTCGAGATCGAGCGCATCCTCGAAGCGCTCGCGTTCGCGGCGCTCGTCCCAGTCCCGCCTGCGCGCCGTCAGGCTGGGACGCATCGCGCGCAGGAAGCAGTCGGCGAGAAACGGCAGGTCGGTGGCGGCCGCGGGCCGCGTCGCGATGATCATCTTGACACTACTACGCGAGACGTAGTATTACGTATGACGTAGTAACGATGAAGCAGAACCATGACGACCTGGCCGGACTCGGAAGGTTCTCCGAGCCCGCGCTCTATATTCTGATCTCGCTCGCCGACGGTCCAAAGCATGGCTACGCCATGACGCAGGACATCGAATCGGTATCGGGACACAAACTCGGCCCGGGCACGCTCTACGGCGCGATTGCGCGCCTCGAGGCACGCCGGTGGATTGAGCCGCTGGCCTCCGACGATCGCCGGCGTCCGTATCGTCTCACCGCCGCGGGCCAGCGCGTTCTGCGTCACCGGCTGCACAGTCTGCAATCGCTGGCGCGCGTCGGACGCGCGCGCCTGGCGGAAGGATAGGTCGATGCGTCCCGAACAGCTCCTGCGTCTCTACCCGCGCGCGTGGCGCAATCGATACGGCGTCGAATTGCTCGAGTCGATCGGGCGCGACCGGCTGAGCGTCGGCGACACGCTGAACATGCTGTCAGGCGCGGTCGATGCGTGGCTGTCGTCCGATGTCCGGCTCGCCGCGACCGGCCGAGGAGGATCGATGTTGCTGAAAGCACTCGTCTGCGAAACCCGCCGCACGACCGTCACGCCGCGCGACGGCGTCATCGGCGCCGTCGTGATGATCGCGGTCGCGTGGACGTGCAAGACGCTCAGTCAGCCGACGCTCGCGTTCCCGATCGCGTTCACGCTGTCGATGCCGTTCTGGCTGATGAAGGGCGCGCCGTGGCGCGCGCAGGCGCTCATCGTCGGCGTCACCTGCGCGCTGCTCGTATTGATTCGGTAGCGCAGGCCTTCAGGCCTGCCCGCGGCGAGCGCAGCCCTGGAGGGCTTTCCAGATGTACGCAGTGTCCGCCTTTAGGCCGACCTCGCCGGTCTCGGCCGGAAGTCCGGCTAAAGCCGGATGTGGACACTACGTCTATCGAATCGAACATTGCGCTACCGCCACTGCATCGAGCCCTCTACTGTCCCTCCACGAGCACTACTGCCCTTCGACGAGCACCATCTGCACGTGCGCCGCGCCGGCACGGACCTTTCGCGCCGACACGTACTCTGGCGAGTTGTAGAACGCCTGCGCGCGCTCGTAGCCCGGGAACTCGATGAGCGCGATGCGGCCCGGCGCCTTCGGTCCCTCGAGCGTCGCCGACCGTCCACCGCGGGCCAGGAAGTGTCCGCCGAATTTCTCGATGATCGCCGGCGTCAGCTTCGTGTACTCGCCATACTGGCCGGCGTTCGTCACGTCGATCTGCACGAGCACGTAGGCTTTCGGCGGCTGCAGCGTGCGCGCGGTGATGGCTCCGCCGGCGGCGGCCGCGAACAGCGCGCCGGCCGCCAGGATCGTTTTCACCCGAGATGGTTTCACCATTTCGTCAGACCGCACTCATCGCGTTGTGTTCGATCCGCGTGCCGATCACGGCGAGGAATTGCGCGATCCACACCGGATGCGCCGGCCACGCAGGTGCGGTGACCAGATTACCGTCGGTGACCGCGCTGTCGACGGCGATGCTCGCGTACGTGGCGCCGGCCAGCTCCACTTCCGGCGCGCACGCCGGGTACGCGCTGACGCGCTTCCCCTTGATCACGCCGGCCGCGGCGAGCAGCTGCGCTCCGTGACAGATCGCCGCGATCGGTTTGTTCCGCTGCGCGAAGTGACGGACGATCTCGAGCACACGCGGGTTGAGGCGCAGGTACTCGGGCGCCCGGCCGCCGGGAATCACCAGCGCGTCGTAATCCTCGACGCGCACATCGTCGAACGTCGTGTTCAATGCGAAGTTGTGACCGGGTTTCTCCGAGTAGGTCTGATCGCCCTCGAAGTCGTGCACGGCCGTACGCACCGACTGACCCGCGGCCTTGCCCGGACAGACGGCATCCACCGTATGGCCCACCGCGCGCAGCGCCTGGAAGGGCACCATGGCTTCGTAGTCCTCGACGAAATCGCCGACG
>Ga0335085_10015150_pt1 | contig 11195 bp, 10 predicted proteins | sample Lox_Sample_45_FD_206712 | JGI IMG/M metagenome (GOLD analysis project Ga0335085, IMG submission 206712) | Soil microbial communities from Loxahatchee National Wildlife Refuge, Florida, United States - Lox_Sample_4.5 | ecosystem: Environmental > Terrestrial > Soil > Wetlands | place: USA... | reverse complement strand
ACCGAGTGCACGGTGCTCATCGTCGGGGAATCGGGCACCGGCAAGGAAGTGCTGGCGCGCTTCATCCATCGCAACTCGCCGCGCGCCGCGGCGCCCTTCGTCGCGGTCAACTGCGCGGCGATCCCCGAGAACATGCTGGAGGCGATGCTGTTCGGCTACGAGCGCGGTGCGTTCACCGGCGCACACGCGAGCCACGCCGGCAAGTTCGAGCAGGCGCAGGGCGGGACGCTGCTGCTCGATGAGGTAACGGAGATGCCGCTCGGGCTGCAGGCGAAGCTCCTGCGGGTGCTGCAGGAGCGCGAGGTCGAGCGCATCGGATCGCGCAGTCCGCTGCCCCTCGACGTGCGGGTGCTGGCGACCACCAACCGCCGCTTGCGCGAGGAGGTGGCGGCGGGCCGCTTCCGCGAGGATCTCTACTACCGGCTCAACGTATTTCCGCTCGCCATCGGGCCGCTGCGTACGCGCCGCGATGACGTGCTGCCGCTCGCGATGCAGCTCCTCGGCAGCCGCTGCCGGCCGGGCGCGCCCATTCCGGCCCTGAGCGCGGAAGCGGCGCATCTGCTCCTCACCTACCCCTGGCCGGGCAACGTCCGCGAGCTCGACAACCTGCTGCAGCGCGCCCTGATCCTGGTGAACGGCCCGGTGATCCTTCCTGCGCACATCCAGTTCGAGCTCGCCAACGAGGGCGCCGCGGCGCAGGCGAAGCCGGCGGCCGCCGCAGCCGCCGCGCCCGCCTCGCTCGCCGCCTCGCTCGATGAGCGCGAGCGCGACCTGATCTTGAATGCGCTGCGCGCCGGCAACGGCAGCCGCCGCGAGGTGGCCGAGTCGCTCGGTATCTCGGCGCGCACGCTGCGCTACAAGCTCGCACGGCTGCGCGAGGCCGGCATCGAAGTCCCGGCCGGTTGAGGGAGCCGTCATGAGTCAGATGGAAATCGACCGGGTGCTCGCGCAGATCCGCGCGCTCTCGACGCAAGTGCGTCCCGCGGCGACCTCCGGCTCCCAGCCCAAGGCTGCGGGCGCGAGCGAGTTCGCCAACCTCCTGAAGAGCGGCATCGAGCAGGTGAACCAGCAGCAGCAGCGCGCCGGGCAGCTCGCCGATTCCTTCGAGCGCGGCACCCCTGGCGTCGAGCTGCCGCAGGTGATGCTCGAGATGCAGAAGGCCAGCGTCTCCTTTCGCGCGCTGAACGAGGTGCGCAATCGCCTGATCAGCGCGTATCAGGAAATCATGAACATGTCCTTATGAAGAATCCGATCCTCCCCAGGCGAGCGCTCACGATGAGCGGGCACGCGGTGAACCGCCATGGCCGCTGAAGCGGGCACGGTCGCCGCCGCCACCGGCGCACTTCCGAGCGGCTTGAAGCCGCTCCTGCTGCTCGTGGGACTTGCGGCCGCGGTCGCCGCCGGACTCACGGTGGCGCTCTGGTGGCGCGGGCCGAGCTACAGTCTCCTGTACGCCAACTTAGGCAGCGAGGACCAGGCGCAGATCGCCCAGGCGCTCGATGCGGCGCAAATCCCCTACCGCCTGCAGCCGGGCTCGAACGCCATCGAGGTGTCGACCGATCGGCTGACCGATGCGCGGTTGAAGCTCGCCGGCCAGGGACTGCCGGAGTCGGGCGGCGGCTTTGCCGCGCTCGACAAGGACCCGGGCTTCGGCGTCAGCCAGTTCGTCGAGAACGCCCGCTATCAGCACGCGCTCGAGACCGAGCTGGCCCGCACCATCGCGAGCCTGAAGCCGGTCGAAGCGGCACGGGTGCACCTCGCGGTGCCGCGGCAGTCGGCGTTCGTGCGCGAGCATCGCGGCGCGAGCGCCTCGGTGTTCGTGCAGCTCAAAGCCGGCCGGCGGCTCGCCCAGGAGCAGGTGCAGGCCATCATCAACCTGGTCGCCTCCAGCATCCCCGAGCTCGAGCCGAGCCAGGTCACCGTGGTCGATCAGCAGGGACGGCTGCTGTCGACGCCCGACGGGCACGACGAGTTCTCGCTGCGCGAGCAGCAGTTCGACATGGCGCACCGCCTGGAGGACGACTATCGGACGCGCGTCGAGAGCCTGCTCGCACCGCTCGTCGGCGCCGGCCGCGTGCGTGCCCAGGTCGTGGCGCAGATGGACATGTCGGTCACCGAGGAGGCGCGCGAGCAGTACCGTCCGGAGAGTCAGATCGTACGCAGCGAGCAGACCTCCGAGCAGACGACGCGCGATGCCGGCGGATCTCAGGGCGTGCCCGGGGCGCTCAGCAATCAGCCCCCGCCCGCCGGGGTTGCCTCGGCGCCGCCTCCCGCCGCGGCCCCGGCCGCCGCCGCGCCGGCGAGCGCCGCCGCGGGAGCCAAGCCCGCGGCAGCGCCCAACGCCGCCGCCGCAGCGCCCGCCGCAGCGGGTGCGGTCGGCGCGCTCAGCCTCCCGGCGAGCGACTCGAGCTCGAAGGAGACGACGCGCAACTACGAGATCGACCGCACGCTCGCCTATACGCGCCAGCCTGCGGGGAAACTGAAGCGCCTCACGGTCGCGGTGCTGATCGACGATGCGCACACGGTCGACAAGGACGGCAAGCCGCGCACCGTGGCGCTCACCGCCGAGCAGCTCGAGCATGTCACGCAGCTGGTGAAGGATGCGGTGGGCTTCGATGAGTCGCGCGGCGATGTCGTCAATGTCGTGAATTCCTCCTTCACCGAGGAGCCCGCCGCGCCCGCCGGCGATCTCGAGAAGCCCCCGCTGTGGGAGAAGCCGCTGTTCTTCGAGGGACTGAAGATCGTGCTGGGCGCCATCGTGCTCATCGTCCTGGTGCTCACGGTGCTGCGCCCGCTGATGCGCAGCCTCATGGCCTCGCTCCGCACGCCACGCCTCGCCGCGCAATCCGCCGAGGCGGCGGCGCTCGCCGGTCCCGCGCCCATGCCCGCGGCCGTGCTCGCACACGAGCAGCAGCTGGCGCAGGCGCGCACGCTCGTGAGCCAGGATCCGAAGCGCGTCGCGCAGGTGGTGCGCGACTGGGTGGATCAGGATGCCTGAGCGCGAGGCGAGCCGTAACGGGACCGAGCGCGCCGCGATCCTGCTCCTCACGCTCGGGGAGGGGGAGGCCGCGCAGATCCTGAAGCACATGAGCGCCAAGGAGGTGCAGCGTGTCGGCGCCGCCATGGCCAAGATGAGGAACGTCTCGCGCTCGGAAGTCGAGCAGGTGGTGTCGGCATTCACCACCAACGTCGAGGCGCAGACCTCCGTCGGCGTGGGAGCGGATGAGTTCCTGCGCAAGGCGCTGGTGAACGCGCTCGGCGAGGAGAAGGCGGCGGCGATCATCGACCGCATCAGCATCGGACGCTCGACCAAGGGACTCGAGGCCCTCAAGTGGCTGGATGCCCGTGCGGTGTGCGAGCTGATCCGGCTCGAGCACCCGCAGATGATCGCCATCGTGCTCGCCTATCTCGAGTCGGATCACGCCGCCGAGGTGCTGTCGCTCCTGCCGAGCGGCCTGCGCTCCGACGTCGTGGTGCGCATCGCCTCCCTCGATGGCGTGCAGCCGAGCGCGCTCACCGAGCTCGATGACATCATCGAGAAACAGTTTTCCGGCAATGGCGCCGGCAAGACTTCCGTGCTCGGCGGGCCGAAGGCCGCCGCCGACATCATGAACGCGCTCGAGCCGAGCCACGGCAGCGCCATCATGGAGCAGATCACCAAGTCCGACGAGGCGCTCGCCCAGCTCATCGAGGACCTGGTCTTCACCTTCGAGGATCTGGGCGATCTCGACGACCGCAGCATGCAGGAGCTGCTGCGCCAGGTGCCGGGCGAGGGACTCCTGCTCGCGCTCAAGGGCGCCGACGATTCCCTGAAGGAGAAGATCTTCAAGAACATGTCGCAGCGCGCCGCCGAGATGCTCAAGGACGACCTCGAGTCGAAGGGCCCGGTGCGCGTGGCGGACGTCGAAGCCGCGCAGAAGACGATCCTGCAGACGGCGCGCAAGCTGGCGGCCGCCGGCACCATCGCCCTCGGCGGCAAGGGCGAGCAGTACGTCTAACGCTGGCGCGTCAGGTCCATCGCCTCGGCGAGCGCGCTGAGACGCGCGGCGACCTCACCGAGCGGCAGCATCTCGGCCGCCGCTCCGAGCGCCACTGCCTCCCCCGGCATGCCCCACACCACGCTCGTCGCCTCATCCTGGGCAAGGGTAGGACTGCCGGCCTCGCGCATCTCCTTGAGCCCGAGCGCGCCGTCCTTCCCCATGCCGGTGAGGATCACGCCGATCGCGTTGCGCCCCGCCTGCTGTGCCACCGAGCGGAACAGCACGTCGACGCTCGGCTTGTGGCGGTTGACCGGCGGGCCGTCGTCGAGCCGGCACACGTAGCGCGCGCCGTCGCGTACCACCAGCAGGTGCTGGTCGCCCGGGGCGATGTAGACGTGTCCGGGCAGGATCAGCTGGCCATCCTGCGCCTCGGAGACCGTCATCTGACAGCAGGCGTCCATGCGGCGCGCAAACGGCGCGCTGAAGGCCTTGGGGATGTGCTGCGCGATGACCACGCCGGGCGTATCGGCCCGCAGCTGCACCAGCACTTCCTTGATCGCTTCGGTCCCCCCGGTCGAGGCGCCGATGGCGATGATCCGCTCGGTAGTGCGGAACTGGCGCCGCACCGGTGCCTTGGCGAGCACCGCGTCGACCCCGAGGCGCGGCACCACCGCGGCGCTGCCGTTGCCGGCGGCGACGCCGGTATAAGGGCGCACGCGCGCCGTGGCCGCCGCGCGGATCTTGGCGCGCAGCTCGTCCGCATAGTCGGTGAGGGTCGCCGCGATGTCGATCTTGGGCTTGGGCAGGTAATCGACCGCGCCGACCGCGAGTGCATCGAGCGTCACCTCGGCGCCGTGCTCGGTGAGCGAGGAGACCATCACCACCGGCATGGGGCGCAGGCGCATCAGGTTGCGCAGGAACGTGACGCCATCCATCTTGGGCATCTCGACATCGAGCGTGAGCACGTCGGGGGAGAGCTGCTTGATCTTCTCGCGTGCGACGTACGCATCGCCCGCCGTCCCCACCACCTCGAGGGCGGGATCCGCCGACAGCACCTCGGTGAGGATGCGGCGCACGAGCGCCGAATCGTCCACGATCAGCACGCGCACACGCGGTTTGGCGGCCGCGGCCGGCGCGAGCCCGCTCTTCTCGACGGCGTTCCTTCCTGGATCTGACATGTGCGCTGCGTCCCTTTCAGAAGAGCTCGACGTCGCCGCCGCCGCTCTGGCGGGCGAGATCGCCCTGGTAGCGGCGCTCGCGCTCGGCGATCGCGGTGGCCTCGAGCGGCTGCAGACGCCGCACGCGCACCTTGCCGGAGTCGGGGAAGTAGACGATGCGGCGCGGGTAGATGTCGCCGAGATCCTCGGCCGCCACCCTGAGGCCTTCGGACTTCAGGTACTCGCGCACGAACGTCACGTTGTGCTCGCCCACGTCGGTCATCGAGGCGAGGATGCGTCCGCCACCGAACAGCTTGATCTCGAAGTGCTCGCGCCGCCCGCCGAGCTTCAGCAGCGCGTTGATCAGGCACTCCATGGCGTGGCTGCCATAGCGCGTCGCGAGCCCGGTCGCCGGATCCATCCAGCGATCGGAGGCGCCGCTCGCCGAGTCCGCGGGGAGCATGAAGTGATTCATGCCGCCGACCCCTAAGCGCCGATCGGAGATGCAGGCCGAGATGCACGAGCCGAGCACCGTCGAGATCGCCTCGTCGTGGCGCGTGACGTAGAACTCCCCGGGCAGAATCTTGGCGGTCCAGCGCGAGGAGGCGGTGTCGAAGTAGCGGTGGATGGCCTGAAAGCCCGGGACGGCGGGCGGACAGGGGGTCGAGCCCGCACGGGCGGCCACTCCCACCTCAGTTCCTCCGGTAGACGGTCTTGCCGACGAGCGTGTACTCGTCGCAGACGCGGTAGAGGCTCTCGGAGTGCCCGAGGAACAGCAGGTCCCCGGGCCGCTGCAGCCGCGCGATGCGCGCGAACAGCTCGCGCTGGGTGTCCTTGTCGAAGTAGATGATCACGTTGCGGCAGAAGACGGCGTCGAACGGGCCCTTCATGGCGAGCGCGCGCATCAGGTTGAGCTCGCGGAAGGTGATGAGGCCGCGCAGCTCCGCGCTGGCGGCGTAGAGCGCGTCCGCCGCGTTGCCCGCAGGCCGGAAGAAGCGCTCGAGGCGCGCCGGCGTGAGGCCGCGCACGCGCTCCGGCTCGTAGACGCCCCGCTCACCGCGGCCGAGCACCTCGGTGTCGAGGTCGGTGGCCAGGATCTTGATGTCCCAGCGGCGCGCATCGGGCAGCGCCTCGTGCACGGTCATGGCGATGGAATACGGCTCCTCTCCCGTCGAGCAGCCGGCCGACCAGATGCGCAGGCGCCGCGAGCTGCGCGCATCGGCGGCGCGCGGGGCGAGGAGCTGCTCGCGCAGGTACTGGAAGTGATGCGCCTCGCGGAAGAAGGCGGTCAGGTTGGTGGTGATGGCGTTGCAGAACTGCGCCAGCTCCTCGCCATCGCCGCTCTCGAGGAGCTCGCGGTACTCATGGAAGCTCTCGAGTCCGAGCGCCCGCAGCCGCCGCGACAGCCGCCCGTAGACCATCTCGCGCTTCTGCTCCGAGAGATGGATGCCGGTATGGGTCTTCACCAGCTCGCGGAATGCGGCGAACTCCTCCTCGCCGAAGCTGAACTTGCGCGTCTGCAGGTCACGGCCTGCGGCCGAGGAGCTCTCCATGGCGCGCGGTCAGAACAGCTCGCTGCTGCCTTCGGCTGCGGCGCCGCCCGCGCCGCCCGGCGCGCCGACGCCGCCGGTGCGCACCAGCAGCTCGATGAGATCGTCGTGCGTCTGCGCGGCGAGGCGCTCGCGCAGCGCCGCGAGCAGTTCCTCCCAGCGCAGCGCGCCGAAGCCGGCCATCTGCGGCAGCGGATGATCGGCGAGCCGGGTGAGGAGAGCACGGATCACCGCCAGCTGCTGCATGAGACGGTCGTGAAACTGCAGCGCGCGCACGCAGGCGGCGACATCGAGCGAGAGCAGCTCGCGCCCGGGCGCGCCCGCCGGCGGGCGCAGCCCCTGCTCGAGGCGCTCGAGCGCGCTGCCAAGCGCCGCCGCCGGCGCCTCGCTCTCGCGCATGGCAAAGGCGAGCAGGATCGCGGCCGCTTCCGCCGAGACTCCCAGGATCGCGCAGCGGCAGTGGACCTCCGCCGCGGAGGCGCTCATCACGCCAGCACCTTGGTCACGATGGAGAGCAGCCGGTCGGGATCGAAGGGCTTCACCAGCCAGCCGGTCGCGCCGGCCTCCTTGCCCTGCTGCTTGCGCTCGGCGGTCGACTCGGTGGTGAGCATCAGCAGCGGCACGAAGCGGTAGTTCGTGCGGCGCCGCAGCTCCTTCACCAGCGCGATGCCGTCCATGTTGGGCATGTTGACGTCGGTGATGACCACGTCGAACTGCTGCTTGTCGGCGAACTGCAGCGCTTCCACGCCGTCGGTCGCCACGTCCACTTCGTGGCCGCCGGAGGAGAGCGCCAGCTTCACCAGCTGGCGCATCGAGGGTGAGTCATCGACTGCGAGAATTCGTGCCATGAGTTCGCTCCACTAGAAGTCTTGCCATTCGCCCGTTGCCGCCCGGGGCTGAGCCCGCTCGGCTCCAGGGGCCGCCGCCTTGCCGTTGCGGCTCCACGGCCGGCCCGCTGCGCGGCGCTCGCTCTGGGCAGCTGACGCTGCCGCCGCAGCGGCGGCCGGCCCCTTGGCGGGCGGCAGCGCGAAGCGCTCCATCATGCGGTTGAGCTCGCCGGCCCCTTCGGCCAGCGCCTGCGAGGCGGCGCTCGCCTCCTCGACGAGCGCCGCGTTCTGCTGCGTCATCTCGTCCATCTGCATGACGGCCTTGTTGACCTGCTCGATCCCCGAGGACTGCTCGCGGGACGCCGCCGCGATCTCGGCGATGATGTCGGAGACCTTCTTGACCGCGGCGACGATCTCCCCGAGCGTCTGCCCGGACTGGGTGACGAGCGCCGAGCCGTCCTCGACCTTGCGCACCGAGTCCTTGATCAGGCCCTTGATCTCCTTGGCGGCGGTCGCCGAGCGCCCCGCGAGGTTGCGGACCTCGGTGGCGACTACGGCAAAGCCGCGGCCCTGCTCGCCGGCACGCGCCGCCTCGACCGCGGCGTTGAGCGCCAGCAGGTTGGTCTGGAAGGCGATCTCGTCGATCACGCCGATGATGTCGGCGATCTTCTTCGAGGCCTCGTTGATCTCGCTCATGGCGCGCACTGCCCTGGCCGTAACGGCCCCGCCCTTCTCCGCCTGATCGCGTGCGGCGCTGGCGAGCTGGTTGGCCTGGCCGGCGTTGTCGGCGTTCTGCTTGACGGTGGAGGTCATCTCCTCCATCGAGGAGGCCGTCTCCTCGAGCGAGGAGGACTGCTCCTCGGTGCGCTGCGAGAGATTCGCGTTGCCCTTGCTGATCTCATCCGCGCCCATGCGCACGGCGGCGGCGGCCGATGTGATGTCGCGTACCATCTGCGCCACGTTATCGAGCAGCTTGTTCAACCCGGAGCCGAGTGAGGCCAGGAACCCCGACTTGCCTTCGAGCGCCACCCGCATGCTGAGATCGTTGTCGAGCGCACGCCGCACGAGCTCCGCGACCTCCTCCTGCACGGACACTTCCTGCGTGCGGTCCCACCACTCGACCACCGTGCCGAGACGCCTGCCGGCGGCATCGCTCACCGGGCTCGCGGTGCACTTCAGCAGCCGCCCGCCGACGTACAGCTCGTCGGTGCGCGGACTCGCGAGGTCCGCGAGCAACTGCCGCTGCTGCGCCGGGTTGTCGTGCAGCGCTGCGACGCTGCTGCCGAGAAGCCGGTCGGCGTCGAACGTCGGGCGCTCGCGCCTGAGCGATCCGGCCAGGTTGCGGAACAGCTGCTGTGCCGCCTCGTTGACGTAGACGATCCGGAGCTTCTCGTCCGCCAGCACGATGTTGGCGCCCGCCTTGTCGAGGGCGGTGCGGATGCGGCCGTTCTCGGCCGCCTGCATGTGCGCGGTGATGTCGGTGGCGAACTTGACGACCTTGTAGGGCTTGCCGTCGGCATTGAAGATCGGGTTGTAGCTCGCCTGGATCCAGATCTCGCGGCCGCCCTTGCCGTAGCGCTGGTACTGGCCGGCCACATAGTCGCCGTTTGCGAGCTTGTCCCAGTGCTGCCGGTACTGCTCACTCGCCGCATAGGACGGCTCGACGAACATGCGGTGATGCCGGCCGCGGATCTCTTCCAGCGTATAACCGAAGGTCTCGAGAAAATTCCCGTTGGCCGTGAGGATCGTGCCATCGAGGGTGAACTCGACCACCGCCTGTACGCGGTGGATGGCGTCGACCTGGCCCTTGGCCTCGGCGGCCGCCTCGACCTGCGCGGTGACATCCCAGGCGTAGGTGATCGCCCGCGAGACCTTGCCGCTCGCGTCGAAGATCGGGTTGACGCTCGCCTGCACCCAGATCTCGCGGCCGCCCTTGGCGATGCGCTTCTGCAGCCCCGTAAAGTGCTCGCCCCGCGCGAGCCGCTCGAGGTTGCTGTGCAGGCCGTCTTTCCTGAGCTGCGCGGGATCGAGCAGCATCTGGATGTTCCGGCCGCGCAACTCCTCCAGGGTATAGCCGACGAGCTTCAGGTAGTTCTCGTTGGCCGTGAGGATCGTGCCGTCGAGGCCGTATTCGACCAGCGCCAGCGACCTGCCGATGGCCGTGACCTGCGCCTGCAGCTCGGCAACGGCTCCTGCCTTTGCCGGTGCCTTGCGGGCGGCGACCTTGGCCGCGGACTTGTTACGCTTGAGCATCCGTCGAGTCCTTCGATCCCTGGCTGATTTGTCGTTGCCTGAACGCTCAGGCCGCCTGCGCGGCCGCGTCGCTCTCGAGCGGCTCGAGCATCTGCGCGCCGATCAGGCGGTCGATGTCGAGCAGCACCACCATGCGCTCGGCGATCGACACGAGTCCGCGGATGTGATCGGTGGCGGCGCGCGCGCCGAGATCCGGGGTGGGCTTGACCGCGCCTGCGTCCACGTCGACGACGTCCGACACGCCGTCGACCACCACGCCGAAGTCGCGCCGTCCCGCCTCCGAGCGCACCGTCAGCACGATGATGACCGTGACCGCGGTGTACTCGGCCTGGGCGAGGTTGAAGCGCTTGCGCAGGTCGACGATCGGCACGATCGAGCCGCGCAGATTCAGTACCCCGAGGACGTGCGGCGGGGAATTCGGGATCTTGGTGACCGCGGACCAGCCGCGGATCTCCTGTACGCGCAGGATGTCGACCCCGTAGGTCTCCTCGCCGAGCACGAAAGTCAGCACCTGGTGGGTGGCTGCCTCGGTCGCGGGGCTCTTGGGTTGCTGGGTGTTCATGGCGTGCTTTCCTTGTGCGGCGCCTGCGGGACCTGCGCCTCAGGCCGCCTCGCGTCGGGAAGTGGAGCGGATCAGGCCCGGCACATCGAGGATGAGTGCCACCGAGCCGTCGCCGAGAATCGTGGCGCCGGAGATGCCCGGCACCTGCCCGTAATTGGTCTCGAGGGACTTGATCACCACCTGCTGCTGGCCGCGCAGGTCGTCGACGAACAGGCCGACGCGCTGGCCGTCGCCCTCGACCACCACGACCAGGCCGTCGTGGATGGCGCGCGCGCGCGCCTCGACGCCGAACAGCTCGTGCAGGCGCAGCAGCGGCAGGTAGTCGCCGCGGAAGGAGATGACCTCGCCGGCGTTCGACAGGCGGTTGACGCCGCTCGCCTTCACCTGCAGCGACTCGACGATCGAGACCAGGGGCACGATGTAGGTCTCATGGCCGACGCACACCGACTGGCCGTCGACGATCGCGAGCGTCAGCGGCAGTGAGATCGTGAAGCGTGAGCCCCTGCCGCGCTCGCTCCTGATGTCGATCTTGCCGCCCAGGGATTTGATGTTCCGCCGCACCACGTCCATGCCGACGCCGCGGCCGGAGAGATCCGTGGCCTGCTCGGCGGTCGAGAAGCCCGGCAGGAAGATGAGCTCGAAGATGGCCTCCTCGCTCGGCGTCTCGCCGGCACCCACGAGTCCGCGGCTGCGTGCCTTGGCGAGAATCCGCTCGCAGTCGAGCCCGCGGCCGTCGTCTGACACCTCGATGATGATGGCGCTGCCGCGGTGGAAGGCCTCGAGGTGCACGGTGCCGGCCGCCGGCTTGCCGGCTGCGAGGCGCTCCTGCGGCAGCTCGATCCCGTGGTCGATGCTGTTGCGCACCA
>Ga0335085_10015149_pt1 | contig 11196 bp, 10 predicted proteins | sample Lox_Sample_45_FD_206712 | JGI IMG/M metagenome (GOLD analysis project Ga0335085, IMG submission 206712) | Soil microbial communities from Loxahatchee National Wildlife Refuge, Florida, United States - Lox_Sample_4.5 | ecosystem: Environmental > Terrestrial > Soil > Wetlands | place: USA... | reverse complement strand
GCGCAATCGCCGGCCTGCCGAACTATCTCTACGACGATTCCACGCCGCGCGTTCTGGCGACGCCGCGGCACCTCGCCTACCTGAAGATTGCCGAAGGCTGCGACCATCCCTGCACGTTCTGCATTATTCCGCAGTTGCGGGGCAAGTTCCGCTCGCGGCGCTTCGCATCGGTAATCGCCGAGGCGCGGCGGCTGGCCCAGGGCGGCGTCCGCGAGATCACCCTGATCGGCCAGGACACGACCTGTTATGGCGAAGATCTCGACCTGCAGGACGGTCTGCCTCTGCTTCTTGAGAAATTGGCGGCCATCGAGGACCTGCGCTGGGTGCGTTTTCTTTACGCCTATCCCAACAAGATCACGGGGCGGCTTCTCGAGGCCATAGCCGCCCACGACAAGATTTGCTCATATGTGGATGTTCCCCTGCAACATGCTTCGCCCACCGTGCTAAAGCGGATGAAGCGCGGCGGCGGGGCTGACATCTTTTTGCGCTCGATTGAGAAGATGCGGCGCACGATTCCCGATGTCACCCTGCGCACGACGTTCATCGTGGGATTTCCCGGCGAAACCGAGAAGGAATTTGAAGAGCTTTGCAACTTCGTGCGACTGGCGGAATTTGATTGGATGGGCGCGTTTGGTTACTCCGATCAGGAGGGCGCGGGCGCTTTCGCACTGGACGAGAAGCTGCCGGCGCGTGAGATCGAGCGGCGCCGCAAGCACCTGATGGCGATCCAGCGGAAAATCAGCAAACGAAAGAAAAAAGAGTTGATTGGCCGGGAGTTTGACCTGCTTCTGGAAGGACCCTCCGAGGAAAGCGACCTTCTTCTCGAAGGGCGCACACCAATGCACGCGCCGGAGATTGACGGCAAGGTATTCGTCAACGATGTGCCCGAAGGGCTTGAACCCGTCCCCGGAAACTTTTACCGCTGCCAGATTACCGAGGCCCATGATTACGATCTGGTGGCCAGGATTGTGTGAGCGCCATGGCCCGCAAACGCACGCTCAAACTGCGCTGCCCGATCTGCAAACAACCGGTAAAGAGCAGCGGCGCCGAATTTCCGTTTTGCAGTCCGCGCTGCCGCACGATTGATCTGGGCAAATGGGCGAGCGGCGCCTACGTGATTTCATCGCCGGTAAGCGACACCAGCGAAGGAGTCGAGGACAGCGAGTTCGAGGATCCGCCGCGCCCCTGACCCGGCTTCGCTTTCAGACATGATGGTTCGCCCGAATTCCAGGAAAGCGCCCCGCATCCCGGGCATGGCGGCTCGCGCCACGGTGCTGCCCGGATGACGATTCACAAAGGCTCCGCCGCGCCCCTGTGGGCCAAAGTTACGGCAACGTTTTTCGGCGTGGGGTTGCTGCGACCCGGCCCCGGCAGCTGGGGCTCGGCCGCCACCGTGCTGCTGTGGTGGCTCTTTAGCCGATGTATCTCCCCTACGCTCCGGCCGGAGAGCGCGATTCTGCTGGCGACATTGGCGGTGGCCCTGGGCATTCCGGCCGCCACCCAAGTCGCCCGTGCCGCAGGCTTGAAAGATCCGCAGTTCGTGGTGATTGACGAAGTGGCCGGGCAGCTGATTGCTCTGATTGCCATTCCGCTATCGTGGAAATCTCTGCTCCTGGGTTTTATACTTTTCCGTGGATTTGACATCACCAAACCACCGCCGGTTCGTCAACTCGAACGGCTGCCCGAGGGAACCGGTATCGTGGTGGACGACGTCGCCGCCGGCCTTTATGCTCTGGCTGGAATGCATCTCCTGCTGCATTTCGGCTTGTTGCCACGATAGACGCCTCGCAGCGTAACGCAGGAAAGCTGGACCCCATGGGAATTTCTGATCGTCTGCTGGGCAAGAAGAACGTCAACGGAAATCCGCGCATCGAGGGTGTGGTTCCGGCCGCCGCCCTGCCCGGCGGCGAAATCCGCATTCTGGGCAGCGGACTTCGGCCGCAGGAATTGCGCCGCCCCACGGTCACCTTCGGTGAGGTGGAAGGTGCTGTCGTGATCAGTGCCGACGATTTTCTGGTGGCCCGCGTCCCTGCCGGGGCCTCCTCCGGGCCAGTGGTGGTTTCCACCAACGGGCACTCCAGCAACGCCCATCCGGTGAAAGTCGCGGCCCAGATTGCCGAGAATCTGCATCCGGTGACCAATCCCGCGCTGGATGCCGAGGGCAATATCTACGCAACGTTCTCCGGATCGCGTGGACAGAAAGTGCCGGTAGCGATTTTCAGAATTGACACCGACTACACGGTGAAGCCGTTCGTTACCGAGATGATGAACCCCACCGCGATCGCCTTCGATCGGGAAGGCCAGATGTATGTGTCGTCGCGGCACGACGGCACGGTGTATCGTGTTGCCCGCAACGGCACCATGACCTCCTATGCGGAAGGCATGGGAATCGCCACCGGCATTGCTTTTGACCGTCAACAGAATTTGTATGTCGGCGACCGCAGCGGAACGATTTTCAAGATTGCCCCTGACCGTCAGATCTTCGTCTTCGCCACGCTCGAAGCCAGCGTTTCCGCCTATCACCTCGCCTTTGCTCCGGATGGCGGCTTGTTCGTCACCGGGCCCACCACCTCGAGCTTTGATTGCGTTTACAAAATTGATGTCCATGGCACGGTTTCGACGTTCTATCGCGGCTTGGGACGGCCGCAGGGTTTGGCCTTCGACGCCGGGGGAAATTTGTACGTCGCCGCATCGCTCGGGGGAAAACGCGGCATCGTGAAAGTTTCGCCCGACGGCAAGGCCATGCTCGAAGTCGCCGGCAATGGACTTGTGGGCCTGGCCTTCGCGCCTGGGCGTTCGGTGGTGTTGGCGACAACAGGTGCTTTGCACCACCTCTCGTGGGATATTCAGGGTCTTCCCCTGCCTCCGGAAGCGGCGCAGTAGCGGGATGCGCGCGTCTGCTTTTGCCACTTTTCTCGCCCCGACAAACCTCCGCTGTTTTTCATTTAAACTGCTAGCGTGAATGCCGAGATCATCGCCATTGGCTCGGAGCTGCTGACCCCCTACCGCCAGGATACGAATTCCCTTTACCTGACAGAAAAGCTGAATCAGCTGGGCGTCGAGGTCGTATTCAAGACCATCGTGGGCGACCATCGCGAGCATCTCGTGGCTGCGGCCAAGCTGGCGCTGGCACGTGCCGAGATTGTCATTTTTTCCGGCGGCCTGGGTCCCACGGAGGACGACTTGACCCGCGAGTCCGTGGCTCAGGCGCTGGGGCTCGAGTTGCGCCGCGACCCCGAAGTGTTGGCCAGCCTCGAAAAGCGCTTTGCGGCGCGTGGCTGGCAAATGTCCTCCAACAACGCCAAGCAGGCCGAGATTATTGACGGCGCCGCGGTCCTGCCCAACGGAAACGGCACCGCTCCCGGACAATGGATCAGCGGCAAGTACGACGGCCGCGAGCGCATCATTCTGCTGCTGCCTGGGCCGCCGCACGAATTGCAGGGCCTCTTCGAGCAGCAATGCGAGGAGCGGCTCCGGGAAAGGTTGCCGCTGCAGTTCATCCGGACTCGTATGCTGCGCATCGCGCTCATGTCGGAATCCCAATGCGATGCCCGGTCAGCGCCCATCTACAAGCGCTACACCGACGTGCAGACCACGATTCTCGCGGGTAAAGGCGAGATCCAGCTGCATCTGCGGACGCAGGCGGCCTCTGCTGAAAATGCGGAGCAGCGTGTCGATCAGCTGGCGACCGAACTGGAAGAGGAGCTGGGGGATCTGGTGTTCTCCGACAACGGCGATTCCCTCGAGCAGATTGCGGGCTACTACTTGCAGATGCGGAATGCGACCGTGGCCGTGGCCGAGTCCTGCACCGGAGGCCTGGTGGGGGAACGTTTGACTTCGGTAAGCGGCAGCTCTCGCTATTTTCGCGGCGGTGCGATTGTGTATTCTGACCAGCTGAAAACCGAGTTTGCGGGCGTCTCAGCCTCCATGCTCAAGAAGCACGGCGCAGTAAGCCGCGAAGTGGCCGCCGCCTTGGCGGAAGGAATCCGCAAGCGCTGTGCCACCACGTTCGGCCTGGGCATTACCGGCATAGCCGGCCCAACCGGAGGCACCGCGGAAAAGCCCGTGGGCCTGGTATTCCACGCGCTGGCCAGCCAGCGCGGAACCGACGTCATGGAGCGCACTTTCTCGGGAGACCGCGACCGCATCCGCTGGTTCGCTTCGCAACAGGCGCTGGATATGGTGAGAAGGAAGCTGCTGAAGTAGTCCCCAACCCGCATGCGCATTTTTGTTGCTCTCGATATTGACCACTCCATCCGCGAGCGAATTACCCGTTTCCTCGAAGGGGTGAGCGAATTTGCGCCCGAGGCCCGCTGGGTTCGACCCGAGTCGCTGCATGTGACCCTGAAATTTATCGGCGAAAAACCTCCTGCGACCGTGGACGCGATCACGCGCGCCCTGGCGGCGATTTCAGCTCACCGCTTCGACATCACGTTTCGCGGCTACGGATTCTTCCCGACGCTCAAGGCTGCTCGTGTCTTCTGGATCGGCATGAACTCCGCTCCGCCGCTGCGTAGGCTGGCCCAGTCCGTGGACGACGCCACGGCCGGGCTGGAGATTTCCCGGGAGGAACACGAATTTAACCCGCACCTCACTCTGGCTCGCGGCGCCGGCGGATCGGGCGTGCCTCGCTGGCGGAAATCCGACCACCCGAATCAGCACTTTCAGCACTTGCAGCAAAAGCTGGCGGCGCTGCCTTCTCCTGAGTTTGGTACCATGACGGCCCGGGAGTTCTGCTTGTACCAGAGTCAACTGATGCGCGGAGGCTCGCGCTACACGAAGCTCGCGCACTTCCCGCTCTTGCAGAACACTGCCCCGCTCACTCCGGGTGGCTCAGGGACAGGATTGCGGCACAATGACCAATGATTGACTTCGTTCTGGTCGCGGGTTTCAGCTACCTGCTGGGTTCGGTGCCCTTCGGATACCTTCTCGTACGCCGCTTTCATGGGCAGGACATTCGCAAGACCGGCAGCGGCAATATCGGAGCAACTAACGTGGCGCGGTCCGCCCCGGCCCTGGGCATGGCTACGCTGATGCTTGACGTCTTGAAGGGCCTTGGGGCTGTCGCACTGGCACGCATGATCTTCCCGGGTAATTTGCCGCTCGCCGGAACTGCTGCTCTATCGGCGGTGGTCGGCCATATATTTCCGGTCTGGCTCAAGTTTCGCGGTGGCAAGGGTGTGGCCACCGGACTGGGGTCGTTTGTCCTGCTGGCGCCCAAAGCCGTGGTTCTGATCGTCGCCGTCTTCGCCGCGGTGGTGCTGCTTTTCCGCTATGTCTCTCTGGGTTCGGTGATTGCGGTGGCTCTGTTTCCGGTCATGGCATGGTGGCTGGATGGATATCGCGGCGCCACCCTCATGCTCATATTGATGGCGGCGGCTTCCCTGCTGGTGATCGCCAAACACCACGCGAACCTTCGCCGCCTCGCAGCCGGCACGGAAAGCCGTCTAAAGTGGAGGCGCCGCTGAGCCGGATCGCCATTATCGGAGCCGGCGCCTGGGGCACGGGCCTCTCTATCGTGCTCGGGCGCAAAGGCGCCCATCAAATCCGCTTGTGGGTGCACGAGCCGGAAGTGTACGAAGCAATTGCCAACCAGCGTATCAATCAGCGTTTTCTGCCCGGGTATGGCGTCCCAGACTCCGTCTCGCCGTCTTTGACTCTGGAAGAGGCCCTGCGTGACGCCGAAATTGTGGTCAGCGTGATGCCTTCTCAGCACTGCCGCGGCCTGTTTCAACGAATGCGGCCCGGCCTGCGGCCGGAAATGCTGATCGTCAGCGCAACCAAGGGGCTGGAGGAAACTACGCTCTTGCGGATGACGGAGGTGATCACCCAGGTCACCACGGCGGCGGGTGGATTCGCACCCCGTCTGGGCGCCTTGAGCGGACCCACGTTTGCCCGAGAAGTGGCGCGCGGCGATCCCACGGCGATCACCATCGCCTCCCAGGATTTGTCTCTGGCCGAGATGGTACAGAAAGAATTCAGCGATCCCCGTTTCCGGGTTTATACCAACGACGATGTTGCCGGCGTGGAATTGGGCGGCGCCTTGAAAAATATCATTGCCATCGCCGCGGGGATTTGCGATGGCCTTGGTTTCGGACACAACTCCGTTGCGGCCTTGATCACTCGCGGACTGGCCGAGATGACCCGGCTCGCGGTCGCTTGTGGCGGACGCCCGGAAACCATGGCGGGGCTGGCGGGCCTGGGCGACCTGGTGCTCACCTGCACCGGGGAGCTTTCCCGCAACCGCAGTGTGGGCGTAGAACTCGGCCGCGGGCGCAAACTTCCGGAGATCATCGCCGGAATGCACGGCATGGTTGCCGAAGGCGTCTTTACCACACATGCGGCGGTCGGTCTGGCGCGGGCGCGGAGCATCGAGATGCCCATCACCCAGCAGATGCACGCCATTCTGCATGAGGGCAAGGCGCCGGCCGACGCCATTCATGAGCTGATGACCCGCAGCGCGAAGAGTGAAAAGTAACGGCCCGGCGGGTAGCCGTCACCAATCCTGCGCTGTTGATGTATCCCCTGCTTCGGAATGGCTTATCTCTGCTTCGCTCTCTGTGAGTGCGGCGCAAACCTCATCCAAGGTGTGGTATTCCATCTCGTGCTGCTTGCGGAAATCTTCGTACGCGCCGCGCGAGCGCCAGAAATCCACCGTGCGGTACCGGCGAGCCTGCTGGCCGCGGTGTAATTCAGTTCGCAGATAGCCCTCGCCACGGCGAAACAGTCTTGCCCAATCGCCCGCCGGACCATAGATTTGCTCAAAGCGCTCTTCGCAGCCGGGTTTGACCGCAAACTCCCACTCGATGCGGAACACAGACGAGCATCGTTCTTTCATGATCAACCCTCCCGCCCCGGAAAGTCTGCCGATTCTCGCGGGTTGCCTGCCGGAATCACGCCTTCGGTTCTTTCTTTCGAGTACTTTCGTAACCCGGATCATCCCCAATCTGGTCTGTCTTCCAGCCCCCGCCCAAGTAGAATTTCAAAGAATCTACTAACTCTGGCCGTGCGCGCCAAGCTTAGCGGGCCCCGTGTGTCTCTGAAATTACGGCTCCCATCCCGGATCCCCATCCTCTATGTAATCATCAGTGTGCTCGTCCTCATCAGCGTCGTTCCGATGTACTTTTATTCGGTCAAGGTGGAAGAGATCAATCGTGACCGCCTGATCACCAATGAGCGTCTGCTGCAGAACACCGTAACCCGCTCCCTGGCGGATGATATTGCGCAGCGCCAGGAAACCCTGCGCATGATGTTGTCGAATTTCTCCTCCGCCGTACAAGTGGCCAGCGGAGGCGACATCAGCGGCGACAACGTGCAGGCTCCTGAACTGCGGGCGCTTCTGGAAACATTCGTATCTTCCTCCGACGACGTGGCCTATGCCACGTTGCTCAATTCCGACGCCAAGGGAATCTCCGCCGGACGCATTACGCCAGACGCATTTCTGCAGCGTGAACTGGAGCGCGGTTACGCGGCTGCCCATGACTCACGGGCCTATAACGGTTCGGCTTTGGTGGTGGGCTCCGGCGACGCCGCCCGGACGGTCATCCTGGTAAGCACTCCCGTCACATCCAGCGGCCGTTTTCTCGGGATGGTGGCCACTGCGGTCGATCTGCAATACCTGATTCGCCGCCTGCAGGAAGTACAACGTGGCGGCTTGACCCCCTATGTCGTGGACAATGAAGGGCGGCTGGTGGCCGGCGCCACCACGGAATACGTCACCGGCCAGGACATGACCAGTCTTGAGATCGTCAAGAATTTTGTGCAGCAAGGCAGCAAGGCGCAGCTGGTGGCCGCGACCCGCGAATTTACCCAGCATGAGAACGGCGGGGATGTGAAAATGCTCGGCACCTACAGCCCGGTGCTCAACCTCGACTGGGCGGTGGTGGTGCAGAAGCCCCGTGATCAGGCCTACCGCGGCGTCTACGAGGTGCAGCGCACGGCCCGGACCCTGGCCATCATCGCCGTGTTGCTCAGCGTTGGCATCAGCATTTACGCCGCCGAGCGAATTACTCATCCCCTGAAGGTTCTGACTGAATCCAGCCGGGCCATTGCCCGCGGTGACTTTTCCCAGCGCGTGACCCTCAAAAGCCGAACCGAAATCGGGGAATTGGCGGCCACCTACAATGCCATGTCTAACGAGCTGGAACACTTCGTGCTCGACTTAAAAAACGCCGCCGAGCAGAATCGCGAATTGTTCATGGGCTCGATTCAGATGCTGGCCGGCGCGGTCGACGAAAAGGACCCTTATACTCGCGGCCATTCCGACCGCGTCACTCGTTATTCCATGCTTATTGCCAGGGAACTGGGGCTTTCCGACGATGCCATTGAAGTGGTGCGCGTAGCTGCCCAGTTGCACGACGTGGGCAAGATTGGCATTGAAGACCGCATTCTCAAGAAGCCGGGCGCCCTGACCACGGAAGAATTCGCCGTCATGAAGACTCACACCACCAAGGGCGCCAACATTCTCCGCCCGGTCGCGCAACTGGAAGAGATGATTCCCGGCATCGAATTGCACCATGAGTCCCTTGACGGCCGCGGCTATCCCCACGGATTGAAGGGGGATGAGATTCCGCTGTTGCCGCGCATTATCGCTGTGGCCGACACCTTCGATGCTCTGACCACGAACCGCCCCTACCAGCAGGCCCACGACCCCCAGGATGCTCTGCGCATCATTCAGTCGCTTTCCGGAAAACGCCTCGACCCCGCCGCGGTGGCAGCCATGGAGACGATCTATCGCCGGGGGGATATCCACGTGCGTCGCGGTCCCGACATGCCGGCGCCGGCCGTCAGCGAAGTGGATGCAGGCCCCGTGGCGCCGCCAGAGGTCGCACCTGTCGGAGCCCGCGTCAGCCATATCGTCTAAGCGCACGCTTCGCGCACAACGTTTTTTGCAACAAACTCACTGGAACGCAGCTTGCCCTTGCCTTTTGATCCCTCCGGCATCGCTATAATGAGTCAGCGGGCTCTGCGCCGCATTATTTCTCATGATCCAGACTCTTTTCGGCAGCACCGAGCAGGCGCCCAGCTTCCTTGACCGCATGAAAGATGCGGTGGCCCGCACCCGGGAGAACATCGCCGGGCGCATCGACGACGTAGTTTCGCTGGGCAAGGAAATCGACCGTTCCACCCTGGACGACCTGGAAGCCACCCTGATCGGGGCCGACCTGGGAATGGTCACCACACGCGAAGTTCTGCAGAAACTTCGCGACAAGGCGGATCGCAAGCAGATCAAGAATGCGGACGAACTCAAGAAATTGCTCAAAGAGGAATTGCTCGCCATTCTTCTTTCCGCCAACCAGCGCCCCGCGCAAGAGGTCGAAGGCACGCCCGAGGTCATTCTCGTGGTCGGGGTCAATGGCACGGGAAAGACCACCACCATCGGAAAACTTTCCCAGGTGCTTCGCAGCAAGGGAAAGACAGTCCTGCTGTGCGCGGCGGATACCTTTCGCGCCGCCGCCATCGAGCAACTGGAAGTGTGGGGCCAGCGCACGGGAACGGAAGTGATTCGGACCAAGGCAGGAGGCGATCCGGCCGCGGTTCTGTTTGACGCCCTGCAGGCAGCCAGCGCGCGCAAGACCGATTACGTGATCGTGGATACCGCCGGCCGTTTGCACACCAAGACGAACCTGATGGCGGAACTCGAGAAAATGCGCCGTACCGCGCAGCGCATCATCCCCGGCTCTCCGCATGAGACCCTGCTGGTGATGGACGCTACCACCGGGCAGAACGGCTTGCAGCAGGCGCGCCTGTTCACCCAGTCGGCGGGGGTGACAGGAATTGTGCTGACCAAACTCGACGGCACCGCCAAAGGCGGCGTGGTCGTGGCTATTTCGCGCGAACTGGGACTTCCCGTCCGCTATGTGGGAGTGGGCGAGAAAGCCGCAGATTTGCTGCCCTTTAATCCCAAGGATTTTGTGGAATCCCTGTTTGCCTGAGCATTCTCTTTTCACCGGAAACGCGCCGGACGCATCTTAGTCGCTTCAGGGCAGGCCGGTGCCGGATTGCAGGCGGGCGCCGGGGCGCTGTTCCAGGACAACGAATCTTATGTCTGAGCACGAAACCGACGAGATATTCCTCCGCCGCGCGTTGGAACTGGCGCGCGCAGGCACAGCCCTGGCGTCGCCCAATCCGCTGGTGGGGGCGGTCCTCGTCGACTCGCAAGGCAAGGTCCTAGGCCAAGGCGTGCACACCTACGCAGGAGTCAAGCACGCCGAGATTCTGGCTTTAGAGCAGGCCGGGCCAAGGGCCCGTGGCGCGACTCTCTACATCAACCTGGAACCCTGTTCGCATCAGGGCCGCACCGGCCCCTGCGCCGATGCGCTGATCGCAGCCGGGATTCGGCGCGTCGTTGCCTGCATGCCTGACCCCAATCCGCAGGTCAACGGCCGGGGATTCGCCCGTCTCCGCGAGGCTGGGGTCGTCGTTTCTTCCGGTATTCTGGAAGAAGAAGGTAAAGTTCTGAATGAAGCGTTTGCCAAATACACGCTCACCGGGACTCCGCTTATCACGCTGAAAGCGGCCATGACCCTGGATGGCAAGATCGCGCCTCCGCCCAGCGAATCTCACAATCCAACAGCTCTGGGCGGCGGAGCCAGCGGCGGCTGGATTACCAGCCACCTGGCGCGCGCTCACGTACAAGAATTGCGCCATCAAAGCGACGCCATTCTGGTGGGCATCGGGACGGTAGTCGCCGACGATCCGCTGCTCACGGATCGCAGCGGCCGCCCTCGTTGCCGCCCGCTGTTGCGCATCATTGTCGATTCCCTTCTCCGCCTTCCACTTGAATCGCGCCTGGTCCAAACCGCCAACGACGACGTGCTGGTTCTGTGCTCGCTGGCGGAAGAAAAAAGAAAGAAAGAGCTGCTGGATCACGGGATTCGCGTGGAACAAATTGCGCCCAAGACCTCCGATGGACGTCCCGCCATGTCGGGCATTGCCCGCCGCTTGGGCGAAATGCAGGTCACGAGCCTGCTCATCGAGGGCGGCGCTGTGGTTAACTGGGCAGCGCTGGCCTCCGGACTGGTAGACAAGGTATTTCTCTATTACGCCCCCAAAATTCTGGCCGGCACCGGCTCTGTGCCCTTTGCGGCCGGCCCGGGCTTTCAACATATCAACGAGGCAGCGCACGTGAAATCCTTTCGCTTGCACCGATTTGGCGACGATTTTGCTGTCGAAGGATATTTGCGCGACCCCTAC
>Ga0335085_10015148_pt1 | contig 11196 bp, 7 predicted proteins | sample Lox_Sample_45_FD_206712 | JGI IMG/M metagenome (GOLD analysis project Ga0335085, IMG submission 206712) | Soil microbial communities from Loxahatchee National Wildlife Refuge, Florida, United States - Lox_Sample_4.5 | ecosystem: Environmental > Terrestrial > Soil > Wetlands | place: USA: Florida... | reverse complement strand
ACAGTTACGACTTCACTCAGGTAGCGCCCATCCACATCACCATGATGGACCCGAACTTCCGCACGCCGTACAGCTTCCAGTACAGCTTTCAGGTGGAGTATCAGATCGCCCGTGACTGGTCTGCCGACGCGGCTTACGCCGGAAGCCTGGGCCGCAAGCAGGAAGACCGCAGGGAAATCAACCCGGCCCTCGTGCTTTCGGGCGCGAACACCGGCAATGACGATCCCCGTCGCGTACTCAACCAGAACAACCCGCAGGATGACGATTATTTCGGCGCCGTCTACTCTGGCATCACCGATCAGCTCAGTGACGCGAATTCGTCCTACAACAGCCTCCAACTCAGCCTGACCAAGCGCACGGGCAATGGGCTGGCGCTGACCAACTCTTATACCTATTCACATTGCATCGACAACGGTTCCGGTCTGCGCGTAAATTCGAATCCCTACGACGCCAGCCGCGATCGCGGCAACTGCGACACCGATGTCCGCCATGCTTATGTGGGAACAGCCATCTACGAGCTCCCGTTTTTCAAGAGCCAGCGCGGTTTTATTGGACATGTGCTGGGCGGCTTTCATGTCGCCACCGTGGTCGGCCTTTCCACGGGCGTTCCGTTCGATATCTATGACAGCGGCGACCGCTCGCTCTCGGGTGCCGGAGACGACCGTCCCAATTACATCGGCGGCGACGTGGTCTTTGTCGATCCGCGCGACAATGCCTTCGGCCGCAGGAACTCGTACTTCAACGGCACCGGCGGCGGTAGCGGCAGCGCTCTCACCAACCCCTATTTCAACCGCGTGGGCACCGCCGGATCCCTGGCTGCCGGCGCAGGCTACTTCGGAAACTTCGGTCGCAACGTGTTCCACGGACCCGGCCGTATGAACGTGGACGTCTCCCTTTCCAAGAGCGTCCAGATCACCGAACACCAGGCGCTCTCGCTCAAGGGAGAAGCGTTCAACTTCTTCAATCACACACAGTTCAATAACCCGAGTGCGAACATCGCGAGCACGGCTTTTGGACGCGTGACCAGTGACCGCGGACCTCGTCTCGTTCAGCTCACCCTGCAGTATCGCTTCTGAACGGATCTGTCGCTTGTCTAACGGGGGCGGGCTTCGGCCCGCCCCTTTTCATTTCCCTGCCATTCCAGAATCTGGATTCCTCCTGCCGAAAACCAGAGTCACTGACGGCCTGTCGTCTAACGCATCGATAACGCGTCTCTAACGCATCGTTTGCCGCCAGATGCTTCGAAAGACAGGTAAAACGGCCTCACCATTGCACAACCCCTCCCCAATACCTGGCCGGATTCGTCTGGAGATGGCCGGCGGGTGTTCGAGAACCTGGGAGGGTTTCGCAGATATGAAGAAAAACGCAGCGGTGCCAGTGCATACCAGCCTGGCAGCGGTCCTGGCTATTCTGATCGCCGTTTCGGCCTGGGGACAGGGAGCCACTGGAACAATCACAGGAACGGTCACCGACCCGAGTGGGGCGTCTATGGCAGGGGCGACTGTAACGGAGACCAACATCGGCACCGCCGCTTCCACGAAAACCACTACCAATGCCAGCGGTGAATACGTGTTCGTTCAACTTCCGCCCGGCATGTATGCCGTCACCGTGGAAGCACAGGGTTTCCGCAAGGTTACGATGTCCGCACAGCGCCTGGTGGTGGCCAGCACTCTCCGCATGAACGTCACCATGGAAGTGGGCCAGGTAACTGAGTCCGTGACGGTCGACACTACCGCGCCTCAGGTCAATACCGACGACGCGCAGTTGGGCGAATCGGTGACCAACATCCCCGATCTGCCGCTGCTATCCACTGCCGGCGGCCGCAATGCCCTCGCGCTGGTCTCTTTGCAGCCGGGTGTCGCGGTGACGCAGAGCGATTCGCCCGGCGCCGTTGTTGGTCCCTTCGCGGTCAACGGCCAGCGCTCGCAGGCCAACAACTTCCTGCTCGACGGCGCCGACGACAACGATCTGGCCATTAACACCCCCGACGCCATGAACGTGATTTCGCCAAACGCTCTCGGCGAATTCCGCGTCGTGACCGGACCCATGAAGGCCGAGTACGGCCGCAACTCCGGCGCGGTCGTGGAAGGCACCATCAAATCCGGCTCGAATCATTTTCACGGCGGGGCGAGCGAGATCTTCCGCAACAAGGTGCTCAACGCCAACAACTTCTTCCTGAACTCCGTGGGCGCGCCGAACCCGCAGTACAATTCGAATGATTTCGACGTCAACTTTGGCGGTCCGGTGATTCGCAACCGTACCTTCTTCTTTGCGTCCTACCTTGGCTTCCGCCGTGTCGAGGGCCAGGCGAACGCTGGTACGGTCTTCAGTGACGCCGAGCGCGCTGCGATTCTGGCTAACGGCACCGACGCGGCGAAGAACGTCGTCAACATCACTCCGCGCGCTACCGACGGCGGCAATCAGTGGATCGGCTCCGCCGTCGACAACCTCAATCGCGACCAGGGTGTGATGCGCATCGATCACCGTTTCTCGGACGCGAACAACTTGTCTGTGTCCTATTTCACTGAGCGCACTCGCGACAACGCCCCGTTCGCCTTCCTCGGCGCCGCGCCCACCGTGCCCGGATTCGGTGAGCTGAACCTGTTCACCTACCACAACGTCATCCTGCACGACACGCATGCCTTCGGCGCCACGCTGGTGAATGACGCCACTGCCGCCTATCATCGTCTCGATGCGCCGACCGACGCGCCCGCCAACAAGATGACGCCGTCCAGCCTAGGCTTCAACGGCATCGTCCCCGACGATCCGTCCAATGCCGGCCCGCCGTTCATCTCCATCGGCGACATCACCCTCGGCAATACCTATCAGGGTCCGCAGGCTCGCTTTGATAACCAGTGGCAGTATCGCGACACGGTGAGCTGGATCAAGGGGCGCCATTCCCTCAAGTTCGGCGTCGAGTACAGCGCCTACGAACAGAACCAGCGCTTCGACTTCATCAACAACGGCTACCTGTTCTTCGGCGGCGGCTTTACCGAAGGCGCATACGGGCCGGCGCTCCCCGTCCTGCCCGGTCTCGAGAACTCCGATCCCTCCATCAACGATTTCGCCCAGGGCTATGTCGACTTCTACGATCAGTCCAACGCGCTGAAGCAGGGCTATCGTGACAAGTTCCTCTCCGCTTTCGTCCAGGACGATTTCAAGGTGACTCGCAACTTTACCCTGAACGTCGGACTGCGCTGGGACTACGGTGCTCCGCTCACCGAAGTCCACGACCAGATGTACTCGTTCCGCCCGGGCCAGCAGTCAACCGTATTCCCGACCGCGCCCGTGGGACTTGTCTATCCGGGTGACACCGGCGTCAGCAGTTCGACCTACCGCCCCGACTACAACAACTTCGGCCCGCGCCTCGGCTTCGCCTGGGATCCCACAGGAAGCGGCAAGCTGAGCATCCGCGGCGGCGGCGGCCTGTTCTACAACGTTCCGGAGAGCGAACTGACGCTGCAGTTCCTCGGCACGCCGCCTTATGGCGCGCAAGTGATCAGCCAGGGCGTCACCGATATGACCAACCCCTACGCAACATCGCTGTTCACGCCGCTGCCACAGAATCCCTTCCCGTTCCGTGCGGCAAAGCCCGGCGACTTGTACGATTTCACGCAGCTCGCGCCGCTGGGGCTCACCATCATGGACCCGAAGTTCGCCACGCCATATGCCTTCCAGTACGACCTGCAGGTGCAGTATCAGTTCGCGAAGGACTGGGTGGCAAACGCCGCCTATGTCGGCAGCCTCGGGCGCAAACTGGAAGACCGTCGCGATATCAACCCGGCTCTCCCCACGCCTGACGCCACCTCCGGCGATGAGCCGTTCCGCCGCGTCTTCAACATCAATAATCCGCAGGACGCGCAGTACTTCGGCGCGGTATTCGGCAGCATCACCACGCAGCTCACCGATGCCAACTCCAGCTACAACAGCCTGCAGCTCAGTCTGGAAAAACGCCTCTCCTACGGGTTGCAGTTGACCAACTCCTACACTTACTCGCACTGCATCGATGACGCCTCCGGTCTGCGCGTTGCCTCGAATCCCTTCGATTCGCGCTACGACCGCGGCAATTGCGACACCGATGTGCGCCAGGCCTACGTCGGCACCGCGATCTACAACCTGCCCTTCATGAAAGACCAGCGCGGTTTCCTCGGCCACGTGCTCGGCGGCTTCACCATCTCGACCGTGGTGACCCTGCAAAGCGGTATCCCGTTCGACATCGTCGACACCGCCGACCGTTCCCTCACTGGCTCGGGCGACGACCGTCCCGATTTCCTCGGTGGGAACGTCAACTTCATCGATCCCCGCGATAATGCCTTCGGCCGCGCCAACTCGTACTTCGATGGCACGGGCGGTGGCACCTCGACGGCCGGCTCCAATCCTTACTTCCGGCGCGTCGGTTCCGGTCCTGCCGCCGCGCTGGGAGCCGGCCGCTACGGCGACTTCGGGCGCAATGTGTTCCACGGGCCCGGAATCCTGAACGCCGATGTCTCCCTCACCAAGAACATCCGCATCACCGAGGGCCAGACGCTCCGCCTCAACGCGCAGGCCTTCAACTTCTTCAACCACACGCAGTTCCGTACGCCGGTCGGCATCGTCAATTCCACCGCGTTCGGCCGCGTCACCACCGCGCACGATCCGCGGCTGGTGCAACTTTCCATGCAGTACACGTTCTGAGGCCGCAACGGCTTCTGACATGAGGGGGCGGAGGCAACTTCGCCCCTTTTTTGCGCCTGACGACCTCCTCGCAAAGCTGGGCCGATCACCGACTCCGCTGCCCGCCCGTGCTTTAATAGTAGTTACCCCCGGCGGGCCGGCACACCTGGAGGTTCCGAACAATTGAATCCTGCAATTCTCGCCCTGGAGGACGGCACGGTCTTCGAGGGCAGAGGCTTTGGTGCGCGCGCGGACAGCGTGGGCGAAGTCGTCTTTAACACCGCCATCACCGGATACCAGGAGATCTTCACCGATCCCTCCTATGCCGGCCAGATCGTGGTGCTGACCTACCCCCAGATCGGCAACTACGGAGCCAATCTCTACGACCAGGAATCCGGTCGTCCCTGGATCGAAGGCCTCGTCGTCCGTGAGTTCTCTTCTCTAGCCTCCAACTGGCGCTCGAAGGAGACCGCCGAGCGGTTCCTCGCCTCCAACGGCATCCCTGTCGCCGCCGAGATTGACACCCGAGCCCTCGTTCGCCACCTTCGCAGCCGGGGCGTGATGCGCGGCGTGCTCTCGGCCTCAGGCGCGCCCGCCGAAGAGCTGATCGACCGCGCGCGAAGAGCTCCTTCGATGGCAGGCCTCGACCTCGCCACCCGCGTCAGCACGAAGGAACGCTACGACTGGTGCCAGACCGTCGAGCCCGTCTCCGGTACTGACCGCATCACCGGGCCCCGCGAGCCCTGGTGCCACGTCGTTGCCTGCGATTTCGGAATCAAGCGAAACATCCTGCGCCGCTTGTGTCACGTCGGTGCACGCGTTACCGTGGTGCCCGCCGGAACCTCCGCCGAAGACATCCTCGCGCTGAAACCCGACGGCGTCTTCCTCTCGAACGGTCCCGGCGACCCGGAGCCCCTTCAGTTCCAGGCCGAGCAGGTCCGCAAAATGATCGGCAAAACGCCGGTTTTCGGTATCTGTCTCGGCCAGCAGATCCTCGGCCTCGCCCTCGGCGGCAAAACCTACAAGCTGAAGTTCGGCCACCGCGGCGCGAATCACCCGGTACTGAACAAAATCACCAACCGCGTCGAGATCACCTCGCACAATCACGGCTTCGCGGTCGATCCCGACTCCCTCAACCTGAGCGAAGTCGAGCTCACGCACATCAACCTTAACGACAACACGCTCGAAGGCTTCCGCCATCGCAACTACCCGGTCTTCTCCGTTCAATATCATCCCGAGGCCGCACCGGGCCCCCACGATTCCCACTACCTCTTCGACGACTTCATGAAGCTGATCGTAGGACAGGACCACGCCCTGTCAAATAAGGAGGTCCGCTAGTGCCCCGCCGCAACGACCTCCACAAGATCCTGATCGTCGGCTCCGGCCCCATCGTCATTGGCCAGGCTTGCGAGTTCGACTATTCGGGCGCCCAGGCCTGCAAGTCCCTCCGCGGCGACGGCTATGAAGTGGTCCTCATCAACTCCAACCCGGCGACCATCATGACCGACCCAGAGCTCGCCGACCGCACCTACGTCGAGCCCCTTAGCGTCGATTTCGCCGCCGAGGTCATCCGCCGCGAGCGCCCCGATGCCCTGCTCTCTACCGTCGGCGGCCAGACCGGCCTCAATCTCTCGGTCGCCCTCGCCGATGCCGGCGTCCTCGATCAATACAACGTCGAGCTCATCGGAGCCCGCGTTGAATCGATCAAAAAAGCCGAAGATCGCCTCCTGTTCAAGGACGCGATGCACAAAATCGGCCTCGACATGCCGCAGTCGCAACTCGTCAACAGCGTCGAGGCAGGCCTCAGATTCGCCACGAAAATCGGATTCCCGGCCATCCTCCGCCCCAGCTTCACACTCGGCGGCACTGGCGGCGGCATCGCCTACAACAAGGAGGATCTCGTCGCCATCCTCGAAAAAGGCCTCGACCTGTCGCCGGTCCATGAAGTCCTCATGGAAGAAAGCGTCATCGGCTGGAAGGAATTCGAGCTGGAGGTCATGCGCGATCTGGCCGACAACGCCATCATCGTCTGCTCCATCGAAAACTTCGACGCCATGGGCGTGCACACCGGCGACTCCATCACCGTCGCCCCCGCGCAGACGCTCACCGATCGCGAATATCAGATGATGCGCGACGGCGCGCTCGCCTGCCTGCGTGAAATCGGTGTCGACACCGGCGGCTCCAACGTGCAGTTCGCCATCAACCCTGAAAACGGCCGGATGGTGATCGTGGAGATGAACCCGCGCGTCTCGCGCAGCTCGGCGCTCGCTTCGAAGGCCACCGGCTTCCCCATCGCCAAGATCGCGGCGAAGCTCGCCGTCGGCTACCGCCTCGACGAAATCCGCAACGACATCACGCGCCTCACACCGGCCTGCTTCGAGCCGACGCTCGACTACGTCGTCGTCAAAATCCCGCGCTGGCAGTTCGAAAAATTCCCCGGCGCGGAACCCGTCCTCGGCACGCAGATGAAGTCCGTCGGCGAGGTGATGTCCATCGGCCGCACCTTCAAGCAGGCGCTCGCAAAGGGCATGCGCAGCCTCGAGACCGGCAAGACCACCGCGGCCACTTACGACGACCGCCTCATCCCCGCGCGTCTCACTACGCCCAACCCCGAGCGCCTCGGCTACATCCGCCACGCCATGAAACGAGGCTGGTCGCTCGAACGCATTCAGGAAGCCACCTTCATCGATCCCTGGTTCCTGCGCCAGCTCCGCGAAGCCATCGATCTCGAAGAGCAGCTCGCCGGCACATCGTTCGCCGAAGTCACGCGTGAAGAGATCGTCGCCGCCAAGCGTGACGGCATCTCCGACACCGCGCTCGCGCGCATGTGGAATGCGCATCCTCTCGACGTCCGCAGAAAGCGCCTCGATCTGGGCATCCAGGCCGTCTTCAATCGCGTTGACACCTGCGCCGCCGAGTTCGAAAGCTTCACCCCATATCTCTACTCCAGCTACGAATCGGAAGACGAATCGAACGCCGCGTCCGCCACGCGCCCCAAGGTCATGATCCTCGGCAGCGGCCCCAATCGCATCGGCCAGGGCATCGAGTTCGACTACTGCTGTTGCCACGCTTCCTACGCGCTTCAGGGCTTCGGCCGCGAGTCGATCATGGTTAACTGCAACCCCGAGACCGTCTCCACCGACTACGACACCAGCGACCGTCTCTACTTCGAGCCCCTTACTCTCGAAGAAGTTCTCAACATCGTCGACACCGAAAAGCCCAAAGGCGTCATCGTTCAGTTCGGCGGCCAGACCCCGCTGAATCTCGCGCTTCCGCTCAAGCGCGCCGGTGTCCCCATCATCGGCACCGATCCCGCGAACATCGACCTCGCCGAAGACCGCAAGCTCTTCGGCCGCCTCCTCGACGACCTCGGCATTCCCTCGCCCGAGAACGGCACCGCCACCAGCGCCGACCAGGCCTGCGCCATCGCGCGTCAGATCGGCTTCCCCGTGCTCGTGCGCCCCAGCTATGTGCTCGGCGGACGCGCCATGGTCATCGCCTACGACGAGGACATGGTCCGCCAGTACATGCGCGAGGCCGTCAATTACTCGCAGGACCGTCCCGTCCTCATCGATCGCTTCCTCGAAGATGCCACCGAGGTCGACGTTGACGCGCTCTGCGACGGCACCGACGTCCTGATCGCCGGCATCATGGAGCACATCGAAGAAGCGGGCGTACACTCCGGCGACAGCTCCTGCGTCCTGCCGTCCACCGGCCTTTCCGACGAAGTCCTTGCCACCATTCGCGACTACACCACGCGCCTCGCTAAAGCTCTCAACGTTATTGGACTGATGAACGTGCAGTACGCCATCCAGAATGGCAAGGTCTACGTGCTCGAAGTGAATCCCCGCGCCTCGCGCACCGTCCCCTACGTCAGTAAAGCCACCGGCGTTCCGCTTCCCAAGATCGCCGTCGGCCTGATGCTCGGTATGAAGCTCGCCGATTTCGCCAACCTCACCGGCGGAGTCGCCTCCGGCTCACTCAGCGTTCCTATGTTCTTCGTGAAATCGCCGGTCTTCCCGTTCAACAAATTCCCCGGCGTCGATCCCGCCCTTGGTCCGGAAATGCGCTCCACCGGTGAGGTGATGGGCGTGGGTGAGAACTTCGGCGAGGCCTTCGCGAAAGCTCAGCTCAGCGCCGGCACGCCGCTTCCCTCCGAAGGCTGCGTCTTCATCAGCGTCAACGATCGCGACAAGGCCGCCGCCGTCGAGCTCGCTCGCAGCTTTGCCGACCTCGGCTTCAAAGTCACCGCCACTCGCGGCACCGCCGCGCTCATCAAGGCCGCCGGCGTCGAGTGCAAGACCGTCTTCAAGGTGAACGAAGGCCGCCCCAACGCTGTCGACCTCCTCAAGGCCGGCTCGCTCCACCTGGTCATCTACACCACCACCGGCGGCACTTCCTTCACCGACGAGCAGGCCATCCGCCGCGCCGCCATCACCTGGCGTATCCCCTGCGTCACCACCATGAGCGGCGCTCGCGCCGCCGTCCAGGCTATTGCGTCCCGCAAGCGCGACCCGGTTCGCGTGTGGAATCTTCAGGAGATTCACGCGGCGTCGACGATCGATGCTCCATGATCCACGTCGCCGCCGCCCGGTCCTCCACGTTCACGTGCTCTTCGATCCACCCGCGCATCGTCTGCATGGTGTCGTAAGTGATCGCCAGGTGCCCCGCTTCGGCCCGCCGGCGCAGCTCGGTCAGCTCCTCCAGTAAACGCGTGTGCGCCTGCCGGTGCGCCTCCGCCTCCGGCACCCCGGCCTCCGCCATCATTGCCTCTTCCTCGGCGAAATACCGCGGATAGAACTCGCTCAGCTCCTCCAGTACATCGGCAATCACCCTCGGCCCCTGCCCGCGGATCATCGCCTCGTGCAGCTGGTCCAGCATTTCCAGTGCGGGTTCGTGGCTTTTGTCCAGCTCCGGACAGCCAGCCACATTTCTACCCGGCCATGAGAAGACCACGAGTGTGCTTATCGGCACGCCGGCCCATAATATGATCCGCCGCCGCCCGGTCTTCGCCGTTAATGTGGTCCCGTACCCACTGCCGCATGGTTTGCATCGTGTCGTACGCCACCGGCATATGCCCCGCCCGCACCCGCCGCCGCAGCGCCTGCAGTTCCTTCAGCAGGTGCCGGTGATGCAGCCGGTGTTCCGTCAGCCCCGGACACCCGTGCTTCTGCATCAGCTTCTCTTCGCACGCGAAATGCCTCGTTTCCTGCGCAATCAGCGCGTTCAGCGTCTCCATCACCGCCACGTCGCCGCGGCCGGTCACCATCGCGTCGTGCAGCTTGTCCAGCAGTTCCAGCATCGGCTGATGGTCGGCGTCGATCTCGGGACAGCCTACCCTGTTGGTCCCGGGCCATGCGAAGATGCCCATGCCCTCCCTTATCGCCCACCGTACCGGAACCTTGAGCCGCACCCTCCCACGCCCGGTGCATAATCGAATATGCCCCGCCCCAACCTCATCGCCGTGGGCGACCGCGTCCTCAACCTCGAGGCCGTCCGCTACCTCGAAATCGAAGGCCCCCACCTCGTCAACGTCTTCATTACCGGCCGTAACGACCCCCTCCAGTTCACCGGCCCCGACGCCCACACCCTCATCGACATCCTCAACAGCGGCTACGTCTTCCCCCTCGTCGAGCCTGACACTCCCGCCGAGGAATCATGAACACGCCGCACAGCCTCTCCGCTGTTGTGGTGGCCCTCATTTTCGCCGGCTTTCTGTTCTCTCCACCGCATCCCGCCATACACGCTCATCGCAGCTTCACCACCACCTTCCCGCGCACTGAAAACCCGATCTCCGAAAACGCGCGCTGGATCGGCGGCACCGCGGCCGGCCCCAACCTGTGGGGCGATGTCCGTACCACTCCCGGCTTCGCATTTGGCGTAAGTGAACCCACCAAATTCGGCGATCCCACCGCCATCCTCACCGGCGTCTGGGGACCCGATCAGACCGTCCTCGGCGTCGTTCGCATCAACACGACACCCAGGCGCTCCTGCTGCCATGAAGTCGAGCTGCGCCTCCGCACCACCATTACCCCGAAAAGCATCACGGGCTACGAAGCCTACTGCAGCGTCACGCCCGAATCCCCCTACTGCCACATCGCCCGCTGGAATGGGCCCAACGGCAGCTACTGCAACATCGAGCCCTCCACCCCCGCCATCTACGCCATCGACGGAGATGTCCTCAAAGCTACTGTCACCGGCGTCAACCCGGTCGTCATCACCATGTACCTCAACGGCGCTCAGATCATCCAGGTCGCCGACACCGGCGCCAACTGCAGTCCCGGCGGGCCCGCCGGACCCTTCCCCACTGGCAACCCCGGCATCGGCTTCTACGACGACCACGATTCCCTCTGGGCCGACTTCGGCCTCTCTTCCTTCACCGCCAGCGATTGACCATCACTCGATAAACTGAGGTATGCCCGACAAAGCCGAAGAACTCGCCGCCGAATTCAAGCGTCTCTCCCGCCTCGCCCACGGCGACTCCAAAGGCTGGAAATTCAATCGCGAAGAAATCTACGACCGTAGCGGAGCGAACTCGCAGCC
>Ga0335085_10015147_pt1 | contig 11196 bp, 12 predicted proteins | sample Lox_Sample_45_FD_206712 | JGI IMG/M metagenome (GOLD analysis project Ga0335085, IMG submission 206712) | Soil microbial communities from Loxahatchee National Wildlife Refuge, Florida, United States - Lox_Sample_4.5 | ecosystem: Environmental > Terrestrial > Soil > Wetlands | place: USA... | reverse complement strand
TCCGCGCGAGCGGGAGGCCGGGGGACGCGGGAGAGACGAAGGAGAAGCGTCATGGAACAGTTTACGGCACTCAGCGTGACGAAAGAGAAGCGGCCGGTGCGCTACCTGGTGGTGGACGACTCGGTGTTCGCGCGGAGGAACCTGGCGCGGATGGTGGAGTCGTTCGGCGGAGTGATGGCCGGCGAGGCGGGAGACGGATTTACCGCCATCACGGAATACAACCGGACGCTGCCGGACATTGTGCTGATGGACATAACCATGCCGCAGATGGAAGGCATCGAGGCGGTGGAGCGCATCGTGAGGCAGCATCCGGACGCGCGCATCGTGATGGTCTCGTCGGTGGGCTACCAGGAGAACATCCTGGCGGCGCTGCAGAAGGGCGCGCGTCACTTTGTGCAGAAGCCGGTGCGGCCCGACGTGCTCTACGAAATCGTCCGCTACGTGCTGAACGACGACGGGGTGCTGGCCGGAGCGGGCATGGGCGGAACACAAAAAGAGGCGGTGTAATCATGCGCATGGACTTGATACAACCGTTCGTGAGCGCCGCGGATTCCGTGCTGGGCGAGCTGCTGCAGGGCCCTACAGTGGTGGGGAATCCGAGTATGGAGGAGGAGGCTTACCGCCGCAAAGGGGTGGCAGCGCTGATCGGCTTTCAGGGCGACATCGAAGGACGGATCATCTTTGATCTCGAGCCGGAGACCGCTTGCCGGATTGCCGGGAGCCTCTCCGGCACACAGGCGCCGGCGAATGCAGACGATTCCGTTGTGGCGGAAACCCTCTGTGAGCTGGCGAACATGATCATCGGCAACGCCGTGACGCTGCTGAACGACCGTGGATTCCACTTCCGCGTGCAGCCGCCGGAGGTGCACACGGATCCGGAAGGAACGAAAAGCTCGTACGACACGGAAGCCGTGGTCATGTCGTTCGAAACGCCCGCAGGACTCGTCTACTTGAACATCGGAATGCGTTACAACCGCCGCCGGAAGACGGAGCGGGAGGCGGCCGTCACAGCCTGACATGCCTAGCCCGAGGCCTGAGAGACGCTCCTGAGCATCCTACTACCTCCACACGAAAGGCTGATTCTCACGCTGTCCTGCCCGTTCCCGGGTGGTGGCAGACGCTGCTCCCGTGTGTATGCAAAGAGCACAAGGGAGACGGAGCGGACGGCGAGGCTGATAAAATGGGTTTCTCTCTTCACGCCTGTTCTGCAGGCGCCTGCCCGCGGCACCTGAGGAAGTGAGCGGTATATGGCGCGCGTGCGGCTCATCAGAGACTTCGCCTCCGCCGCCGGCCTGTTTCTGCTGTACGTCATTGCTGGAAAATTGAGCCTGCGGCTGGCCTTCATCCATCCGAGCGCATCGGTAGTGTGGCCTCCGACGGGAATCGCGCTGGCGGCCCTGCTGGTGATGGGCATGCGGTTCTGGCCGGCGATTCTGGCGGGAGCGTTCGTGGTGAACGTGACCACGGCAGGAACCACGCTTACTTCTCTGGGCATCGCGACCGGCAACACCCTGGAAGCGGTAGTGGGTTGCTGGCTGGTGACGAAGTTTGCGGGGGGCCGGAATGCCTTCGACACGCCGGGGAATGTGTTGCGGTACGCGTTGGTGGCAGCCACCCTGAGCACCTGCATCAGCGCCACAGTGGGAGTCACCAGCTTGGCGCTTGGCGGCTTCGTGGACTGGGTGGAATACGCCAGCGTGTGGGTGACGTGGTGGCTGGGCGACGCATGCGGTGCCTTGATCGTGGCCCCGCTGCTGTTGCTGTGGATGGCGCGCCCGCTGCCGGCATGGGACCGAAGACGCTTCCTTGAGCTGGCGGCCCTTTTTCTCTTACTTGCAGCGACTGCGGCGGTGGTATTCGGAGGATACGTGCGCAGCGTGGGGCGCAGCGAGCCGCGGACGTACTTGTGCGCGCCATTTCTCATCTGGGCGGCGCTGCGATTCAATCAGAGAAAGGCGGCGACCGCGATGTGCTTGCTGTCGGCAATCGCGGTCGCGGGCACCCTGCGGGGCACAGGACCATTTGTAGTGGGCTCGCCGAATGCTTCGCTCCTGCATCTGCATTCCTTCCTGGGTGTCATGTCGCTTATGACGCTGGTGTTCGCGGCGGAAGTCGCCGTGCGACGCAGGCAGGAGGAACGCGTGCGCTACCTTGCGGTGAGCGACCCGCTGACGGGGCTGGCGAATTACCGAAGGCTGGTGGAGGCGCTGGATGCCGAAGTGAAGCGCTATGGAAGGTCGGGCCGGCCGTTTGCGGTGTTGCTCCTGGATCTGGACGAACTGAAGCAGGTGAACGATCACTACGGGCATCTAACCGGCAACCGCGCCATTTGCCGCGTGGCCGACGTGCTCCGCGTGCACTGCCGCGAAGTGGATACGCCCGCGCGGTATGGCGGCGACGAGTTTGCCCTCGTTCTGCCGGAAACAAGCCGCGAAGCCGCTCTCCTGGTGGCCGGACGCATCTCGCGGCACCTGGCGGAGCAAACGGAAACTCCGAAGCTGACGGTCAGCATCGGCGTGGCCGTTTACCCGGAGGACGGCCAGACCATGGAGCAACTGCTGGGCTCTGCGGACCGCGCGCTCTATCAGGAGAAGCGCTAAGACACCGGAAGGCGCAGGGGGAGCCGAAGTCTCAGGCTTTCAACTTCCGGGCCAGCCAGACCAGCAGACAGGCTCCGATCGTGGCCACGACGATGGAGCCAATCAGTCCTCCGCCGAGGTGAAGAAATCCCAACAGGAATCCACCCACCACGGCGCCTGCGATTCCGAGGACGATGTCCATGAGGGCGCCGTAGCCCGTGCCCTTCATGATCTTTCCCGCGCCCCATCCCGCCACCAACCCGACGATTAACCACCAGATGATTCCGGTAAGCATGGAATTTCCACTCCCGGCGTATTCTCCCGCAAATCCATAGCGAGCGCACGAATTTTCTGGGCGGCGGCAGGGCGTGCTACTCTGCCTCCCCCTGGGAGGGAGGACGACTATGGGTCAGCCGGTAGTTCATTTCGAAATCGGATGCCGGGACACGTCCCGCACACAACAGTTCTATTCGCAACTGTTCGACTGGCAAATGCAGGCCGCCGGGCCCGCGGCGATGATCAGCACAGGTTCGCAGGCCGGAATTCAGGGCCACATCAGTTCGCTGGGACACGAGCCACACAACTACGTGACGGTGTACGTGCAGGTGGACGATCCGAAGGCCTATCTGGAGCGTGCCGCCGCTCTCGGTGGAAAAACGCTGGTGCCGCCGGTGGAGATTCCCACCGGAACGTTCGCGTGGTTGGCCGACCCCGAAGGCAACATCATCGGCTTGTGGAAGCCGAAGTAGGAAGAACCGGACGGCGCGGCGGATAATATTGCACCGAGGCTCGGCAGGCCTGGCAAGGCCCGACCTCCCGCCAGCTATTTCTGCCCGAAGTCCATCACCTCGTAGACCAAATCGCGGTGCACGCCGAAATCCATGGTCGCTTGCAGAGCGGGACCGATGTCGGGATTCCTGGTCTGGTAATCGGCGAGCGCAGCCTGGAATCTGTCGATGGCGGCCGCGTCCGGCATCAGGTAGGCGAGGGTCACATCGCCGGGCTGCCCGGTATGGACGGCCTGAAAATCCAGCTCATAGCTGAGAATGGTTCCCGCAGCGATTTGCTCGTCGAAAAGGGGCTTGATCTCAGTGGCGTAAAGGCGCGTGAATTCGTCCATCTGTCCTTCGCGCACGCGGAAGTTGGCCACCCACAGCATCCCTTTGCCGGAGGCACCACGCTTCTGTCCATAGATGGTGGACCGCAACATGAGGTCCTCGTGCTTTGAGGTGGCGAACGCAGATGGCTGGGGAACACCATCGCGGATGGCCGCGAGCGCGCGGTAGATTTTGGCGAAGCTGGTTGCGGTGACCCAGCTCGCGTGGGTCATGCCGCTATCGTCGTGGACCCAGTTGCGCGCATTGCCCCAGGCTTCCAGAGTCCCGTCTGCCACGAGTTTATTGAGAGTCGGCACGGCGTCCTTGTAGAACTTCTCCATCTGAGCCCATTCGGTCCGCGGGACGCCCCACAGCGCCACGTAAGTGTAGACGGGCTGGTCGCCCCCGTTCGCGGGCGCCTGGGCTTCAGCAGGCGGCCACATGGCCGCGACAAACAGCAAGGACACTAAAAGCAAGGTTCCCCACTTCGCGATCCCTCGCGGCATCGTTTGTTCTCCCTCGTCCTGGACTCGCTTTGCGGCTCTATTTATCTACGCCCGGAGGAGGGGAAAGGCAAGGCGCGCGGCGACTTGAACCGTAGCCGCCCAGAATCTGCCTGCCGAGGCGGGGGAAATTACTCGTGCGGATCGGAATCCCCGTCGCCACCCGTGCGAAGGTAGGCGGCGCCGTGACGATGCAGGCCCGCGCCGGGCACTTCCTGAACATAAATCACGCGGGCGGGTACAAAGATGTTAGCCGCTCCCTTTGTGTAGGGCACAGCCACCTCGAGAATATCGTTTTCGGAATAGCGGCGGCGTGTGCGGAAGCACAGTCCGCCGCGCGACATATTTTCGCAGACGGCGAGCTCCAGATCGGACCCGGCGGCACGGACGCACGCCGTGAGCCGCGTGCGGAACCGTGGAGTAGCCTGGCGGTCGTGCCTCTGCGCGGGCTGGCCGATTCGCTGAAAGTTCCCAGCGCCATTGGGAGGCTGGGGCGGATCTTCATCGAGGGTCTGGACCCAGATGGTGGGCATCTCGCAGGCTTCGCAGGGGCGGGCGATGCCCTTCTGCGTATTGAAGGAGAGCATGTCGCGGTCGTTCACGTAGACAACGGCGCGGCGGCGGCAGAAACAGCACTCGAGCAGCATGCAGGCCACGGCCTGGGCCGATCCGGCATGCGCTGGAAATTCGATGCCCCAGAAATCCTCGTCGCCCGCCATCAATTCGAGGTTGTATAGCCGCGCGTTGTTCTGAGTTTCCAGCACACCCAGCACACGCGCCTGAGCTTCCAGCCAGGCTTCGCTTCCGTGCTTGCGGCGCAGCGCGAACACCTGTCCCGGCGCGAGGTACCCGGCGGCGGAGGGCAATTCCACCAGCGCGCCATCGCGATGGATTTCGACGGTTGCACCGCGGTGCTCGAACCGGCGGCCGCTGGAATCGGTGCCGCAAGCTTCGAGAAGCAACCGCAGCCTGACCCGCTCCTTCCCGGTGATGAGTGTGGCCGGCATGAGTATCCCTTCCCGACTTCCTACGCACTTCCCTGCAGGGCGCGGATATGCGCTTCGAGAGCCTGACAGTACTGGCGTTCCGCTTCGAGCTCGGACTGCAACTTGCGTACAAGCAGTTCGAGCCGTTGAATCTCAAGACGAAGCCGCTGGACATCGACGGGTGGAGGAGCAGACGCCGTCGCGCCGGACGCGGCAGCCGGTGGAGCGGCCGAACGCGCCGGGACGGCCGCAGCCGGAGATGCCGGAGCCGGCGGACGATGAAACGCCACAGGAGCAGCCGGAACGGCCGGCGCCACGGAAGGCTGCGTCACGGGCTTTGCTTGAGGCGCGGCAGTAGGAGGAGCCGGCGCGGCAGGTGCCGGCGGACGAAACAGTTTCTCCAGACCATTTGCGGGCCCGGTGACGTCCTGGTTCGTTGCGGATCCGGATTCCGTTGTCGCCGGTTCCGGCTTCACGTCGAGGCGTAGCAGCTTTTTTACGCGCGCCACCAGTTCGTGGGGCTGGAAAGGCTTGCGGAGCAACTCGTCGGCGCCGACGACAGTAGCTTTCTCCGCCACCGTGCGGTTGACCACGCCCGACATGAGAATGACGGGAGTCTTGCCCAGATCGGCATGCCCTTTCACATAGGTGCAGAGCTCGTAGCCATCGCGATCGGGCATGATGACGTCGCTGATGACCGCGTCGGGACGCTGTGTGCCGAACTGCTCGATGGCCGCGCTGACGCTGGGGCAGGTGACCACCTGGATATTCTCCTTGCGGAAGGCGATCTTGATCACCTCGCGCATGGTGGCGCTGTCATCGATGAAATAAATGGTAGGGGCCTGAACGGCGGTGGCCGTGGGAGTGTCGCTCACGGTGCCTCCTGGTCGGTACGGTCTCGCTCGGCCTCGTCGAATTCGCGCATGGCGTCGAGCATCAGATCAGTCGCGGAGCGCAGGACAGTGCGGTGCAGCGCGGCGGCGCCATACGCGAATTTGTACACGCCGGAGGCCGCCGTGTGGCAAACCTTCAGGATCCGGATGACGGCTTCGTCGCCGAACAGGGTGTCGCATTCGGCATGGGTGATTTCGCCCGCGTCGAAGAAGACGATGCCATCCACGCCGGCCGCGTTGATGTGCAAAGCGCCGGTCTGCCGGGCCTGACCGAGCATTTGGAGCACGCCGGGCAGGTCGTGATGCTCGATGTTGCCGGAGAGGCTGGTTTCCGAGACTCCCAGCATCTGCGTAGGCTGGAATCCTTCCTGCCTGCTGAGCAGGAGGTTGCGAATGTGCGCCGCGATCTCCTCCGGCGGGCGACGGCGGTCCACGCACTCGTCGCAGCCGGCCCGGAAAGCTTCCATCAAGGCGGAGGAGTCGCCGGAGCTAATGGCGATCAGGGGGATTTGCGCGGTTTTCGGATCGGCGCGGAGCAGGGGAGCGATTTCAAAAGCGCCCATTTCCCGCAGGTTCGTGGCGCACAGGATGGCCGCGGGCATATTCCATTCGAGCATGGTGAGCGCATAGGCGCTCTGGCTGGCGTGAACGACTTCGAGCCCTTCGCGACGGAGTGCATCGGTAAGCCGACGGGAGAACAGCACGTTGCTGTCGATCAGCATGACGCGGGCGGGAGTGGCTGTGGCCGTGGTCATGCGGGCCTCCGGGCAGAATCCGGGGAAGCGGACGATGCCGCGGCCAGCTTCTCCAGATCGAGCAGAGGAACCTGTTCACCGGCGAGGTCGATGATCCCGGCGAAATATTCAGGCTCCGATTCGCCGCGCGGCATGGGGATTACGCCGCTCAGCAGCTCGCAATCGCCGGACACGGGAATGGCTTCGAGCTCCGTGACGGCGCCGTAACGCCGCCGTACGATGAGATAGAAACGGTGGAAGGAGAGAGGGCGGCCGGTGAGGACGCTGGCGACATCGCGCACGGCGAGCACGCGTTTGCGGCGGACGATGACGCCGTCGATCCGGTTCGTTGTGTGGGGGAATTTCTGCAGGCGGCTGGCGCCGGCCAGTTCCTCCACGTCGTCCGCGGGCAGGGCGAATCGTTCGCGTCCCGCGGGCCCCAGCCGCAGCAGCACGTAGTTCGACTCCGTCCAATCGCTCGCCATCGTCATACCGGAACCGCTCCCGCAGCCACGCGCGCGTCGAGGCGCTCCAGATGCTCCGTGGTGAGAATTCCCTGCGGATTCAGCATGGGAACCACACCGTCGTCAAAAAGGGCCAGCCCCAGAAACCAGCGACGCTCTTCGCCGCAAAATGCGCGAGGAAGGGCCAAGATCGAAGAGAGCGCATCCATGCGCTCAATGCGGTCCACCAGCAGGGCGCAGCGCACATTGCGCAAGACCAAGACGAGCGAGGGTCGGGAGCGCGGCAGGTTAAAAAATGTGCCGACGCTCACCACGTATTGCGTGGTGCCGCTGCGCTCGATGGTGTGGCGCACCCAGGGAAAGTCCGGCTGTTCCAGCATCGCCGCCTCGCCCGCCAGACTATCGGTGCTGCGGATATCGTGGACGGCGCCCGCGGGGATGGAGAACTCGGCGCCGGCCACATCGAAGACGATGACGGGCTCCTGCCTCTGCGCAGCGGGCGCGCCGGCGGGCGATGGCGAACCGCGAAGGGGACGCGCTCTCCGTGATGTCCCGCCGTTCATGCGCGGCTCCTGGGTGTGGCGAGCAGTTCGAAGACGCGGCGCGCGATGCCGCCCGAGATTTCGTCGACGGGCAGGACCTTGTCCACGGCGCCGGTCTTGATGGCTTCCGCAGGCATTCCGAAAATCGTGGACGTGGATTCGTCCTGTGCGATGACGAAACCGCCGCTCTTCTTGATCGTACTCGCGCCCTGGGCCGCATCGCCGCCCATGCCTGTGAGCACAACGGCCACGGCCATGTGGCCCGCGTACACCGCGACGGCCTGCATAGTGACGTCGGCGCACGGACGATAACCGGAAATCCGAGGACCATCATCGAGCTGGATGCGCCCGGCTGGGGAAATCCGCAGGTGATGCGAGCCGGGGCACACGTAAATCGTTCCCGGCTGAATCGTCTCCTGATGCACCGCCTCTTTCACCTTCATGCCGGCGCGCTCGGCGAGCTGCTGGCCGTACTGCGTGGTGAAGGTTGCGGGCATGTGCTGCACCAGAAGAATCGCGGCCGGAAAATCCTTCGGCAGGCGCGGCAGAATCTGCATCACCGTGGCCGGGCCGCCCGTGGAAGCCGCCACGACCACTACCGGGAATCGTCCCGAGGCCTGGAGCGACGGCAGCGTGGGCAACTGTGGGGCGGGCTGAATCACGGTTTTTCCGGATCCTGCCGGGTCCATGGAGACTTTGGTTCGCGAAGCGATGCGCACCACACGCACTTTGGAGGCCATGCGGATTTTCTTGAGCAGCTCGTCGCGGACGGTGCCCATATCCAGGTCTACGGCGGCGGAAGGCTTGGCGACAAAATCCACGGCGCCCAGCTCCAGTGCGCGCAGGGTTCCAGTGGCGCCCTGGCGCGACTCCGAGCTGACTACGACGATGGGCCGCGGATTTCGCGTCATGATGTGCTCGGTGGCTTCCAGGCCGTCCATGCCGGGCATGTTGATGTCCATGGTGATGACGTCCGGATGAAGCGACTCGGCCTGGCTCACCGCTTCGCGGCCGTCCGAGGCCACGCCCACCACGGTCATCTGCGGGTCGGCGCCGATGATTCCGCCCAGCACTTTGCGCATGAACGCGGAATCGTCCACCACCAGCACGCGAATTTGTGCGCCGTTGCCGCTCATGGTCTTCTACCGCACCGACACCAGGCGCGACGCGCGGCTCTCCGCGTTCGTCTCGCCGATCAATTCCGCCACTGCGGTCAGGAGCTGCTCTTCCTGCACCGGCTTGGTGAGAAACGCTGCCGCGCCTTCCTTCATTGCGCGTTCCTTGTGCTTCGCGCCGGCGCGCGAGGTGAGCACCATGACGGGGATGCGGCGCGTAGCCGGGTCCTGCCGCAGGTGCGCCATCAATTCGTAACCGTTCATGCGCGGCATCTCGATGTCGGTGAGAATCAGATGGCAGCCGCTCTGCGCCGCCACTTCCGCAGCTTCCAGACCGTCGGATGCGAGCTTCACGCGGTAACCGGCCTTCTCCAGCATGCGGCCGACGAACTTGCGGACGCTGATGGAGTCGTCGGTGACGAGCACGACCTTATCGTCGCGAATCGCGTCCGTCGCCTCGCCCGGAATGGCGCCGGCCGCAACCGCCGCGGCTCCCGGCGCAAATACGCGAGCGATTCCCGCGGCCGCCGGTCCCAGGGCGCGGCGCTCGGAAGCGCCGGCGTCCACCAGGCGGTTCAGGTCGATCAGCAGGATCAGGCTGCCGTCCGGTGCGATGGTGGCTCCGGGGAACAGCTTGACGCGCCGCAGGTAAGAGCCCAGGCTCTTGATCACGATTTCGTCCTTGCCGAGCACATCTTCCACGACGATGCCCACCTGGCGGTTGGCCACGCGCACCAGCACCATCTTGTAATAGCCGTTTGTGGCTTCGAGCGGAGGCATCTCCAACTGCGAGTCGAGCCGCACGATCTCCGTGATGAGGTCGCGCACGCGCGTGTAGAGTTTTCCGCCCACCTCCTCGATTTCTTCCGGCTTGATGCGGCGGATTTCTTCGACGGTGGAAAGCGGGAACGCAAACGTGGACGTGGAACAGCGCACGAAAAGCGCCTGCGAAATGATCAGCGTCAAGGGAACCTTGAGGGAGAAGAAGCAGCCCGCGCCGCGTTCGGAGCGCACTTCGATCTCGCCATCCAGCGCCGCCACGTTGGCCTTCACCACGTCGAGGCCGACGCCGCGGCCGGCCAGTTCGGTCTGGCTGGAAGCGGTGGAGAAGCCGGGATGAAACAGGATATCGCGCAGCTCGCGCTCGGAGAGTTTATGGGCCACTTCGGGTGAGATCAGGCTGGCCTCGATGGCGTGATCGCGCACGCGCTCGTAGTCGATGCCCCGCCCGTCGTCTTCCACTTCCAGAAAAATGTGATTGCCGCGATGGTAGGCCCGCAGGGTCACGCGGCCGCGCTCGGGCTTGCCCGCGAAGCGGCGCTCGTCGGGATCCTCGATGCCATGCGCCACGGCGTTGCGCACCAGGTGAATAAGAGGATCGGCAAGCTGCTGGATGATGTTGTTGTCCAGTTCCGTGGCCTCGCCCTCGAGCGCGAAGTCCACCATTCGCCCGGTTTCCTTTGCCGCTTCGCGAACCGTGCGCGACAGACGCGTGCTCAGATTGCCGATGGGAACCATGCGCGCCTGCGTGATTTCGTCCTGGAGATTGTGGGCCAGCTTGGTGAACTCGCCGATGTCTCCTTCCACGCGACCCAGGAAACCATCGAGCTGCGTCAGCACCTCGTTCACGTCCGCGGAGATTTCCGTGAGCGACCGGGAGAGGATATTGAAATCGTCGTAACGGTCCATCTCCAGGTCGCTGAATTCCTCCATGGCGCCTGGCGCGGCGCCACGCGTACCCGTTGCTCCGCCGTTGCTTTTTGCGCCATAGCCGGATGGCCTCGCGCCATGACCGTTGCCGCCGTTTGCGCCGCCAAACCCGGCAAATGCGGAATTCGCGCGCTTGAGGAGCTGGAATTCGTGCCGTTCCTGGAAGTCGTCGATTTTTCCAATGAGGCGGGACTTCGAGAAATTCAGCACCTCGACCAATTTTTCCAGCTCGGCCATGTGGCCGACCATGCGCGTGCGGTTGATCACCAACTCGCCCACGGCGTTCATCATGCGGTCCAGGCGGTCGAGCGCGATGCGAACCGATTTGCCGCTGGGAACGGCAGCGCGCCGCTTGGCAGCAGGCGCGCCTGCGGCGACGGCCTGGCTGGCGGGCACCGATGGCGGCGCCTCAAAGGGTGCGGCTTCCGTGGCAACTGGAACCGCTTCGACCTCGCGCTGCGCGAATGGCGCGAGGCGTTCCACTATGCCCTGCAGCCCTGCCCTTGCCGCTTGCTCGTCCGGCCATTGCCGATGGATCGTTTTTTTCAGCAGATCCACGGCTTCCAGGCAGAG
>Ga0335085_10015146_pt1 | contig 11197 bp, 10 predicted proteins | sample Lox_Sample_45_FD_206712 | JGI IMG/M metagenome (GOLD analysis project Ga0335085, IMG submission 206712) | Soil microbial communities from Loxahatchee National Wildlife Refuge, Florida, United States - Lox_Sample_4.5 | ecosystem: Environmental > Terrestrial > Soil > Wetlands | place: USA... | reverse complement strand
AATCTCAGGAGGAGCAGGCCAGGATTGCGGCCTCGCAGACGGACCAGCGCATCGTGGCGGATGTGCGCGACGCCGTGTTCGGCCTGACGACCCAAAAGCAGCGCCTGGAGGCGGCGCGCGCCCAGCGCGTGGCGGCCGAGACGCAACTCTTCGCCGAGCAGGAGCGCTTCGCCGTGGGCCTGTCGACCAACTTCTTCGTGCTGACGCGTCAGAACGACCTGACCAGCGCCCGCGTCACGGAGATCTCGGCCCTGACCGACTACCGCCGCGCCGCAATCGAGTTCGCCCGCGCGCAGGGCACGCTGCTTTCGGACCGGCGGATCACCATCGAGCCTCCGGCCCCGGCCGGCGGTGGAGGCAAATAGCCCGCGCCCGCCGCTTGAGCCCGCGCGGGCGCGCTAGGCCGGAGCCTCCCCGATGTCCTCGTTCCAGACCTCGGGGTGGGCACGCATGTAGGCTGCAAGCAGCTCGATGCACTCCGGCGAGGCGAGGTCGACGACCCGCACGCCGCTCGCGCGCAGCCATGCGACGCCCCCGGCGAAGTTGACTGACTCGCCGACCACGACGGTGCCGATGCGGAACTGCCGCACCAGGCCGCTGCAGTACCAGCAGGGCGCGAGCGTGGTGACCATCACCGTGTCCCGGTAGGAGCGCTGGCGGCCGGCCTTGCGAAAGGCGTCGGTCTCGCCGTGGATCGAGGGGTCGCCCTCCTGCACGCGCCGGTTGTGCCCCCGGCCGAGCAAGCGCCCCCGGCCGTCGAAGAGAGCGGCGCCGATGGGGATGCCTCCCTCCGCGAGGCCGAGTCGCGCCTCTTCCAGAGCGACCGCGAGCATCGCGGCGGCGTCCACCCGCTAGGCCCGGGGCGCCACCACGGCCGTCTTGCGCAGGAGCCGCAGCGAGGCGACCAGGGCCACGATCATGACGGTCAGCAGGCCGAGCTCGATCATGGCGTTTCGGAACAGGGTCGGATCCATCTTCTCGATCAACGTTCCGAACTCGGCCGTGATGACGAGAACCCGGCGCGTGGCCGCGATCAGGCCCACGATCAGGAAGGGCTCCGGAACCAGCGCGTGCTCGCGAAACGAGATCTGCACCGTGTAGAGGAGCTCGACGATCATCAGCGTCAGCAGCAGGCGGTCGAGGAGGCTCACGACGGCCGAGGCGAAGTGGCCGGCCGCGAGACCTCTCGACAGCTCGACGGCGGCGCTCACGAGCAGGGCCGCGGCGCTCAGTGCGAGCAGGACACCCAGCCCGACGTACAGGACGTCCTCCACGCGGCCGAATCCCTGGGCGATCCAGAGACGCAGGCGGGCGAGCGACGCGGGCTCGACGACACCCGGCTCGGTCGATGCCGGCGCGCTCATCTCACTTCGCCTCGACCGGGGCCGGGCGATCGGTTTCCGCGTATCCCTCGGCGGATTCCCGGCCGCCGTGGTAGTCCGTCGTGTCCGGACGCGCGATCTGCGACTGCGGCACGACCCGGTCGCGGCGGATGCCCCGGAAGTCCTCGAGGCGATTCCAGCCGCGGTGGGCGTTCTTCTCCAAAAACTCGGCCATGCCCTGCTTCAGGCCGCGGATGACGTTCGGGCCGATCGCACGGTCGAGCATCGCCGCGGTGCAGACCTGCACGGTGCCGCAGCCGAGGAGGAAGTAGCAGAGGGCGTGCGCGAAATTGGCGATCCCCCCGATGCCCGAGAAGCTCCTGTCGGGGAAAGCCTGCGTCATCTGCGACATCTTGGCCAGCGACAGCGGCAGGATGGCCGGGCCGCCAAGGCCGCCGGTCGAGACGTAGCCGTCCACGTGGACCTCGAACTCCAGCGTCTCGGGATCGATGAGCGGCAGGGAGGTGAACGTGTTGGACGAAGAGATCGCGTCGGCCCCGCCGGCGAAGGCGGCGCGCGCCTCGAGCACGATATCGGTCGTCGAGGGTGTCAGCTTCGCCCAGATCGGCACCTTCGCGACCTCCTTGACGACTTGCGTGACGACGGAGATCAAGCCCTGGTCCTTGCCGATGTTCGAGCCCATGTCCTGGCGGTCCATGTGGGGGCAGGAGAGGTTGAGCTCGAAGGCGTCGGCGCCGGCCTCCTGGCAGGCCCTGGCCAGAGTCTGCCAGTGCGCCAGCTCCCGGTCCGAGCCCGAGCCCGCCATGATCGAGGCGACGAGGATGCGGTTCGGCCACTCCTTCTTGATGCGCGCGATGTTGGGCAGCCACCAGTCGAGCGGGCGGTCGGAGATGAGCTCCCAGTTCCACGAGGAGTGCAGCGCCGTGTTGGGCCGCTTCTTCATCGAGATGGTCGGCGAATCGGCGTCCGAGCGCAGGAACTTGGTCTTGGGTCCCTTCACGTTGACCACGGGGTGCAGGCCGATCGTCTTCGTCACGACGCCGCCCCAGCCCGCCTCGAAAGCCCTCAGGATGTTGGACTCGGACTCGGTCGGCGGCGCCGACGAGAGCAGGAAGGGGTTCTCGAACTTCAGCCCGGTGAACAAGGTGGACAGGTCCGCGGTCATGCGGCCTATAGTATGAATCCCTTTCGCCCGGCGGAAGGCAAGGAGGGCTCTCATGGCCGAATCCGCGGTGTCCAGCGGGCGAGCCGTCACGACCGGCTCCGGCTCCTCGGCCGAGATCCTCAAGAATTTCGTCGGCGGAGCCTGGGTCGACGCGCACGCCACCCGGTTCCAGGACGTTCACAACCCCGCGCACGGCACCGTGATCGCGAAGACGCCGCTCTCGACGGCCGCCGACCTCGACGGCGCCGTTCAGGCGGCCCGCAAGGCGTTTGCCGGCTGGCGCGACACGCCGCCCGTCACCCGGGCCCGAGCGATGTTCCGTTTCAAGCAACAGCTCGAGGAACACTTCGAGGAGCTCGCGCGGATCGTCACGACCGAGCACGGCAAGACGCTCGACGAGTCGCGCGGCAGCGTGCGCCGCGGGATCGAGTGCGTCGAGGTCGCCTGTGGGACGCCCTCGTTGATGATGGGCTACGGCCTCGAGAACATCGCCTCCGGAATCGACTGCAACGTGATCCGGCAGCCCGTGGGCGTCGTCGCGGCGATCGCTCCATTCAACTTCCCGGCGATGGTCCCGCTCTGGTTCCTGCCGTTCGCGGTCGCGACCGGCAACACTCTGATCGTCAAGCCCTCCGAGCAGGTGCCTCTCTCGCAGCGGCGCATGTTCCAGCTTCTCGAGAAGTGCGACCTGCCGCCCGGTGTTGTCAACCTGGTCAACGGCGGCCGCGAGGTCGTCGAGGCGATCTGCGACCATCCGGAGATCCGGGCCGTGTCGTTCGTGGGCTCGACCCCCGTGGCGCGCGCGGTCTACCAGAGGGGCACGCACGCCGGAAAGAGGGTCCAGGCGCTGGGCGGCGCCAAGAACTACATCGTCGTGATGCCGGACGCCGACCTCGACCGGGGCATGGACGCCATCGTCGAGTCCTTCTACGGCTGCGCCGGGGAGCGGTGCCTGGCGGGGAGCGTGCTCGTGCCCGTGGGCGAGGCCTATGCCACGGCCCGGGAGCGCATGGTCGCGGCCGTCCAGGCCCTCAAGGTGGGCGACGGCACGGAGCCCGGGGTCCAGATGGGACCGGTCATCAGCGGCTCGCATCGCGCGAAGGTCGCTTCCTACATCGACAAGGGGCTCTCCGAGGGCGCAAAGCTCGTGGTCGACGGGCGCAAGGCCCGCGTGCCCGACCGCGGCTTCTTCCTCGGGCCGACGGTCTTCGACGAGGTCGCGCCGTCGATGGCGATCGGGCGCGACGAGATCTTCGGCCCCGTGGCCTCGATCACTCCCGTCAAGACGCTCGCGCAGGCCATCGAGGTCATGCAGTCACATCCCAATGCCAACGCCACGTCCATCTTCACGCAGAGCGGCAAGTCCGCCCGCGAGTTCGCGCGCCTGGCCACGGCCTCGATGGTCGGCGTCAACATCGGCGTCGCGGCGCCGATGGCCTACTTCCCCTTCGGCGGCGCCAAGGACAGCTTCTTCGGCGACCTGAAGGTCCACGGCCGCGACGCCTACGAGTTCTACACCGACAAGAAAGTCATCATCTCGAGGTGGTTCTGATGCCGCGGAAGCTGCTCGGCGGCCTGATCCAGTGCCGCGCCCCGATCACCGACCCCTCCGCCCCGGTCCAGAAGGTCATGGACGCCGCGATCGACGCGCACATCCCGTTCATCGAGGAGGCCGGCAAGAAAGGCGTGCAGATCCTGGGGCTCCAGGAAGTCTTCAACGGCCCCTACTTCTGCCCCTCCCAGGACGCGCACTGGTACGACATGGCAGAGCCCGTGCCGGGCCCGACGACCGAGCGGATGGCCCAGTACGCGAAGAAGTACAAGATGGCGATGGTGGTGCCCGTCTACGAGCGCGAGCAGGCCGGCGTGTACTACAACACCGCGGCGGTCTACGACGCCGACGGCTCGTACCTCGGCAAGTACCGCAAGAACCACATCCCGCACACATCGGGCTTCTGGGAAAAGTACTTCTTCAAGCCGGGCAATCTCGGCTACCCGGTCTTCCAGACGCGCTACGCGAAGGTCGGCGTCTACATCTGCTACGACCGCCACTTCCCGGAGGGGGCGAGGCTTTTGGGCTTGAACGGCGCCGAGATCGTGTTCAACCCGTCGGCCACCGTGGCCGGCCTCTCGCAATATCTCTGGAAGCTCGAGCAGCCGGCGCATGCCGTGGCCAACGGCTACTTCATGGCCTGCTCCAACCGGGTGGGCACCGAGGCTCCGTGGAACATCGGGAAGTTCTACGGCTCGTCGTACTTCGTGGACCCGCGCGGCAACTTTCTCGCCGTCGGCTCCGAGGACAAGGACGAGCTCGTCACGGCCGAGATGGACCTCGACATGATCGAGGAGGTTCGCCGCGTCTGGCAGTTCTTCCGCGACCGGCGGCCCGAGACCTACCAGCCCATGGCCGAGATCTGACCTTGAAGATTCTCGTCAAGGGCGGCACCGTCGTCACCGCCGCGGATCTCTACAAGGGCGATGTCTTGATCGAGGACGAGAAGGTCACGGCGATCGGCACCGGCTTGCCGGTTCAGCCCGACCGGACCATCGACGCGTCGGGACGATACGTCCTGCCCGGCGGCATCGACGTCCACACGCACCTCGACATGCCCTTCGGCGGCACGACGTCGGCCGACGACTTCGAGTCGGGCACGATCGCCGCGGCCTTCGGCGGCACGACCTCGATCGTGGACTTCGCGATCCAGTACAAGGGCCAGACGCTGCGCCAGGCCTACGAGGCCTGGAGAAAGAAGGCCGAGGGCAAGGCCGCGATCGACTACGGCTTCCACATGATCGTCACGGACCTGCCGGAGTCGGTCGAGAAGGAGATGGACGCGATGGTCGCGGAGGGCATCACCTCCTTCAAGCTCTTCATGGCCTATCGCGGCGTCCTGATGCTGGACGACGGCTCCATCTTCCGGGCCTTCCTCCGAACGGCCGGCAACGGCGGCACGATCTGCATGCACGCCGAGAACGGGGACGTCATCGACGTGCTCGTCCGCCGGGCCCTCGCGGAAGGCCATACGGAGCCGAAGTGGCACGCCCTGACGCGGCCGCCGCGTGCCGAGGCCGAGGCCACGTACCGCGCGATCTGCCTGGCCGAGATGGCCGGCGTGCCGCTCTACGTGGTGCACCTCTCCTCGGCCGAAGCCCTCGAGCAGATCACGCTCGCCCGCGACCGGGGGCTGCCGGCCTATGCCGAGACCTGCCCCCAGTACCTGTTCCTCTCGTACGCCAACTACGAGGAGCCGGGCTTCGAAGGCGCCAAGTACGTCATGAGCCCGCCGCTGCGGGCAGCCGGCAACGAGGAGAAGCTCTGGCGGGGTCTCGCGGGCAACGACCTGCAGGCCATCTCGACCGACCACTGCCCCTTCTGCATGAAGGAGCAGAAGGAGCTCGGGAGGGGCGACTTCTCGAAGATCCCCAACGGCGCGCCGGGCATCGAGACGCGTCTGCACCTCGTCCATGACGGCGGCGTGGTGAAGGGGCGCATCAGCCCGAACCGATTCGTCGAGCTGACCGCGACGTCGCCGGCGAAGATCTTCGGCCTCTTTCCGAAGAAGGGCACGATCGCTCCCGGCTCCGATGCGGACATCGTGATCTTCGACCCGAAGGCCGAGCACGTCCTCTCCGCGAAGACGCATCACATGAAAGTGGACTACAACCCCTACGAAGGCCGGAAGATCACCGGCAAGGTGGAGACTGTTCTCTCGCGAGGGAAGACCGTCATCGAAGGCGGCCGGTTCACCGGCAAGGCCGGCTCGGGAGAGTTCTTGAAACGAAAGCCGAGGTCATGACCATGAGCACCACGAAAACGGAAGCGCCGACGTCCCCACTCACCAAGTCCGTGCGCGCCAGGCACAAGGAGTACCTCTTCCCCGCCACCCTCCAGTACTACGCCGAGCCGATCGTGCCGACCGAGGGCAAGGGCCTGCGCTTGAAAGACGCCGACGGCAACGAGTACCTGGATTTCTTCGGCGGCATCCTGACGGTCTCCGTCGGCCACGCCAACGACAAGGTCAACGCGGCGATCAAGGCCCAGGTGGACCGCTTCTCGCACGTCTCGAGCCTCTACCCGACGCTTCCCGTGGTCGAGCTCGCCGAGACGCTGGCCCGGATCACGCCCGGGAACCTGAAGCAGTCCTATTTCACGGCGTCCGGCACCGAGGCCGACGAGACGGCCGTCATGATGGCGCAGCTTGCGACCGGCAACCTCGAGATCATCGCCCTGCGGCACGGCTACTCGGGCCGCTCGCTGCTGGCCCAGTCGCTGACGGCCCACTCGACCTGGCGCGCCCTGCCGACACAGGTCGCCGCCATCAAGCACGCCCCCGCCCCCTACTGCTTCCGCTGCCCGCTGAAGCTGACGTACCCGTCGTGCGGCGTGGCCTGCGCGAAGGACCTGGAGGAGCTGATCCGCACGACGACCACGGGCCGCATCGCCGGCTTCATCGCCGAGCCCATCCAGGGAGTCGGCGGCTTCATCACGCCGCCGCCGGAGTACTTCGAGATCGCCGTCGGCATCGTCAAGAAGTATGGCGGCGTGTTCATCTGCGACGAGGTCCAGACGGGCTTCGGGCGCACGGGCGGCAAGTGGTGGGGCATCGAGCACTGGGGCGTGACGCCGGACATCATGACCATGGCCAAGGGCGTGGCCAACGGCCTGCCTCTGGGCGTCACGATCGCGACCCCCGAGATCGCGGCGTCCTTGAAGGCCATGACGATCTCGACGTTCGGCGGCAACCCGGTTTCGACCGCCGCCGCCAACGCCACGATCCAGTTCATGGAAGAGGAGAAGCTCACCCAGAACGCCGAGGCGATGGGCCGGCTCCTGCGGCAGGGCCTCGACGAGATCCAGCGCCGCTTCCCGAAGAACGTCGGCGAGGTGCGCGGCAAGGGCCTGATGCTGGGTGTCGAGTTCGTCGTGGACGAGACCGCCGGCAACCGCACGCCCGAGAAGGCCATGACCAACCGGGTCTTCGAGGAGGCCAAGAAGCGCGGCCTCTTGATCGGCAAGGGAGGACTGGAGGGCAACTGCTTCCGGATCGCCCCGGCCCTGACCGTGACCGAGGCCGACATCCGCGAGGCCCTCGAGATCCTGAACGAGGCCTTCGCCGCCGCCGGCGCGAAGTAGCGCCGGACGACGGACTGGCCATGAGCGCCCGGATCGCCTTGATGGAACTGCCCCTCTGTCTGCTCCTGGCCGCGGCCCTCTCGGGCAACGGCCCGGCTCCGGATCCTCCTCGAAGCAGCCGGTACGAGGACCTCGTCTCGCTCTTTGCCGACTGGCGGTCGTTCCAGAAGCCGAAGTTGGTGGACGGTGTGCCCGACTACACGCCGGCGGCCATGGCGGCGCAGCGCGTTGAGCTCGAGACCTATCGTCGGCGGCTCGCGGCGATCGACCCCGCCGGCTGGCCGGTCCAGCAACAGGTGGACTGGCACCTCGTGCGCGCCGAGATGAACGGCCTCGATTTCGACCACCGGGTCCTGCAACCCTGGGCCACGAACCCGGCCTTCTACGTCACGGTTTTCACGGAGGAGAGCGACCAGCCGGCGCGCGAAGGGCCTTTCGCTCTCGGCGCCGTCGAGCTCTGGAGCTACCGGTCTCCGCTGTCCCCCGAGAGCGCCGCCGAGATCGGCAAGGGCATCCGCGTCATCCCGGCGCTGCTCCACCAGGCCAAGAGCAACCTCACGGCCGGCGGCCGCGATCTCTGGGTCTACGGCGCGAAGAGCCTGCGGCAGCAGAGCACCGACCTGGCAGCGCTGGCCTCGCGGCTGGCGGCCTCCGGGAGCCCCGGAGCTCTCGCCGCCGATGTCGCGATGGCCCGGAAAGCGACGGACGAGCTCGCGGCCTGGGTCGAGTCACAGGCGCACTCGAAGACCGGGCCTTCCGGGGTCGGGATCGAGAACTACGACTGGTACCTGAAGAACGTCCAGCTCGTTCCCTACACGTGGCGGGAGGAGGTCGCGCTGATGGAGCGCGAGCTCGCCCGCTCGCAGGCGCTGCTGGTCATGGAGGAGCAGAGGAACTCGAACCAGCCGCCGCTCACGCCGGTCGCGGACGCGGAGGAGTACTCGCGCCGATTCGGCGCGGCGGTCACGGAGTACATGGCCTTCCTGAAGAAGCACGGGATCCTGGCGGTCCGGGCCTGGATGGACGGGGCGCTGCGCGCCCGCCTCGGAAGCTACAGCCCCGGCCCGCGGGAGTTCTTCGGCGAGGTGGATTACCGCGACCCCGAGGTCCTGCGCACCCACGGCTATCACTGGTTCGACAAGAAGTTCCTGATTTACCTGCCGTCACCCTCTCCGATGCGACAGGGAGCGCTCCTCTACAACATCTTCAACACCCGCACCGAGGGGCATGCGACGGGCTGGGAGGAGCTCATGATGCAGGCCGGCATGTTCGACGCGCGGCCCCGGGCCCGGGAGCTCGTCTACATCCTGGTGGCCGAGAGGGCCGCGCGGGCGCTGGGCGAGCTCCGGATGCACAGCAACGAGATGACGCTCGAGCAAGCCTCGGCTTTCGCCTGCGCCCACACGCCGCGGGGATGGCTCCGCATGAGCGGGACCCTCGTCCGGGGCGAGCAGCACCTCTACCTGCAGCAGCCGGGCTACGGGACGAGCTACCTGATCGGGAAGATCGAGATCGAGAAACTCCTCGACGAACGGCGGCGGCAGCTGGGCGGCCAGTTTTCCCTCCCGCGCTTCATGGAGGAGTTCAACGCCGCCGGCCTCGTGCCGGCCTCGCTCCTGCGCTGGGAACTCACCGGGCACAAGTCGGACGAGCTCCGGCGCATGCTCGAGTAGGCTCCACGGCCATGGACACATGGCGTGTGCTCGCGCTGGTGGCGGCCGCGTCCGCAGCGTCGCCGCTCGCGGTCCGCGTCGTTCCCGAAGCGGAAGACTTCACCGTGGTCGTTTCCGGTACGGCGAGCGCGCCGGCAGCGGGCGCGTTCTCGGGCATGCTGGCGCTCAACGGATCGCCGGCGGAGTTGCCGGTGGCGGGCATCGCGCGACGCAACGCGGACCGGCAGGAGCTCACGCTGAAGATCCGGTACCGGGACGTTCCGGAAGACTGGGTGAACCGCTTCCGGGCCGCCGATTTCGACTACCGGCTCCGGGGAACGATCGCGGGCACGACCGCCGTGGCCTGGTCGGGGACCCGTCGCTGGGCCGAGATCGAGGTCCAGGGGCGCAAGGAGGCCGCGTCCTCGTTCGTCCAGCTGGGCCAGATCGCGTTGACGGAATTCTCGCTCTTCGAGAGCGCGGCCCGGGCGGACGTCACGGTGCGCAACCCGCTCTCCTTTCCGATCAAGCTCGCGGGCGCGGAGTACCGGCTCGAGATCGGCGGCCGCGATGTCGGCTCGGGGACGGCCCCCGGCATGCTGCTGCGCCCGAATCAGGCGACAACGCTCGGCCTTCCGATCGACCTCGACCACGGCCAGCTCCTGGCGGCTGCCGGATCCGCTCTCCAATCGGGCGGAGAGGTCCAGGGCCGGATCCAGGGCACGCTCACCGTCCGCCTCCCGGGCGGCGACGTGCCCGTGCCCCTCGACATGTCGGGCCACCTGTCCCTGGCCCGTTAGGCGCGGCCGCTCGCCGTCCGTCCCACCAGGAAAAGGCGCCGATGATGCAGACGGCTCTGGCCCGAAATGCGCGGCGGATGTCTCATGGAGCCGTCGAAAAAGGAGGATCGCCATGGCACCCGCTGTACTCGAGAGAGAACCCCTCTTCCTGACCCGGAACAACTTGCCCGTCGCCTCCCGCTCGCAGCTGATCGCTCTGCTGAACAAGCGGCTGGCCGACTGCCTCGACCTCCAGCTCCAGACCAAGGTGGCTCACTGGAACGTGAAGGGTGCGAACTTCATCGGTCTCCACGAGCTTTTCGACAAGATCCACGAGTCGGTCATGGAGTACTCCGACCTGATCGCCGAACGGGCGGTTCAGCTGGGCGGCACGGCCCAGGGGACGGCGCGGATCGTGGCGATGCGCTCGGGCCTCGACGAGTACCCGACCAACATCGCCGTGGAACGCCACCACGTGGAAGCCATGTCCGGTGCTCTGGCCACGTTCGGAGCCGCAACGCGGCGCGCGATCGACGAGGCCGCGAACCTCGGCGACGCCGGCACGGCCGACCTCTTCACCGAGGTCTCCCGGGGCATCGACAAGTCCCTGTGGCTCGTCGAGGCCCACCTCCAGTCCGAGCTGGCCTAGACGCGAGCCGCTACCAGACCTTGCAGGCCTTCGGGCGCACCATCGGTTTCTTCTCCCCGCACCCGAAGGCCTTCGCAAACTGCGGCAGATCCTGGAGGACGCCGTTGATCCGGTATCGGCCGGGCGAGTGGGGATTCGTGATGGCGTTGGCGCGGAGGTTCTCCGGGCGCTGGTTCTCGCAGGCCCACTGAGCCATCCCGATGAAGAAGCGCTGGTCGGGCGTGAAGCCGTCGATCGGCTGCAGATTCTCGGTCTCCGTCGCATCCTTCCATGCGATGTAGGCGAGCAGGGTCCCGCCGATGTCGGCCACGTCTTCGCCGGACGTGAGCTTGGAGTTGATCTTGATCTCGTCGACGATCGTGAACTCGGCGTACTGATCGCGCACGCACTGAACGCGTTCTTCGAACGCCTTTGCGTCCTCGGGCGTCCACCAATCCTTCAGGTTGCCCTGCGCATCGAACATGCGGCCCTCGTC
>Ga0335085_10015145_pt1 | contig 11197 bp, 10 predicted proteins | sample Lox_Sample_45_FD_206712 | JGI IMG/M metagenome (GOLD analysis project Ga0335085, IMG submission 206712) | Soil microbial communities from Loxahatchee National Wildlife Refuge, Florida, United States - Lox_Sample_4.5 | ecosystem: Environmental > Terrestrial > Soil > Wetlands | place: USA... | reverse complement strand
CCAGAATTAGCTGTTTCATTCCGCGGATACTAGCAGGTACGCCCCGACACGTCCCGGACGGTCGAGCAGAAAATCGACGACCCGGTAACCTCTCGAAAAATAGGTCGTAAAGATCTGCCGCGTCGTCATTCGCCAGGCCAGCGCCAGCTCCGGCGCGCGAGCCAGCATCTCCGTGAATCCGGTCGGGATTTCGACCATCACGCGCCGGCCGTCGACGCCGAAGTTCACGTCGGCGCACTCGTGGAAATCGCCCCGCGGCCGCGCACGGTTCACCCTCGGCGCGTCCGCCACCTCGTGCGTGCGCACGGCAATCGTCCCCGCGTTCAGACGCCGATGCACGTGCGGCTCGCGAATGTGCCATGCCGCGACGAACCGGTCGGTCGGGTTGCCGCGATGGAGCGGGCTCTGCGACTCGCCGTACACGTTCTCCTCATATTCGTCGACGACGACGCCGAGCCTGGTGAAGTTGAGATGGGCGTTCAGCGCCTGCATCGGATCAAAGGTCCATTCGATCAGATCCAGTCCAAGTCCCATGGCGCGTTCACGCTGCACGGCCTTGAGCCGGCGGCCGATTCCGTCGTTGCGCAGCTCGGGGATCACGCCGAGCATGTGCGACCACTGCATCGGCTTCCCGTCCTTCAATCCCGCGAGCGAGTAGACGAACCCGATCAGGCGGTTCTGATCGAACGCGCCGACGAGAATGCCGCCGCGCCTCACCGTGACGGCGAGGATCGGCACGGGGACCACGTCGTCGTAGCCAGGTCCCCAGATGCGCCGTTCGAGATCGACGACGGCGGCAAATTCTTCGAGCGTGGTCAGGTCGCGATACGTCACAGCAGCGCAGGCAGCTCGCGAAGGGACTTGATGACCGGCACCCCCAGCTCCGCGGCCCGCGCGGGAGCATTATCGCCGCGATGCAGGAGAATCGCGCGCATACCTGCCCTGAGCGCGCCCTCGATGTCGTGGCGCAGGCTGTCGCCGACCATCACGGCATCGGCCGGCTCGGCGCCGACCTGGGCGAGCGCCGCGGCGAAGATGCTCGGGTGCGGCTTCATGCGTCCGTGCTCGAACGACGAGACCGCCCCGGCGATGAGACCCTCGAGCGCGAAGTGGGACTGGAACGAATCGAGCGAGCGCTGCGTGTTCGAAATCAAGCCGACGCGAATGCCGGATGCGGCGAGCGTTCGCAGCACCGCCGGCACGTCGTCATAGAGCTCGAAGTGGCGGCAGGAGGCCCATTCTTCGTAGATTTCGCGCGAGCACGCGTCGAGCCGCGGGCCGCGGCCGCCCATCTGCTCGATGATGCGGCTCGTGTAGGCAACAAACACCTCGGGGTCGTAAACGGCGTCGTCCGGCAGGTCGAGGAGCGGCGCCGCGGCGGCAACGGCGGCGTCGAACCGCTCGGGATCGATTTCGATACCGTAGCGGGCACAGAACGCGCGATAGCCGTCGCCGCGAAACGTCGGCCCAGGCTGGATCAGCGTGAAGTCGACGTCGAAGAAGACGGCGTGCGCGGTCATTCGGAGAACGGACCCGCGATCACGATCGTCGCGCGATCGACCGCCACTGCATCTCGCGCGGCGGCATTGGCCTCGTCGAGGGTCACCGCGCCAAGCAAGTCAGGCAGTGTTGCGTCGTAGTCGAGCCCGAGATCGAAGAACGTCTCCGTCTGCAGGAAGTTCGCGATGGCTGCGTTCGTCTCGAGCGCGCGCGGGATGGATCCGACGAGGAACTGGCGCGAGTCGTCGAGCTCTCCCTGCGTGAAGCCGTCGGCGGCGAGCTTCGCGATCTCCTCGTCGATCGACGCGATCGCGCGGTCGACGTTCGCCGGGCTGACGCCGGCTCGAATGACGAGCGGGCCGGCCGCAACGTTCGCGTCGAGCGAACTCGACACGTAGTACGCCATCCCCTGCCGCTCGCGGATGCTGTCCCCGAGCCGTCCACCGAGCGAGTACTGACCGAAGATGTTGTTCATCAGCCAGTAGGCGTAGTAGCGCGGATCGCGGCGCTCGATGGTCGCGAAACCGTACGCGATATCGGTCTGCGCTTTGTTCATCATCGGAATCACGACGCGGTTGCGATTCGTGGCGCGTACGACGGGCGGCAACACAATCGGCGGCGGCGTCGGCCGACTCCAGGATCCGAACACGCGCTCGGCCGTCGCATGCGCGCGCGACGGGTCGACATCGCCGACCATGACTGCCGTGAGTGCGCCGGGCGCGAAGCGATCGCGGTGCAGCGCGAGCAACCGATCGCGCGTCAGCGACTCGACGATTTCGATCGTCCCTTTCGTCGGACGTCCGTACGGATGACCATCGGGATAGAGCGCCGTCATCAACGCTTCGGTCGATCGGACGGCGGGATTGTCCTGATCCTGCCGGATGGCCGTAATCACCTGCCCCTTGCGCGTCGCCACCTCCTCGTCGGGAATAGACGGCGACATCAGCATGTCGGCAAGGAGCGCGAGCACCGGCTCGAAGTCCTCGACGAGACAGGTGCAGATGAGCGAGAACAGATGACGCGTGACGGTGATCGTCAGCGTGATGCCGCGGCCGTCGAGCTCTTCCGCGATGTCGGCGGCACTGAGCGTCGCCGTGCCGCGATCGATGACGCGCGACAAAAGCCAGGTCGCGCCGGCGAGCCCGCCGGGATCGGCGACCGATCCCGCGCGCATCGAGAGATGGATCGCGACCGACGGCGTCATCGCCGTGTGCTTCGCGAGGATGGTCGCCCCGTTGCCGAGCGTCGTGCGAACTGGCGAGAGCGGCATCAGGCGATCGGCACCGGATCGAACCAGCCGACGGTCCGGTTGGATGGTGTCAGCGTCGCGCGCGCGGCAGTCGCCACCTGCTCGGCGGTGACCGCCGCGATCTTCTCAGGCGTCGTCGTGAAGAGATCGACGCCGCCGATCGTCTCGAAGTAGCCGAGCTGGTGCGCGATGTTGGTGACGCTGTCGTTGTCGAACACGAGCCGCGCGCGCAGCTGCGTTTTTGCCTTCGTCAACTCGGCGTCCGTGACGCCGTCGCGGACGACGCGGTCCAGCTCTTCGAGCATCGCCGACTCGATTGCCGAGAGCGGCGTCCCCTCCATCGCTGTTGCGGAAATCGTGTAGAGAAAGGGATCCTGCGTCGCCACGAGTGCGCCACCGATCCACGACGCCAGTCCGCGCTCGACGAGCGCTCGATAGAGCCGGGTGCTGCGCTGCGGCGGCGCGATCCGGAAGCTCGACCAGAGGTTCAGCCCCTTCGCGCCGGTCAGCACGGCGTCGAGAATCAGCAACGGAAAGAAGTGCTCCCCGGTGATCGCCGGCGCGTGGTACCCAAGCTTCAAGTACGCCGTCGTCGCTGGCTTTCGAAGCGTGAGTCGCCGTTCGCCTGTCTGCTCGGGCTCCTCGGTCTTGCTGCGCACAATCTCGCCGCCGGCGGCGATGCGACCGAAGTGACGCTCGGCGCGTCGCAGCGCATCGTCCGTGTCCACGTCGCCCACGATGACGAGCGTCGCGTTGTTGGGGACGTAATAGCGGCGGTAGTAACCGTAGAGATCGTCGCGCGTCATCGAGCGCAGATCGGAAATCCAGCCGATCGTCGGATGCCGGTACGGATGCGCTTTGAACGCCGTCGCGGTCAGCTCCTGATCCAGCAGCTGATCCGGATCGTTCTCGCCGCCTTCCAGCTCCGAGATGATGACCGTGCGCTCCGATTCGCAGTCGTCGGGATGATAAAGACCGTTGGCCATCCGTTCGGCCTCGATGAACAGCATCCGGTCGAGCGCATCCCGGCTCGCCGTCTCGAGGTACGTCGTCTGATCGATCCAGGTATAGCCGTTCCAGCTTCCGCCGTACCGCTCGATGATGCCCTTCACCTGATCGCGCGGAATGTTGGTCGTGCCCTTGAAATTCATGTGCTCGACCCAGTGCGAGACGCCGGTCAGCCCCGGACGCTCGTCCTTCGAGCCGACCTTGTACCAGCACCAGACCGAGGCGAGCGGCGCCGTGTGCTCCTCGCGCACGAGGACCTTCAATCCGTTGTCGAGCGTCGCGGCGCGCATCCGTCCATTATAAAATCGAGGGATATCCATGCCCGAGTGGAAGGACACCGTCAACCTGCCGCGGACCGATTTTCCGATGAAGGCCAACCTGCCAACGGCCGAGCCCGAGCAGCTCGCCAGGTGGCAGGCCATGGACCTCTACAAGAAAATCATCGCCAAGCGGACGGCCGCCCGTGCGCCGAAGTTCGTGCTGCACGACGGTCCGCCGTACGCGAACGCCAATATCCACCTTGGCACCGCGCTCAACAAGATTCTGAAGGATGTGGTCGTCAAGTCGCGGTCGATGGCTGGCTTTCACGCGCCCTACATCCCCGGCTACGACTGCCATGGCCTGCCGATCGAGCTGAAGGTCGACCGCGAGCTCGGTCCGAAGAAGAAGGACATGACCGTCGGCGAGATCCGCGGCGCCTGCCGGGAATACGCGTCCCGCTACATCAACGCGATGAACGAGCAGTTCCAGCGGCTCGGCATCTTCGGCGAATGGGACCACTACTACCTGACGATGGATTTCCGCTACCAGGCGGCCATCACCCGCGCATTCGGCAAGTTCGTCGAGCAGGAGCTGGTCTACAAGGGGAAGAAGCCGGTCCACTGGTGCATCCACTGCCGCACGGCGCTCGCCGAAGCCGAAGTCGAGTACGAGGATCACACCTCGCCGTCGATCTACGTCGAATTCGCGCTCGATCCGTCGAGCGCCGCAGAATTGGCGTCGCGCGTTCCGGCGCTCGCGGGCAAAGCGGTCAGCGTCCTCATCTGGACGACGACGCCGTGGACGATTCCGTCGAACCTGGCGATCGCGTTCCATCCGGACTTCGACTACGCGGCGTACGACGTCGACGGACGCGCGGTGATCGTCGCCGAGGCGCTCGCCGAAACGGTGGCGAAAGCGGGCGGACGTACGTTCGGCGCGCCGATCGCGCGCATGAAGGGCGCGGTCCTGGAGCACATCCGGTTTCAGCATCCGCTGTACGCGCGGCCGTCGCTCGGCGTTTTGGGCGAATACGTAACGCTCGATGCGGGCACGGGCGCGGTCCACACGGCGCCGGGGCATGGCGCCGACGACTTCAACACGGGCATCAAGTACGGACTCGAGATCTACGCGCCGGTCGGCCCGGGCGGTCACTTCTTCGACACGGTGGAGTTGTTCGGCGGCATGCGTGTGTTCGACGCGAACCCGGTTATCGTCGAGGCGCTGAAGGAACGGCAGGCGCTGTGGCACGCCGAACCCTTCTCGCATCAGTATCCGCACTGCTGGCGTTGTCACAACCCGGTGATCTTCCTCGCCACGTCGCAGTGGTTCATCGCGCTCGATAAACCCGGGAGTCGGGATGCCGGAGTCGGGCACCGGACGCTTCGCGCGCGGGCGCTCGACGCGATCGACAACGAGGTGACCTGGATCCCGAAGTGGGGTCACGATCGGATCTACAACATGGTCGCGCACCGGCCCGACTGGTGCATTTCGCGGCAGCGCGTGTGGGGCGTTCCGATCCCGGCGTTCGACTGCACGGCGTGCGGCACGGCCGTGACCAGCACGGAGATCGTCGAGCGCGCGGCCGGAGTGTTCGAGCAGTACGGCGCAGACGCATGGTACGAGCGGCCGGTTGAGGAATTCCTGCCGGCCGGCCTGACCTGCGCGTCGTGCGGCGGCTCGAGCTTCGACCGCGAGCGCGACATTCTGGACGTGTGGTTCGACTCCGGATCGAGCCACGAGGCGGTGATGGCGGTGCGGCCCGAGCTGACGTGGCCGTCCGACATCTACCTCGAGGGAAGCGATCAACACCGCGGATGGTTCCAGAGTTCGCTGTTGATTGCGCTCGGAACACGCGGACGTCCGCCGTTCCGCGAAGTGCTGACGCACGGGTTCCTCATCGACGTCGACGGCCAGAAGATGTCGAAGTCGCGCGGGAACGCCACCGAGCCGCAGGAAGTGATCAAGCAGAGCGGCGCGGAAATCCTCCGTCTCTGGACCGCGATGAGCGAGTACACGGGCGAGATCCGCGTCAGCAGGGAGATCCTCGCGCGCGTCGTCGAGGCCTATCGCAAGCTGCGCAATACGATGCGTGTGCTCGTCGCCAATCTCTTCGACTTCGATCCCGCGGTCGATGCGCTGCCGGGCGCGCAGCTGCTCGAAGTCGATCGGTTCATCCTGGCGCGATATGGTCAGGTCGCTCAGAAAATGCTGGCATGCTACGAGTCGTACGACTACTCGACCCTCTGCCAGACGCTGAACGCGTTCGTCACCGTGGACGTCAGCGCGCTGTACGTCGACATCTCGAAGGATCGCCTGTACACGCTGGGCGCGAAGTCGCGCGAGCGCCGCTCGGCGCAGACGGCCATGTACGTGATGGCGGACGGACTGACGCGGCTGCTGGCGCCGATTCTGCCGGTCACGGCCGAGCATCTGTGGCTTGCGATGCCCGGAACGAGAGACGAATCGGTCCATCTCGCGCTGTTTCCGGCAGCGGCCGAGGTCGCGTCGCTCGTCGACGCGGACCTTCTCGCACGCTGGGAACGTCTGATTCAGGTGCGCGAACAGGTGCTCGGCGAGATCGAACCGTTGCGAAAGGATAAACAAATCGGCAGCTCGCTTCAGGCGAAGGCGGTGCTTACCGCGACAGGCGCCGATCTCGCGCTGTTGCGACGCTACGCCGTGGAGCTGCCAATGCTGTTCATCGTCTCCGAAGTCGACGTGCGCGCCGGGGCCGGAGAGGCGCCGCTCGCCGTGGCGATCGAGCGAGCGGGCGGCGTGAAGTGCGAACGCTGCTGGCGGTACGTGGACAAAGTATCGAGCGATCCCGCATGGGCCGGTTTGTGCGAACGGTGCCAGGAGGCGCTTGCCGAGCCGGTGAATGGCTGACGAAGCGACCGCGCCCACGCCAACAGCCGCGGCGCCCGCGCGGCGCCTGGAAATCTGGTTGCCGATTCTCGTCGTCGCGATCGATCAGGTGACGAAGGCAGCCGTCCGCGCGACGCTGCCGCTGCACGAGAGCGTGACCATCGTCCCGGGACTCGTCGACTTCACGCACGTGCGGAACAGCGGCGCGGCGTTCGGCATCCTGAACGGCGTGGAGTTCCCCTTCAAGACGATCCTGATCGCGGTGATTGCCACCGGTGCACTCATCGGCGTCGGGATGTATGCCGCCAGCCTCGCGCATCACCAGCTGGCGGCACGGCTCGGACTCGCGCTCATCATCGGCGGCGCCGCCGGCAACCTGATCGACCGCATCGCCGCCGGCTCGGTCGTCGATTTCGTCGACGTTTACTGGCACTCCTATCATTTCTGGGCGTTCAACGTGGCCGATTCGGCCATTTCGATCGGCGTCGCGATTATGATTCTCGACATGCTCGGCGTGAGCGACCGCCATGTATCCAAGACTGTTTGAGCTCGGCCCCATCACCGTCTACACCTACGGCCTGCTTCTGGCCGCAGCGTACCTGCTCGGCCTGCAGCTCGCGCGGGTGCGCGCGGCCAGGCGCGGCCTCGACGCGAACCGCATTCTCGACCTCGGCATCTACATCATCATCAGCGCGCTCATCGGCGCGAAGCTGCTGCTGCTCGTCACCGACTGGTCGTCCTTCAAGGCGGATCCGCGCGAACTGCTGACGCTCGCCCGCTCGGGCGGCGTGTTCTACGGCGGCCTGATTCTCGCGGTCATCGTAGCGCTCTGGTACATCAGGCGCGCGGGACTGCCGCTCTGGACGACCTGCGACATGTTTGCGCCGGGGATCGCGCTGGGTCACGTCGTCGGACGATTCGGATGCCTGTTCGCCGGCTGCTGCTACGGCAAGCCCGTGGCTCAGGCGCACTGGTGGACGCTGACGTTCACCGATCCGTTTGCGGCGAGCAACGTCGGCACACCGCTCGGCGTGCCACTCTATCCGACCCAGATCTTCGAGGCTGGCGCCGAGTTCGTGATCCTGTTGATTCTGCTGTGGAGCGAGCGCAAGGGCCGTCCGTTCCCCGGGCGCACGTTCTGGCTCTACATGCTGCTCTACGCGATCTCGCGTTTCATCATCGAGTTCTATCGCGGCGACGATCGCGGCACGGTCGGCATCTTCTCGACGTCGCAGTTCATCTCGATCCTGCTCGCGCCGCTTGCGATCGTGATGCTCGTCTGGCTCTCACGCGCGTTCGATCCCGAACCGAAGCGCGCGCGCAAGGCGGCGTGACCCGCACGATTACCGTCCCCGACGAGGGCGCGGGCGCGCGGTTGGATCAGTTTCTTGCCTCTCTTGTCGGCGATCTGTCCCGCTCGGCGATTCAGCGGCTGATCAAGGACGGCCACGTTCGCGTCGACGGCAAATCGGCAAAGGCGAATCAGCCGGTGAAGACCGGTCAAGCGATCGCGATCGAGGTGCCTGAGCCGGTCGAGCCGTCGCCGAAACCCGAAGCGCTGACGCTGCCGATCTTGTATCAGGACGCGGACGTCATCGTCGTCGACAAGCCGGCGGGCATGGTCGTGCATCCGGCGGCTGGACACGAAGGCGGCACGCTCGTCAACGCGCTGCTCCATCATGTGACCGACCTGAGCGGCATCGGGGGCGAGAAGCGTCCGGGCATCGTGCATCGCCTCGATCGCGGAACATCTGGACTGATGGTGGTCGCGAAAAACGACCGCGCCCACGAAGAGCTCGCGCGGCAGTTCCACGATCGCGAGGTGGAAAAGGACTACGTCGCACTCGTCTGGGGCGAGGTGATGGCCGGACGCCGGATCGACGCGCCGATCGGGCGAGATCCGTCGAATCGCAAGAAGATGTCCGCGAAGGCGCGGCGCAGCCGCGAGGCGGTCACGCGCATCGTTCGCGCGGAACACTTCGGCCGCGTGCTGACGCTCGCGCAGGTCGCGATCCACACCGGCCGCACGCATCAGATCCGCGTTCATCTCAGCGCCATCGGTCATCCGATCGTGGGCGATCCGCTGTACGGCGGCGTCCACCGCCGCGTGCCGGGCGATCTGCGGTCGGTGTCGCATCTCAATCGCCCGTTCCTGCACGCGGCACGGCTGGTGTTTGCGCATCCCACCGACGGGAAGCGGATGGAATTCGAAAGTCCGCTGCCCGCCGATTTACAGCAGGTCCTCGATCAACTGAGAGAGCAGATCCATGGCGATCGTTTATAAGGGCCGCGTCTTCTCGGTGGAGGAAATGCGCCGGCGCTTTCCAAACGGTCAGGAACACGACGTCGCGGTCGTTCGCCATGCGCCGTCGGTCGTCCTGATTCCAATGGAGGCGGACGGGCGCGTCGTGCTGATCAGGCAATACAGAGCGGCGATCGATCGCGAGCTCTGGGAATTTCCCGCCGGCCGGGTGGACGAGAACGAATCGGCGGAGGATGCGGCGCGGCGCGAATGCGAAGAAGAGATCGTGCGCGTGCCCGACCGTGTCGAGCGGCTCGGCGCCTTCTATCCGACGCCCGGCTACTGTGACGAGCTGCTGATTTTCTTCCGCGTCTCGGAGTTGCGCCAACCGCCTGCCGATTCTCCCCATCACCCCGACGAGGACGAAGACATTGCGCCGAAGGCCGTCACCATCGCCGAGGCCCGCGCGATGCTGCAGCGCGGCGAAATCGTCGATCTCAAGACGGCGTACGCCCTGACTATGTTCGAACCCAGGGCGGACTGATTTCTACCTCCAGCGGAACTTCCTGGGCATCCGCAAGACCCAAGGCAAGGTTTTCAGCCTGCTGTCGCTGGCGCGCGTGTTGCGCGCCGCGTGGGCGGTGGCAGATCGGGCGGACTGGCTGCTGGCTCTCATGGACGAACGGCGCCGCCTGCTCGAAGGCGCCGACGACGTCAAAGCTGCCGAGGCGGACCTTGCTCGCCGCCTGACGACGATTCTCGATCCACCGTCTCTCGAGTTCAGGCGTATCGATCGCTCGTCTCCGCGGGCGGTACTCGACAAGATCACGGCATACGAAGCGGTGCATCCGATCCGGGACGCCCGCGATCTCGCTCGGCGGCTCGCGGACGATCGGCGCTGCTATGCGCTGTTTCATCCGACGCTGCCTGACGAGCCGCTCATCTTCACCGAACTGGCGTTGACGACCGCGCTCGCCGCGAACGCGGACGCGCTGTTGAACCCGGAGTCGACGTCAGTCGAGCCCGACTCGGCGCGGTGCGCCGTCCTGTACTCCATCAGCAGCTGCCATCCCGGTCTCAAAGGCGTTCCGCTGGGTAACGCGCTCCTCGGACGCGTCGCGACCGAACTCGATCGCACGTGCCCGCATCTCGACACGATGGCAACGCTCTCGCCGGTCCCAGGATTCCGGCGATGGCTCGCCCGCACGCTGCAGACGGCGTTCGCCGATCTGAATCGATCGGGTTGGCTCGATGATGCCCGCTCCTGCGCGTCGCTGGTGCACTCCCTGGTGCCGCTCTGTGCGCATTACTTGCTTCATGTGAAACGCAGCGGCGATCCCGAAGATGCCGTAGCGCGGTTTCATCTGCGGAACGGTGCAAGGCTGGAACGGATCAACTGGCTGAGTCACACGTCGGTCGAAGGCATGCGTCTTTCAGCGGGGCTGATGGTCAACTACCTCTATAAGCGCCGCTCACCGTCACATTACGACGCGTGGTCGAACGCCGGCCCGAACGCGTCGCATGACGTCGCCGGCCTGGCGCTCAGCGGCGCGATGATGGCCGGGTCGCTGACCGCCGCGACACCCGCCGGCGGCCTCATCTAGCACACGCGCAACGCTTCGTCGATCGTCGCCGCGTGAATGGCGACCGTGTCCTCAACGCGGCGTGCGTAGCCGCCGGCAAGCGTGATCACGAGCGAAATTTCCGCGCCGCGAGCAGCCTCGATCACCAACCGGTCGCGCCTGCGCAGACCGTCCCGCGTCAACTTCAGTCCGCCGAGTTGATCGTCTTCGTACGGATCTGCGCCCGCGAGATAAAACAGACATTCGGGTTGATGAGCAATCACCTGCGGCAGTGCGCGCCTCAGCTCACCCAGGTACGCCTCGTCGTCGGTGCCGTCAGCCAGGCCGATATCGAGCGTCCCTTTCGGCTTCCACATCGGATAGTTGTGCTGCTGGTGCATCGAGAAGGTAAAGACGTGCGCATCCGATTCGAAGATGAATGCCGTACCGTTGCCATGATGCACGTCGAGATCGACGATGGCGATTCGTTCGAGGCCGCGGCGCTGCAGA
>Ga0335085_10015144_pt1 | contig 11197 bp, 9 predicted proteins | sample Lox_Sample_45_FD_206712 | JGI IMG/M metagenome (GOLD analysis project Ga0335085, IMG submission 206712) | Soil microbial communities from Loxahatchee National Wildlife Refuge, Florida, United States - Lox_Sample_4.5 | ecosystem: Environmental > Terrestrial > Soil > Wetlands | place: USA: Florida... | reverse complement strand
CAAGGTTCTCGCGCTGCTCCTCCTCGCAATGCTTGTGCCGGCCGCCTTTGCCGCCGAGTCGGCTCAGGATCTGCTGGCCGAGGGCCGCGTGGATGATGCCATCGCGCACTTGCAGACGAACATTCGCAATGCTCCCAACGATGCGGAATCGTACAACCTGTTGTGCCGTGCCTATTTCTCTCTTACCGAGTGGGACCGCGGAATTTCCGCCTGCGAGAAAGCCATTGCGCTCGCGCCCAACAACAGCAGCTATCACATGTGGCTGGGCCGCCTTTACGGAGAAAAGGCCGACAAGTCCAGCTTTCTGACGGCGGCATCGCTGGCGGGCAAGGTTCGCACCGAATTCGAGACTGCCGTCCGGCTGGATCCTGGCAATGTGGATGCGCGCACCGATCTGGCGGAGTTCTATCTGGAAGCGCCGGGAATTGTCGGCGGCGGACGCGACAAAGCCGAAGCCCAGGCCCGCACCCTGGCGGAACTGGACCCGGCCAAGGCGTACTGGGTGCAAGGCCGCCTCGCGGAAAAGAGAAAAGACCTGGCCGCCGCGGAGCAGGATTATCGCGCCGCCATCAGCGTGAGTCACGGGAGCGCCAACGCCTGGCTCAACCTGGCTCTGTTCTATCGCCACCACCAGCACCTTGATCAAATGGAAGACGCCCTTAACCATGCGGTTTCCGCTCAGATGGGGGGCAACACCACCACCCTGATGGAAGCCGCCGAAATTCTGATCCGCGAAGGGCGCAATTTCCCCGGAGCGATTCAGATGTTGCATCGCTACCTCTCCGGTACCACGGTGGAGGCGGCGCCCGCCTTCAAGGCCCATTACCTGCTCGGAACGGTTCTGGAAAAAGAGGGCGACAAGCAGGCGGCCGAGCAGGAGTATCGCGCCGCCTTGTCGATGGCCAGCGGCTTCTCCCGGGCGCAGGAAGCGCTGAGCCGGCTGGATCGTTGAAGCTCGTTGGTTGAATCCTGGGATCGTTGCCGATTCAGCCATGGAACCGGGTCAGCCGTCCTTCTCTCTGTGCTCTGGCCTTTTTTTCTGGGCTATGTTGCGATCGCGTTTTCACAGAATTCTCCCGAGGGTGAAGCGATGAAATCTGCTTGGCGCCGTCTTTCGCATTTTCCTGCAGTCTTGTTTCTGCTGGCTTGCGCCGCCGTGCCCCTGGCCGCGATTCCCCTGCCCTTGAAGCGCGCGGTTGAGTTGGCTCTCGGCCACAGCACGGCGACCGCCGCCGCCGCCGCGGACGAGCAGCGCGCCTTCGCCGCCTATCTCGAATCCAGAAACCAGTACATTCCCCAGCTGGTGGTGGGCTCCGGGCTGGGCAAGAGTTGGGGCTACCCGCTCAGCCTGGAGGGTTCGGCGCCCTCCATCGTCAACGTGAATGCGCAGTCCGCGCTCATCAACCCGGCCCTGCGTGAGTTCGTTCGTGCCGCGAAAACGGAATGGCAGGCCTCCGCCGTACAGAGTAAAGACCAGCGCGATCAGGTGATTCTGGATACGGTTCTCGCCTATACCGAACTTGTGAAGTGGGAGGGCGTTCTCGGCCGTCTTCAGCAGGAACACAGCGATGCCTTGCAGGCGGAGAAAGTCATCGAGGAAAGAATTCAGGCCGGCGTGGACAATCCGCTTGCCCGCAACCAGGCCCGCCTGGTCGTCGCCCAGGCCTATCTGCAGATGACGCAGGCCCAGGGCTCCATCGATGTGCTGCGCGAGCGGCTTTCGCAGATGACCGGAGTTGCTGCCAACGCGATTGAGACGGTCTCCGATTCTGTTCCGCCCCTCCCTCAGGTCAGCCAGCAGGACAATCTGGAGCAGCAGGCCGTGCAGAACAGTCCGGCGGTCGAGGCGGCGAAAGACCATGCGATCGCGCTCGATTTTCGCGCCCGCGGCGAGCACCGCTCCCTCTGGCCCAGCGTGGATTTCGCCGCCCAATACGGTCTTCTCGCCACGTTCAACAACTACCAGAATTTCTTCGTGGCCAACAGTTTCCAGAAGAACAACGCAACCATCGGGGTGGCAATTCGCTTTCCATTTTTCAGTCCATCGGAGCACGCCAAGGCTCAGGAAGCGGACGCCCAAGCCATCCGCGCCCATAAAGATGCTCAGACCGCCAAAGACCAGGTCTCCGCGCAGACCCTCCAGCTGCAACGTTCGGTGGAGCAATTGTCCGCCGCCCAGCAAGTGGCGGAAATCGAATACCAGATCGCAGAGTCCGGCCTGCAGACGGCACAGGTTCGCAGCAATTCCGGCACCGCTTCTTGGCACGATCTGGAGGATGCGCGCACCCAGGTGAGCACCCGGTTCAGTCAACTGCAGGACGCCAACTTCGAACTCGAACGCGGCCGGATCGCCCTTCTGCGCGCCACCGGAGAACTGGAGAAATGGGTAATGGCAGGCCCCTGAGATCCAGGAGCCGCGTTCCGGGCACGGCCCGCAGAGCGAGTTAGGCAGAAGGAATCCTCGAACGGATGGTTGGGATTGAAAACAAATGACTTACCAGCCAGAAAACGCGCACTCAGCCGGGCCTCCGAGGGGAACCTCGGGACGCATGAGCAGACCCAAAAACTTGGGCTCGCAGATGATAAGATAGGAACTCTAACCCTATGCCATTAAAGACACTGTTCCTGAACCCGCCCTCTTTTGAGAATTTCGATGGAGGTGCAGGTTCGCGCTGGCCTGCCACTCGCGAGATTGAGTCCTACTGGTATCCCGTGTGGCTGGCTTACCCCGCAGGCATGATCGAGGGTTCCCGCTTGCTGGACGCTCCTCCGCATTACGTCTCGGCAGAAGAGACCATCAACATCGCCAAGGAATACGAATTTCTCGTTCTGTTCACCAGCACCCCCGGCTTTCCCGGCGATATTCGCCTGGTGCGCAAGATCAAGGAACTGAATCCCCGGATCAAGATCGCTTTCGTCGGTCCTCATGTCAGCGTGCTGCCCGAACGCTCACTCAAGGACTGCACCGACATCGATTTTGTGGCCCGCAAAGAATTCGACTACGCCGTGGTCGAATTCGCGCAGGGCAAGCCGCTGGAAGAAATTCTCGGAATCTCTTATCTGAAGAACGGCTCGGTTGTGCACAATGCCGACCGGCCGCAGATTCAGGACCTGGATTCCCTGCCCCACGTCACCGATGTCTACAAGCGTGACCTGGATCCGCGGCGTTATAACGTGCCTTTCCTGCTGCACCCCTACGTCTCGCTCTACACCACGCGGGGCTGCCCGGCGCAGTGCACCTTCTGCCTGTGGCCGCAGACCTTGAGCGGGCACCCGTGGCGCAAGCGCTCCAGTGATGATGTGGCTGCCGAGATGGCCAAGGCCAAAGAGTACTGGCCGTATGTGAAGGAATTCTTTTTCGACGACGATACTTTCAACATCCAGAAGGCGCGCACCGTCGACTTGTGCGCCAAACTGAAGCCGCTGAAGCTCACCTGGTCCTGCACCTCGCGTGTGACCACCGACTTCGAGACGCTGAAAGCCATGAAGGAAGCGGGTTGCCGGCTGCTCATTGTGGGCTACGAATCCGGCGATCAGCAGATTCTGAAGAACATCAAGAAGGGCGCCACCATCGAACGCGCCCGCCAGTTCACCAAGGACTGCCACAAGCTGGGCCTGGTCGTCCACGGCGACTTCATCATGGGCCTGCCCGGCGAGACGCGCGAGACCATCGACAACACCATCAAGTTCGCCAAAGAGTTGGACGTCGAGACCATCCAGGTTTCCGTGGCTCACGCCTACCCCGGCACCGAACTGTACGACTACGCGGTGAGCAACGGGTTCATGGTGGCGGACAACAAAATGGTGGACGAAGGCGGCCATCAGCTGGCCCACATTCAGTATCCAGGCCTGCCCGCTGAGGAAATCCTTGATGCCGTGCATCGTTTCTACGATGAGTACTATTTCCGGCCCAAGGCAGTCTTCCGGATCCTGAGGAAAGCGGCGTTCGATGGCGGCGAACGCAAGCGCCTCTATAAGGAAGCCAGGAGCTTTTTGAAGCTGCGGGCCACCCGCCACAAGTGGGTTAAGGAAAAACGCGGCAAAGAAGGTTCTTCCACCACCCCCGCGCCCCTTAACGTCTAGCAGGAAGACGGCGTGACTTTTCGCAAATATCTGGTACTCGGCGGCGTCACCGTGTTCTCCGCCGTCGGCGATTGCCTGCTCGCTCGTGGCATGCGGGAAGTCGGAGGCATCTCGCTGTTTCACCCGGCCGCGGTCATTCTGGCTGTGCTCAACCCCTGGGTCGGAATGGGAATCCTGCTGCTGTTAGCCTTCTTCGCCGCTTACGTCACCGCGCTATCCTGGGCCGATCTTACCTACGTGCTTCCCGCCACTTCTCTGGGCTACGTGCTGCTGGCGATCATCGCCAGGTTTTTTCTTCACGAGCAGGTTACGACCACGCGCTGGCTGGGAATTGTCCTGATTTCCGCGGGAGTCGGATTTGTGGCAAGCGGCCCGGCCCTGACTCACCATCCCCGCGCTGAATCGGGCGAGTGCGCGGGTTCGGCGGTCTCCACGAGGGCTGAACCGTGAAATCACTGTATGCCTGGGGTGCCGTTGCGGCGATCGTGCTGGCTTCTACAACCGGGGACGTCCTGATCTCCCGGACCATGAAGCAGGTGGGCGATGTGGGCGATTTGTGGCGCCGCCGGGGCCTGTTGCACGTGGTATCCCGCGTGTTGCGTAACCCGAACTTCTCTCTGGGAATTCTGGCGATGGCTTTCGCCTTTTACAGCCTGCTGTTCGGCCTTTCCTGGGGGGATGTCAGCCTGATTGCGCCCGCGGCCGCTTCCCTGACCTTCGTGGCCAACGCCGTGGCCGCAAAAATCTTCCTGCACGAGCGCGTGGATCATCGCCGCTGGATGGCCGCCCTGTTTGTCGCCGCCGGGGTGGCATTGCTGGCGGTGTAGGGTCTCTTTCCCGGCGCAAGCTCGCCGCGTCTAGCCAAAAAAACGCATGAATCCGGAAGCCGGCAAGTCTGGCACCAGAAACGCGGCATCATGAATCCCTCCCACCCGCGCCACGCATTGCGCGGCAGTGTATCCGCTGCGCACCGCGCCTTCCATGGTCGCCGGCCAACCGGTGGCAGTCCAGTCGCCCGCCAGAAAAACCCTCGGCCACACCGTCTCGGGCTTGGGACGAAAAGCGTCCACACCCGGCTGCGGCGAATACGTGGCGTGCACTTCCTTGATGACGGTCGATTTCACCAGATTCGCATTTCGCGCCTGAGGAAAAAACTCTCCCAGTTCCCTCACCGCGATTTCGATGATTTCCGCGCGCGATCGCTCCACCAGCGTCTTCGAAGAGCTCACCACCAGTTCCACGTAACTGCCGTCGTTTCCCGCATTCCTTCCCAGCAGACGTGACTTATGGAACATCCACTGGATGGTGCGGTCGAGCAGCACGGCGTGATCGAGATCGGTAATCGAGCGGTCGAACCAGAGATGGATGCCGGTAATCGGCGAAGTTTCGAAGCGCGCGAGCGCCTGTTGCAAGGGCTCGGAACGGGTCGTCTTGGGCAGCATGCGCGACAGAACGTCAAAGGGCACGGCCAGCACCACGAAATCGAAATCCGCTTCGCCGCCATTGAGCAGCAGTTTGGCTCCGGCGAGTTCCGCGCGGAACCCCTCCACACCGCACCGTAGCCGCACTTCCCCGCCCCGCGCCTGAATGTAGTCTCCGGCCACGTTATAAAGCTCGGTGAGCGGAACCGTAGGCACGCCCATGCGCCCGGCGGCGGCTGACTTGAGAAACGATTCGCGCACAACCTGGGCGGCGTATGGCACCGAGACGCGGTCGATCTCCTCGTTCAGCGCACTCACGAGGATGGTCTTCCAGAAACGCTCAATCGCGGGCCCGGTCTGTCCATGGCTGCGCAGCCAGGTGAGGAAGGAATCGCCGTTATCCCCCGGCGTGGCTGGCGCGAGAGACGCCATGGCGCGGCCAATCGCCAGCTTGTCGGAGAACTTCAGGCAGGCGGCGTGCAGAAATGCCGGCGCGGCGTGCAATGGCGCCGGCAGCCACGACGGTCCGATGACCGAAGCGCGGCCGCCGGGTTCGAGAAACGTGAGCCGGTCGTACCATCGAATCTTCTTCTCGACTCCCAGCCGCTCATAGAACTGGATGAGATTGGTGCAGCACCCCAGCAGCACATGCTGGCAGTTGTCCACTACTTCGCCGGTGCCGGGATGCTGATAGGAAGACGCCCGGCCGCCCAGAAACGGGCGCTTCTCAAACAGCGTGACTTGCAGGCCGCTCTCCGCCAGGGCGCAACCGGCGGCCAGGCCTGCCAGGCCCCCACCCACCACTGCCACCCGGGGTGTGTGTGTCCACCGCTGGATCATCAGGCGAGGCGCTTGAGGAAGCCCTTTCCTAAGATCGCGAGCTTCTCGCGCGTGGTCAGGCGAATCTTGCCGTGGAAGACTTCATATTGATGGCCGGCAATTTTCTCCAGCAGCTTGCGGTAGATGGTGGCCAGCACCCACAGTGCGGGCTGGCTGTCTTCATCAATCAGAGGAATCAGTGCCTCGGCGGCGCGATAGTATTCGCGGGCGCGGTCGGCTTCCATGGCCAGAAGGCCGGAAAACCGGCTGACGCTCTCCGCCGAGAGCAATTCGTAGGGCGATACTCCAAAGCGGGCAAAATCTTCTTCCGGAAGATAGACGCGGTCCATCATGGCGTCTTCCTTCACATCGCGAATGATGTTGGTCAACTGAAACGCCAGCCCCAACCTTTCCGCCAGCGGCTCGGCGGCCGGATCGCGGTATCCGAAGATGCGAATGCACACCAGACCCACCACCGACGCCACGCGGTAGCAGTAGAGATAGAGATCCTCGAAGGTCTTGTAGTGCACGATCAGCGGCCGGTCGCCTTCGCGCGCCGGCATTCCCGGAATATCCGGAACCGCTTCGTCAATATCCATCGCCGTGCCATGCGCCAGTTGATCGAGCAGCACCGTTGGAATGGAAAACCGCCTCTGCGCATCGGTCAGCGCCAGCAGAACCGGATCGTCGGTAGCGTGTCCCGCTTCCGCGCGATGCAACCCATCCACCCAGGCGGCCAGCTTCTGCCGCCGTTCGTACAGCGAAAGTGAAGTATCGTCGGCAATGTCATCACAGCGTCGCATGAAGGCATAGACGGCGCACAACGCCCGGCGCTTGCGTTTCGGCAGCACCAGAAACGCGTAGTAGAAATTCTTCGCCGCCGTTCGCACGATGTCACGGCACACCGAGTACGCCATCGCCAGCTGCGATTCGCTGGGGACGACCTGCTCCGTCATCTGTTGTGCGGTCGCATTCATAGGAATTTCCCGACTGCCGCGCGCGCCACCAGCGCCAGCTTGCGGGATTTCGAAATCGCCGGACGCCGCCCCAGCACCGCGTAGTTCTGGCGCTCAATCGCATTCAGGATTTCCTGCCCGCCCCGGCTGAACAGCTCAATGTCGACCGCCAGCTCACGATCCAGCCTCCCGATCAGCGGAAGGCCCTTCTGAAACCACTCCCGTGCCCGTTCCACTTCAAACCGCATCATCTCGCAGAAGGCCGGAGTATTCCACTGCCGGGCGATATCCTCTTCGGTCACACCGAACCGCGCCAGGTCTTCCAGTGGAAGATAAATCCTGCCTTTGGCGTAATCCGGGCTCACATCCTGCCAGAAGTTTGCCAGTTGCAATGCGCTGCAGGTGAAATCCGAGAGCGCCTGCCGTTCCGCGTCATGGTAGCCGCACACATGAAGCACCAGATGCCCCACGGGATTCGCCGAGTAGCGGCAGTACGCAATCACGTCGGCAAACGTCGGAAAGCGCGTGACCGTCTGGTCCTGGCGAAAAGCCCTCAACAGATCGGCGAACGGCTGTTTCGGAATCTCGCAGACCCGCACCGTCTCCGCCAGCGCCACAAACACCGGATGCCGCGGCTGCCCTTCATAGCACGCATCCAGTTCCGCTTCCCACTGATCGAGCAGTTGCAGCGACGCTGCCGCGTCGCCTACCTCGTCGCCCAGATCGTCCGCGATCCGGCAGTAGGCGTAGACATTAAAGAAATGCTGTCGCAGCCGCCGGGGCAGGAACCACGAGGCTACCGAGAAATTTTCGTAATGTGTGCGCGCCAGCCGCTCGCAATAGGCGCGCGCTTCCGCCGGCGAAGGCGCCCGCTCCGGAATGGCGTACTCCGCGGGAAGGCTGTTCCACCCCGGCAGTGGCGTTGACACCGCCGCTGCCCGGGAGCCGTTGCTGGCAATGGATGACATTCGTCAGTTCCGTCTCCCGGCCGTATGGCTATCCGCTCTCAGCCGTCAGCTCTCAGCTGTCAGCTCTCAATATGAGCCCCGCTGAGAACTGCGAACTGACAACCGGTACTTGATGATCGACCCGCCGCTTCCAGCCTGACAGATCAAAGCTGACGGCTACGTCTCAGTGCCCGGGAATGATCGCAGTTTTGATGTCGCCGTTGCGGTTCAGCATGTGGCGGAGAACCTGCTGCAGCCGCGAGAGTGGCGCTTCGCCCGTGATGTAGTCCATGGGCCGGATCTTCTTCTCGGCGATCAGCCCGAACGCCTTGCGCACCGTTTCCGGCGTGTGGTGGAACGTCGCCTTCAGCGTGATCTCCGAGTAGTGCAGGCGGTTGGTATCCAGCTGAACCTTGGTTCCACTGGCGCAGCCGCCGAAGAAGTTCACCGTTCCCCCTTTGCGCACCATGTCGATGGCCCACTCCCACGCCTCGGGACGGCCCACGGCTTCGATCACCACATCGCTGCCGCGCTTGTCCGGGGAAAGCACCCGCACCGCCTCGACCGGATCTTTCACCTTGGTGATCTGCACCACTTCATGCGCGCCCATGCTTTTGGCCGCGCTGACCTGCGAATCGCGCTTCACCACCGATACCACGTTGCAGCCCGTGGCCTTGGCCACCTGCACGAACATCATGCCGATCGGCCCGCCGCCGATCACGGTGACGGTGTCGCCGATTTCCACCCGGGTCTCGTGCAATCCGCGCAGCACGCAGGCCAGCGGTTCCACCATGGCCGCTTCTTCGTAGCTCACGTCCGGCGGCACGGCCAGCATGTTGGTCTCGACAATCCGCCGCGGAATGCGAATGTATTCCGCGTAGGCGCCGTTGTTGAACAGCAGGTCCTCGCAGAGATTTTCCTGGTGCTTGGAGCAATAGAAGCACATCTGGCAGGGCGCGGAATTCAGCGCCACCACCCGCATGCCGCGCTTGAAGCCGCGCACGCCGGGTCCGACCTCCTCAATCACGCCCGCCAGCTCATGCCCAAACAGCGCCGGTGGAACGATCATGCGCGCGTGGTAGCCGCGCTGATAAACCTTCAGGTCGGTGCCGCAGGTCAGGGCCACCTGCACCTTCACCAGCACTTCCCCATCGCCGACACGGGGAATCGGGACTCTTTCTATCTTTACGTCCTCTTTGCCATAGAGGACAGCCGCCGTCATCTTTCCGTTCACGAGGAACGTCCTTCCCACGAGCTGCCCGGTTGGAGCGCGATTTTCATCGAGTCCGGTTGGGGATGGGCAGCCAGGTTCAAAGCCTCCACGCTACTGGCGAGAGGAAAGCGGTGACTGATCAGACCTTGCAAATTCACTTCACGGCTCATCACGAACCGTGCCGCCTGCTCCTGCAGCTCGATGGAAGCGCTATACGACCCCAACAAAGTTTTCTCATCCACGCACACTGCCGCGGGATCAATCGCCACTTCCCCGCGCACCGTCTGCGCAAACAGTAAGACCCGGCCCCCGGGACGCACCACGTCCAAGGCTGGCCGGATCAGGCCGTTGCCACCGACTGCCACGATAACCGCGTCGGCGCCCCGACCTTCAGTACGCTCGCGCACCACTTGCCCCGTATCGGTGCGTGAAGCGTCAATCGCGTTCCCCAAGCCGAATTCTTCCGATATTGTAAGCCTCTGGCGATACAAATCGGAAGTAATTACCACGGCCCCTGCCCGTTTGGCCAATAGGCTCAATAAGATACCGATTGGTCCCTGCCCCATCACCAGAACTGTCTCCCCGGCTTCGAGTCGCAGCCGTTCAATCCCTTTCATGCACGTATTCACCGGCTCGACAAAACAGGCCTGCTCGTACGAGACCTCGTCCGGAATGCGCACCGTACCCTTCGCCACGATCCAATCCATCACGCGGACATATTCCGCAAATCCGCCGCCCGAGGGTTCGAAGCCCGCCGTGCATCCCACTTTCTTGTAGGTTTCGCACTGCGCGAAAGTTCTCCGCTGGCAGTAGTAGCAATTCCCGCAAGGCACGTGATGGAACACAACCACGCGGTCGCCCGGCTGAAAATTCCGCACTCCCTTGCCCACGGCCGCCACCATGCCGGAAGTCTCATGCCCGAAAATGCGCGGCGCCGAGTGCGACCCGGTGGCGATCTTTTTCAGGTCGGTGCCGCAAATGCCGCAGGTGTGCACCCGCAGCAGCAACTCCCCCGCGCCGATCCCGGGAACCGGCACCGTCTCCAGCCGGACGTCATTGATTCCCCGATACACAGCCGCTGCCATGGTGGCCGGAATTCTCTCCCCCGCAGTCCGGGATGGCGTGTCTTCCTCCGAGAGTTGTCGGGTCGTCATTGCTTTCATAGCAAATTTCCTACGGGATGCGGCTGCGCCTGCCAGGCATCCTGCTCTTTCATCGCTGCCAGCGCCGCGGAAAGCCGGCGCGCAGCCAGCCGGCTGTTCCGCGCCAACTGTCCCACAGCTCTCCACCACCACGGCCGCAGAGCAACATACAGCAGGAACCGGGTGGTCTTGAACCGTCCGTCTGGAGCGGTAAAGCGCTCCATCGCCGGCATGGCGAACTCGCTCGCATCCGAAATCGCCTTGCAGGCGGCAAATCGCACACCGTGTGTTTCTGCGCCGCGGGCGACCGCCGCGGCTTCCATATCCACCGCCTGCGCGCCGTAGGACTGGGCCAGCTTCGCTTTCTGGCTGGCGCCGGCCACCGCGTCGAAACTCACCAGCGTTCCCCAACCGCTGCCGGTCGCGACCCGGCTGCCGTCTTTGGCATCGATCACAGTCTCCGGTGTGAACAGGTCGCCCGGCTTCATTCCCGGCTGCAGCGCCCCCGCAAATCCCGCGGAAATCACCACCTCCGGCTCATATAGCTGGATGATGGCCTCGGTGGCGCGTCGCGCCGCGGGCGCGCCCATGCCGGCGCAAACCAGCACCACGTCAT
>Ga0335085_10015143_pt1 | contig 11198 bp, 8 predicted proteins | sample Lox_Sample_45_FD_206712 | JGI IMG/M metagenome (GOLD analysis project Ga0335085, IMG submission 206712) | Soil microbial communities from Loxahatchee National Wildlife Refuge, Florida, United States - Lox_Sample_4.5 | ecosystem: Environmental > Terrestrial > Soil > Wetlands | place: USA: Florida... | reverse complement strand
TCACGGTTGACGGCGGAAAATTTATCTGGGTGACGATCAGTGTGGGGACAACAGCGGCCCTTCCGACTGCATCGGGGACCTCCGTGGCCGCAGGGCCTACGGCCACATTGTCGGCAACAGCAGTCACGGGCACCAGCGGATCCTGCACTTACTTGGAAAATGCAACCATCGTCAGCCAGATGCTCGGTCTCATCAATTCAGCCCGAATAGCCAATGGCCTTTCGACACTCCCGGTCAATGATAAACTTGACGCGGCCGCTATGGGGCACAGTATCGACATGGCTTGCAACAGCCTGCTTAGCCATACCGGTTCAGATGGGACTGACCCGAAGACACGTGCCACGGCGCAGGGATATAGTTCCTCCTATATTCAAGAGGCCATTTATGCCCAGCCTCCTCAATATGGCGGCACTGCACAGGCGGCCGTGAATTGGTGGCTGAATGATCCTCCGCACCGGGTTATTCTGCTCAGCACCAAAGCGAAGGAAATCGGCCTGGGTTACGCCGACGTAGCCGGGAGCGCACTGGTTGGTTATTTCGATATAGAGGTTGCGGCCCCATAATTTCCGATGTATTGTAAATCAAAGGCGATGGGATACCCCGTCGCCTTTTTTGATATACTACCTTTGTCCAGTGTATTCGAGATATTACCGTCCTATGTCTTCCAACGCAGTTCCAGTCATTCCTCGAGCATTCCTCGACCGCATGGAACACTTTCTGGGGGAGGAATTCCCGGTCTTTTCCGCTGCTCTGGAGAAAAAGCCGGTCGGCGGGCTCAGGGTTAATACTCTGAAACTTTCGTCGGAGCAATTCCACGCGATCTCATCATTCACCTTGGGAGAACAGATACCCTGGGTGTCTTCGGCTTTTCTATTGGAAAGCGAGGAAAAGCCGGGGAAACATCCTTACCATCAGGCCGGGTTGTATTATCTTCAGGATCCCTCGGCCATGGCGCCGGCGGAATTGCTTGCTCCCAGGGCCGGCGAGCGTGTCCTGGATCTGGCAGCCGCACCGGGCGGAAAGACGACCCAGCTCGCAGCCTTGATGCAGGGAGGGGGATTGCTTGTGGCCAACGAGATCAAGACCAGGCGGGTGGGCCATCTTGTGCAGAACCTGGAACGCTGGGGTGCGGGGAATGTAGCCATCGTCAACGAAACTCCGGAAAATTTGGCCGATCACTTCGGTGCGTATTTTGACCGGGTCCTGGTGGACGCGCCCTGCTCCGGCGAGGGCATGTTCCGCAAGGATATGGGTGCCCGCGTGGACTGGTCGCTCGGGATGGTGCAGGGCTGCGCGGTCCGGCAAAGGAATATCCTGCGGGTGGCGGGGAAGCTGGTCAGGCCGGGCGGATATCTGCTTTACTCGACCTGCACCTTCGCGCCGGAGGAGGACGAAGGTGTGATGGATGGTTTCCTTGGAGAGTTCTCGGATTTCGAGGTTGTGGAATTGCCGGGTTATGCGGGCTTCATGCGCGGAAGACCGGATTGGCTGGGCCATGACTCGCTGCCTGAGCTGAACGGCGCGGTTCGCCTGTTTCCTCACCGGATCGAAGGAGAGGGCCATTTTGTCTGTCTTTTGCGGAGAAAGGGCGGCGATGCCAATGAACGACTCGGGGAGTCGCGACTGGCTCATCTTTCGAAGCGCCAAACAGGGTATTGGCAGGATTTTTGCTCGAGGGTGTTTCGCGCCGATTGGGAAGATGACAGGCTGCGGGCCGTCGGCGACCGGCTGTATTATCTCCCGCCTGAAATGCATGATTTTGGCAGGCTGCGCGTTATTCATCCGGGGGTATGGCTGGGCACTTTCAAAAAGGATCGCTTCGAGCCGGCTCATCCCTTGGCCTTGTATGTGAAACCGGGAGAGATTTTAAATTCGGTGAGTTTTAAAGCCGCCAGCCCGGAGCTGACCGCGTATCTCCGAGGTGAAAGCATTCCTGCGGATGTGACAGGTTGGACGTTCGTGTGTGTGGACGGATTCCCGCTTGGCTGGGGGAAAGGCGTTCAGGGGAGGCTGAAGAACCATTACCCGCGAGGCTGGATAACCCCAGGCTAGTTTATGGCTGGATATTCCCGGCCAGACCCAGTTCGGGCGCGATGCGCCGCATGGCGGCGATGACGTTGCCGACGTGTTCCCATAATTCCACACCGAACTCGCGGGCGGCCGCTTCCATCTCCACTCGGTTGGTCCCGGCGGCGAAGGCTTTGTCCTTCCACTTTTTCTTCACCGAGGAGGGCTCCAGATCATAAAGCGAACGTGATGGCCTGACCAGAGCGATCGCCGTGATCAGGCCGGTTATTTCGTCGCAGGCGTTGAGCGCCTTCTCCATGAGCGAGTCGCGAGCGATGCCGGTATTGTCCCCGTGGCTGAGGATGGCACGCACCATCACCTCGGGGACGCCGCGCTCGCGCAGGATCGGCGCTCCGTCCGCAGGATGCTGTTCGGCGGTAGGGTGGATCTCCCAGTCGAAATCGTGCAGCAGACCGGTGTTGCCCCACAGGTCCACGTCCTGGCCGTATTTCTCAGCGTAGAAGCGCATGGCGGCCTCGACGGAAAGCATGTGTTTGAACAGGTTTTCGTTCTGGATATATTCGTGGACGATGATGAGCACTTCGTCGCGGGTCATTTGACAGTTACCTCCGGGAAGATGGGTTCGGGATTGCCGAGCACCGGCAGGGGGCGGGTGAGATGGACGTCCACCAGAGCGGTGAAGGTGGCCGGGAGTTCTCGCAGGTTCCAGAAGAACAGGGTGATTTTCCGGTAGGAAGGGTGGTCCGCCTGCACGCCGACCGCCTGCACGCCGAGCATGTTGCAGGTATAGATGGCGCGCGGAAGGTGGAACATTTGCGTCACCAGGATGGCTTCCTTGACTCTGAAGATGGCGCCAGCGCGGTAGCAGGTGTCGTAGGTGCGGCGGCCGGCGAAATCCAGGACGATGTCTTTATCCGGCAGGCCGAGTTGCAGGGCGTATTGCCGCATGGCCTCGGGCTCATTGTAATTCATGAAGCGGTTATCCCCGCTCATCAGCAGTTTCGCGACTTTGCCCTGCCGGTAGAGGTCGACGGCCGTCTCCACGCGGTCACGCAGCACTGCCGTTGGCGTGCCGTCGCGGCGCAGCCCAGCACCGAAGACGATTGCGACGGGGCTGTAAGGGGAGGAGTCCACGGTGAAGGTGCGCGAGGCCGCGTAGGCTGCAGTGACCAGGCGCGATACACCCAGTACTGCGACGGCAGCTGCAATGAGAATCAGGAAAGCCAGGCTGATCATTTTAAGAATTCGTCTTTTCACCTGCCAATTGTATCAATAAAGAGTCGAAATAATACGGAACCCGGTGGTGTAGAAGGTTTTCCGTAGCCGGATCGTAGGGCGTCCATTCGATACGTCCGGCTCAGCGTCGCCCGCTGGGAGATATCGATCTGGATCTAGATCAGGGATTGCCGCAATTTGGCGCTGGCGAAATCCATCATTGCCACGACAATGACGATGAAGGCCACCACCGTCCCGGCCTTATGGTATTGCAGGGAGCCAAAGAAAGTGGTCAGGGTCAGGCCTATTCCGCCGCCGCCCGCGAAACCGATGATCGTGGCCATGCGGATGTTTATATCCCATTGGTAGATAAAGTAGGAAACGAACGGCGGCATGATCTGCGGCAGGATCGCGTAGATGATGGTCTGGATCCGGTTGGCGCCTGTTGCGCTGACCGCTTCCACGGGACCCGCATCGATGTTTTCGATGGCTTCCGAGAATAATTTGCCGATGAGACCAAAGGAGGTGACTGCCAGGGCCAGCATTCCTGCAAAGGGGCCGATGCCCACCCAGAATATGAAGATGACCACGTAGAGCAGGGCCTCGATCGAACGCATGATGTTGAACATGGAGCGGGTGATGTAATACAGCCAGCTCGAGAGCCGGCTGCGGCCGGTCAGGTTCTTGGCGGCCAGGAAGCTGAAGGGCAGGGCGATGAGGGCTCCCAGGGTGGTGGCCAGCATCGCCTGGAAAATCGTGACGATCATCTGTTGAAAGACCGCCCGGAGCACCTTGGGGGTTAGGTCGATGCTGACAAAGTCGAGAATGAGCTGGCCAAAATTCTTGCCCGGATGGAACATGCTCCGCAGGCTGATGCCGGTGAGATTCCAGCAGTAGACGAAAAGCCCGATTCCCAGCAGCACATAGAAAGCGATGCGCAGCGTGCTGAAAACGGGCCGCTTCGTTTCCTTGTCCCCCTGGGAGGGTTGATCCTTCGCCAGGTTTTCCCTCCATTTGGCGCTGAGGTAATCCACCAGGATGATGACGACCGCGATCACCCACAGCGCGGCGGCGTATTGCTGGTAACCGCCCATGCGCGTTGTTTCGATGACGAAAAATCCGATGCCGCCGCCCGCCACGAACCCGATCACGGTGGCCGAGCGCATGTTGATGTCCCAGCGCAGGAGGGAATAGGCCAGGAAGGGCTGCACCACCTGCGGGACAACTGCGTACAGAATGGACTGGAACAAGTTGGCGCCGGTGGCGGTGACCGCTTCGACGGGGCCCGGATCGATGTGCTCGATCTCTTCGGAGAATAATTTTCCCAACGCTGCGACCGAGTGGATGGTCAGGGCGATGACGCCGGCGAAACTGCCCAGCCCGACCCAGACGATCACGATCAGGCCCCAGACGATGGTGTCGATGGCGCGCACCGCATTCAGGAATCCGCGCACGACGTAATAGATCGCCGTGCCACCCGGAATTCTTGACATAATGTTATGGGCCGCCAGAAAACTGACCGGCACCGCCAGGATGATCGAGAAGATCGTCGCCATCAGGCCCATGGCGATGGTTTCGATCATCGTGCCGGCGACGTAGGAGTTGACTTTGCTGCCCGCCTTGGCCAATCCCAACCGGACCAGCCATGCAGGCGCCGGCACCGGCTTGACCCTGCCAATTATGTCCAGCAGGTTGTCGCTCAATCGGATGGGCCCTGCAGCCGGCTGGCCGGCCAGCCTGGCGCTGACCAGGGTGCTCACACAGCTCCAGGCGCAGATTTGATCCTCGCCGTTGACGGTTATGGTGATCAAATCAGGATTGAGCAGGTTGGTCCCGACCGTGCGCGCATCCTTGAAACGCTCCACCAGGCGGTTCAACTTGACATCGGTGACGCTCCAGGCGATGACATAAAGAATGACTGCTACGAAAAGGATAGCGGGCAGAATAGGGACTTTTTTGTTCGCCGTCAGGGCGCGGGCATCCAGCACATTCCAGACCCACAAGAGGATCAGCGGCAGCCACAACCAGCTTGTATTCCACCCTGCGACCGTTACCCTGGCGGTATCCTGATTGACCAGGGACCAGATGATCAGGAAGGCCAAAACGGCGGTGGCGGAAAGAATCATCAGGCCGCGCCCGTATTTCCGTGCCGCGAACTGCCCGGAGCCGGGGAGAATCAGGGAGGCCAACAGGACCAGCTTCGGGTGGGAAACGGTCCTTTGGGAAGTGTCGGAGGTTGCCATGGATGCCGGGGAGGATGGAATGTTCAGGAAAGGAGGAAATTAGCCTGCCGGGCTTTCACGGGCATCAAGTGATGGACACACGTTCGGCTTCCTGACCATAAATGGCCTTGAACTGGGCATCATCAATCTGCTTGGGAAGGCCCTGGAAAACCATCTCCCCGTCCTTGAGCGCAATGGCGGAGGTGGCATAGCGATGAACCAGATCGAGAAAATGCAAACTGCACAGGACGGTGATGCCGCGCTCCTTGTTGAGCTGTTCAAGATACTTGAGGATGGAATGCGCCAGAACGGGATCGAGGGATGCGACCGGCTCATCCGCCAGAATCAACTTGGGCTCCTGCATCAGCGCGCGGGCAATCCCCACCCGCTGCTGCTGTCCCCCTGAAAGCGAATCAGCCCTCACATGGGCTTTGTCCGCCAGCCCCACCTGCTCCAGGCTGCTTTTTGCAAGTTCACGGTCCTTGGAGGAATAGATCCGCAGGGAGCTGGAAAGCGTGCCCAGGTAGCCCAGCCGACCGGTCATCACATTGGTAAACACGGAAGACCGTTTCACCAGGTTGAACTGCTGAAAGACCATGCCGATCTGCCGGCGGATCTTGCGCATCTCAGCGCCCGAAGCGGAGGTGATATCCTGGTCGTTCCAGTAGATCCTGCCCGAGGTCGGATCGATCAGGCGGTTGATGCAACGCAGCAGGGTCGACTTTCCGGATCCGCTCAGCCCGATGACGGCCAGAAACTCGCCATCCTGGACTTCAAAGCTGACGTTCTTCAGCGCCTGGGTTCCATTGGGATAGGTTTTGTAGAGATTCTCGACACGCAGCATAGGTTTTGGAGGCGGAACAAGACGTTCTTTGGGTAAGAAAAACCTGGCAGGCTTTAAAAGCCTGCCAGGTATTGAAAACGGTTATTTGACGAGCGTGGCGGGATCGACGCCGGCCTTCTTCAAGACGGCAGCAAAGGCATCATAGAAGTCAGGCTTGACCTGCTGGAAGGAGTCGTAGTTGTACAGGCTCTTCAAGACGGCCTTGCCGCCCGGGTCCTGCGCCATGGCCAGCATCCCTTCGACGATGACGGCCTGGAGTTTGGGATCCAGGGACTTGATGAACTGCATGCCGTCGTTCGGGATGCTGTCTGTATCGGAGATCACTTTCACCTTGTCGGCAATGTCGGGATAGGTGGCGGCCAGGTTGGCAGAGGTATCGGTGAGCACGTTGATGTAGGTCACCCCTGCATCGCAGTCGCCCTTGTAAACGGCAATGGCGACGTTGTTGTGGGACCCGGCGTTCTGGGTAGCCTTGAAGTCGGTGTCCGGATCGATGCCGTTAGCCTTCAGGATGATGCGCGGGACGATGTAGCCCGAGGTCGAGTTCGGATCGACGAAGCAGAAGGTCTTACCCTTGAGGTCGGCCAGGGTTTTGATGCCCGTGTTGGCACCGGCGATGAACTGGCCTTTATAGAAGGGCTCCAGCTGTCCGCCCAGTGCCTTATCTGGATCGAGATCGTTGGTGGCATACTTGCGGATGGCGACCAGCGCGGGGAGGATGCCGTACTTCTGCTCGCCCAGGAGGACGGAGAAGGTGTTCAGGAAGCTGACCTGGGCCTTCTCAGCACCCATCGCCTCGATGGCGGCGGCGAAGGTGGTGCCTACTTCAATCTGGAAGGTGAGACCGGTCATCTGGCTCAGGCAGTCGGCGATGGCGGTGCCGGCTTTGGTGATCTTGCCCGTGTCACCGGAGGGGACAAAGGCGATCACGATCGGGTTGTCGGACGCACCGAGTTGTCCGGCGGCCGGTGCCGCAGGCGCATCTGGCAGTTTATTGCAGACCGGCGGTACGGGCGTGGGTGCTGCGGTGGGGGCTACGGTGGCAGCAGGCGCCTCGGTGGGGGCGACTGTCGGGGCTTCCGTCGGCGGCACGGCGGTTGGCTGCGCCGGTGCGGCGGTCGGCTGGACCGGTGCGGCGGTCGGTGTGGCGGCCGGAGCGCATGCGGATAACATGGTCGCTGCGATGGCAAGCACAGCGAACACGGTTAATAAAACGCGCTTAGTCATATTCTCTCTCCTCTTTATATGAAATGAATTTGGGATTGGGTTGATGTCAACCTTGCATAAATGATAACCCTAACGCGGATTAATTTCAAGTTGCACATTAAAGATTTAATGTGCCGCGTCAATCGCTTGCATGGCAAATGACAGATGTACTCTACATCAAAAGTATTGATATCCGTAAAGTTAATTGCTGGAGATTTTTCAGTCAAAGATGTCTTCTCATGCACTAATACTGGAGGCAAGTGGAAAATGGTAGCGAGGGGCCTCCCGGGTTCAATAAAGGATGTTCGAATATTCGGATTCGAACACGTTGGCGGAGATGATCATATTGAAGAAGGTTTTACGCTGGTAGCTGAGGAGTAAAAACAAATTTTGTAACCTGGCTCGGCGGGGACGGGCGTCCCACGCCTAGTGAGCATATTATGAAGGCCGGCGCATGCCGGAAAAATCAGGGCGACCCACGGTTCGCCCTGATTTCTTATGCCTTTATTTCCTTTTCCTTCAGTGCTTCCGTTGCACGGAAGTATTTGATATAGCGCATGGCGTAATCATCCCTGCCGAGCAGCAGGTCCGAGGCGCGGATGGCTGCCCCCAGCTTGACCGGGTCGGTGATGGCGCAGGTCGCGCCGGCCTGGATGGTCATCGCCAGGAAGGCCTGGTTGACACTCGGCCGGTCGGGCAATCCGAACGAGACATTGCTCGCCCCGAGGTTCACGTTGACCCCCAAATTTTTTCGCAGCAGCTCGATGGTCTGCAGCGTGACCAGGCCGGCCTTGCTCTCCGAGCCGACCGTCAGCACGAGCGGGTCGATGACCACGTCCTCAGCCGGGATTCCAAATTTCGCGGCGCGCTCGAGAATCTTCTCCGCCACCGCGACCCGCTCCTCCGGCGTTTTCGGGATGCCGCTGTCGTCCATGGTCAGGCCGATGACCGCCGCGCCGCGCTCCCGGACCAGCGGCAGGACCGACTCCAGCCGACGCTCCTCGCCGCTGACCGAGTTGACCAGCGGCTTGCCGGGCGCGGCCGCCAGCCCCGCCGAAAGCACCTCCGGGTTGCCCGAGTCGATGCATAATGGCACGTCCACCACCGAGGTCACGAGTTCAACAACTTTTTTGATCACCGCGGGCTCGTCGATGCCGGGCACGCCGACGTTGACGTCCAGCACGTCCGCCCCCCAGGCGACCTGGCGTTCGGCGATCTCGCGGACGTAGTCAAAACTGCCTTCAGTCAGCGCCGCAGCGAGTTTCTTGTGGCCGGTGGGGTTGATCTTTTCGCCGATCATCACGAAAGGGCGGTCGATCCCGATCCTGACTTCCTTCTTGCCACTCTTCAATGTTGTGATCATTGTGTCGCTCCTAATCTTCGATGTAATCCAGCATTTAGGATTGGGAATTCAGAAACCGCAATGCCGTTTCGGCCAGCACCGCCGTGCCGATCGGCAGGGCCTTTTCGTCGATGTCAAAGTGAGGGTTGTGGGCGGTGCGGGGATCGCCCTCGATGCGGACGCCGAGCGTGAACATCGCTCCGGGCACATGCTCCATGAAACACCCGAAATCCTCCGCTCCGAGGGTTTTGTCGGAAGGCACGACGTTCTCCTTCCCCAGCAGGTCGACTCCCACGGCATGGATGAGTTTCGCGGCGATGGGGCTGTTGACCATGGGCGGGGTGCCGATCTCGAATTTCAATTCATAATCCCCGCCCAGCGTCCTGGCGACTTCAAAGGCGCGCTTGATCTCGGCATGGATCAGCTTCTGGACCTTGCCGTCCGTGTAGCGCAGGGTGCCGGTGAGGCTCACATGGTCCGGGATCACATTTTCCGTGAACCCTCCGTTGACCGACCCGATGCTCACCACCGCCGGGTCAAAGGGATTGAGGCGTCGCGAGACGATGCCGTTCAGGGCGAAGATCACGTGCGCCGTGATGAAAAATGGATCGACGGTGGTTTCCGGCTTCGCGCCGTGCCCGCCGCGGCCGATGATTTTCCCGAACCAGGAATCCACCCCGCCCGAGGCCGGCCCCGCCTCGATGCTGATGGTACCCACGGGGCCGGTCACATCCACGTGCTGGGCGATGACAAAGTCCACGCCCTCCATGGCGCCGTCCGCGATCATGCGCGGGGCACCGCTGATGCCCTCCGCGTCGCCGACCTCCTCGGAGGGCTGGAACAGGAAGCGCACCGTGCCGGGAAATTTCTCCTCTGCCAGCAGGGAAGCCGCCCCGAGCGCCATCGCGGTGTGGCTGTCATGCCCGCAGGCGTGCATCACGCCGGCGTTTTGGGAGGCATACGGCACCTGGTTGGCTTCGAGGATGGGCAGCGCGTCCATGTCCGCGCGGATGGCGATGACCGGATTCCCGCTGCCAAAGTCCGCGACGACGCCGGTCCTGCCTACCCCGCGCCGGACGCGGTACCCAAGCTTTTCACATACTTCGGCGACTTTTGCGGAGGTGCGCGTCTCCGTGAATCCCAGTTCGGGGTGCATGTGAAAATCGCGCCGCCACTGGACGATTTGTTTTTCGATGGATTTCGCCTTCGCGAGCATTCTGCCTCCTGTATCCTAAACCTTGACTCCGATTATTCTACTTCACCAGTTCCTTTTCCGCGGCGGCCATGACGGCATCCAGTTCTTTTTCCTGCGCAATATCCAGCGGCGGGACAACGTGCTCGCGCAGAATCCGGTCCGCCTCCGCCTGGGTGCGTTCGAGGAATCCTTTCCGCCCTTCTGACTCCCAGTTCTCCCACGTGCCGCGTTCCGCCAGTCTGGTCAACAATACCTCGCCCGATTTCAGATGCTTCATGGTGTGCTTCTGGCCAAGGAAGTTGCGCGAGCCGTTCATGGCCGCTGCAATGACCTCCACCGCCAGTGTATCGTCGTTGGCCTCAAATCCTTTTCGGGCGCGCAGGATGCTGGAGGCGAATTCGTTGTCCGCCACCATCTGGGCGAACGAGCCGCTCACGCCCGCTTCCATTTCGCCGATGCCGGAGAGTTCGTCCGCGCCGGCGAGGGCCGGGATGAGCGCGTTCAGGCCGCGCTCGAAGCCGTTCTGCACGTCGAGCGTGTGGGCGTTGGTCGAGAACCCGTACACGTTGACCGGGAACCCGTAATGGTGGCCGATCTGCACCGTCCCCGCGGAGGCCAGCCCCAGTTCAAGTCCGCCCCACACGGAGATGCCGGTGCGCGGCTCCATCATGGCCAGCCGCCCGCAATAGGCGATGGGCAGGCCGGGATAGACCAGCTGCGCCAGCACCAGCGCGAGCAGGTTCTCGGCGTTCTGCTGGGCGATGGCGCCGGCGATCGAGAGGGGGGCGGTTGTCCCGGCGGTGGGGCAGGGCAGCGGCGCGAAGGTGATGCCGGCTTCGGCGATGGCGATGATGGCTTCCGCCTCGTGGTCGGGGAGCGTCAGCGGGCTGACCGGCGAGAGCGACAGGGTGAGCACCTCGCCCGGCGCGCCGATCACCTCCGCCATGCGCACGGCGTATTTGACCTCGGCGGCATACTGCACCCCGGGACCTTGCAGCGGCTTGGTGGTAAACGGCAGAGCGTGGCGGTACATCGCCAGCGACATCAGCGCGCCGGGCACGTCGCGCGGCGTGAAGAACGGCGTGATGGTATTGCAGTTTTCGAGCGCGTCCAGCAGCCGGGTGGCGTCGCGCACATCCTGAACGG
>Ga0335085_10015142_pt1 | contig 11198 bp, 5 predicted proteins | sample Lox_Sample_45_FD_206712 | JGI IMG/M metagenome (GOLD analysis project Ga0335085, IMG submission 206712) | Soil microbial communities from Loxahatchee National Wildlife Refuge, Florida, United States - Lox_Sample_4.5 | ecosystem: Environmental > Terrestrial > Soil > Wetlands | place: USA: Florida... | reverse complement strand
GGCCTGGTGCCGGCCGACGGGGTCAAGCACTACGACTTCATGCCGGTCATCGACCGGTGGCTGGTCAGCGTGCCGATGGTTCACCTGGTGACCCTCGGCGCCGGCGGCGGCTCGATCGCCTCCTACAACCGCCTGCACCAGTCGATCCAGGTGGGACCGCGCAGCGCCGGGTCGGACCCGGGGCCTGCCTGCTATGACCGTGGCGGCATGCGGCCGACCGTGACCGACGCGGACCTGCTGCTCGGTTACCTGGATCCCGCGAGGTACGCCGACGGCCGCATCCCGCTGAACCGCAAGCGCGCCGAGTTTGCCATCGAAGAGGAGTTCGGCGACTACCTCGACCTTGCGCCCGTCGAGATCGCGAAGCGGATCAAGGCCGAGGTGGACGAGCAGATGGCCAACGGCATGGCCAAGGAGCTGCGCATCCGGGGCTACCTGCCGGAGGAGTTCACCATGCTGGCCTACGGCGGCAACGGGCCGCTGCACGCCTGCGGCATCGCCGGCCACCTCGGCATCGCGAAGGTCCTGGCGCCGCCGTACAGCTCGGTGTTCTCCGCGCTCGGGGCGGGCAACACCCCCCAGCTCCATATCCACGAGCGCACCGTGCCCGTCGTGCTGTTCGACGCGTCGGCCCGCGCGCTGTTCACCGACTTCGGCCGGTTCAATGGCATCGTCGCCGAACTTGAGGCCAAGGGCCGCGGCGACCTGCTGCGGCAGGGCCTTCCGGGCGAGGCGGTGCAACACCGGCTCGAGCTCGACATGCGTTACGGCAATCAGCTCGTCACGATGGCGGTGACCGCTGACCGCCCCCGGCTGCGGAGCGTGCGCGACGTGGTGGCGCTGATGCACATGTTCGCCGACGACTACGGCCGCCGGTTCGGCCAGGGGAGCCAGTCGCCCGAGGCCGGCATCCGGATCACCACGATCAGGGTCGCGTCCTACGTCGAAGGCCAGACCGTCGAGTTCGACGCCTCACTACCCGACGGCGAGCCGGCGCCGGCCACGCCGGCCGGATCGCGACGCTGCCACTTCGCCGGTACCGCGGGCGCGGTGGACACCCCGGTGTACGACGAGACGGCCCTGCAGCCTGGCCTGACCGTGCCCGGCCCGGCCGTGGTTACCAGCCCCACCACGACCTACCTGGTCGAGCCGGGCTGGCGGCTGGAGACGGGTGCACACGGCGCGATCTGGTTCCTCGAGAGCTGACACGTAAGGAGACGTTCCAATGACCGAGCTGGCCAAGCAAGAATTTGCCTCCGGTGACCAGGAGTGGGTCGACCGGTTCCTGGCCGGGACCACGCTGTTCCTGGGGCCCGATCCTGAGATCATGACCGACCACCGGATGGCGCCGCGGACCGCGGACGAGGAGCGGCTGCTGGCCGGCCCGATCGACGCCAACGCGCTCGACCGGGTCCGCAAGCGGATCGTTGCGGGCCTCGACGAGGCCTTCGAGATGATGGAGCAGACCGGGGCGGCACCGGGCGCGAAGTGGGGTGACCTCACCAGCGCGGTGTACTCCGCGTCCGGCGACCTGATCCACATCAGCACCGGCGGCGTGCTGGCCTTCGCCTCGGTGCTGCACTACCCGGTGCGGTTCATCAAGAAGTACTGGGTCGACGACCCGACCGTCGGCGTCCACGACGGCGACGGGTTCATCCACAATGACGCCCGCTACGGCAACATCCACAACACCGACCAGAGCATGATCCTGCCGGTCTTCCACGACGGCGAGCTGATCGCCTGGGTGGCGACGATCATCCATGAGGGCGAGAACGGCGCCAAGGAACCCGGCGGCATGCCGTCGAGCTCAGAGTCGGCGTACGACGACGGCATCAGGATGAGCCCGTTCAAGATCGTCGAGCGCGGCCAGATCCGCCGCGACCTGCTCACCTTCCTGCAGAACTCGGTGCGCGAGCCGAAACTGCAATACCAGGACCTCAAGGTCAAGCTGTACTCCGCGCTGCGGATCAAGGAGCGGCTGCTCGCCCTGGTCGAGGAGGTCGGCCGGGACGCGTTCATCGCGTCGCTGCGCAAGTCGCTCGAAGACGTCGAGGCCGAAGCCCGGCGGCGGATCTCGGAGCTGCCCGACGGCACCTACCGGGTCAACTTCTTCTCCGACTCGACGCTGCGGGAGAACGCGCTGCTCAAGTACCCGTGCGCGATCACGATCAAGGGAGACGAGCTGACCGTCGACTGGCGCGGCGCGGCTCCGCAGATCATGAACAGGGCGTTCAACGCCACGCTCGGATCGGCGAAGTGCGGGATGAATCAGGCCTTCCTCGGGTTCTTCTGGCCGGACCTGCCGCGCGGCATCAGCGTGATGAACCCGATCGAGGTACTCACCGACCCGGGCAGCTGCATCGACCCGGGAATCGACGCGCCGCTCGGGCAGAGCCTGCAGGGCATCTTCAAGACGTTCGGGGTCACCCAGACGCTGTTCGCCAAGATGCAGTACTCCTGCCCGGACAAATACGGGTCGGTCATCGCCCCGTGGTTCAACCAGATCAACACGTTCCTGTTCGGCGGCGTCACGCAGCACGGCGAGTTCGCCGGCAACGTCTGCGCCGACCTGAACGGCATGGGCGGCGGCGCCCGCGCATTCCGCGACGGCGAGAACTCCATGGCCCCGTTCTTCGCGGCGATGGCCGACATCGCCGAGCAGGAGATCGTCGAGGACGACGTGCCGTTCCTCCAGCTCATCTCCAAGCGGATCAAGCGGGACAACCAGGGCTTCGGCAAATACCGCGGCGGCATGGGGTACGAGGTCGCGGTGGCCGCCAAGGGCACCCCGCTGTGGGGCTTCGCGACGGTGTCGAGCGGGTCGAAGTTCCCCTCGGTTCCCGGCCTGTTCGGCGGCTACGGCTGCCCCAGCTACCCGCTGGCGAAGATCAAGGGCGTCAACGTCTTCGACAAGCTGCAGGGCGACCCGTCGACCTGGTCGTTCGACTTCGAGACGCTGATGAACACCCAGCCTTTCCCCGAGGCGCGCTACTCCACCCACCACATGGGCATGGGCTTCGAGCTCGCCGACGAGGGCGAGGTCTACATGATCTGCCAGGGCTCCGGCGGCGGGTACGGCGACGTGCTCGACCGGGAGCCCGAGGCGGTGCTCGCCGACGTGGCGGCCGGCTATCTCTCGCCCGAGACGGCCCGGGACATCTACCTCGTCGAGTACGACGAGGGAAACCTCGCGGTCGACGCGGAAGCCACCGCGGCCGCCCGGGACGCCGAGCGCGCGGCGCGCAAGGCCCGCGGCGTGCCCTACGCCGACTTCGTGGCGAGCTGGGTGACCGAGGAACCGCCGGCGCATCTGCCCTACTACGGTTCCTGGGGCGACGACAACTCGGTGATCCACGCGACGGCATGGACCACGCATGGCCCGCTGCGCGTCGCCGGACCTATGAGCGAACTGCCGCAGATTTTCCTGCCCGACCCGAACGTGCTGGTGCTGGCAGGTCAGCAGGCCAAGATCGCCGAGCTCGAGGCCCGGCTGCGTGAACTGGAGCGCGGAGATGGCTGACCTGCTGACGGCGCTGGACGCCCCGCCCTCTGGCCGCTCGCAGGCCACTTGGTTCGACTCGCTGGCCTACTGCCAGGTAAAGCTGCTGTCCGGCCGGGGTGTGCCATGGGACTCACCGGGAGAGGTGACGGCGTTCTTCGGCAAGGCCCAGGGCATGTTCCGGTCCGACGCGCTCCTAGTCGACCTCGGCGACCTGCTGGCCTGGCGCGTGGCGGATGACGACTCGCTGCGGGCGGCCATGGCCGCCCGCAGCAGGCCCGGGTACGCCCTGCGTACCCTCCTCGGCGACGAGCATGCCCGCACCGTCGCGGCGGAGGCGATGACCGCCGTCGCGGCGAGCGCTGGCGCGCTGCCGGTCGTCCTGTCGGTACCGTCTCCCGCCCGCTGGCTAGCCGTCGCGGCAGCGCAGGCCGGCGCCGGGGCCGACCCCGGGGCGGGGCCGCCCGACCCGGACCAAGCCGAGACCGCCGCCATGTACACCGCCGACTTCCTGCGGACCTTCGCCGGCCGCGGCGTCGACGGGCTGCTCCTCGACGAGGGGCCGATCGCCGCTGGCGACCTGATCCACCCGGAGGCCTACCGGCCGGTCCTCAACGTCGCGGACCACTACGGGTGGCCAGCGCTGATCGGCACGCCAAACGCCCCGGCGTGGCCACTCGGCGAGGTCACAGGGGTCGCGGCGTGGCTCGGGTCAGGCCCGAACACCCCCGGCCAGGCCGCCGGGCGCTGGGGCATCGTCGCCGGCGCCGGGTTCTGGGACGGCGCCGATCCGCCCGTGACGGCCGACCTAGTGCTCGCGGCCGTCCCGGCGGACGCCGATCCCGACACCGTGATGCAACGGGTTCGTGCCCTTACGCGGTGAGCACCGCTGGCCCGAGCCAGTGGCAGGCGAGCAAGGCCAGTTCGACAACGAACCGGTCGTCGGCGACCTTGCGGCCCCGGACCTCCTGGGCCTTGCGTACCCGGTAGAACACGGTGTTCTTGTGCAGCGACAACCGCTCGGCGGTCTCCTGGTAACTTCCCCCGGTGGACAGGAAAACGTGCAATGTCTCCCGTAGCCGCGCGCTCTGGTCGTCGTCGGCGGCCAGCGGCCCAAGGGCCCGGCTCACCCAGCCGCGCGCCGCGCCGATGTCTTCGGCGAGCAACGCGACCGGTGCCACCTCAGCGAAGCGGGTGACGTGGGGCGCGGCCGCACCGGCCAGCAGGGCCACGGCGTGCGCGCGCAGCGCCTCGCGGATCGTGACCCGGAAGCCTTCCGGGCCCTCGGCCGGCTCGCCGACGGCGCGGCGTACCACGGCGTCAGGCACCAGCGGCGTGCCGTCGAAGGCATCGGTCCTCAGCACGCGCTCCGCTCCCAGCGGCATCCAGATGAAGGCGCTTGACTCATCCCGGGAGACGAACAGCGCCCGCGCACCACGGGACAGATGATCCGCGAGCCGTCCAGCCATCCGCTCCAGCTCGACCAGCGTGCCTTCCTTGCGCGCCGCCTCTTCCACCCAGGCCACAACGCCCAGATGGTGCTGGCGCAGCCGGTAACCGAGGGCCGGCTCCACCCGGCTCACCTCGATCGGCCCCCCCGCCAGCAGCGACCGCACCTGCGCTGTGCGGACGGCCACTGTGTTGCGCACCCACTCGTCACGTTCCCGCACGTACGCGGTGAGGACCTGCTCAGAAACCCGGTCGATGTACCCGAACGTGCTCTCGGTCAGCTGCATCGCGGCCGCGAAGGCCGTCGGCAGCTCCCGGGCCTGGACCGCGAGTTCCCGGTAGCACCACTGCATGAAGCATCCCTGGCCGACCCGGTAGGCACGCAGCAACTCCCCGACCGGCACACCGCGCTGAGCCAGCCGCCGGGCGTACGCGATCGCGGCCGGCGGGGCGTCGGCTTGGTGCGAGTCGATCTGGTAGCCGATGATGTGCACCAGCGTGGTCACGTTGCTCTCGACGCTGACGGTCAGCAGGTCGATGATCGCCTGATCTTGTGACAGCTGTTCTATCTGCGCCAGGATGCTGTCGGTCACCGCCTGGCACAATTCTGGCAATTTCCCCCGGAGAGCAGCGGAAACCCCCTTCAGCTGGGCTGCGACCGCGCCGTCGTCAGGCTCCATGAGGCCGATCATAGAAGCCTGTGATATTTCCCGCGATAGCTCCGGTTCAGGAATGGCCAGGACCCGCCAGGACCCGCCCACGGCCAGCGGCAGGCGCATGTCACCGGTTTTCAGTCGGGCAGGGTGAGGAAACGTCGCGCCAGGTGCAGGAGCAGGGCTCGGAGCGTGTCGTCGTCGAGGTGCGGGGCGAGCGGGTGCATGACGGCACCGCCGATGGCGGCAGTGAGCATCAGGAACGACAAGTCGGCCGCGCCGATCCCACGCGATAGCGGCGGATTCTCATGGAAGTCGCTGTCCTCCGAGTGCCCTCGCGGTGGAGGCGATCACTTGCCGCGACATACCTCCCCGAGGCCGCCTGGTCCGCGTCGCCCCCGCCGAGCTCGAGCGGATCGCGGGTCACCTTGGCGTCGCGATGCGGCCTGGCGGACGCGGACGCCGCGTTCATCGCCGGAGCGGCCAGGTAAGCTGAGGGCCGCCCCCGGACAAGCCAGCCTGGCAGCCCGCAGGCAGCGTCGGTGAGTCCATCGGGCTGCGCAGCAGTCGGGCCGATGTCCGCTGGCAATGTTGCCGCATCCGATGTTTCATGAGCAACGTTGCCTCACGCGCGAGAGTGAAGGGTGCGGACGTGATGCTGGTCGGCCGGTCCGCGGAGCGGGAGGCGCTTCGCGGCCTGCTGGCCAGGGCAGCGGAGGGCTTCAGCGGTGCTGTGGTGCTGCGCGGTGAGCCGGGGGCCGGGAAGACCGCGCTGCTGGAGGACGTGGTCGCCGCCGCGGCGGCGGCCGGTCTGCAGACGGCCCGGCTGACGGGGGTGGAGCCGGAGACGCAGCTGGGCTATGCCGGCCTGCACCGGCTCCTGCTGCCGTTTGCCAGCCGCCTGGACCGGCTGCCTGCTCCTCAGCGGGACGCGCTGCGGAGCACGTTCGGGGTAATGGCAGGGCCGCCGGCGGACCGGTTCCTGGTCGCTTTGGGCGCGCTGACGCTGCTGGCCGATGTGGCATCGGCGGCGCCGCTTTTGTGTGTGGTCGATGATGTGCAGTGGCTGGACCCGGAGTCGGCAGTGGTACTGGGGTTTGTGGCGCGCCGTTTGTACGCCGAGCGGGTGGTGCTGGTCTTCGCGGTGCGTGAGCCGGCCGGCGAGCTGTCGGTGCTGGCGGGGCTGCCCGAGCTGGCGGTCGGCCGGCTTGCTGACCGTGCAGCGATGGAGCTGCTGGCGTCGCTGACCCCGGGACGGCTGAGCCCGGCCGCCGGCGACCGGATCGTCGCGGAGACCGGGGGGAATCCGCTGGCGCTGGTCGAGGTGGCCAGCGAGCTGTCGCCGGCCCAGCTGGCAGGCGCGGTGGCGCTGCCCGAGCCGCTGCCTATCGGCGGGTCGCTGGAGCAGGTGTATCGGCGTCGGCTGGCCCGGCTGCCGCCTGAGACACGACTGCTGCTGGCGGTTGCGGCGGCCGAGCCAGCCGGCTCGCAGGCGCTATTGTGGCGCGCGGCCGGGCAGCTAGGGATTGATCCGGACGCGGCAGCTGCGGCTGATCTGGCTGGCCTGGCCGAGTTCGGCCCGCAGGTGGTGTTCCGCCATCCGCTGGTACGTTCGGCCGCCTACTATGCCATCCCGCCGCCGCAGCGGCGCCGGATTCATCAGGGGCTCGCGGCCGCGAGTGACGCCGAGCGGCCGGACCGGGTGGCATGGCACCTGGGGATGGCGGCGGCCGGGCCCGACGAGGCCGTCGCGGCCCGGCTGGAACAGGCGGCCGGGCAGGCCCGGGACCGCGGTGGATACGCGGCCACGGTGACGTTCTTGTCCCGCGCGGCCGAGCTGTCGGCCGGGGAGAGCCCGCGCGCCCGGCGGCTCCTCGCAGCGGCCGAGGCGGCGCTGATCGCCGGGCAGCCGCGGCGGGCCGAAGCGCTGCTGGAGGAGGCGACGCCGCTGCTCGGGGACCCGTCGGCCCGCACCCAGGCCAGCCGACTGCACGGCACCATCCGCCTGGCCCTGGGACACGCGGACGAGGCGGCAACAATCCTGCTGCAAGCGGCTCGGGCGCTCGCGCCGGCCGACGTGCGCGCCGCCCGCGCGGCGCTGCTAGGGGCGTTCGAGGCAGCCTTGTACGCCGGCTGGTCCGCGAGCCGGGCGGTCTTGGCCGAGATAGCGGCCGCGGTGCGGGCGCTGCCGGCCCCGAGCGGGCCGCAGGCGTCGGTGGCTGACCTGATGCTGGACGGCTTCGCCGCCCAGGTCGGCGCCGGTTACCCGGCGGCTGTGCCGCTGCTTCGCCGGGCCGTCGCGATGCTGCACTCCGATGAGCTCAGCCCGCAGGAGGGCCTGCGGTGGCTCGGGCTCGGCTATTACGCGGCGACGGACCTACTTGACGAGGAGGCTCAGCACGCGCTGGTCAGCCGCTGGGTCCGGCTCGCCCGCGACCAAGGGGCCTTGACCGCACTGCCGGTAGCGCTCAACAGCGAGGGATCGTTCGAGGTAAAGGTGGGCCGGTTCCAAGCGGCCCGGGCCTGTTTCGCCGAGCGATCCGAGATCTCGGCGGCCACCGGGAACCCGGGCGTCATCGGGGAGATAGCCTCCGCGGCGATGTACGAGCTGGCCTGGCGCGGCCAGGAAAAGGATGTACGGCGGATCGCGGCTGCGGTCGCCCCCGAGACGGTCGGCGCGGGCCACAGCGTGGAGAAGATCATCTTCGCCCGGTTCTGCCTGGCCGTGCTCGAGCTCGGCCTGGGCAACTACCAGGCCGCGCTGAACTGCGCGCTCGTCGTTTATGACGACGATGCCCCGCTCTACGGCGCTGTCGTACTGCCCGACCTGGTGGAGGCCGCTACTCGATGCGATGCGGTCGGGCCGGCTAAGGCCGCCCTCGGCCGGCTGGCTGAGCGGGCGGTGGCGTCCGGTACCCCGCTGGCGCTCGGGCTGCTCGCCCGGTCCCGGGCGCTGCTCGCCGACGACACCGGTGCCGAGCCCCGCTACCAAGAGGCCATCGGGTACCTAAAAACGTGCCGGACGGCGCCCCAGCTGGCCAGGGCCCATCTGGTGTACGGGGAATGGCTGCGCCGCCAGCGTCGCCGCCGTGACGCGCGCGAGCAGCTGCGCACCGCGCACGACATGTTCGAGTCGATGGGCGCTGAGGCCTTCGCCCGACGAGCGCAGATCGAGCTGCTGGCCACAGGGGAACGCGCCCGCCAGCGGACAGCCCAGACCGAGTACGAGCTCACCCCCCAGGAAAGACAGATCGCTCGCCTCGTCAGCGAAGGGGGAAGCAACCGCGACATCGCCGCACAGCTGTTCCTCAGCCCCTCCACCGTCGAATACCACCTGCGGAAGGTGTTCCGGAAGGTCGGCGTGACATCCCGCACCCAGCTCGCCCGCACGATAGCCGCTGATAGCCCGCAACCGCCACGCACCCCAGAGGACCGAGGTGCAGCACGTTCTGACGATGGGCAGCCTCGATCCCAGTCCCGCGACCCGATCACGGAGCCGGGCAGCCCCGAGCAGAGCCGGTTACACCGAGGCGGTGCAGTGGTTCGCCGCCGCCCACCTGCTTAATAGGCTCTGAGCTTGTGAGGTCTTCACGTTTGGCTTTGACCTGCGCGGATGCGATCTTGTTTCCGCGTCTGTTCAGGGCGTGCCGGGCGGGGTGACCGGGGCCTCGATGGTGACCGTTCCCGCGTTGCGGAAGACGAGGGTGAGTGGCACGTCCCTGGTGGCCTCGAACGGCGAGGGATTCTCCAGTACCACGTCAGCGGTCAGCGGGCTCAGCGTCAGCATTCCGTTGCCCGGGATGGCCAGGCCGTGCACCGTGACCCTTTTGCCCGTGAGCCCGGTGCGCTCGGTCAGCAGGACGCGGCTGGCGATCGGGGTGCGGACCGCGACCAGTTCGTCGGGGGTGCTGCCGAGGTTGCGGATGGACAGGTAGGTGTACGCGCTGCCCGCAGCGTCCGCCGCCTTGACGGTGAAGGCGCGCTGCGGCACGGCGGCCAGGGTGATCCTGAGCCGGACCGGAGTAAGCGTTCCGGCGCCGCGGGACGCCACCCAGGCCGACAGCAGTGCGGTCAGCAGCACGGCACAGATGACCGGCCCGGCCGCCGCCCGTGTGAGCTCGGCGGGCCAGCCGCGCCCCGTGCGGTCACGGCCCGCGCTGCGGACAGTGGCGGCGGAAGCCGTGGCGGGCGTCACCGGGCGGCCCTGAACCTGCGAAGGCGGAGGCTGTTGGCCACGACGATCAGTGAGCTGGCGGACATCGCGATCCCGGCGAACAGCGGGTTGAGATAGCCCAGGGCAGCCAGGGGGATGGCGATCACGTTATAGCCGAACGCCCAGCCCAGGTTCGTCCTGATCACCGTCATCGCGGCCCGGGCCAGCTGGACGGCGTCGGCGATGGCCGCCGGGTCGCCGCTGACCAGCGTGAGGTCGGCGGCACCGATTGCGGCGTCGGTTCCGGTGCCGATCGCCATGCCGAGACTGGCCTGGACCAGCGCCGCCGCGTCGTTGACGCCGTCGCCCGCGAACGCGGCCGGCTTGCCGCTGCCCTGGAGCCGCCGGATAACTTCGGCCTTGCCTTCAGGCCCTACCCCGGCGAACACGTCCCCGTCGCCGATACCCACGTGCCGCGCGACCGCCAGGGCGGTCTGCTCGTTGTCTCCGGTGAGCAGGACAGTGCGCAGGCCAAGGCGCTGCAGGCGGGCGACTGCTGCTTCGGTGCCGGGCCTGAGCTGGTCGGCGACCACGATCGCGGCCTGGGCCTGGCCGTCCCAGCCGACCAGCACGACGGTGCGGGCTCCGTTTTCCGACTCTGTTACCGCGGCGCGCAGTTCGGCGGGCACTCCGGCGCCCAGTTCGGTGAAGAAGGCTGGGCTTGCGACGGTGACCTGGCGGCCTTCAACGCTGCCCCGGACACCCGCGCCGGGCAGCGCGACAAAACCGGTGACCGGGGGAAGACCCGCGAACCTGGCGGACGCCGCGCGGGCGATCGCCTGGCCGACCGGATGCTCGGACGCGTCCTCGACCGCCCCGGCGAGCAGCAGCGCTTCCTTCTCATCGACGCCGGGCGCGGCGTGCACGGCACCGACCGTCATGACGCCGGCGGTCAGCGTGCCCGTCTTGTCCAGCGCAACGACCCTGATCTTCCCGGCGGCCTCGAGCGTGCGTGCGCTCTTGACGAGCACGCCGAGCTCGGCGCCGCGACCGACGGCGGCCATCAGCGCGGCGGGTGTAGCCAGCCCGAGCGCGCACGGGCACGCGACGACGAGCACGGCGACGGCCGCGCTCCACGCGGCGGCGCCGGGCAGCCCGGCGCCGAGCCAGAAGGCCAGCGTCGCGCAGGCTAGGCCGATCACGCAGGGCACGAAGACAGCGGCGATCCGGTCCGCCAGCCGCTGGGCGCTCGCCTTGGTGCCCTGCGCGTGACTGACCAGCCTGGTGATCTGTGCCAGCAGCGTGTCCGCGCCGACCCGGTCGGCGCGGACCACGAGCCGGCCGCTCATGTTCACGGTGCCGCCGGTCACCGCGTCGCCCGGTCCCACCTCGGCGGGCACCGACTCGCCGGTGACCAGTGACGCGTCCACCGCCGAGTTCCCCT
>Ga0335085_10015141_pt1 | contig 11198 bp, 8 predicted proteins | sample Lox_Sample_45_FD_206712 | JGI IMG/M metagenome (GOLD analysis project Ga0335085, IMG submission 206712) | Soil microbial communities from Loxahatchee National Wildlife Refuge, Florida, United States - Lox_Sample_4.5 | ecosystem: Environmental > Terrestrial > Soil > Wetlands | place: USA: Florida... | reverse complement strand
CCTCGTCAGATCGCAGAGACAGCCAGCCGCCAGTCTGGTGAACCGCTATTTGTTGACCCAGTTCGCTTCCGGAGACCCGCTAGATCCATGGCATCACACGATGACACTGCAGAGTCCACCTGCGGCCCCAAGGCTCCTGCGCAAGGAAGTCCAACAGGCTATCTTTCTCCAGGCGCACCGTCGCTGCTGCCGCAATAAGCCAGCGCGTCAGGACGACGGTTCGGGCGTGCGGAACGGTCGGCTGGTGAGCCACGGCAAGAGGCTGGCGGCATGGCGGTCTGCCTGCCGGGGCCGGTCGGAGAACCCGCTCCCGCTGCGCTCATTGTGGATGCCACTCACGTGCAAGGTCGCTAGCCCGGCGGCATTGGCGGCTGACGATCCACAGGCCGGCCGAGGCGGCGAGCAGGACGGCGGAGACCATCGGCATCCAAGGGCGGAGGGATCGGCTTAGACGATAGTAGAACTCGTCCGCACGCGCAGCGACCGGGCGCGAATCGAGAATCGCACGCAAGTCGGCGGCGAACTCATTCACCGACCGGTAGCGACGCTGGGGCTCCGCGCGCAGCGCTTTGCGGAGTACCGCGCGGAGATCCACCGATATGGCTGAAGTGGTGGGGAGATCGTCGCGAGGAGCGTCGCCGGTGAGCACCTTGTAGAGAACGGCGGCGAGGGAATAGATATCCGTCGCGGTGCTCTGACGTTGGCCGCGGAGTTGCTCCGGGCTGGCGTATTCCGGCGTCAGCAGCCGCTCGATGGTGCGTGTGGCATCGCCGCTGTCGAGCACTTTGGCGATGCCGAAGTCGAGCAACTTGGGATGTCCCGCGGTATCCACCAGGATGTTGGATGGCTTGAGATCGCGATGGATGGTGCGCTGTTGATGGGCGTACGAGACGGCATCGCAGACCCGCAGCATCAGCTTCAAGCGCTCGGGAATGGCAACACCGGCTGCGTAGCGGTCGATCGGAATCCCCTCGACGTACTCCATGACAAGGAAGGGGCGGCCGCCTTCGGTGTGACCGGCATCGAGGGCGCGGACGATCGCCGGGTGATGCAGCGAAGCGAGCAGATGGCGCTCCAGTTGGAAGCGTTCGCGCCAACCGTGGTAATCGCAGTGAAGCAGTTTCAGGGCGACTCTCACCGGCGTTTCGCTGTGGGCATATTCGGCGAGATAGACGCTTCCCATGCCGCCGCGTCCGAGGAGCGAGACGATGCGGTAACCGCCGACAATATCGCCGGGCGATGGCTGTTGGCCGTACTGCAGGGAGCGGGCGACGCCCTGCACGGCGAGGTCGAAGCAGGATTCGGCACCGGCTGCGTACTGCAACAGGGCCGCGATCTCGGCGCGCTCGCGCGGATCGGGACACTCCCGTGCGAGGAAATCGGCTTGCTCTTGTGGCGTGAGTTGCGCGGCGAGATCCAGGAGTCTTGCGACCCTGGGGCTCACGCTTCGATTACCTGCCGGAGCCAGACTTGGGCGCGCCGCAGTTCCCGGCGCACGGTGTGCACAGGAGTCTCCAGGCACACCCCAATCTCCCCTGCGGTCATGCCGCCGAAGAAACGCATCTCGACCAGGCGCGCCTGGAAGGCATCTTCGCGGGCGAGCGCTGCCAGCGCGGTGTCCAGAGAGAGAACGGTGCGGTTGCGTTGCGTGGCAGGATCGCTGCCCTCCTCCATCGGCACGGTCACCCCGGCATCGCGTTTGGCGGCGTAGCGGGCGCGCGCATGGTCCACCAGCAGGTGGCGCATCACCCGTGCGACGACCACGAAGAAGTGTTTGCGGCTCTGATAATCGGCGGCGCCGTGCTGCACCAGCCGCAGGTACGCTTCGTGGATCAGGGCGGTGGGTTGCAGGGTGTGGTCGGGAGACTCGTAGCGAAGGTAGCCTTCAGCGATGCGATGCAATTCGCTGTAGACCAGGGGCATCAGGTCATCGAAAGCAGCGCGGTCCCCGCGGTTCACGCGAGAAAGCAGGCCCATGATGGATTCCGGATGAGGTGCGCGATCCGCCACGGGTCCCCGTCCCGCGGCGGATTCGACTGCGCATTCGAGAGTATCGGATAACATTCCCGTTGGATGAATCGGCGGGGAATCCGATTCGGTTACCGTCGTAAATAGTGCTGAAGGCGCGAGTGGGTTCGGCCGCACGATCGCGGCCCGCGATTGCGGGCGCGACCGTGAGTGAAGTGCCGGCAAAACGAAAGCGCCTGCCCGACAGGCTTGCGTCTGCTTGTGCAACAGGACCGGAGCCTTTTTGGGAGCCGGCTACCGGTCGGCACAGGGTTACTGACGTTCGCAGGTGACGCGGGTATTCCAATCGACGAAGGCGCCGTTGGGATTGTCGCGCCAAGCCCAGACATGCAGTTCGTAGAAGGACGGCAGGCCGAAGCGGTTGGGGCTGGTGACGAGTTGGAACACCTGGCCTTCCAGCACCGGCGCGGCGGTGTGAGTCTGCAGCCAAGTCGCGGCATCGACGATGAACTCTACGCCGACCAATTTCAGAGCGTTGCCTACGGGCTCGTAGATGAGCGCCTCGGGATGATTCACATCGACTTGGCCGTCGCCCACCAGGGTGCCATTGACATAGTGAATGCCCATGGCGCCCTTGTCGGGTCCAGTGACACAGCCGAGGAACGGCTGGTAATTGGCGGCAGTGGCTGCGTTGACGTCGACGTACTGGCTGGTGGCGTTTCGGACCAGTTCGACCAGTTTGGCCGGAGCTTGTTGTTGGGCGGACTGGCTATGGTTGTGCTCCTGAGCATGAGCCAGCGGCGCGGCGAGAACGCCGGCGGCCAGCAGCAGCCGCAGCGCGGCGCTCCTGGAACGGTTCTTGAAGGTTGCGATTCGTGTTTGCATGATTCTCCTGTGAATTCGTCTCTCTATGAGAGGATGGAGCACGGCCGGCAGAACGGTTCGGCCCCGGCTCCTGTCCTACAAGCGAGATTGCGGTGCGGAACGAATGATTTGGAAGTGCAAAATTGTGCGGACCGTGACATTGCGATGCAGATAGGATGGAAGGCGCTGCTCCGGCACGATCGCACGGGGCCGCGCGTCCTGTAACGACCTGGCGCGCGATCTTGCCGGTAACCTGACAGGGCTGCCATGGGACCTGGCGATCAATCCAAAGTAGTTGGCAGGCTTCGAGGAGCGACACCAGATGCTGTGCTCGGTGATACCGCTGCGAATGCCGGGGCGACGCTACTCCAACCAGTAGGCGCGAGGATCCGGATCAACGGTCGAGGCGGATCTCACGCTGGGGCCAAGTGGGCTGCGAAGGCAAGAAACTTCGCGGGCCACGCATGGCTTACCGGCATGACGTCCGGGTTCATCGCAATTGCGGCGAAATTCTTGCATTCGGCGATCATATCGCGCATGCGGTGGTACTCCGCTCCTCACCGCAGCGGCGGAGTGGTGGACGGCGGGCGGCGGTGGTGAGTCGTCTGCTCGTAAGCGAACGCCAACTTCAATAGCTTAGCTTCCGACCAGGCGCGGCCGTAGATTGTCATGCCGGCGGGAAGCGCGCCGCCACGGGTGAAGCCTATGGGGACGTTGATCGCGGGGAAACCGGTTGTGGGCGAGTAGAACTGGCTGTTGTCGCCATGCGGGGTGTTGAGGTCGCCGATGAGGCGTGGGGGATTGCTCCAGGTGGGATAGACGAAGGCGTCGAGCTTGAGGCGGTCCATGGTCTTGACCACCGCGGTGCGGACCTGTTCGCGGTAAGTGGCGTCGGTCTGGCAGGCGGGCGAATCGGGGCCGTTTTCGGGGCCGTTGTCGGCCTGCTCCAGGCGGCGCTGGTTGTTGGGGTGGAAGCGATTGGATCTGACGATGGCGGTGAGGTCCTTCATGGGGACCTGTCCGGCGCGGGCGGCGAGGAAGCGGTTCAGGTCATACTTGAACCCCATGCAGGGGCCGCCGCCACGCGGGCGTTGGATGGCGGCGAGGCCGTCGATATTGGCCGGATCGACGATGGTGGCGCCGGCGCGTTTCATGTCGTCGAGAGCGGATTGGAACAGGCGCACGATTTCAGGATCGGTGGTGGGGCGCTCGTAAGCCTGGCGCAACACGCCGATCACGGCGCCTTGGAGTCCGTCGCGATCGAGCGCCGCGAGATAGTCTTGCGGAAGGTGCTGGGGAGCGGCGGCGGTGACCGGGTCGTCGGGGTCGGCGCCGACGATCACCTGGAAGACGCGAGCGGCGTCCTCGACCGAGCGGGCCATGGGTCCGGCTATGTCGGCGAGGAGGCTGAGCGGGAAGACGCCGGCGCGGCTGGTGAGCCCCAGGGTCGAGCGAATGCCGACGAGCGCCTGGTGCGAGGACGGGCCCCGAATGGAGTTGCCGGTGTCGCTCCCTAGTCCGACCAGGCCGAGGCTGGCGGCGACGGCTGCGGCAGTCCCGCCGCTCGATCCCGCGGTGACACGGTCGAGCGCGTAAGGATTGCGGGTGTAGCCGGGGAGGATGGAGTTGACGGTTTCGTAGGGACTGAAGGCCCACTCAGCCATATTGGATTTCGCCAGTACGAGCGCGCCGGCCTCCTTGATGCGCTTCACCTGGAAGGCATCACGGGCGGGCAGATATCCGGCGAATGCCAATGCGCCGTCGCTGGTCTGGAGGCCTTGGGTTTCGAAGTTGTCCTTGACGATGACGGGGACACAGTGGAGCGGACCGGTGAGTCCGGATTGCGCAAAGCGCTGGTCGAGCTCAACGGCCTGCTTCTCGACATCGGGGTTGAGGACGACGATGGAGTTGATCGCGGGTCCGTTTTTGTCGTAGGCTTCGATACGCTTGAGGTACGCCGAGACCAGGCCGCGGCAGGTGAGGCGGCCGGCCTTCATGGCGTCGTGCACCTGCGCGATGGTGGCTTCGACGACGTCGAACGGCGCGGGCGTTTGCGCCGGGAGGACAGTGGCGGCGAAGAGAAGGCAGGCGAGCGGACGAAGCATCCAGCCATTGTAAAAGGTCTGTAGGCTCGGCGCGGCAGCGTCGTGAACCTGCGGCAAGAAGAGCGTAGCGACGAGTCGTCTCGACGCTGCAGACACCCAGTCTCTGCGCCACGACGATCACTCCCAGCGCAGGGCGGTGAGCGGATCGACGCGAGCGGCGCGGCGTGCCGGGACGGCGCTGGCGGCGGCCGCGGCGGCGATGAGCAGGACGAAGACGGCGATGTAGGCCGCCGGGTCGAACGGACTGATGCCGTACATCATGCTGCGCAGGAGGCGAGTGGCGGCGAGGCCTCCGGCGAGTCCGGCGGCGAATCCCCAGGCGAGCGCGTGGAGGTGCGAGGCCAGCACCAGGCGGACCACCTGCGCGGGTTGCGAGCCGAGCGCCATGCGCAGTCCGATTTCGCGAGTGCGTTGGCGGACCATATACGCGAAGACGCCGGACATGCCGACGGCGGCGAGGATCAAGGCGAATAAACCTAGCGCTCCGGAGATAGCGGCAGCGTTACGGGCCGGTTCCAGCGTCGCGCGGAAATTGTCGGTAAGCGGAGCGAAGCGGACGCGGGCTTTGGGCTCGATCTGCCGCACGATGGCGGTGAGGCGCTCGCGAGCGGCGGGGTTCAGATCGCGGGCCAGAACCAGTGGAATGCCGAAAAAGGTCCTGAGGGGGTAGTAGATGGTCGGGTTGAGGGAACTCAGGTCGGTGGTGTAGGCGTCCTTCACGAGGCCGACAACTTCCCAGGGTTGCTCGCCCGAACCGAAGGTGCCGCCGACGGGGTTGCGTTCGCCGAAGAAGAGTCGGGCGCAGGTTTCGTTGATCAGGACAACGAAGCGCCCGGCGTCGGCTGGCGTGAAGTTGCGGCCGGCCAGGACCCGGATGCCCAGCACGTCGAAGTAGCCGGCGCTGACCTGATGAAGTTGAGCCATGCGGTCGGTGCCGGCGGGCGAGCCAGTGAGCCGCGTGCTGGTCCAGGAATCCGCTTGGCCCATGGGTGCGTCGAATGCTAAACCGGTCGGGGGCAGGCCTTGCGCTTCCGTAAGGGCAGTCTGCAGTTTGCTGGTGAAGTTTTCGGACCGCTTGCCGCCATAGACCGCGGCGGGGAGTTCGAGCGTGGCGACCGTAACGCCGTCAATGCGGAAGCCGGGGTCCTGGTGCTGGACATGTTGGAGTCCGCGGACGAGCAAGCCGGCGCCAGCGAGGAGAACCACGCTGATGGCAACTTGCGCGGCCAGCAGGACGCTGCGCAGGTGCAGGCGCGAGAAGCGCAGAGCTGCTTCGCGGTGGAGCGCTCCGGCGATGCGCGGGTGCGTGGCTTGTAGAGCGGGTACAAGTCCGAAGACGAGGCAGGCAACCACTGCGATCCCCGCTGTGTAGGCGCACACGCGCCAGTCGGGCGCCATGGCGATGCCGTTTTCGGGGATGATGCGGGCGACGATGGCGGCGGGCAGTTTCCAGGCGATGAGCAATCCGGCGGCCGCCGCGGCGCAGGCGAGGGTGAGGCTTTCGACGAGTAACTGACGCACCAGCCGCGAGCGGGTACCGCCGAGCGAGAGACGCACGGCGATCTCCTGGCGTCGCGCGGCGGCACGCGCCAGCAGCAGGTTGCCCACGTTGGCGCAGGCGAGCAGCAGGACCAGGGTCATGGCGGCGAACATGGCGGCGAGCATCGGAACAATCCTGGCCTTGTTGCGCGGGCCGAGCGCTTGGAGGACTGCGGTGCCGGCGGTGACCACGGACGCGTCCTCGAACCTTTCATCGGTGTGCAACTGCGCCGCCAGGGTTTGGATTTCAGCGGCGGCCTGGGCGCGCGTATACCCGGGCGCCAGGCGGCCGGCCATTGATACACAGCAGTGATGCTCGTCGTTGAGGAAGGCCAGCACGCCGGGATCCTGGGGGCTCAGGATGCGGTCGGCGGAGAATGGCACCCAGAGATCGACGCGGTTAGGGTTGGTGCCGGCGAAACCCTGCGCGGCCACGCCGACCACAGTAAGCGGAATTTCATCGAGGCGGACGGGCTTGCCTACAATATTGGGGTCGCCGCCGAAGCGGTTCTGCCAGGCATCGTAGCTGAGCACAGCGACGCCTTGAGGAGCGAGCGGCTGGTCTTCTTCGGGGAGGAAGCCGCGTCCACGGACCATCTCGACGCCCAGCACGGAGAAGAAATTGCCACTGACGGAGGTGAGCCGCAGAGGGCCGGATTCGGTGCGCACCGTCGAACCGTTGCTCGTGAGGAAGAGGCCGCTAAAAGTTTTGGAGCGGGCGCTGAAGTAGCGCCACTCGGCGACCCCGAAGCCCTCGCCTTCACCGGCCATGGGTCCGCCGCGCAGGATCCGCATGACTTTAACGACGTGGGACGGATCGGAGACGGGCCAGGGTCGGAGGGCGATGGCGTTGAAGACCGTGAAAAGCGCGCTGTTGAGTCCGATGGGGATGGCGAGCGCCGAGAGGGCCACGGCGGCGAAGCCGCGCTCGCGCCAGAGCCCGCGGAGGGCGTAGGTGAAGTCGCGCCAGAAGCTCTCGATCCAGGGCCGTAGCCAGACGGCGCGGGCGTCTTCGCGGGCGAGCGTGGCGTTGCCCCAGGCGCGCGCGGCGGCGGTACGGTCGCCTTCGAATTCGCAGGCCAGCATGGCGCGGTGGAACTCCATCTCCTCCGCGAGTCCGGCTTCGATGTCGGCGCGGCGGAAGAAGTAGTAGATCCGGCGGAAGAGCTTGCGCATGCGTCGATCTCATTCCCAGCGCAGGGCGGTGAGCGGATCGACGCGGGCGGCGCGGCGGGCGGGGACGGCGCTGGCGGCGGCCGCGGCGGCGATGAGCAAGAGGAAGACGGCGACATAGGCCGCCGGGTCGAACGGACTGATGCCGTTCATCATGCTGCGCAAGAGGCGAGTGGCGGCGAAGGCTCCGGCGAGTCCGGCGGCGAGTCCCCAGGCGAGCGCGTGGAGATGCGAGGCCAGCACCAGGCGGACCACCTGCGCGGGTTGCGCTCCGAGGGCCATACGGAGTCCGATTTCGCGGGTGCGCTGGCGAACCATGTACGCGAAAACGCCGGACATGCCGACGCCGGCGAGAATCAGGGCGAGCAAGCCGAGCGCGCCGGAGATGGCGGCGGCGTAGCGGGCCGGTTCCAGCAGGGAGCGGAAATTCTCGGCCAGGGGGGCGTAGCTGACGCGGGCTTTAGACTCCAGGCTGCGGACAATGGCGGAGAGACGTTCGCGGGCGGCGGGATTGAAATCGCGCCCCAGCACCAGCGGAACTCCGAAACGTCCGTTGACCGGCCAGTAGATGGTGGGGTTGATGACACTGAGATCGGTGGTGTAAGCATCCTGGACCAAGCCGATGACTTCCCAGGTGTTCGCGTTGGATTCGATAGTGCTGCCGACGGGGTTGCGTGCGCCGAAGAAGCGGCGCGCGCAGGTTTCATTGATCAGGACCACGCGGCGTCCGGTATCGGCGGGCGTGAAGTTGCGGCCGGCCAGGAGTTGGATCCCCAGCACGTCGAAGTATCCGCCACTGACCTGGTGAATCTGGACCATCCGTTCGCTGCCTTCGGGCGTGCCGGTGAGACGCATGGTGGTCCAGGAGCGCGAGTGACCCATGGGCGGGTCGCCGGCGATGCCGGCCGGCGGGAGGCCTTGGGTTTCGGCGAGCGCGCTCTGGAGTTGCCCGGTGAAGATCTCGGCCAGCTTGCCGCTGTAGGCCGCGGCGGGAAGTTCGAGCGTGGCGACGGTGATAGTGTCGATGCGGAAGCCGGGGTCCTGGTGCTGCACGTGTTGCAGTCCGCGAACGAGCAAGCCGGCGCCGGCGAGCAGGACCACGCTGATGGCAACCTGGGCTGCCAGCAGCACGCTGCGCAGGGGCAGGCGCGAAAAGCGCAGGGACGCATCCCGCTGGAGCGCTCCGGAGATGCGCAGGCGGGTGGCCTGCAGGGCTGGAGCGAGTCCAAAGCCGAGACAGGCGATCACCGCCATTCCCGCGGTGTAGGCGCATACGCGCCAGTCGGCGGTCATGGCGATACCGTTTTCCGGAATCATCAGGGCGACGATGGCGGAAGGCAGTTTCCAGGCGATGAGCAATCCGAGGACCGCCGCGGCGCAGGCGAGGGTCAGGCTCTCGACGAGCAACTGCCGTACGAGGCGGGCGCGACTGCCACCGAGCGACAGGCGCACTGCTATTTCCTGGCGGCGGGCCGCGGCGCGCGCCAGCAGCAGGTTGCCGACATTGGCGCAAGCGAGCAGCAGGACCAGGGTGATGGCAACGAACATGGCGGCCAGGATGGGGACCACTTTGCTCTTGTTCTGCGGTCCGAGGGCTGCGAGGAGAGCGGTTCCGGCCGTGACCACCGCGGCGTTGTCGAGAGTCTTGTCGGTGTGCAAGTGCGCGGAGAGAGTCTGGATTTCGGCAGCGGCCTGGCGGCCCGTATAGCCGGGCGCAAGACGGCCGGCCATCTGGGAGCAGCAGTGATGCTCGTCGGTGAGGAACGGCAGCACATCGGCATCGTCGGGGCGCAGGACGCGGCGCGCGGAGAAGGGCGCCCAGAGATCGGTACGCTCGGGATTGGTGCCGGCGAAGTCCGGCGCGGCGATGCCCACCACGGTGAACGGGATTTCGTCCAGGCGGATGGACTTGCCGACGATATTGGGGTCGCCGCCGAAGCGATTCTGCCAGCTGTCGTAGCTGAGCACGGCAACGCCTAGAGGAGCAAGCGGCTGGTCTTCTTCGGGAAGGAAGCCGCGTCCGCGGACCATCTCGATGCCGAGCACGGAGAAGAAGTTGCCTGTGACCCACGTGAGGCGCATCGGCCCGGCTGCGGCGCGCACCGGCTCGCCGTTCCGTGTGAGGAAGAGGCCGCTGAAGGATTTTGAATGTGCGGTGAGATAGCGCCACTCGGCGACGCCGAAACCTTCACCTTCTCCGGCTAAGGGGCCGTTGCGGAGCACGCGCATCACATTGACGACGCGAGAGGGTTCAGCGACGGGCCAGGGTCGCAGGGCGACGGCGTTGAAGACGGTGAAGAGGGCGGTGTTGAGCCCGATGGCGATGGCAAGCGCCGAGAGGGCCACGGCGGTGAAACCGCGCTCGCGCCACAGTCCGCGGAGGGCGTAGGTGAAGTCGCGCCAGAAACTCTCGAGCCAGGGTCCCAGCCAGACGGCACGAGCGTCTTCGCGGGCGAGCGTGGCATTGCCCCAGGCGCGGGCGGCGGCGGTGCGGTCGCCCTCGAATTCGCGGGCCAGCATGGCGCGGTGGAACTCCATCTCCTCGGCGAGTCCGGCGTCGATCTCGTCGCGGTGGAAGAAGTAATCGAGGCGGCGAAAGAACTTGGGCATTTTGCCTCCTAGGCGGTTTCGAGGACCTGGCGGATGGCGGTGATCATGGTTTCGAGATCGGCGCGCTCGGCGGTCAGGCGTTTGCGGCCAGCGGTGGTGAGCGTGTAGAACCGGGCGCGGCGGTTGTTTTCGGAGGCGCCCCATTCGGCTTTGACCCAGCCGTTCAACAGCAGGCGCTGGAGGGCCGGGTAGAGCGTGCTTTCGCCGACGGAAAGCACCTCATTCGAGTGGGCGCGGATAGTTTGCATGATGGCATATCCATGCAAGGGGCCGCGCTGGAGGGCTTTGAGGATTAGCGTGTCGAGGGTACCGGGGAGAAGTTCCAACGATTTCTGATTCATTCCCATCGTCTCACGAGGGGAGTATGGCACGGAACGAGCGGCTCGTCAAGCCCCCTCGTCAGGCGAGGGGAGTGCCGCGGGTGACGCGGCGGTTACGGACGGCACAGGACGAACCGGATGGCGATAAACAGATTGTCTTCGGGTTGTCATCGGGCCGTCATCTTGGTTTCGTAATGTGGCTCTTTCCGGCACAAGACTCGGGAGGGGCGGGATGGATCTATTCGGGCAGCATCTTTCGCTGGGCAGCGCGATTTTTCTGGTTCTGGCGCTGGGGCTGGCACTGGGGTTCGAGTTCGTCAACGGATTTCACGATACGGCGAACGCGGTGGCTACGGTCATCTACACGCATTCGTTGAAGCCCACGGTGGCGGTGGTGTGGTCGGGATGCTGGAACCTGATCGGCGTACTGAATTCGGGCGGCGGCGTGGCGTTCGGCGTGATCGCGCTGCTCCCAGTGGAACTCGTGATTCACGTGGGCAGTGCGGCGGGTTTCGCGATGGTGTTCGCGCTGCTGATTTCGGCGATCGTGTGGAACCTGGGCACATGGTACTTCGGACTGCCGGCTTCCAGTTCGCACACGCTGATCGGCTCGATCATG
>Ga0335085_10015139_pt1 | contig 11198 bp, 6 predicted proteins | sample Lox_Sample_45_FD_206712 | JGI IMG/M metagenome (GOLD analysis project Ga0335085, IMG submission 206712) | Soil microbial communities from Loxahatchee National Wildlife Refuge, Florida, United States - Lox_Sample_4.5 | ecosystem: Environmental > Terrestrial > Soil > Wetlands | place: USA: Florida... | reverse complement strand
TCGCTTCCCTTCTGGGCCAGGAACCCAGAACCCTCCCGCGTTTGACCATCAACCTGCTCAGTGGTGGAAAGCACGCGGGCGGGCAAGTCGCCATCCAGGACGTTCTCATGGTTCCTGCTTCCTCAACTTCCATCGACGAATCGCTGGCCATGGCCTATGACGTGTACCAGGCCGCGGCGGAACTGGTGGAGCGCCGGTACGGGATGCGTCTGCTCACCGCCGATGAAGGCGGCCTTGCTCCCCCCTGCGAGAGCGCCGATGCCATGATTGAGACGGCTGTGGAAGCCATCGCCGCGGCCGGGTATCGCCCCGGCGCCGATGTGGCCATCGCGATCGATGTTGCGGCATCCCATTTTTACGCGGGTGGGTGTTACCACCTGGACGGCGAGGTGCTGAGTTCTGATGAAATGATTGCCCGCGTCCAGAATTGGCTCCGCCGGTTCCCCATCTTGAGCGTAGAAGACGTGCTGGCCGAAGAAGACTGGGACCACTGGCCGAAACTGCGCGCAGCGATCGAAAACAAAGCGCGGGTCGTGGGAGACGACTTGCTGTGCACGAATCCGGCGCGAATCCGCCGCGCCGTCGCCGCGCGAGCCTGCAATACGCTTCTGCTCAAGGTCAACCAGATTGGCACCCTTTCGGAAGCTCTTACTGCCCTCCAAATGGCGCGCTCCGCCGGGTGGCAAGTCACCGCTAGCGCCCGCAGCGGCGAGACGGAAGATCATTGGCTGGCGGATCTCGCCGCAGGTTGGTCGGCGGACCAGATTAAGGTGGGATCAATAACCCAGTCCGATCGACTGGCAAAATACAACCGTCTCCTCACCATTGAAACGGAAACAGCATGGCGCGTCCGTCCGTTCCAGGCGCAGTCCGAAAGCAGTGGGCAGTAGGCAGCAGGCCAGTAGGAAGCAAGCTGCAAGCGGTTTGGGCGATCCTCGTCCGGGCCAGGCCCCTCCGGGGAGCGACCTGATCTTTGCCCACATGTCCGACTGGACACGGGGGTACGTTTCAGCCCTCAAGGGGCGACCTAACAAAGCCCAGGGCATTGGCCCATAAGCGCTAACTTAAGCTTCCCTTTGTGGTGGACCCTAGCCTGGAGAGGTGTCAGGGGGTGGGTGCTGGGGACTCGGGATTGGGGTTGTCTCACCGGCGCGATGCTTGACGGGACGATTCTGACTCCTAACTTCTAGCTCCTCGCTTCTGATTTCCAACTCCTGACTTCTGCACTTAAAAATGCAGGTGCATGCCACGATGTGCATGAAAAGGAAGACGGTTGGACGCAATTCGGGAAATATGCCCGACATCATATCTTATTCAATGCAAAGCATTTAAGCCGCGGGGCCAGAACAAATGACGCAAAGAAGGAACCCTTTTTGTTAATGGCGGACCTGAAAACGAAGGGTTCGTTTTCAACGGTTCGGAAGGCACGCTGCAAATCGGTGGTGGGGCGGTCACCGTCACCCATGCGCCTCGCCAAACGGTTCCCGATTACGACATCGATTCCTGGGCGGATGCTACACAGCAGAAATTCCTGCGCGAGTTTCACAAGAAGTACCCTGCCGCCCACCCCAGCGGCAGACCCGATCAGGCGGTAGAGAGCTTCGCGGCGCCACCCGATTATGACGACACCTACGATCATTTCAAAACCTTCTTCGAAGCCGTGCGGACCCGCACCGCGGTGGTGGAGGATCCGGTGTTTGGATTCCGAGCCGCTGGCGCCGCTTTGCTGGCCAATCTGAGCCTTGAACGGAACAGCGTCGTGAAGTGGAATCCCGAAGAAATGAAGCTGCTTTGACGTCCACTGACTAAGCGCGCCATTGGGGGCAGGAAGGCGGAATCAGTAAATCAGTTTCCCTGGGAACTGGATTTGGCGGGAGGGGCGGCGGTTTTAGTGATCTCACCGAACCCCAAGCCCACCACGACATAAGAGGGTAGGACAAAGTTGACCAGATTGAAGAAATCGAAAAAACTCCACGCGAAATTCCAAAGTTGGCGCATCTGAATTCCAACAGGTTTGCCGTTCGGTTCAACCAGCGTTCCCGTCCAGGCGGCTGGCGTCTGACTCGCCGCAAATGCAATCTGCGCCATAATTAGGCCGAGAAACAGTACGAATGGGTTCGGTTTCAGCAGGAATCGCAATTCCTTTCGTCTACAAATTCCTCCCATCGTTAACTGCGGGCTCGAAAGGATATGATGACTGGCGGGTGGAATGGCGGGTACGTTAACTGTAAGACCATCTATGGGAGTAAAACCTGCGTTCTCTTTGTTCTATTATCCCCAACCGGGCCACACGATAGAATGGCGACCCTGGGCGGGATTCGCTGCCGCCCAAGGCCGCCGAAATTCGCTAGAAGAGGAACTTCATCCCGACTTGGCCGATGCGTGCAGCGTTGGCGCTGGTCACAAAGCCGAAGGTCGAGGTGTTATTGACGCTGCCCTGGGGCGACCCAAATTGCGCATGGTTCCAGGTATTGAAAAACTCCGCCCGGAATTGCAGGCTCTTGGATTCGGTCAGGTGTACGTCTTTCGTCAGGGACAAGTCGAAGTTGTTCCAACCCGGTCCGCTGAAAAACCGGCGATTGGCGTTGCCGAGCTGTCCAAGCGCCTCTTTTGGAAATAAGGTGTTGTTGAAATAGGGGTTAGTATTGGTGGCCGGATTGCCCTTACGGGGATCGGTGATGTTAAGTGGGCCGGGGAGGTGGTTCGGCTCGTCGATGTCATTGCCCTGCCCCGCACAGCACGTCCCCAACATCGAATTGTCATCCGTTTCCAGGATATACACGGGGAACCCGGTGGCGAAGCGTGTAATTCCGTTAATGGACCAACCATCGGTCAGGCGTTTGGGGCCACCGAGTTTGTCAAAGGGTATCCGATAGGCATAACTCATCACGAAGTTATGCGTGACATTGAAGGCGGACAGCGCCTTCGTAATGCTTGGGTCGATGGGGTTGATGTTATCGCCCTGGCCCAATCCATTGCCGGAAGCGTTATCGAGTGACTTGCCGTAGGTGTAGCCGACCAAGAACTCCGCTCGGCCCAGGGTGCGGCGCAGCGTGACCTCGAGTGCATTGTAGTTCGAGTTGGCCATTGTGGCCATGTAGCCGTCGCTGGCAAAGGCCTCGGTGGGACCGGTCAGACCATTGACCACCGCATTGAAAGGTGAGCGCACACTGTAGACGAGTGCGCCCGTAGCGCTGGTAAACGGGCCGGAATCTTCGTTGCTCGGGCCGCAACCCGGCAGACTTGCGCACAGAGTCGGATTGGAATGGTTGGCTTCCACCGTGGCCAAGAGCCGATGCCCTTGCGTTCCGACGTAGCTTACCGAAATGATGGTCGCCGACCCGAATTGGCGTTGGACGGAGAGGTTGTAATGCTCGGCATAGGGCAGCGCGTTGGTGTGGAAGAAGGCCGGCGAACTGCCCAGCGGTACGAATTGCGCCCAGTTTAAGGTGGTGTCGGGATTGGAGGGGCTTACGTTAAGCGGAGGCACGGGAACGGGGAAGCGCTGGCCCTCGTTCACGCCCGAGGTGCGGATGACATAGGGGTTCGTAAAATTCGGGGGATAACTAGGCCCCCACCAGTACCCGTATGGGGCGTCCCCGCTCTCCTGCTCCAGGATGCGATTCTCGAAATTGGTGAAATAAACGCCAAACCCCGCCCGGATACTCGTTTGGCCGGCGCCCCCAAACAACTTGCTGAAAAAGCCGCCGTCCGCATGGGGCGAATAGGCGATCCCCAGACGTGGGGCAAAATTGGTATGGCCCGTCGGGGCAAGCGTGGAGGGTATCCCCGGGTCCCCCGGGAAGCACCAGCCCACAGGCGATCCCGGGAACTCCTTCGACTGGCACCCGGGAATGAGGGCCTCCCATTCGTTGTGGGCCTCCCACCAAGGAGAACTGACCTCCCAGCGCAGACCATAATTCAGGGTAAGGTCCTTTGTGGCTCGCCAGCTATCCTGGCCATAGAAGCCGTATGACCGCGAGCGGCCATAGACGGGTAACTGCAGACCCTGGGAAAAGCTGGTGGGCGCCCCCATCAGAAAATCGGCAAAATCAAACCCCGTCTCGTTGCCGTTAAATCCGAATGATCCGTTCAAGTTCAAGGTGAAGCGGTACTCCACCTGGTCGTAACTGAACGATCCCCCGAATTTAAGGGTGTGGGTTCCAATAACTTTGGAAAAGTTGTCGGCAAGGTTGTAGGTATTGTCGTAGACCCGCAGGAAGCTGTTCGCCACACCGATGCTGTAGTTGTTGAAGCCGATGGGCTCCACGCCCTCGTAACTGGGATTCATCGGAAAGATGCCGGTGAAGCCCTCGGAGGCGAGCGTAGTGCCCAATCCCCCCACCGGGGCATTGGAAAACTGGACATCCCGCATGTAACCCAGCCGGAGCTCGTTGACGGAAGTGCCCCCGAGCGTTTTGGTGATGCCTAAGTTGATGATTTGCGCCCGGCCATTGTTACTCGAGGCGAAGCCCGGGAGACTTGCTCCTCCGTAAGGATTAAGCTGGATGTCATCGTCGATAAAGTAGTAGCCCGAAATCATGCCCAGACGGGTGTTGCCATCGATCCGGGCGCTGGCTTTGTCGTCCCGAAGCGTTCCCTTATAGGCGGAGGTGGTGTAATACGCGCCCGAGTTCGGAGGCAGAATGTATTTCTGGAGGGCGGTGGCGGGCGCACTGAACACGGATTGGGGGATAACCGCGTTGGGAAGTACGCACTGAGCGCTACTGGTACACCCGGGTGTATAGTAGGGCTCACCGACCGTGACGGGATAGCCAAATTCCTGCGAGAGGGTGTTGGCCCAGGTCGCACCATTCACCGTGCCGGTAAGTTGGCTGGCCACATCTGACAGATTTCCGGTGTGGTCTTGGGCGGAGGGCACGGCAATCAGCCCGGTGTCCACGCCTTGCACCAGACGCGTTCCCTGATAGTCGGTAAAAAAGAACAGGCGGTCATGCTTGATCGGTCCTCCGAAGGTGCCCCCAAACTGGTTCTGGTGTAGTACGGCCTCATCGGGAGAGAAGAAATTTCGCGAATCCAGATGCGGGTTGCGAATGAACTCGAACGCATCGCCGTGAAACTGGTTGCTGCCTTGCTTGGTAATGACGTTGATCATCCCGCCGGAATAACTCCCATACTCGGCATCGGCATTGTTGGTGAGAATGCGGAATTCGGCGATGGAATCGAGGTTGGGAATGATGGCGGTGTTGTTGTACAACCTTTCCTCGGCGTTCCCGCCGTTCACCATGAACCCGTTGGCGCTTTCGCGCTGTCCGCTGACCGAGAGCGCCCCGGGGTTGAGGTTTCCGGAAACCGCCATGCCCGAACCCTCGCCACTGGAGGTAGGCGCTACGCCGGGTTGTAAGGCCAGCAGGTCCGTATAGCTGCGCCCATTCAGAGGAAGCCCAGTCATCTTGGTATTTCCGATCACCTCGCCCATCTGGGTGTTACTGGTTTCCACGTGGACGGCAGTCGACGAGACACTCACCTCCTGGCTGACGGCTCCGACTCTCATCGCCGCATCGACGCGCAGGGCGGTATTCACGTCCAACACCAGGCCGGTTTCGCGAAATTCCTCGAAACCCTTCGCGGTGATGCGGATTTCGTAATGGCCGGTGGGCAGAGCCGGGAAGTTATAAAAACCCTGGGAATTGGTTGCCGTCGGGGAATCAATACCCGTGTCAACGTTGTGCGCGATGACCGCCGCGCCAGGAATGACCGCTCCGGTGGGATCCGTTACTGTGCCTGAAATGCTCGCCGTGACCCCACCCCAAACTGTTGCGGCCGCAAGCAGCAAAAGAATTACCAAAGTTTCCAATCTGCCCTTCATTGTCAACTCCTCCTCATGACGGGAATTTGCGAGATTTTTATTCGACCCATTTACCCGATAAAAGTCGGTTCAGCATGATCCGGAAAAGCTCTTGCCCGCAGGTCACATTAGCTGTCCCGGAATCCGGATCGTGAAAGGCAGTTTTTCCACTTCGGTGGCACATTCTTCCCACACCGTGGGGACCAAATGTCATAAAAGCGGCCGTGTCGCGCGGCCTTGGTAAGTTTCCAGGAAAGCTCTGTCACTCCTTAACGGCTCCCAAATAACATAACGCAATTAATTTGTCAAGGCACGCATTTCGGAAGCTTTCGGATTGTTGTCGAAACGGCTATATTCCGTCGAGCTAGTGAAGGGCCTGGGGATAAGTTTCGAGGTTTCGGGTGAGGTCTCCCATCAAGATTCCTCCGAACCTTTGGGCACGCGCATCGCCCCCGCATCGAGAGGTAATTTCCCCGCGCCGCCAGCCTAAGTTGTGATAAGAAAGGAGCACGATGCAACAGTGGGCGGTAGTAACTTTCGTTTTGCTTTGCGCGCTAAACTCCATCTTGCTTTGGCCTCAACAGGTTGCCCCCGCACGGCGCGAAGTTTACATCGTACCGTTCTCCCATCTCGACCTTTTTTGGGCTGGCACGCAGGAGGAGGGTCTGAGCCGCGGCAACCGCATCATCTCCAAGGCGATCGAACTGGCGGAGCGTTATCCGAACTTCCGCTTTCTCGTGGAAGACGACGATTTTGTCGCCGATTATGTGGACGGCCATCGCGGATCGCCGGAACTGGCGGGCGAGGTACCCTCGTCTTGGGCTAATCTGACAACCTCGCTGAGTCCTCTCTGGCCGCCGGTGATAACGGCTACGGATACCCTTTTGAGCGCTGAGAAATTCGCCGCCATCAATTACGCGCTGCGCTACTCCCAGTATCCGGGCGTGGAGTTCGAGGCGATGTGGAAGGACGCGCTGAAATCGATGGACCACAACAATGATGGCCAAGGCGGCGAAATCGGCGACGAACGCAAGCTCGGTTATGCGCAGGAGGTGTCTTTGCGGGCCGGCCAGATTCTGCGCGACTCATTGCGGAATATCGCCGAGCGCGTGCAGCACCCATTCCCCCGGAGCACCCCCATCGTCGTATTCAATCCACTCAGTTGGACACGGGACGACAAGGTGAAAACTCATGTGACGCTCTTCGGCGATATCGAGTCCAACGATATTGCGGATTACAAGAAAGGCATGCGCCTGGTAGATGAGAAAGGAACCGCCATCCCCTTTCAAGTGGAGGAAGTGAGCGAATGGTTTTCGCGCGCGCTGGACATGGTCTTCGTCGCCCGCAGTGTTCCGGCGCTCGGTTACAAAACCTATTACCTGGTTCCGAGGGATAAATCCGCGGTTTTTCCCAATGCCTGCCAGACAAAAATGGAGAATGACGGCAATTTGAATGTCTCAAGCCGCATCATGGGATCCGACGTCATGGAAAATGAGTACTATCGGGTCAGCGTGGACCGTGCCACCGGCCGGGTAAGCATCTGGGACAAGGAATTGAACCGGATGGTTGCGAATGACATCGAAATTGCGGCATCGGAAGAACGGGGTGGCGACGACCTCAGCATTATTTCCCCCACCGGACGCACCATCGTCAACATCATCAACAACGTTGAACTTGACGAGAATGGCCCCGTCCAAACGGTGATGCGCGTTACCGGCGAAGTCGCCGGCGTTCCCATCGTCCAGCGGCTCACGTTATGTCAAGGAATCAAGCGGGTAGACATCGAAGACCGGGTGGATTGGAAACCTGGCAGGTCGATGAACATCGAACAGGTTTTCCCGTTGCCGCAGGAGAAGGTGGAAGTTCGCAACGGCACCCCGTTCGGGTCGGTGGCGGCCATGGACATGATGCCGAATGCGGGGCCGCGCAATAACGACGAGATACCAAGGGACATTTGGAAGCGATGGCGCCAGATCCAGGACTGGGTGTTTGCCGGCACCCGGGAATGGGGATTCACCGTCAGCGTCGACCATCAATTCCTGACCGTGGGCGACAGCGCACTCCGGGCGGGAATGCTGCGCGGCACGCGCTTCAGCCCGGTCAATGTCGTGCGGGGCGGGCGGCCATATCAAAACCTGTGGCCGCCGCCGAGTGAATATATTTTCCACTACTCCTTTACATCCGGCCGAGGTGACTGGGCCGCAGCGAAATCCTGGCGCAGCGGGATGGCCTTGAATACGCCGTTGATTCCCGTCGTTTCCGCGAACGAATTGTCGCAAAAATCGCTCCCTCCGGCGCGTTCGTTCTGCTCGCTCGATGCGGACAACCTTGTCGTCACGGCGCTGAAGAAGGCCGACAAGGACGAAGCCATCGTGCTGCGCGTCTTCGAAATCCGCGGTGACTCCGCAGAAACTCCGGTGCAATTTCTTGGACATGCCCGCAGGTTTTTGCCCGCCAACCTGTTGGAGGAAGCTGACCCGAAGCAAGAGCGGGACCTGCTACGGGTAGGTCCGTACGAAATCAGCACCGTGAAGCTACGGCCCACTCCATGAAACCGGGGCGAGCAGTTCGGATTGTTTCGAACAAGTTGAATCAAGCCAAATTGGGCACGCCCTACGCAGGGGAGCTTGCCCTCGGAGGAGGCGGAGTCGACCCATGCACCAACCTATCAGAATTGCGGTGGCCGGCCTGGGACGAATAGGGAGCATTCATGCCCTGCACGTTCATGAATTGGCACGGGAAACTGGGGCCTGCGTGCTCGCCGCGCTGTACACCGGCGATGCCAAGAAGGCTGAGCGATTCGCCGCGGAAGTGGGCTGCGACGTTCCCATATTTCGCTCGGTCGTAGAACTGACGGACGCGCAAGTTGCTGACGCAACGGTGATCGCCACTCCCACACCACTTCACCGCGAGCACGCCACCGCCTTGATCGCGCAGGGGCAGCGTGTCTTGCTGGAAAAGCCCATGACCGAACTTTACGAAACGGACCTCGAATTCGCCGCCGAAGTTGATGCCGCCCACCCTTACTCTCTGATGTTGGCTTTCCAACGCCGGTTCGACCCGGCTCTCCAGTACGCGCGGGAACTGGTCAGCAGCGGCTTGATCGGGCGGGCCTTCAAGATTTATTCAGCCATGGAAGATTCCAATCCCGCGCCCGACGGGTTCAAGAGCGGTGGAATCCTCGCAGATATGTCCGTCCACAACGTGGATGAGGTGCTCTGGCTGACCGGAAAAAAGCCCCGCGCCGCATTGATGGTTGGCTCGCGTCTCTACAGCCATCGCCTGTCCACCTGCGAAGAGGATTTTGACGACGCACTGCTCTACCTCTGGTTCGAGCAAGAACTGGTTGCCGAAATTCAGGTTGGGCGCAACCACGTCTCAGGCTACCGGACCGAAACAGCAATCTACGGCGAGGAGGGAGTGATCCAGGTCAATCACTTTCATCAGAGTCCACTGGAGGTCACCGTGGAAGCCTACGGGCCGCGGGGACGGACGGAGCCCCTTGCGCACCGGAGTTTCTCCATGCGCGACTACGGCCGATCCGTCCCCGAATTCGTGGAACGCTTCGGCATGGCATACAAAGCGGAATTGGCAGCGTTCGTCGAGTGTTGCCGATCCCACCAACCGTTCCCGGTATCGCAGGCGGACGGAGTTCGGGCGCATCGGGTGATCCGGGCCGGGATGGAATCCATCATGAATCCGGGGCCAATTACCTAATCTCGCTCCAGTGCCATCCGCGATTGAGCCTCCGGGCCGCGCCTGGTTACGCTTGCTCACTGGGCCCGATCATTCGCGGGGGCGAAGTGAATCCGCGCGTGGCGATCGCCAGATAAATAATCCCCAAGAAGAGCCAGACTCCCCCGACGATTCTGGCGACGTTGTCCAGATTCCACCACATGATGCCGCAAAAGACAGCGCCGAATAGCGATAACGCGGAATCGATAACCGTCCGCACCTTGCTCTTGTGGGGCCGCACGAAGGCAAATTGCCAGAAGGCCGCCAGATTCACATTCATGAAAGCGAAAAAGGCTCCGTAGTTCTGGAGTTCGCCCGCGTGTTCGAACGCGTTGCCGACGTGCTGAAGGGCAATGGCCCCAACAAAGACAATCACGCCGATGATCAGAATGTTATAGGTCGGAGTGCTGGAGCCGGGGCTGAGGTGGGCAAAGATTCTTCGGGGCAGCACGTTGTCGCGCCCCATGCCAAAAAGTAGCCGCGCAACGCCCAGGATGCCGGCCAGCCCGCCGCCGATATCTGCCAAGAGGATGGTGAAGCCCATAGCGTGAAACAGGGGAGGCCCTCCCACACGCGCGCAAATATCCATGAACGCCGTTTCGAGGTTGGGCAGCGTGCGCCAATCGGGCCAAACACGCTGGCCAAGATAGGCCAGGAATCCGCCAAAAACGCCGGTGAACAAGCACACCAGCACGATCGCGAGCAACACGTTGCGCCTGGGATTCTCGGTATCCTCGGCAAGGGTGGTGACGCCTTCGAACCCGAAATAGGTTAGGACCGAATAGGAAGTCGCGGTCCAAACCGTGTGCGGTGTAAAGGTCTTGGGATTATAGAAAGGTTGGGTCGAAAAGAGGCCCCTCCAACTCTGGCTATGAAACAGGAAGTGGATCGCCAGCAGAATGAAAACTACCGTAACCGAACTCATGCCCGCCAGCAGAATCTTGTCCGATAGCGCTGAGGCTTTGATCCCACGCAGATTGGGGGCCACCATGATCGCCACCACCACGAACATCCCCACTACAAAGGAAACCTGCGGCAGATAACGCGCGTGGATGACAATCGCCACCCAGATGCCGTTAACCAGAGGAGTAATGCCGTAGTCAAGAAGCACCGCCCAGCCCACCAGAAATCCCAGGTAAGCGTTCAGCCCCTTTCCCACATATGTGTACGCGGAGCCGGCCGATGGGTAAATCGCGGCCATGCGACCATAACTGAAGGCGGTGATCAACATAGGGAACATCGCGAGGAGGAGGGTGGTAACGTAGTGGCCGTTCGAGAGTTTCTGAGCAACTCCGAACAGCGGCACCGACGCGATGGGCTGGGTCAAAACAATGCCGTAGAAAACCAAATCCCAGAGCGTGAGGACTCGCCGTAAATGGGGTGCTGCTGTGGTCGTTGGCCCCTGAGGGGAGGATTCTTCCATGGCACCCCGAAGACAAGAAAACCAAATCTACCGCATGCCCGGGCGGACATGTCAGAATCATTCGTTGGAAATGCTGCAGCTCTGGGCTGAAATAGCCTTAAGGCAATGAAGTCTGATTCACAATGGTTGCCCCTGAAAACGGCAATCATTATAAACCCATTTCGACAGGCCGCGGCGTGTTTCGACTATTTTCGCCGCTGTCGACGCTTCTTTACTGCGGGGGGCCTCGCA
>Ga0335085_10015138_pt1 | contig 11199 bp, 9 predicted proteins | sample Lox_Sample_45_FD_206712 | JGI IMG/M metagenome (GOLD analysis project Ga0335085, IMG submission 206712) | Soil microbial communities from Loxahatchee National Wildlife Refuge, Florida, United States - Lox_Sample_4.5 | ecosystem: Environmental > Terrestrial > Soil > Wetlands | place: USA: Florida... | reverse complement strand
ATGGGCTTCTTCTACCCGCAACTCGCGCAGTCGCTCTCGCCCGATTTCACCACCTCCCCCATCGCGCCCGGCTTTCTGACGCCCTACGCTGCGCTGGGAATCTTCGGCGCCGGATTGCTGCTCAGCAACTTCCTGTGGAACAGCATCTTTATGCGCATGCGCGCGCTGCACTATGCCGATTATTTCCGCGGCACCCCGCGCTTGCATTCGCTCGGCCTGCTCGGGGGCGTCCTCTGGATGGTTGCGCTCAGCTTTAACCTGATCGCCTCAGGTGTCGTCGGGCCCGCCGTTTCCTACGCGCTCGGACAAGGCGCGACGCTCGTCGCAGCCATCTGGGGCGTCTTCATCTGGCGCGAATTCCGCGACGCTCCCACAGGCACCGGCTGGCTGATCGCCCTGATGTTCGCCGGCTACGCCTCCGGCCTGGCGCTCATCGGCATGGCCAACGCGTGAACGGCTCTGTATTCACCGCGGAGCCGAGGATCTCCGCAGAGAAAGCGCGGAAAACAGAATCGTTTCTCTTTGATTTTCTCCGCGTTTCCTCAGCGCCCCTCCGTGGCTCCACGGTGAATAGAGCCCCACAGCGCCTCACGCCATCGCCCGATGCGCCACCTCCTCCAACCCGCGCTCCGCGATCTCCTGCTCGCGGATCAGGAACTTCTGCACCTTCTTGCTCACGGTCATCGGGAACGAATCGACAAAACGGATGTACTGCGGCACTTTGAAGTACGCGATCTTCCCGCGGCAGAAATCGCGGATCTCTTCAGACGTAGCCTGCTCTCCGCTCTTCAGCTTGATCCACGCCAGGACCGTCTCGCCCAGTTTGGCGTCCGGCAGCCCCACTACGTACACGTCCGCGATCTTGGGATGTGTGTGCAGAAAATCCTCCACCTCCCGCGGATAAATATTTTCTCCCCCGCGGATGATCGTGTCTTTCGAGCGTCCCTTGAAGCTGAAGTATCCGTCGGGACGCAGCACCGCCAGGTCCCCCGTGTGCAGCCAGCCGTCGCTGTCGATCGCTTTGGCCGTCGCTTCCGGCTCGCCGTCGTAGCCTTTCATCACCAGGTAGCCGCGCGTGCACAACTCTCCCTGCTCGCCGATCGGCAGGCGCCGGTTGGTCGTCGGTTCGATGATCTGAATCTCCGTATTGGGCATCGCCGTCCCCACCGTCGTGACGCGCAATTCCAGGGGATCGTCCGCCCGCGACATCGTAATGCCGGGAGACGATTCGGTCTGACCGTACACGATGGTGATCTCGCGGCAATGCATGCGCTCCACCACCCGCCGCATGATCTCGATGGGACACGGCGCGCCCGCCATCACGCCCGTGCGCAGCGAGGTCAAATCGAAGCGCGCAAATTCGGGGTGCTCCAACTCCGCGATGAACATCGTGGGAACGCCGTACAACGCCGTGGCGCGCTCGCGCTCTACCGCCGTCAAGGTAGCCAACGCATCGAACTGCGGCGATGGCAGAATCAGCGCCGCGCCCGACACCAGCGACACCATCGAGCCGATCACTGAGCCGAAGCAATGGTACAACGGCACCGGCGCGCAGATACGGTCGCCCTCGGTGGCCTTCAGCCCCATCGCCAGCCCAATGCCGTTGTTCAGCAGATTGTGATGGCTGAGCATGGCGCCCTTGGGCGCACCCGTGGTGCCCGACGTGTACTGGATGTTGACCACGTCGTGCGGCGCCGCGGTGTCGGGCACAAAGTCCACGCCGCCGGCCAGCATCGCGTCCCACGACTCGCCGCCGATCCACACGATGTGCTCCAGCGGGAGTTGCTCGCCACGGCGCGATTCCTCCAGAATCTCGCGGTAATTGGCTCGCGCGTCGGTTTCGCGCAGGAACAGCGCGCGAATGTGCGACTTCGCCAGAACGAAGCGCAGTTCGTGCGACCGGTACGCCGGATTGACGTTCACCAGCACCACTCCAGCGCGCGGGGCGGCATATTGCAGCAGCACCCACTCGACGCAATTGCTCGCCCAGATACCGGCCCGGTCGCCGGGCCTCAGACCCAACCCGGCCAGCCCGCGAGCCACCCGCGTCGCCTCGCGATCCAACTCGCTCCACCTCAGGCGTATGCCCTCATGGCACACCACCAGCGCCTCGTGCTCGCCGAACTTTCGTGCGGCATCCGCCAGAGCCTGTGAAAGTGTCAGGTCCAGCAAGGGCACATCCGGCCCGCGCAAATAGCTTCCAGCTTCTGACATTTAGCCATAGTGTATCCACCGGCGCGCCTTACTGCTGTTAACGCTTCGCCCGCGCGCCGCGTCTTCACCCCTGACAGCCGGCACGGCTGCCGACTCGCCGCTATGATGATGCTGGTGTCCAGCGATCCGGCCGAAGATCTGGGATTGGTACGTGCCGCGGCGGCCGGCGACCGCGCCGCCTTCGGTGAGTTGTACGTGCGCTACGCCCGCATGGTCCACGGTATTCTGCTGAGCCGCGTGCCGCCCGCGGACGCGGAAGATATGGTGCAGGACGTATTCATCTCGGCCATGCGACAGCTTCGCGGATTGCGCACCGCCGAGGCCTTTCCTGGTTGGCTGGCGGCCATCGCGCGCAACCGGGCTATGGATTATTTTCGCGGCTCTCGCGACTTGCCGCTGGATGAAAAGCAGGCTGGCCGCCAGCCCGCTGCGAATGCGGTCCAGGATGCCTTCCTGGTGCTCGACCTCGTGCGCAGCCTGCCCGAAGCGTATCGCGAAACCCTGATTCTGCGGCTCGTGGAAGGTATGACCGGACCGGAGATCGCCCTGCGCACCGGCCTGACGCCCGAATCCGTGCGCGTCAACCTGTGCCGCGGAATGAAGATGCTGCGGGAATTATTGGCAAGCCCGCAGGTGGGAGACATGCAAAGGAAATGAAGGACGACTACCTGTGGGACCGTTCCGGGCCGCCCGACCCGGAAATCGCGCGCCTGGAAGAAACTCTCGCGCCTCTGGCACATCGTGTCGACCGGCCCGCCTTCGACCGACCCATGCCCGCACCGCGTCCGCGACTCGGGTGGATTGCTGCGGCCGCCTGCCTGCTCGCTGCCGCATCCGCCTGGCAGATGACTCTGCTACCCGCGCCCGCCACCGCCTGGCAGATTTCGCATATGGATGGCTCTGCGCGCCTCGGCGGCCATGCCGCATCGGTTTCGATGGCGCTCGCCGCCGGCCAGGTACTGCGCACCGATCAGGCCGGCCTCACCCTCGAAGCCGATCCCGTCGGCCGACTCGATCTCGGCCCCGATTCCGCTCTGCGCGCCGCCTCCAGCCGCTCCGTAGAATTGCAGCACGGCAGCCTGCACGCATTCATCTGGGCGCGCCCGCGCGAGTTTACGGTCGAGACGCCCTCCGCGCGCGCGGTCGATTTGGGCTGTGAATATACCCTCACGGTGAACTCTACCGGCGACGGTCTGCTGCGCGTCTCGCTGGGCTGGGTCGCCTTTCAAGCCGGCGGTCACGAAGCTTTCATCCCAGCGGGCGCCGAGTGCGTCACGCGCCGCCGCGGCGGTCCCGGCATCCCGTACTTCGAAGACGCCGACCCGCCGTTCCGTCAGGCGCTCAGCGCGTTTGAAGACGGACGCCCCGGCAGCCTGGACGCCGTGCTGGCTTCCGCCCGTCCGCGCGATGGCCTCACCCTCTGGCACCTGATGACCCGCGTCCCTGACGGCGATCGCGGCCGCGTTTTTGATCGCTTCGCCGCGCTCGTGCCGCTGCCCGCCGAAGTCAGCCGCGCCGCCGCGCTGGCCAAGAGTCCCCAGGCCATCGATAGCATGTGGGACGCCCTGAATTTGGAAAACACCGAGTGGTGGCGAGGCTGGGAACGCAAATGGCAGTAGCGGGTAGAGTGATTGGCTTTTGCGGAAACTGATTTCCACCCGCATGGCCGAGAGGCTAGACGCAGTCCGCTATTCAGAGAAAAGCATGACGCAGCCGTTCGTTTGCTCCCCGGCTCTAAATGTCTTATCGACACAGGGCACGTATTTTCTTAGTGGTTGCTGGCTTGAACAGATTAACGGATTCAAAGACGGCGGCCGTCACGGCGGTCCATCCACGAAATCAACTCGGAAATTACCGCGGCTGGACTACTTGACCCCAAAAGACGCCCTATCCTGTCAGTACCGCTGACGGAGTCATCACCCCGTGAACTTGATGCAACGCGCTAGTTCCTGAGCTGCCGCAGCAGAAATTTCAAACTGACTGATTGCCCGGGCAGCGGCTTCTACCGCCCCACCACATGCTCCGGACGCCCTTCCGCGAAACGCCAGATATTCTCCACCGCCATCCGCAGTCCCGCCTCCAATGCTTCCGGCGTGACGCCGGCGCAGTGAGGCGTCAGCACCACGTTCGGCAGCGCCGTCAGCGGATGCCCCGCCGGCAGCGGCTCTTGTGCGAACACGTCCAGCCCCGCTCCTGATAGCCGCCCGCTTGCAAGGGCCCTTAGCAGCGATTCCTCGTCCACCAATCCGCCGCGCGCCGTGTTCAGCAAAATCGCGCCCGGCTTGATCAGCGCGAACTCGCGCTCGCCCAGGAAATTCGCCGTCCGCTCCGAAAGCCGCAGGTGCAGGCTGACCACATCGCTCGCGCGCAGCAACTCCCCGAGTTCCACCATCTCGACGCCATCGACCGCCCGCGCGTGAATCGTCCAACCGAGCACCCGCATCCCCAGCGCCGCCGCGAGCCGCGCAAACTCGCTGCCGATGGCGCCGAATCCGGCCACTCCGCACGTCTTCCCGCGTAACTGCGCTGACTGTCCCTTGGCCCATTCGCCCCGCCGCGTCGAGGCATCCACCTGCGGAATGCGCCGCGCCACCGCCAGCAGTAGCGCCAGCGTATGCTCGGCGATCGACACGGCCGACACCCCCGGAGTGTTGGTGATCGTGACGCCGTGCCGTGACGCCGCCTCCAGGTCCACGTGGTCCGTGCCCGTGCCCCACACCGAAACCAGCCGCACGCCGGGCAGCGCCGCGAACACCTTCGCGGTAAACCGCGATGACGAGCGGATGTTCAGCACCGCCTCCGCCGCGCCGATCCGTTCGATGAGCCGCTCCTCGTATCCGGGCAGCGTATCCCAATATTCGATCAGCGCGCGTTCGGCCAGGCCGGCCCACGCCGCGCTCGGACGCAACACCGGCGGCGCATCGTCGGGAATGGAAATGCGAAGGGTGGAGGGCAAATGAAGATGATACTGCGCTGCGTGGCGCAGCAGCGGAGGGAAATCGGGCGGGCGGCCTCAGACTCCGCCCGCCGATTCGGTTACTTGCCTGCGCCGGCCTGGATACCCTGCTGCACCTGGTTGATGGCCTGGCTCACCAACTGGATGGCCTTCTCGCGGTGGCCGGCCTTATCGTCCTTGGCCTCCTGCAACTGGTTGGCGGCGTTCTGCAGCGCCTTGAGCGCGTTCTGCATGTGCGGCTGTCCCTGCGCTTTCGCCAGCGACGCAACCACCAGTCCGGCCGTACTGGCCGCGAGGATGTTCTTCGCCGCCGAGCGGCGCGACAACGTTCGATTCAACTGTTCCATTAGTAGTTTCCTCCTTCGTAGATGGAGCACGGGGGGCGCTCCGTTCGGATCCCTCTTACCGAAGCCGCCGTTATCGGCCTCGGTTCAGGTAATCATACACCGGCCGCTCGATTTTGTTGCTGCGGCTCGCGACATTCTTGGAGGAAACCGGTACCCCTTACTCGGCCGCTTCTTTGTGCCGCGCCCGATCAAGCGGCGCCTTGCGCTGGTTCTGGCGCAATTCCAGGATCAGGGTCATCACCATGTGCTCGATCGCGTCGCGCACCTGGCAATGCTCGTCAAACTTCAGATACACGGGATCGGGCACGTCCCACTCGCGCACCTCCGCGCCCGCCATCGGCGGAAGCTCCATGCCGCTCATGTTGACCACGATTTCGAACTGCGAGCGGCCCAGGTGGCGGATGCTCTTCGGAAACTGGTCGCGCAGATCGATGCCCTTTGCATCCATCGCCTTGATGGTGTCCGGCGCCACGCCCATGGCCGGCGCGAGGCCCGCGCTTGCCGGCACGATCACGTCGCTGCCGTACATGCGCGCAAATGCTTCCGCCATCTGGCTGCGGCAGGAATTTCCGATGCACACAAACAAAACCCGTTTCGGATTGGCCTCGCTCACAACTTCTCCAGGAATAACTCGTGGACACGCCGGTCGCCCGTCAACTCGGGATGAAACGTGGCCACCAGGTGCGGTCCCTGCTCCACCAGCACCGGATCGCCCTGATAGGTCGCCAGCACTTTGCCCCCTTCGCCCACGCGCCGGATGATCGGCGCTCGAATAAACACTGCCTCCAGTTTACCTGGAGCCGTGCGCTGCTCAAACTCCGCAACCGGCTCCAACTCAGCTACGCGGCTATCGATCTGACGGCCATAGGCGTTGCGCTCCACGTCGATGTCCATCAGTCCGAGGCTCTCCTGTGGCGGATGAGACACTTCCCGCGCCATCAGGATCGCTCCCGCGCACGTGCCGAACAAAGGTTTGCGCCGGCCGAACTCGGACAGCGCCTCCAGCAGCCCGTCGTAGCGCATCAGCTTGAGCATGGTGGTGCTCTCGCCGCCCGGCAGGATCAGCCCATCGACCGCGTCGAGTTGCTCGCGGTCGCGCACCTGCACCGCTTCCGCGCCGGCCTGCTCGAGTGCCGCCTGGTGCGCCGCGAAATCGCCCTGCAGCGCCAGTACGCCGACTCGCTTCACTTACCAGCCCCGCGTCTGCAGCAGCTCGGATTCCTGCATCTTGGCCACGTCCAGACCCGGCATCGCCTCGCCCAGGTCGCGGCTGGCTTCCAGTAGCTTCTCGGGATTGTTGTAGTTCTTGGCCGCCTTCACCACCGCTGCCGCGCGCGCCGCAGGGTCCGATGACTTGAAGATGCCCGACCCGACAAACACTGCTTCGGCCCCAAGCTGCATGACTAGCGACGCATCCGCCGGCGTGGCGATGCCGCCCGCCGAAAAGTTGGGCACCGGCAGCTTGCCGTGCTCGGCCACCCACTCCACCAGCTCCAGCGGCGCCTGCAGATTCTTGGCCTGGTGCACCAACTCTTCCTTGCCGAGCACCGTGAGCTGCTTCATCTCCTTCACGATCGTGCGGATGTGCCGCACCGCCTCCACGATGTTGCCCGACCCCGCTTCGCCCTTCGTGCGGATCATCGCCGCGCCTTCGGCAATTCGCCGCAGCGCCTCGCCCAAATTGCGCGCGCCGCACACGAACGGCACTTTGAAGCCGGTCTTATCGATGTGGTGCTCTTCATCCGCCGGCGTGAGCACTTCGCTTTCGTCGATGTAGTCCACGCCCAGCGCTTCCAGAATGCGCGCCTCCATGAAGTGGCCGATGCGCGCCTTGGCCATCACCGGAATAGTCACTGTCCGCATGATCTCTTCCATCTTGGCGATCGAGGCCATGCGCGCCACCCCACCTTCCTTGCGGATATCCGCCGGCACGCGCTCCAGCGCCATCACCGCCGATGCGCCCGCATCTTCCGCAATCTTGGCCTGCTCGGCGTTGGTGACATCCATAATCACCCCGCCTTTGAGCATCTCGGCCAGCCCGACCTTCACCCGGAATGTTTCGCTCTTGAATTCAAACATCTCAAAGCCTCCAACTCTTATCTGCGTTCATCTGCGGCCCATTTAAACCATCGCCGGCGCCGGCTCGCTGCTGCGTCCGGCCGACTCCAACTCTTCAGTCACGATCCGCCCCAACGTCGCCAGCCCCGCCCGAATCTGCACGGGCGACGGACCCGCGAAACTCAATCGCAGCGCACCGCGCTCCTGCCCCGAGACGGCGAAGTATCGCCCCGGCAAATAGGCGATGCCTTCCTCTCTCGCGCGCGGCAGCAATTCCGCCGCATCCACCGGATCGGGCAGCCGCACCCACACGTTCATGCCCCCCTCAGGCCGCGTCCAGCGCGTGCCCGCGGGGAGCTTGCGGCATCCTTCGAGCGTCGCCGCCAGCCGCTCCGCTCCGGCCTTCAACACCCGCGCCCGATGCGCCTCCAGCCGTCCTGATTCGGCAAACTCCAGCAGCACCGCCTGCGAAAGCTGATCGGTATGCAGATCGGCCGCTTCCTTGGCCTGCCGTAATCGCCCGATCAGCGCCTTCGGACCCACCGCCCATCCCACTCGCAACCCCGGAAAGCTGACCTTGGAAAAGCTGCGCAGCAGCACCGTGCCGCCCGCCGCATCCAGTTGTTTGATGGCCGCCAGCGGCTCGCCCCAATAGCGCAACTCGCCGTACGCGTCGTTCTCGACGACCGGCACACCCGCGGCGCGCGCCGCATCCAGCAAACCTTGTCGTGCCGAAAGGGGCAAAGTCAGCCCGGTGGGATTCTGGAAGTTCGGCGTCACGATCAGGCAGCGCAACCGCTCTCGCTCCAGCACCCGCGCAAGTTGCCCCAGATCGATGCCGTCCGCCGTAAACGGGATCCCTACCAGCCGCACACCCATGCCGGCCAGCAGATTCTTCAGCCCCGGATACACCGGATCTTCCACGCCCACCGCATCGCCCGGCCGCAGCAGCACCCGCCCGATCAGGTCCAGCGCCTGCTGGCAGCCGTTGGTCACGATCAGGTCATCGCCCGCGCCTGCCAGCCCGTGCCGCCGCGCGCCTTCCAGCAGATATTGCCGCAGCGGCTCGTACCCGCTCGGCGACCCGAGCTGCAAAATATCCGCCAGGTCCCGCCGCGTCATTACCGCCGCGCAACTGGCCCGGAAATCGTCCAGCGGAAACAGGTCGCGCGCCGGACGCGAGGTGGCGAAGCTGATGATCTCCCGGTCCGACGCACCGCCCGGCGCCGCCGCAACCGGCGCTACCGATCCTTCCAGCAGCGCATTCCAATCCACCGCTGCCCGCCCGGGCTTGCCGCCGATGACGAAACTCCCGCGCCCCACCTGCCCGCTGATCAGGCCTTCGGTTTCCAGCAGATCATACGCCGCCGAAACCGTCGTCCGGTTCAGTCCAAGCAGGCCAGCCAATTCGCGAGTGGCCGGGAGCCGCTCGCCATCCGCTAATTCGCCGGACCGGATCCGTCCGGCAATTTCTTCAAATAGCTGGCGATACAGAGGCGTGGCGGAGTCGTGGCGCAGATGGGGCTGAAGCTCCATTCAGCCAAAGCATACCATATTGGACTGGCCGATGGAGCTATTCCGCGCGCAGGGCTTCCACCGGATCGATGGCAGTAATCCGCAGCGCCGGCACGACACTCGCGGCCACTGCGGCGGCGGTCAGACACACGGCAACAGTGCCGTATGTCAGGGGATCGACCGGCTTGACGGCGAACAGCAACTTCGCCATCAGTTGCGTCAGTCCGACCGACGCCGCCAGCCCGCACGCTACGCCGATCAGCGCGAGGCGCAGTCCGTGGCTCAGGAACAGACGCGTCAGTTCGCCGCGCTGCGCCCCTAGCGCCATGCGGATGCCCACCTCGCGCGTCCGCTGTGCCGCGGTGTATGAGATCACGCCGTAAATCCCGACCATCCCGAGCAGCAAGGCCATGGCGCCGGCAATGCCCAGCATCACCACGGTGAACGAAACGCGCGCGATCGATTTGTCGTACACCGCCTGCATCGTGCGCACAGTCGCCAGCGGCAGGTTGGGGTTGACCGACCACACCGCGCGCTGGATCTCCGGAAGAAAGCCTTCTGTGCCGGTCCTGCCGCTGCGAATGACATAGAACAGAGAGCGCCACACGAACACCTTGTCGCCCGCGAAATTGTCGATCAGGATGGGCCAGAATACCGTCGATGGAGGTTTCTGGTCGAGTCCGTCTTCGTACTCGTTCTCCACCACCCCGACAACTTCATGCCACGGTGTATGCGGACTCTCGCGAAGACGCTTGCCCACGGCGGCTTGCGGGGTGCCCCAAAACTCGCGCGCCAGATTCTCCGACACCATCGCCAGGGGCCGTTTGTCGAACACTTCGTTCCAGGCGAAATCGCGCCCGGCCACGAGGCGCGTCCCGGTGGCTTTCAAAACTCCGGGCGAAACGAAGCGGTACCGCCGCAATGGCGGAAGCTTGCCCTCCGCATACGCGTGGTTCTCGGCATACACCGGATCGTGCCAGCCTGACTCGTTCAGCGGCAGGGTGCTCGACACGCCAACCGCTTCCACGCCGGGGATTGCCGCCAGCTTATCGAGAATCTCCTTCTCCATGCGCACCGCTGCAAGGCCGTCTTTTACCTGCGCTCCGGGAATCGAAAGCCGCAGCGTCTGGATGCGCTCCGGCCGCGTGAACCCCGGCTGAACATTACGCAGAGCTGTAAAGGAACGGATCATCAGCCCCGAGCCGACCAGCAGCACCAGCGCGAGCGCCACTTGCACCACCACCAGGACACTGCGGGCGTGCTGCCGGTCGCGGCTGTGGCTCAAGGTGCGGCCGCCGCCATGCAGCGCGCCGGCCAGGTTCGACCCGGCATACTTGAACACCGGCACCGCCGCGAACAGCAGGCCCGCCAATAGCGATACCCCCAGCGTGAACAGGAGCGCCCAGCCATCGATTCCAATTTCGCTCAGCCGCGGCAGATTCGCCGGACCGGCCGCCACCAGCAAGCGCAGTCCCGCGGCCGCCAATCCCAGACCGGCCACTCCGCCGACAACCCCCAGCGTGAGGCTCTCCGCGATCAGTTCCCACGCAATTGCTTTCCATCCCGCCCCCAGCGCGCCGCGAATGGCGAGTTCCTGTTCGCGGCCGCCCGCGCGCACCAGCAGCAGGTTGGCGACATTCGCGCAGGCGATCAGCAGGACCATCCCGATCGTCCCCATCAGCAGCCACAGGGTATTGCCGATCGTGCCTGTTACATCGCGCTTCAACGGCCGCAGCGCAGGCGTCAGGCGGGCATCTTCGAACATCTGTTTGTTAAAGCCCGGGAAGGGCGGAAAGCTTCCCAACGCCATGGGGATCATGCGCGCCACATCCGCATTGGCCTGCGCCAGTGTGACGCCCGGCTTCAGACGCGCCAGCCCCTGGAAATTGAACGAGCCCAGATAAGTCTTGGCGCGATCGAACTGGTACGGCACAATCAACGATGGCTTGTAGTCCAGGAACTGGAAGCGCTGCGGCATCACCCCGATAATTTCGCGTGGCCGCCCGTCCAGCACGATCTTGCGGCCGACCACCGACCGCTCGCCGCCCAGTCGCGACTGCCAGTAGCCGTACATCAGCATCACTGTTTCGGGTGCACCGGGCGACGCGT
>Ga0335085_10015136_pt1 | contig 11202 bp, 5 predicted proteins | sample Lox_Sample_45_FD_206712 | JGI IMG/M metagenome (GOLD analysis project Ga0335085, IMG submission 206712) | Soil microbial communities from Loxahatchee National Wildlife Refuge, Florida, United States - Lox_Sample_4.5 | ecosystem: Environmental > Terrestrial > Soil > Wetlands | place: USA: Florida... | reverse complement strand
GCCAATGCCAACGAACCGAAGGGGCAATTTTCCGACGGCTTCCGCACCTGGGAGGTTTACGCCAACGATCAACTGTTCCAGGCGAGTGATTATCGCCCTTTGCTCGTCGCGTACAAACAAGGTTCCCCCGTACGCCTCTCGGATGTCGCGCAAGTTCTTGACGCCCCGGAAACACTCCGATCGTCAGGCTACGCCAACGGCAAGCCATCGGTGCTCGTCATGCTCTTCCGCCAGCCCGGCGCCAATATCATCGACACCGTGGACCGCGTCCGGGCCATTCTACCCCAGCTTAGAGCTGACCTCCCCCCTGCGATCGATATGCGCGTGGCCATGGATCCGACCCTGACCATCCGCGCCTCCGTTCACGACACGGAGCGGACGCTCATCCTTTCTGTGATATTGGTCATCATGGTGGTTTTTGTTTTTCTGCGCAATGTGCGCACCACGTTCATCCCCAGCGTGGCAGTTCCCGTGTCACTGGTGGGCACCTTCGGGGTTATGTACCTTTTGGGTTACAGTCTCGACAATCTTTCCTTGATGGCGCTTTGCATCTCCACGGGCTTTGTGGTTGACGACGCGATCGTGGTGATCGAGAACATCTCCCGCTATCTGGAAAAGGGGCTGCATCCCTTCCAGGCAGCGCTCCAGGGAGCGAAAGAAATTGGCTTCACGGTAGTGACCATCAGTGTTTCGCTGGTCGCGGTCTTTATTCCCCTGCTGCTCATGGGAGGCATAGTGGGGCGGCTGTTTCGCGAGTTCGCCGTGACGTTGTCGGTAGCTATCGCCGTATCCATGGTGGTCTCACTCAGCGTGACCCCTTCCATGTGCGCGCACCTGCTGCGGCAGCACGAATCCCATGGCTGGATGTATCGAACCTCCGAGCGCGCCTTCAACGCGGTGGTGAAGTTCTATGGCAGGACTTTGGCCGTCGTGCTGCGCTTTCCGGCGATCACCCTGACGGTATTATTGGCGACAATTGCACTGAACGTATACCTTTACATCCGCGTTCCCAAGGGTTTCTTTCCGCAGCAGGATAACGGACGCATCTTGGGTCAAATTCAGGCTGACCAAGACACCTCATTCCAAGCCATGGACGGGATTTTGCGGCAAATGCTGGATATTGTGAAAGCCGATCCGGCGGTGGATACCGTCAACGGGTATACCGGTGGCGGTGGCTGGCACAGCTCCGCCCTGAACACCGCAAGCATGTACATCTCGCTCAAGCCGCCCCAGGTGAGAAAACTCAGCGCTGACATGATCATCGCGCGGCTGCGGGCCAAGCTTTCCGTGGTGCCGGGGGCCACGCTCTATTTGCAGGCCTCGCAAGACGTGCGCGTCGGCGGGCGATCCAGCGCCGCTCAGTATCAATTCACGATGCGAGGTGACAATCTGAAAGATCTGCAGACCTTCGGCCCCCGCATGTTGATGGAGCTGAGGACCATTCCCCTGATCGCGGACGTGAACACCGATCAGCAAAACAACGGGCTTCAAACCTTTGTAAGCTATGACCGGGCTACCGCGGCGCGATTCGGCATCTCGCCGCAACTGATTGACAGCACTCTTTACGATGCCTTCGGCGAACGCCAGGTCTCGACGATTTATACTCCGCTCAATCAGTATCACGTGGTCATGGAGGTGGCGCCCCAATTTTGGCAGAATCCGTTGGCCCTACGCCAAATCTACGTGAAAGCCCCGAGTGGGCAGGAAGTTCCACTCAGCGCATTCTCGCAAACTGCCCCGACTACCGCCCCGCTTTCGGTGAACCACCAGAGCCTCTCGCCCTCCGTGACCATCTCCTTTAATCTCATGCCGGGCGTCGCACTGGGAGATGCCGCCGATGCTATCATCGCCAGGGCCGCGAAGATTGGTTTGCCCCAGGCCATTCGTACGGGGTTTGCCGGAACCGCCCAAGCCTATCAGGATTCGTTGGGGAGCGAACCCTTGCTGATCGCCGCCGCACTTATTTCGGTTTACCTCGTGCTCGGCATCCTTTATGAAAGCTACGTTCATCCCGTTACGATTCTTTCCACTTTGCCCTCGGCGGGTGTCGGGGCGCTGCTGGCGCTCATGGTTACGCACACGGAGCTCACGGTGATCGCGATCATCGGAATCATTCTGCTCATTGGAATTGTGAAAAAGAACGCCATTCTGATGATTGATTTTGCCCTGGCGGCCGAGCGCAATGAAGGCAAGTGCTCGCGGGAATCCATCTACGAAGCCTGCTTATTACGTTTCCGTCCCATCCTGATGACAACCATGGCGGCCATGCTTGGGGCCGTGCCGCTCGCTCTGGGCAGAGGCACCGGCTCGGAGTTTCGACGTCCCCTGGGAATCGCGATTATCGGCGGCTTGGCCGTCAGTCAGCTGTTGACGTTATACACCACTCCAGTGGTGTACCTCTATTTTGACCGGCTGCAAAACTGGCGATATCGGATTCTGGAAACAGCGCTTGCGAAGAACATGCCTTCTACCCCCGAAGGGTGAAAGGGAGAAATGGGCAAAAAGGGTTGCTGGACCTAAAACCTTAAGTGGAGGACGAGGTCCTGACGAGGGCTAGCCAGACGCTAAGGGACAAGGCCGAGTCCGTCTATGCTACTTTTGGTGGTTTATATCTTCAAAACGCGTTTGGATCGCGGGCAATGAGGACCGTCTGTGTCTCCAGCAGGCGTGGAGAGCATCGTCGTGACGACGGGCAGAGAAGAGCAACGATTGACCTCGGCGAATTCGGCGCTGCGCTGTCTCTGTCTAGCCCGAGTGGGGAATAATGCTGGTCGCATCGAAGGACTTAGTCCGGATTTTCAATTGGCGATGCTCGATGGAGACAATCCGCTGGCGCAGCTCGATTCGCTAACTTGGAACGGGTGAGCCCTTGCCAGGAGGTAAAGTCAACGGCCTACGGTGGGGTTCACGCTTGGGCGCGGGATGCGTTGCCCGTTCCCGTAGCAAACGGCACAGCGCGGGAAGGGCGGTCCGAGCTGCCATTTCGCCCGCGGCAATCAGCTCGTCGGTGCGCTGGAAGTCGTCCCAACGAAAGTCATCAAGTTTCGGCTCAATAGCCAGGTCACAGTGATTTCTCCAGCTTGACTCGTTTAGGCTTTGGGCTATGTGGAATGACTCACCCACGACTTCAAAGAAACTCGTGGGTCTGCGCCGAATTCCGTTGCCCTGCACCTGCACGGCAACAATGACGTCCACGCCCCGAAGGGCCATGACAGGAACGCTCCCCACCAGCACGCCGTCGACTAGCAGGTGTCCCATGTATTCGATCGGAACAAACAGTCCGGGAAAGCTGCAACTGGCGCGCACAGGAGTCAGCAGATCGCCCTCGCGGAAGATCACGGCCTCGCCACTCCAGATGTCTGCAGCCACCACGGCCAGCGGGATCTTGAGCTGCTCGAAGGTGCGGCAATGGAGGATGTTCGCAAGCAGGAAATCCATGCGCTCGTTAGTGGCAAAGCCCAGACGCGGAATCGTCCAGCGCGCAAACCGGTTCCAGCGCAAGCTGCGTGCGGCGAGAATCAACTCCTCAACCGAGCAGCCGCTGGCAAACGCCGCCGCGGCGATGCTGCCGGAACTCGTACCGGCCAAAGCGTCGATGGGAATTTGGTTTTCGACGAAGACCTTCAAAACCCCGACATGCGCAATGCCGCGCGCGAAGCCACCCCCCAGAGCCAACCCCACACGCGGCCGCCGCAGGAGTTGATTGTTCTGTTCGGGGGGCTTGGGTCCGCCGTACGCGAACTTGCGGAGTTCGCGGGCTGCCGCCTTGAGAGCCTTTCCAAACTGTACTCCGAATTGGGACTTCAACGGCTGCAAAGTAGACCCAGCCTTTTCGGTGTCTGCATTCCCCAAGCCCGCAACCCGTCTTGTTCGATGAGTTTCCCAATGAGAAGAGTTGCCACGCCAGGCTCAGTCGTTAACAGAGAACCGGATTTTCGCCGGTCCATCCAACGCAATTTTGGTCTCGAACAGGCCGGTACCACCCAGATCCTTTAGCGCCAACGGACCCTGGGTTGACCGCCCGCGAAGCTTGATGCGGGCGCCGCTTTGCGTTGCCAGGTAACGGGGAACTCGTATGGTTATTCTCCCCCGGCCTTGCAGGTTCACGTCAGCGCCGCGGGAATCGGGCCGCAGCCCCCCCACGTTGGTTTCATTATTTTCGGTCCAGATGCCCCAGTGGGCAGGCGAGACGAACTTAAAGAGTCGCCGCACCCGCAAGAGCGAATTTGGTCAACTCTCGGATGGGCGGTTCGGAGACGGTTATACCTGAAAAAGACAATTGTGCTCCCTGAGACGCAAAAGGGAGTACACTTTCCAACGGCGAAAGCCAAAGAGGCAGTTCCGGCTTGCAGATTGTTCCGATTTCTAGGGGGCCGGCTAATGGCAGAGATCAGCCACCGTCGTAGCGACCGCATCTCACTTGTCCTACCACTTTCAGTCTCCGGAAAGGATGCTGCTGGAAACTCCTTTTCGGAAGATACCACCACCGTAATGGTTTCCCTGCACGGGGCAGCAATCACGCTGAAGACCGAGCTCATCCGCGGTCAGGAGATTGTCATCCGACGCCACCGGACCCATGATCGCCGCGAAGCAGAGTGTCAGGTACTGGAACAAATCGGATGGCAGTCAGGATTGCACATTTTCAGCGTGGCGTTCCGGCAGCCAGTATTGGGGTTCTGGGATGTTTATTTTCCACCACTACCTTCGGACCGGAACACCGCTGGGCGAGCCGTTCTAGGGTGCGAAGTTTGTGGCACACGTAAGATTGTGCATCTTGGTCCGGAGGAACTGGCTGTCTACAACGCCACTCGACAACTTTCTCTCAGCTGTGATAAATGCAGGAAGGTAACGACTTGGCTGGAATCGCAGCAAGCGACGACGATGCGGCCGGAGATAAAGGCGGCGAATCCCGCAAGGCTGGCGGTCGGGCCGCCATCATTAGCCAAGAACCAACGGAAACACCGCCGGGTGGGCGCAAGGATTCCTGTCTGCATTCGCCAGGCTGGATCGGACGACGACGTGGCAACTACCGTGGATATTTCCCACGGCGGAATGCTCCTAAGCAGCAGGCGGCACTACCAATCTGGTTCCTTTATCCAAGTGGCGGTTCCCTATTCGCCCACGGCGGTGAATGTTTTTAGCGACGCCCGGGTCGTCCACAGTTCCAAGACTCCCTCCCAGGACGTGTATCGGCTCGGCATAATGTACCTCGCCGAGAACGGACCGTCTTCGTGAAGTTTATGAGTTTCCCTTGGCCTCTCGTACCACGTCGTTGAGCGCCTCAAAAGTGCCAATTTTTCTCCGGCACCCAGAGTGAATTTCTTCTGACACGGCTGTAGGATCGCACGCGGGTGAAGAGTCGGGAAACACCCGACACTGCCCGTCAGCATTCACCGACTTGCGGCCATCGCACGCCGCGCATAACCTCTTCTGGTTCAATAAGGACGGGGCAGTAAGGTTTGGGGACGTAACAACCGGGCGGTCAAGCGTGGCACGCTTGGCGGCAATTGGACCTTCAATCCGCCTGATCGCGAATGGGTGGGGCAGATCCCCAATGCTTGCGTCGCCACTTTTTGGCCGGCCAAACTGCGGTGGAATACCTCGCGATTCATGCCGGCCACCACACTTTCAGACGCAAACATCGCGACACACAGTCTGCGGACTCCGGAAGAACGGTCCCACGAACCCACGCTACCCCTACAGGAGATGGGAGGGCCGATGAAACGCGATCGTCACGAGATCGGAATCTTTGCTGTTTTTGTGCTAGGAATTTCGTTCGTTCCCACCACCCTACATGCCCAATTCACCACCGCCAGCCTTAGCGGCATTGTAAGTGACAGTAGCGGGTCAGCCGTACCGGGCGCGCAAGTGACGGTTACAAACAGAGATACCGGCCTTACCCGGAACGTCAACACCAGCCAGACCGGCTCCTACTTGTTTCCCGACCTGCCCATCGGGACCTACCGGCTTACCGTGAGCAAGGATGGGTTCTCGACCTACGTCCAGGAAGGTATCACGCTGACCGTCAACGAAGCCGCACAGCAAACCGTAACTCTGCAACTCGGAGCGGTCCAGCAACGGGTCAGCGTCGTCGCCAATACCGACATGCTTCCCACCGAAACCTCAACGGTATCCGACCTTGTGGACCACAGCCGAATCGTTGACCTGCCTCTTGATGGGCGGCAGGCTCAAAGTCTGCTTTTTCTCACACCTGGAACCAGCGATACGACGGTCAAGTGGTGCGGTTATAACTGCCAAGGAGGAGTATATCCCGGGGCGCAATTTGGAGCGGTGAACGGCGGCGGCCCGGGGAACGTGAATTACCAGATGGACGGGGCGGACCACAATGACATGTACGTCAACACCAATCTGCCGTTCCCCAATCCGGATGCGATTCAGGAGTTCGCCACGCAAAGCGCCAATATGTCTGCCGAATACGGCAATTCATCCGTTGTCGTGAATGTGGTTACCAAGAGCGGAACGAACCAATTTCATGGCGATGTGTTTGAGTTTGTGCGCAATGGCGACTTGAATGCCCGGAATTTCTTCGCGCCCACCCAGGATACTCTGAAGCGAAACCAGTTTGGCGGGACTTTTGGCGGCAGAATTATTCGCGACACGCTGTTTTTCTTCGGCACCTATCAGGGCACCCGCATCGACACGGCTGCCTCCGGGAACATCGCTTTTGTTCCTACGGCGCAAGAACGGACGGGCGATTTCTCGGCGTATCCGGGAACCATCGTGAATCCGGCGACAGGAGTTCCCTACTCCGGGAACATGATCCCCTCCGACCAGCTGAGCGCGCCGTCAGCCTTCTTCCTGCAACACATTCCGTTGCCCAACGGGCCGAACGGCCAACTGACGTTTCTCGGTCCTACCGCGCGGGAAGACGACGATCAGTTTATGCCCAAGATCGATTACACGCGCGGCAAGAACCAGTTGAGCGGCCGCTATTTCTATACGAATTTCGACCATCCTGCCGATCTATCGCTCGCCCGGTCGAACCTGCTGGCTCTTGACACCAGCGGCGCCGGAGTACGCGTGCAGTCTTTAGCGGTGAACGATACGTATACGGCCACTCCGACGCTCCTCTTTAATACCTGGTTTGGTTATGACCGCTCCGCCGGCCACAACAACGCGGGTTCGCCGTTAGGCTATATCGCGGCGGGAATTAATATTGCCGTGCCCTCCGGGCAGGAAAACATCATGAATGGAGTGGGCGTGGGTGGGTACTTCAACTTCGGCTCCATATGGCCCGGTGAATATGATCGGCGGGGCTGGCGAATTCGCGAATCCGTGGTCTGGGAGAAGGGAAATCACGAATTGCGCGTCGGCGGCGAAATCTTCCACTACGGCACTCCTCAGGCAAATACTTATGAGGAGACTCCCAACTTCAGTTTCAGTTCGGCATTGTCAGGATCGAATCTTTCGGATTTCATGCTGGGTGCAGTCACCCAGTTCCAGCAGGATGGCGGGCTTTATTACAACTACAGCGGCAGTGAAGGGAGCCTGTTCGCGCAAGACAACTGGCGGCTAACGAAGAAGCTGACCGTCAACCTGGGCGTTCGCTGGGATCCGTACTTTCCCTATACCGACATTGACAGACGGATTGCCTGCTACCGCCCTGGGCAGCAATCGGCGCGATATCCCAATGCCCCTTTGGGACTGATTTACGCGGGCGACTCCGGATGCCCGGTGGGCGGAACCAATGGTAAGAGCGACAACATCGCCCCACGCGTCGGCTTCGCCTATCACCTTAGCCAAAATACCGTGGTTCGAGGCGGCGCGGGCTTTTACTACACGCTTCCCAACACCGACCAGATCAACGGGTTTGCCAGTGTGGCGCCCTTCGCGCCGGTTTTCACGTTGAACGGAGTTGATTTCCAGAATCCGTGGGGAAGTGCGGGTATTCCGAATCCCTTCCCGGCAGCCTTTGTCCAAGGCACCCCGCCATCGTCCAGTGCCACTTTCACGCTGCCGGTAGGTTTAAGCGGAGTCTTCCCGGGTCAGTACTATCTGCCGACATTGGGTACCTGGAATCTGCGCGTGGAACGCCAGGTGGGCAAAGGCTGGTTGTTCAGCGTAGCTTATGTTGCGAACGCGGGATACCACTTATCAAGCAATGCCGTCGATCGACGGAACATCAATCCGGCCGTGTACGTACCGGGCAACTCGACCGTCGCGAACACGCAACAACGGCGATTGAATCCGAACTTCAGCAACATCTCGCTGTACGATACCGACTTCGTCTCCCGCTATGAATCGCTGCAACTGGACGTTCAACGCCGGCTCAGCCGGGGAGTTTCGTTGCGCGCCAATTACACCTTTTCGAAGCTGGAAGACAATTATGGCGAGAACCATTGTGATGGCTGCGGCGCGGCAGCCGTCGATCCGTTCAATCACCACTTTGACTGGGGACTGTCCGCCACGAATCAGCCGAGCGTGTTCCACCTTTCCGCCGTCTGGCAGTTGCCGGGCATGCAGCACAACCCTGCGGCGGGCCTGTTGACCAACGGGTGGGAGTTGACGGCGATCACCAACTGGCAAAGCGGCTTCCCCTTCACGGTATTTGCCGGCGTGGACAACTCTTTCAGCGGTATCGACTGGGGCACGACGCTTGCTGATTTCACCGGGAACAACGCCGGCCAAGTAAATCTAGGCTCCCGGAGTCACGGCCAGATGGTTCAGCAGTATTTCAAAACGTCGCTCTTCAAGGTCAACGCGCCCGGCACGTTCGGCAATTCACCGGTAAATGGATTCCCCGGTCCACGCTTGTTCAACACCGATTTTGCCGCCATTAAGAACTTTAAAATTCGCGAGAGCATGAACGTGCAATTCCGTGCCGAATTCTTTAACATTTTCAACAACGTCAACTTCGGATTGCCCGGTACGACCCTTGGGACCGGGAGTTATGGGATGCTGACGGAAGCAAACAATCCACGAATCATCCAGTTTGCTTTGAAGTTCATGTTCTGAGCCTCGCGAGCAGCCCCATGGCGTCTTCCATTTTGAAATGGGGGAGTGGAAGGCGCCGTTTGGCCGGGGTAGTCTTACCGGGCGGCGTGCCCCACTGAAGTGCTGCGTCCTTTGAATTTCCGAACTGCCGGTGATCCCAATCTCCGCGTACTTTGCAGTTGTTCGACGAAATCACTATGCCTGAGCGATTCAACCGCCGTGAAGTGTTACAAGCACTGGGTGCGACGGGGGCAATGTCTCTGGGAAAGGCCTCTGCCACTTCCGCTCAGGCTTCCGCGCGCAATCCCCTGGGGGAAGTAGAAGCCAGGATTCGCGCCGGCCAGAACCTGCGGTGGAAGGGCTCGCCGCTTGGCAATCAATATCCTTTGCTCAAAAAGATCAAGCAGGAATCGCCGAAGAGCCTTGCGTATTTGAAAGTCCGCCCCACCGACTTGGAGGCCTGGAAACACGATGCGCGAGGGAAGATTTTTGAGTTAATGCACTATCAGCCCAAGCCTTGCGATCCGCAGGCGCAAATCTTGGAAAAAGCCGACAAAGGCGACTACATCCGCGAATACCTGCGCTTCCACACCGCGCCGGATATCGAGTTGCCCGCTTACTTCCTTTACCCCAAGCACGCAAAGTTTCCCGTCCCGGCCGTTGTGGCGCTGCACGACCACGGGGGGTTCTACTATTTCGGAAAGGAGAAAATCCTCGAAGTCGAGGGCGAAAATCCGGTCCTGACGGAATACCGCGGAGAATATTATGCCGGGCTAAGCTTTCCGGTAACGCTGGCGCGCAACGGCTATGCAGTGATCATCGTGGATATGTTTTACTTCGGTGAGCGCCGGCTGATTCTGGATTCCGATCTTGCGGAAGGCATCAACGATTGGCAGAAGAAAGAGGGACCGGACGCCATTGCGAAGATCAACACCCGGAACGGCCAACTGGAATGCTGGGTGGATAGAAATGTACAACACGTGGGCATTACCTGGGGCGGCCTCCTATGCTGGGACGACATTCGCACCGTCGACTATCTCGTGACAAGGCCGGAGGTCGATGCGAAGCGCATTGCCTGCACCGGACTATCCGTCGGTGGCTGGAGAACGAATTTTCTGGCGGGACTCGATTCGCGCATCAAAGCCTCCTGCGTGGCCGGTTGGATGACCTCGTTCGACCCCTTCCTTCCGTGGTTTGTCTCATATTCGATTCCAGCAGGCAATCTACCGGGGATGTACCAGTACCTCGACTACCCCGATATCGGCTCGATGACCATGCCGAGTCCAATGATGGTGGTGCACGGAACCCATGACGCTCTGTTCCCTCCCGAAGGAGTGGAAGAAGCATTTCGAAATTTGACGCAATGCTATCAGGCGATCGGAAAACCGGAACGGTTTACAACCTACACCTTCCCGGGTCCCCACAGTTTTCCCGCCCGAGCCCAGCAACTGATGTTGGAGTGGTTTACCCGGTGGGTATAGGCAGGAGCAATCAAGCGGAGATCATTGAATCTGGCGCAGTACCTTGGCGTCGGCCGCATACCGGACAAGATCGGTATCGAGTTATTGGAAAATGCGCACGAAGGTCGCTTCAGAGACACTTCTGCGGTCGAGAGCCTCCTTGCCAATATTCCAATGGAAGAGGTGAGCGCACTGTTTGGCCCTCAGTCATTGCGTGTGACGGAGAGGCACTATACGCCTTGGTTTCGGGCCAGACAGGAAGAGTTAAAGAGAGCGTGAGCCGCTCATGGACACTTGCTGCTGTCGTGTCTGCGGCAACGAGAGGTACACAGGGGGTACCCGGGAAATTGCGCGAGTCAACTGACTCAAAAAAACAGCACTTACAATGGTGGAGGCGGGGGGAGTCGAACCCCCGTCCGAAGAGACTTACGGTTAGGAGCCTACATGCTTATCTCGTTCGCTTCCAGCTTTTGCCGGCGGCCCTAAGGAACGGGCAATAACGAACCGTCAGCTATCCTCATTACCCGGTGAAGGGCTCTCGCTCAGAATCCCGAGGCGACTGATCCCAAGCAATCCCGCCAAGCGACGCTTCACATCCCTCATGCGGGCCTGAAGGAGGAAACGGCCACCTAATTAATTAGGCAGCGTAGGCATACTGCGTGTTGGCAGTTGTCATTGTTCCATTCCGATTACGGGTGGTATGGACCCCCGACATGCCTCCTAAGCGCAAGGGCTCCCGTCGAAACCGGTACGCCCCCACTCTTTCTAGGGTACGCCATGGGGTGGG
>Ga0335085_10015135_pt1 | contig 11202 bp, 10 predicted proteins | sample Lox_Sample_45_FD_206712 | JGI IMG/M metagenome (GOLD analysis project Ga0335085, IMG submission 206712) | Soil microbial communities from Loxahatchee National Wildlife Refuge, Florida, United States - Lox_Sample_4.5 | ecosystem: Environmental > Terrestrial > Soil > Wetlands | place: USA... | reverse complement strand
ACGAGCAACCGCTTGCCGTGCCCGGTCACGTACAAGTCGCGTGGCTTGATCCACACGTTGCCGTATACGCCGAGAAAGCGGCCACCGAACTCGTCGTGATTGCCGGGAATGTAAATGACGCGTGTGCCCTTGCGCGCTTTGCGGAGGATTTTCTGGATGACGTCGTTGTGCGCCTGCGGCCAGTAGTGTTCGCGCTTCAAGCTCCACAAATCCACAATGTCACCCACCAGATACAACGTCCGGCACTCCGTGCGCCGGAGAAAATCCAGCAGCTTTTCGGCATCGCAGCCACGCGTGCCAAGATGCAAATCGGATAGCCAGACAGTCTTGTATTCCATAGCCGCAACCTACCGGCGGCATGTGCCGGATGTGTGACAATGCGGTTAAGGAAGCGAAAACAGCTGATATCCAAATTTGGATTCCAAAGCCGATGGTTTTCGTTGGATGGTGTCGAAAGCTCCTCTTGACCGTTGGCCTAAGCGACCAGATCAACTGGAACAGGATTCCGAGCCGAAAGTCCCGTCCGCCCGCCTGTGCAGAATCACGACGTTTCCGTCCGGGTCAAGTATCTCCATGGCCCGGCAGACCGAATAGTCACGAGGTTCGCTCACAACCCGCACGCCTCGCTTCTTCAGTTCGTCATGTGCCGCATGAATGTCATCAACCGCCAAAGCTATGCGTCCGCCAGACGCCGCCCCGGGCAGCCTCTCGCCCGCCTTCAGTGCGAGCGTGGTGCTCCCACAGTTGAATTCCGCCCACTTCCACTCTTCACTATAGACCTCCTGCGGAAGACCAAGAACTTCGCGGTAGAAGGCCGCCGCCCGTGCCAAATCGGATACCTGGTACAACACGAAATCGATCCCGCGGATTTTCATCCTAACTATTCAAACCATCCTAAGCGCGCCAGGTTGCCGCCAGCAAGCCGGATTTAAGTCTCGCCAACGGTACTCGACAAGCCCTGCATCTGCGGCAGAGTAAAGTAGAAGGCGCTGCCTTTATCCAACTCGGATTCGGCCCAGACGCGACCGCCGTGAGCTTGGACGATGTGTTTGACAATCGACAGGCCGAGACCGGTGCCACCGAGTTCGCGACTGCGTGCCTTGTCGACGCGGTAGAAGCGCTCGAAGATCCGTGGCAAATGCTCGGGCGCGACACCCGGGCCGTTGTCGGCGACGCAGACCTGCAGTTCGCAGCCGTTGTCTTTGGCGGAAACAGTGACGCGTCCACCGTATTGCGTGTATTTGATGGCGTTGTCGAGCAGATTGATGAACACCTGGTGCAGTCGTTGCGCGTCCGCTCGGACGAGCGGAAGTTCCTCGGCAATTTCCAGATTGATCGTCATCGATTTCTCTTTCGCGCGTTGACGAAGTTCTTCCAGCGCGCCTTCGACGACCTTGCGTAATTTCACTGGGCCTACGTTTAGCCGGGCTTGTTGCGATTCGAGTTCGGAGATGCTGAGCAGGTCGCCGATCAACGCTTCCAATCGCTGCGCGTGTTTCTCAATCGTTTGCAGAAACTGTTTTGAAGTCTCGCCGTCTGGCGGCTGTTCGTCGAGTAACGTTTCGACGTAGCCTTTGATGATCGACAACGGCGTGCGCAGTTCGTGACTGACATTGGCGACGAAATCCTTGCGGACGTGCTCCAATTGTTTGATGCGCGTAATGTCGTGGAAGACCACAACTGTTCCCGCGCTGCTCTCGAGCGCGGCCGCGGTGACCGCGAACGCACATTCGGCGGGCTGTAGGAAGGTCAGTTCGCCCGCGCCGCGTTCGGCAACGAGTTTTTCCAGAGCGACGTGACGAAACGCTTCGAGCACGGTTTTGCCGATGACCTCGCCGCCGAGTTGGAACTGCTGACACAACGCACGGTTGGCGAGCCGAATACGGCCAGTCGCGTCCACCACCAGCACACCCTCGGTCATGCTCGCGAGAATCGCCCCGAGTTCGGCTTTCTCGTTGTTGAGTTCACGCAACCGTGTTTCGAGTTGGGTGCTCATCTGATTGAGCGCCGCGCCCAGCGCGTGCAACTCCGCGCCGCCGCGCTCGGGCGCGCGTTGACTGAAATCTCCCTGGGCAACCCGCGTGGCCATCTGCTGCATTGCGTCTATTGGCCCGCTCAACCGCCGCGCCAACACGAACACTATCGGCAACGCCACCAAGGCGACGACGATGCTGGCTGCCGCAACAGTTCGTCGCACACGGCTGGTTGTCAGTTCAATCTCATGCAGCGGCAATGCCACGCGGACAAAACCGATGGCGGGATTGTTCGTCACTGGGACTGCGACGTACATCAGGTCCACACCGACGGTGGCGCTGTGGCGCATCGAACTGCCGAAACCCGATTGAAGCGCTGCCTGCACCTCGGGGCGGTGGAGGTGGTTTTCAATCTGTGACAACTGCTCTGCCGACTTGTCCGACTCGCCGATTACTGTTCCATCGGGAGAAATGATCGTCACGCGCAAGCCCGTCTCTCGCGCCAGCTCGTGTGCGAACGTGTTGATTCTTTCAACCGGAGTTCGGCCAACAACCTCGCGCGCCAGAACCGCGTCGCGCGCCAAGTCTGAGCGGATTCTGCTAACCAAATACGGTGGGAGCGACAGATCGATGCAGACATTGATGACTAACAGCAGATCCGCGAGAAGGATCGCCAAGCCGAAGAACCATTTCCACTGCAGCGACAGTTTCAAGATTTACTCAGCGAAACGATACCCAACGCCGCGCACAGTTTCGATATAATCCGACGCCTTGCCGAGTTTCTCGCGCAGCCGGCGCATGTGCGTGTCCACTGTGCGCGTGTCGATGTCGCCTTCGTAACCCCAGACGTCGGTGAGCAGCCGATCGCGGGACTGCACGCGTCCGCGACGTTCCAGCAACGTCGCCAAAAGCTTGAATTCCGTCGCAGTCAGATCCACCGGCTTGCCCCTGACCGTGACCTCATGTTTCGCCAGGTCGACGATAAGCCCGTCGGCTTTGAGCACTTCGGCAGGCGCCGCTTTACCTTGCGTGCGTCGCAATATGGTTTTCACGCGCAAGACCAGTTCGCGGGGACTGAACGGCTTCGGCACGTAGTCGTCCGCGCCAAGCTCGAAGCCGACGACACGGTCGAGTTCGTCCGCCTTCGCCGTGAGCATGATGATCGGGATATGTGCGGTTTTTGGATCGGCCTTAAGCTGCTTGCAGACGTCGGTCCCTTCGATCTGCGGCAACATCAGGTCCAGCACGACCAGCGCTGGCAAATGATCGCGCGCTTTCAGCAACGCGCTCGCCCCGTCGCGGGCCGCAATCGTTTTGTAGCCCGCTTTGTGGAGGTTGTAGACGACTAGGTCGAGCACATCCGCCTCGTCGTCGACCACTAACACGGTCTCGCTCATGTCGGCAATCTGTGACAACTCGGCAACGCCCTCGCGACAGCCAAGTTACGATTCGGTGACGGAGCGCCTACCGTGTCACTGCGCCCTCCGAGGCCGAGGACACCAGCTTGGCGTATTTGGCCAGCGCGCCCGTCTCGTAGCGTGGCTTCGGCGGCTTCCATTGGGCCAGCCGTTTCTTGAGTTCCTCGTCGCTCAACTCCACGTCGATCCGTCGTTTGGTCAAATCCATCGAGATGATGTCGCCGTCGCGCACAATGGCGATCGCGCCGCCGCGTGAGGCTTCGGGCGCGATATGGCCGACCGTGAACCCATACGTCGCGCCCGAAAACCGTCCGTCGGTGATAAGCGCGACCTGGTCGCTGATGCCCTGGCCGACGATTGCCGCCGTCACCAACAGCATTTCGCGCATTCCCGGCCCGCCGTGCGGCCCCTCGTAGCGGATCACGACGACGTCGCCCGCTTTGATCTTCTTTTCCTGGACCGCCGCGAACGCGTCTTCTTCGCAATCGAACACGCGCGCCGGGCCGCGATGACTCGTGCGTTTGTGACCGACGACCTTCAACACGCAACCTTCTTGCGCGATGTTACCCTTCAAAATGACCATGCCGCCCGTCGGCTTGATCGGATTACTGAGCGGTCGAATCACGGGCTGCCCCGGCGTTTCCTTCGCTGCGCGCGATTCCTCGCCGATGGTCCTGCCCGAGACAGTCATCTCCTCGGCATTGAGCAAGCCGGCATCGAGTAATCTCTTGGCGACAACCGCCGTGCCGCCCGCCGCATAAACGTCGGTCGCGACAAACTTGCCGGCCGGCTTCAAATCGCAAAGTAGTGGCGTCTTGGCACTGATGCGATCGAAGTCATCAATCGTCAACGGCACGCCAGCCTCCCGCGCAATGGCCAGTAAATGCAACACGAGATTGGTCGAACCGCCCGACATCGCGCCGGCTGCGATCGCGTTTTCGAGCGCGCGGCGCGTGATGATCTTGCGCGGCGTCAACTTGCGGCGGAGCAGTTCGACAATCTGTTTGCCAGTGTCGAATGCGACTTGGTCCTTCTTCGGATGTTCAGCGGGAACGCTATTCGCGCCCATCAATGAGATGCCGAGCATTTCCGTCGCCATCGACATCGTGTTGGCCGTGAACTGACCACCGCACGCGCCCATGCCCGGACACGCGGCGATTTCCAAATCACGCAAGTCTGCCTCGGTAATTTTGCCCGCCGCGCACGCGCCGACGCCTTCGAACACGTCCTGAATCGTCACATCTTTGCCGTGCCATTTGCCGGGTGCGATCGAGCCGCCATACATCATCAATCCCGGCAGGTCGAGCCGCGCCAGAGCCATGACGGTGCCGGGAATCGTCTTGTCGCAACCCGAGAGCGCAACGACCGCGTCAAAGAGGTAACCGCGAGCGAAAACTTCGATGGAGTCGGCGACGATCTCGCGGCTGATGAGCGAGCACTTCATACCTTCCGTGCCCATCGAGATGCCGTCCGAAATGGCGATGGTGTTGCATTCCAGCGGCACGCCGCCCGCCGCGCGCACGCCTTCCTTGATCTTGTCCGCCAGCCGACGCAAGTGCGCGTTGCAGGGCATCGCGTCGGTCCACGTGTTGGCGACGGCGACGAGCGGTTTGTTGTGCAAATCCTCGTCGCTCAATCCGACCGAGCGAAAATACGAGCGCGCCGCTGCGCGGCCGAGTCCGTCGGTGACAACTTTGGAACGATGTTTGAGTGATTTAAGATCGGTAGCCATTTCGATTCCTCGCAGCTACTTACTTATCACAGCTTGAAAGCGTGGGGAAGCAATTCTGCGCGCGAGTTACGCGGATCTCGTTCGCCGGAATTCCGTTAGCGAGAGAATGTTTCCATCGGGGTCTTTGAACCATGCGACGCGGGATCCATTGGGTGAGGTCCAAGTTCCTAGCTTGTCCTGCGCTAGTGCATCGTAACGTTCAAAGCGCACGCCCTTCTTGGCTAACTGCTTTATCGTCGCGACAATGTCGTCGACTTCCCATCCCAGAACCGTATGCCTTGCGGCGGATAGGCCCTCAACCTTTTGCACCCGAAGCATGGTTCCATTCGCGTCGAACACTAATGCGAATGGACTGTCCTCAACAAGCCTCAACCCCAAAGTGTCACGGTAGAACTGCTTGGCCCGTTCCGAATTCGTCGTTGCGGCGAAGCCGATGAGTTTCGATGTGTTTAGCATGTCGTGCAGTTTACAGCTTGAAGGCGTGGGGAAGCAGTTCCGAGAGAAGGTAGAGACGGGAGTGACGCGGGTGGCGTGAGTCAGCGCACACGACCACCATGTCGCCAAATTCTGCCAACACTTGACGGCACGCGCCGCACGGACTCAACGCGGGGCTCGGCGCGACGACAGCGATTGCCTGGAACTTGAGATGGCCTTCGCTCACAGCTTTCGTCAGCGCAACGCGTTCGGCGCAGATCGTCAGGCCGTAGCTGGCGTTTTCGACGTTGACGCCGGTGTAGATTTTGCCGGACTTAGTGAGCAGCGCCGCGCCGACGCGGAATTTGGAATACGGTGCGTAAGCGTTGCGTTGCGCGGCCTTGGCGGCGGCGAGGAGTCTGCGGAATTGCTGAGGCGCGGCCATCAGAGCATCGCGAGGAATTCAGCGAGCAGCTTCGCAAGCTTGGTTTGCGCACCATTGCCGACTTCGAGAACTTCTTCGTGCGAGAGTTTCTTGGTGGTGATGCCCGCGGCGAGGTTGGTGATGCAGGAGAGCCCAGCGACTTCGATGTTGTGGTGGCGCGCCATAATGACTTCAGGCACGGTGCTCATGCCCACGGCGTCCGCCCCGATCCATGCGAACGCCTTGATCTCAGCGGGCGTCTCGTAGCTCGGCCCAATCGTGGCGAGGTAGACACCGCGGCGAATCGGCTGCTGCAGTTTCTCGGCAGCGGCTTCCAGTTTCTCGCGCAATCGTGTCGAGTACGCTTGGGTCATATCGATGAACTTGATGCCGCCGTTGCCGTTGCCGCCGATGAGCGGATTGACGCCCATGAGGTTGATGTGGTCCTCGATGATCATCAGGTCGCCGGGATTGAACGACGGATTGATGCCGCCTGCCGCGTTCGTTACCAACAGGATTTTGACGCCCAGCGCATCCACAACGTGGATTGGATAGGTGATCTCGGCTAGTGATCGGCCCTCGTAAAAATGGAAGCGACCGCTGAGCACCATGAGTTTCTTGCCTGCGAGTTCGCCGAAGATCATTTGGCCGGCGTGTCCCGAAACCGTCGGCTTCGGGAAATGCGGAATCTCAGTGTAGGGCACGACGGCCGGGCTGGCAATCCCGCTGCTGACGCCGCCCAGTCCCGAGCCGACCACGATGGCGACTTCGGGTTTGAATCCCGCCAGTTTCGCTTCGAGAAAATCCTTCGACTCCTTGACGTTGGACATCATCGCTCTGAATCTCTCAACCGATTCTCTCGGTGATGAGCAGCGGTCGGGCCACAGCAGGGTCCGGCCGAATGGCGTACGCTCGCTGCACCATGGCTTCGGCGTGGGCCGCGTGCGCTTCGTTGTTGTAGTGCATCACCATCAATGGTTCACCCGCTTCAACGCGGTCGCCAATTTTCTTCGGCGCTTCGAAGCCGACGCCGAAATCGATCGTATCGCTCGCGACCTTGCGCCCGCCCCCCAGCGCGATGACCGCGTAACCAATCTGGTCGCACTCGATTCCGTGCACGAAGCCTGACGCCCGCGCGGCGATCACACGTTTGTGACTGGCGACGGGAAGTCGACTTGTATCGTCGCACACTTTCGCGTCGCCACCTTGGGTCGCGATTATCTCGACGAATTTCTTGAGCGCCTCCTTCGACGAAAGTTTCTTTTGCAGTATTTCGCGGGCGTCTGCAACATTTTTCGCGGCCTCGGCCATCATCAACATCTCGGCGGCGAGCGCAATGGTGACTTCCATCAGGTCATCGGCCTTCGCTTGGCCGCTCATCAACTCGATGCACTCGCGCACTTCGAGGGCGTTGCCGATGCATTGGCCAAGCGGCTGATTCATGTCGGTCTGCAGCGCACACACTCTCTTGCCGTAACGTTTGCCAACCTCGACCATCGCCCGGCCAAGCTCGAGCGACGCTTCGCGGGTGCGCATGAACGCGCCACTTCCCCATTTCACATCCAGTACAAGACCGTCGACGTTCTCCGCGAGTTTCTTGCTCATGATGCTAGCCACAATCAACGGCAGGCATGACACGGTCGCCGTCACGTCGCGCAACGCGTAGAGCTTCTTGTCGGCCGGCGCGATTTCGGGTGTGGCCCCGATCATGCAGCAGCCGATCTCGTCGGTGACGCGCTGGAATTCGGCGAGAGAGAGATTCGAGCGGAAACCGGAAATGCTTTCGAGCTTGTCAAGCGTGCCGCCGGTCGGGCCAAGTCCGCGCCCAGAAATCATCGGTACTTTCACGCCGCAACTCGCCACGAGCGGCGCGAGGATGAGCGAGGTTTTGTCCCCGATGCCGCCCGTGCTGTGTTTGTCGGCGTAGAACACGCCGGGCGCGCGCTTCCATTCGACCACTTTTCCGCTGTCGATCATCGCGCGGGTCAGCCACATCGTCTCGTCAAAATTCATTCCTTGAAAGCAAATGGCCATCGCCAGAGCCGCCATCTGATAGTCGGGAATTTCGGCGTGCGTGAATCCCAGGAGAAAGAAACGAATTTCTTCTTCAGTCAGGGCGTGACCGTCACGTTTCTTCTGGATGATCTGAGAGGGCAGTAACATGACTGAGGTCTCAGTGCCATCTTATCACTTGCAGGACGTTTGAGAAGTCATCTGTCCACAATCGCAAGCGCGGTTCGGGGTGCAAGCGCTGCCAGCGGCGGTCAGCAAGCAGCGGATCGAGAGCGGTTTCGGTGCGCGCCATGGCCACCCATTGCGAGGGTTCCTTGCCGTTGAGAACATCGGCGACTTTCAGCCTGAGATCGTCGCACGCGAGCGCAATCAGCCCGGCGTCGTGCGCGAGATTGGCCACGACAGGCTTCAATTCCAGCCTTCGATTTGAAATGTGAAGCAGTAAAACACCGTCGTCAGCCAGCTTGTCCAGATACAACCGCACCGCCTCACGCGTGACCAGATGCACAGGGATCGAGTCGGAGTTGAACGCGTCGAGGATGATGAGGTCGTACTGGCCGGGCACGGCGTAACGCAACTGCAATCGCGCGTCGCCCAGCACGATGCCGACTCGTTTCGCCGGGCTGAGCTTGATGAACGCAAACCGTTTCGGATTGCAGGCGATGCGGACCACGGCGGGATTGATTTCATAAAAGGTCCAATCATCCGTCGCGCGGGCGTAACAACTCAGCCCGCCCGTGCCCAGGCCGATCACAGCCACATTCGCCGCCGTGCGCCGGTCGAACGCAGCGAAAAACTGTCCGACAGGTCCCGTGGGGTAGTAATACCCCGTCGGCTCCGCCTGCCGCGCGGGGTCGATCCATGCCCGCCCGTGCATCGTCGTGCCGTGCATGAGTTCGCGAAACTTCTGACCGCGGTCCACAGTGATGCGCAGCACACCGAAGAAATTCCGTTCCGTGAACTCCACCCGTGTCATGGCTCCGCCGTACCAGAGCCCAACGCCCAACACCGCGGCCAGACACAATGCAAACCGCACTGGTCGCTTCACAAACCGATACGCCATCAGTGCCGGCAGCCCAAACATCCACACCGCATTCAGCGGACGCGGGGTGACTCCAGCCACGCGCAGGCCGACGATTACGCCGAACATCAGCGTGCCCGTCGCCAACGTCCACATCGCATCGCGCCACGGGAGCCGCGCGCCACGTGCAGTTGGCGCCTCTTCGGATGGCCTGATCGCGCACGCCAGGATCACCGCCAGCGGGTATTCGAGCACCATCGGGAACACCAGTGGCGCGACCAGCGAGTTGAACACGCCACCCAGCATTCCCCCAAACGACAGACACAAGTAATATTCCGTTAGATGCGCCGGCGATGGGCGATCCTGCGCCAGCGCACCGTGGCACACCAGCGACGCCACGAATGTAAACAGCAGATGCAGCATCACCAAAAACCACTCGGGTCGGCGGCCGTCCACAGCGAACAAGAAGATGAGCAGGATCGCCAGTATGCACACCACCCGTCCCAGCCACGGCTTCGGGCGCACCCCGTGACGCGCAAACGCCAGAATGAACGTCAGCAGATACAGCGCAAGCGGCAACACCCACAGCAACGGAAACGGCGCAACATCGGTGGACAGGTACATCGTCACCCCAAGCATCAAACTCGACGGCACAAACGCCAACGATACCCAGCGCAACCGCCGCCGAATCGTCACGTCAATGCCGTCACCGACGTTCGTGGCGGCTGCGGCCACGGCGATGCTTGGCCGCGCCGTCTGCGGCGCGCGCAACACCACTGCGGCGCAACCCAACGTCAGCGCGACGAACACGCCGTACCCGATCATCCAGAGCCAGCTCTGCATTTGTAATGGCAGCGTTCGCTCGACCAGTAGCGGATAACTCAGCAGCCCTAGCATGCTGCCCGTGTTGCTGGCCGCGTAGAGGAAATACGGATCTTGGGCCCGTGGATGCCGCGTGCGCGAAAACCACCGCTGCAGCAGCGGAGCCGAGGCCGAAATTGCGAACAGCGGCAAGCCCGTCACGCGCGTCAAAAAGCCGAGCAGCCAGGGTATCGGGTTGATGTCCGTCGGCACCGAGGCCGCCGTCCGGTCGCTCACGCGGATCGGCAGGACGATCAGCGCCACCAGCAACACGACGACGTGCAGCACCGCCTGCCGCCGCGCGCCGAGCCAACGTGTCGCCAAGTGCGCGTAGCTGTAGCCGAGCAACAGCACCCCCTGGAAAAACATCATGCACGAGTTCCACACCGCAGGCGTCCCGCCCAGCAGCGGCAGTAACATCTTGCCGATCATCGGCTCAACAACGAACATCAGCCCGGCGCTTAGAAACAGCGTGAGCGAATACAGCAGAACCACACGCGACCTCCTTGTCGACTCAACAGCGCGCGCATCATAGCGGCGGGGCAGGCGCTTCGCCAGCCAGAATCCGCTGTTCCCGCGAAGGCAAAACGGCCTGCCCGAGCGCGCTCAGAGCAGGCCGCCAATACCGCCTCGAGTGATTTACTTCAGTTCACCCCAGCAGAAGATCACCTGAAATACGTTGTACAACAACGTGCCGAGTTGATGGAACCAGCAGGCGAGCGGCCCCACCGAATTTGACTCGGGGCCCTGAATGGTTCCGCCCGCATGGATCAGATCGACCTGCGCCGCGAGCTGCTCGAGCTGAGCTTCACTTAACTGGGCCAGTCGAGCGTGCGCCTGTTCCTGACTCAAACCCAGCGCGGTCAACTGATCGGCCACGACCTTCTCGCCGAGGAAGGCGTCGACCTTCTGAAACGCGGGTGATGCGCATGCCGATTCGACGGATTCCACAGGGGCGGCAGGCAGGGAAGGACAAATCGTGAGGGCTGCGACGATGGCTGACAGAATCGCAAATTGTACGGTCTTCATAAATCGCCTCCGGTTTCGAGAACGAGTATACGCGCGGTCAAGGTCGTGACAAGGAAATTCTCTCTCGCACCCATGCCAGCTCGTGGCAGATGTTGTCAACGAGCTGATCCCGTCCGCGCAGTTGCTCCGGCCAGGTGTAGGTTTCGATAATGAAGGGAATGGAGGGATGCAGTGGCGGAGTGCGGGTGAGAAATTCTTCGACTTCCGACAATGTCGAGGAGGTCTCCGTCGGATGGACCGGCAAGTGGTAGTGAACACGGAAACGCGCAATGCCCGGTGGCGGTGGACGCGCCGGCCAATCCAGCGAGAAGTACGCG
>Ga0335085_10015133_pt1 | contig 11204 bp, 6 predicted proteins | sample Lox_Sample_45_FD_206712 | JGI IMG/M metagenome (GOLD analysis project Ga0335085, IMG submission 206712) | Soil microbial communities from Loxahatchee National Wildlife Refuge, Florida, United States - Lox_Sample_4.5 | ecosystem: Environmental > Terrestrial > Soil > Wetlands | place: USA: Florida... | reverse complement strand
ATGTTCAACGCCGGCACTTGCCGCGCGTCGGCACTGACGGCGAATGCGTCGATTCCCAGCAGCGCGGCCAACTGCTTCGACGCCTGGAATGCTCAGGCGGGCGTCGCGGGCATCGCGGCTTACAACATGACTTGGAACGGCCCCGGCACGGCGCTGATCGATTGCGCCGCGGCGGTTCCGCCGAGCCAGCTGCAGTCGCTCGATGACGCGTCGGAGTGGTTCCTGTTCAACGTCAAGATCGCCTACACGGGTACCGTCGGCCCGACCTGCCCCGGCTGCTCGAACCCGGCGTGCCTCTACTTCGCCAAGCTCGACGTGTCGCAGCCGGTCGGCGTGGGCGATTTCCACATGACCGCTTCCGGCCCGCGCACGTTCGCGACGTGGCAGGGTGGTGGTGTCGGCCTGCCGGGCTGCCCCGGCGCGACGCCGACCAACAACAAGTCGTGGGGCCAGCTCAAGTCGCTGTACCGCTAAGCTCGCTTCAGGATCTGACCGCTGTGCGCGACGGCCACCCCCGACCGGGTGGCCGTTCGCGTTTCGCGCTCGAACCAAGCTCACCCCCACCGACAGGAGCTCGCGATGAAGCGAATGCTTTCGCTGTGCGCCCTGCTCTTGCTGACCGCCAGCGTTTCCGCCCGCGCCGCCACGTCGCTCAACATCGGGTGGTCCGACTGCGTCGGCGACGGCGGCACGCTCGACAAGACGTTCGCCTGCAACACCAACTCGGGCAGCGCGACCTTGGTGCTGTCGTTCACGCCACCCGCGCCGATTCCACAGCTGTCCGGCGCCCAGGCATTCGTCTACCTCGCGACGTCCAATGGCTCCGCTGCTCTGCCGCTGTGGTGGTCGATGTTCAACGCGGGTACGTGCCGCGGTAACGTGCTGTCAGCGAACGCTGTCATCTCCGATGCCGCGGTCAACTGCCTCGACACCTGGAGCGCCGAGGCGGGCGTCGCCGGCATTTCGGCGTACACCATGAACTGGGACGGTCCAGGCGCGGCGCTGATCGAAATGGTGGCGTCGGTTCCGCCGAACGAACTGCAGTCGCTGGACGCCACGTCGGAGTGGTTCCTGTTCAACGTCAAGATCACCTATGCCGCGACCGTCGGCACGAGTTGCACCGGGTGCTCGAGTCCGGCGACGCTCATCTTCCGCGAGCTTGACGTGTCACAGCCAATCGGCGTGGGTGATTTCCGCCTGACGACTGCTGGCCCGCGTTCGCTCGCGACCTGGCAGGGCGGCTTCGCAACGCCGGCGCAGAACAAGTCGTGGGGCATGTTGAAGTCGCTGTACCGCTGACCCAGGCGCGCCTCAAGGAGAACGGGCTGGCTCACTGGCCCGTTCTCACTGTTTTCGGGGCTCGAACCCGCCGATAAGCCGCATGGCACCCCGAGCGCTCCCCGACCCCCGCGGGTCAATTGGCTTGCCGGACCCGAGACGAGTGATTAGATTCCCGGCGATTCCAGCTCCGGGCGGGGGTAGTGAGGTGCAGTGGAGTTGCACCGGGGCGGGCCGTGTGGCCAATCCAGCGTTCTCGTTTTACCCATGGAAAGGGAGGCATCTGTCATGACCCATCGGCTTCTCCGGTTGTTTGGAATCTCGGCTGCAATGCTCGTCGTCTCCGGCAGTGCCTGGGCGACGTCCGCGACCCCCTCGGGCGAGCTCAACATGGCGTGGACCAACTGCTCGGTCGATGCCGGCACCTCCGACAAGGCGTTCGCCTGCAACACCAACAACGGCTCGGCAACGCTCGTGCTGTCGTTCACGGCGCCGACCGCGCCGCCGATCGATTCGCTCTCGGGCGCCGAGGCGTACGTGGATCTGATCTCGGCGTCGAGCCCTCTGTCGCAGTGGTGGTCGATGTTCAACTCCGGTACCTGCCGTCAGAGCGCGCTCACCGGGAATGCGACCATCCCGGGCTCCGCAGCCAATTGCTTCGACGCCTGGAACGCGCAGGCCGGCGTCGCTGGCGTCGCGGCCTACACGATTGGGGCTCTCAGCAACGACGCCGTGGCGGGAAACCTCCCCGGCGTGAACAGCGGAAATATCGCTCAGGTCGCCTGCATCGACATCGGCGCGGCCGTGCCCCCCAGTCAGCTCCAGCAATTGCAGGGCGGGCAGGAGTACTTCGTCTTCAACGTGAAGGTTGCTTACACGGGGACGGTGGGCGGAGCCTGCGCCGGATGCAGCGACCCTGTCTGCCTCTCGTTCTCGCACCTGCGCATTTCGCAGCCCGTCGGGATCGGAGACTGGTGGATCACCACACCCGGGCCGAGCCAGACGGGTATGAACGTGACCTGGCAGGGCGGCGCCGGAGCGAACTGCAGCGCGGTGCCCACGAAGACGAAGACGTGGGGCGCCTTGAAGAGCATGTATCGCTGAGCGAGCTTCATCCGATGTCCGAACGGCGCCAGTCCCACTGCGGACGGGCGCCGTTCTTCTAAGTTGGGACGGCGACGCGCTCGAGGGCGCGTCAAGAGTCCGTCCGAGGTGGAGCATCCCGCCGCCCGCCGGTGTAAGTTGAGCGAGTCCGGTCCCACTCATCTCCCGAGGATCCCGCGAATGCCGCGCCGCGCACTTGCCGTCGCCGTTCTACTCGCCTCGCTGATCGCGGTGTCTGCCGCCTCGAGCGCGCCCAATGGTCGGAGCGGGACTCGGGCCGAGGAGACGGCCGCGACTGGATTCGTCGCGAGCAACTTCATCCCCGCGAACCATCTCGACTCGGTGCTCGTGCAGGCGGACAGCCTGGTCGCGCGGCGCGGCGGAGCGCACGCCGACAGCGCGCGGCTCTACCTCTCGTGGAACAGACCGTGGGGCATGCGCGGCGCGAGCGCCACGCACATGCCCAACTGCGGGCGGCCCGATGCGGCCGACACGCTCTACCTGTGCTTCCTGCCGGGACGCACCTGCGTGGGCTTCTGCAGCTTCAGCGCGCAGCTCTACTTTCGCGCCGCGCCGGGCGACACGCTCGGGCCCTACTGGCAGATGGAAAAAGGCGGTGGCAATCACGGCGAGCTGACGATCGACTGCGGCCCGGACGAGACGTTCCCGCAGCGCCAGCCGTGGCCCACGGCCGGCATGATGGTCGCACACATGGATCGCACGCCGGCCTCGGCGCACCTCATTCTGGGCTACGCCGTGGCGTACAACGTCGCGCGGCCGGTGGCGCCGGATTCGGTCTACACGCTGGCGCGCGTGATCCTGCACCACCATCACGACCTGCGCGGCTGCCGCCAGCCCGTGGCGGTCGAGTGGGCATCCGCCCAGCTCGGCTTCTGGTTGCACGACGAGCCGATCGTCAATCGCGGCGAGCGCTTCGCGGCCTACGCCGGCGATCTGAAGATCTGCGATCCATTCCGCCGCAGCGCGGGAGCCTGGGAGCCCAGGGGCTCGCTCAAGCGCTGAGCCGGCGAGGCACACCACAGCCGATCGGGCGCCCCGCGCCCTCTGCCGGGTTCGGAAGGCCCCAGCCTAGTGCGGCTGGAGCAGCTTGATTCGCATGACCAGCTCGGGCCGCGACGCGATCGCGAAGCGCTTGCGCCATCCCACGAGGAGCGCCTTGAGCCGCGCGTCCGCCTGAATGTTCTGCAGCGACTCGTCGATCATGTTCTGCGACTCCTCGAACGTGAGCTGGTGGCCCGGGTCGTACTTGAGGAGCTGGAGGCAGAGGTAGTCGCCGACGCGGTCGGGACCCGTCACGGTCGCCTCGCCGGGCCGGAGCTCCTCGAACAGGATCTTCGCGTAGGGGCCGTGCTCGTCCTCGCGCATGTGCTTGATGCTGCCCGTCACCTCGCCCTTGAGCGAGTCGGCCGCCAGGATGTCCGGCGCGCGTGCACCGCTCTTGAGCGCGGCCATCACCGAGTCGGCGCCCTTCTGGTTGTGGCGCACGATCGCCGCGAAGTCGACCGCCTGATACGTGAAGAACTGCCGCTTGTTCTGCTCGTAGTAGTCACGGCGCTGCTGCGCGGTGACGTAGACGTGGCTCTCGACCGAGTCCTGGTACATGTGGTTGACGAGCAGCTCCTCGCGCTTCCCGGCGATCTGCGCGATCGTGCGCGGATCCTTGTCGAGGCCGCGCTCGCGCGCGAGATCGACCTGGTAGGGCAGGAGCGCCGTCGCGTCGATCTGCGACATCACCGCGGCCGGGAAGTTGAGGTTCGGCCGCGCCACCGGCGTGATGTCAGAGTAGGCGTGCAGGAACTGCCCGATGCTCAGGCGCCCGCCCTTCCACGTTGCCAGTGTTTTCGCCGTGTCCTCGGGGCTGAACTCGGGCACGGTGCCGGAGATGTCGAGGATCGGGCCGAACGCGTCCTGCTTGAACGCGACCGCGTCGCCGAATTTCGAAGAGACGTACTTGACGTTCGTCGTGTCGTACGCGAGTCCCACGCGCTCGCGCAGCATCTTCTGGATCACTTCGGCACGCGCGCCCGAGCGTGCGGCGATCAGCTGCTTGCGGATGATGTTCCGCATCGGCCGAATGTCCGGGGCCTCCACGTCTTTTCGGTCGGTCATCTGCACGAGGTGGAACCCGCGCAGGTCCTCGATGACTTGTGACGTCTGCCCCGGGTGGAGCGAGTAGAGCGTGAACGCGAGGTCGTTCGAGAGCTTGGAGCGGTCGAGCCAGCCGAGGTCGCCGTCGGAGCCGACGTCGTCTTTGGCGATCGTGTAGCGTTTGACCGCGGTGTTCCAGTCGATGCGGCCGCCGACGATCTCGCGTCGCACCTGTTCGGCGAGCACCGGATCCGCGAACAGGATGTGGCGAAAGCGGGCGCGGAAGCCCAGCTGGCGCCCGACCTCGTCGACGTCGGCTTCGGTGACCTTGACCGAGTCGGAGACGTAACGCTCGAACACCGCGTTCGACAGGATCGTCGCCTCGTCCTCACGCAACTGGGCGCGGTCCTCGAAGTCGAATGGGCGCCCAGCCGAGAGCGCGACCAGCCCCATCACGTCGTGATCGATCAGGTTGTTCAGGAACTCGACGCGGCCGAGGCTGTCAGGCCCCGGGCGGAACTCGGGGTTACCGGAGAAGTAGTCGGCCACGAAGTCGGAAATGCGCGTGACGCGGTCGTTGACGCGTGCGAGCCAGGTCGTATCGGGCAGGAACTGGCCCGTGTCGGGGATGCCGTCGATGTACTCGAGGCCCCGCCGGGCCGGGGCGTTGGCCTTCGTGCCGGTGCGGGACACGGGCGCCATCGGGGCCGTGCTGGGGTTCTTGGCCGCCCAGGCGCACGTGGCGATCAGCAGCCCGAGGGGCAACAGGCGGAAGCGCATCCGATGTCTCCGGGGGTGGAGCGGGAGGGAGCCGACTCTGCGAGCGAAAAAGACTACGGGCCGAGAATTGGCCCGTCAAGATCGCGGCCGCGCCCGGCGCGGCCCGAGTCCCCCTCGACGTCTCGCAGCGTTGCCGGCTGCACGCTCTGTCAGGGCGTCGTCACCCGCGTCAGGAATTCGACGGCTGTGCGCGCGGGATCCCTGCGAGCCGAGTGCGGCGTGGGCGGGCCCATGAACAGCGTGTCGATGCTGGCGCCATGTGCCGCGCAGGCGAGCGCGAAGGCGCGCGCCGCGCCCGCGCCCGGCGCGCCGGCGCTCTCCACGACGAGCCGCGGCACGCGGCCGGCCGTCGCCGAGACGAGTGGCGAGCGGCTGCGCCAGCCGGCGCTGTCGCGACCGGCCTCGGCCAGGATGTCGCTGCGCCCGGCGGACGGCGCCGCACGCCAGCTCGCCCACAGGTCGTAGACCGCATCGATCGCCACCACGCCGCACAGTTCGGGATGCGACGCGGCGAAGAGCAACGCGGCCTGCGCGCCACGCCCGGTGCCCCACACCGCGATGCGCTTGCGGTCGGCGCCCGGCATGGCGGTCAGCGCCTTCAAGGCCACGTCGAGTGCCGCCTGCGTCGCGGGGCCGCCGAGGTCCGCGCGTCCGCCCGAGCGGCCGTAGCCGGGCGGGCTCACCGCCACGACGTTCCAGCCGCGCTGCACGAAATGGTCGATCGTCGCCACCAGCCGGCGTGCGGTCGCGTCGTCATCCGGCACGAGCAGCACGCCGGGCACCGACGCGCTGGCACTTGCGGCCGCTCCGGTCACGATCTCGATTTCCGTCCCGCCCGAGTTGACCAGCCGGGAGGGGTAGCGGTCGAACAGCTCGCCACCCTCGGCCTCGACCGAGTCCGAGAGCACGTAGACCTTCTTCTGACCGTCGTGGACGTAGGCGCGATAGACGATGTGCGCCCGCTCACTGATCGCCTTGATCGAGAGAAGGAGCGGCGAGTCCTCGCCCGCCGAGATCCCGCTCGTGCTGCCGGCGATCGAGGAGAGCGTCTGGCGCTGGTGCCGCTCGCAGCGGCAGACGTCGGTCGAGAGGTCGGTGATCTCGCACACCAGGCTGTCGCCATAGAGGCCGTACTCGAGGCCGTTGTGGAGCTGGAGCGTCGCCGTCCAGAGCTGATCGGCGTCGGCGTGCAGCGTGTCGGACGCGCAGCGGAGCGTGGGAGCGCCCGGCGAAGCGGCGGCGAGCAGCGAGACGAGCAGCGGCAGCAGCGGGGCGGGCATCAGGACTTTCTCCGGGATCCGGCGAGGAGCGGCGAGGCGGTGTTGATCTGGATCGGCATCGAGCGGACCAGGCGGTCCACGAGCTCGCGCGTGCGCCGGTCGCCGTCCTGCTCGTAGAGGTCGCGGGCCACCTCCTGCGCAGCGGCCGAGAACGGCTGGCGCCGCCGCGGCGTCACCGACATGACGCGCAGCACGCGCCAGCCGTCCGGGCCGATATCGGGTCCGAGCACGGCGCCCGGCCCGCCGTGCAGGACGCGCGCGAACAGCGCGGTGTCGGCGTCCTCGGAGAGCGTTGCTTCGTACGGGACGCCGCTGCGCATCGACTTGGCGGCGAGCGATTCGGCCTCGCCCGGGACCGTGAGCCGCCGCATCATGGCGCGGGCGTCGGCGATCGAGTCGAACACCGCGCGAACGATCTGCGCGTGGCCGGGTGCGGCGAAGCGGTCGGGATCGAGCGCGAAATGGCGCCGCAGCGCGGTCGAATCGAGCGGCACGAGGTCGTAGGCGTTGCGCGCGACGTAGCGCTGCACGTCGAGGTACTCGCGACGCTCGGCGAGCGCCGCCGCGACCGGCGGGGAGTGCACGACGTCCTGCTTCGCGGCGTTCGCGCGCAGCATCTTCTCGTAGATCGTGCTGCTCGCGAGATCGCGCACGTCCTGCTCGCTGCGGACGGCCGGGCGGTACATGGGATCGAGCCGCGCGAAGTCGCGCAGCAGCTCACCCGCGGTGTAGGCGCCCAGGTCCGAGCGGATGATGTCGTGCGCGCTGTCCGCGCTCGTCAGCGTGGGCAGCAGCCCCGCCACGCGGAGCTGCTCCTGGATCGACATCGAGGCGGTCGGCCGCGGCAGGACTTTGAACTCGCCGGCGAGCATGCTGACCATGAACGTGTCGTACACCGCGTGGACCCGGGCCATCGCCGAATCGCGCAGCATCCGGCCCAGGTCCATCCGATCCGGCACGGTGTCGCCCTTGGCGACGAGCTTGGCCGCGAGGTCGGCCATGGCCGAATCGAGCACGGCATGGAGCGTCAACCGGTCGGTCAGCGTGCGCATGTCCGTGCTGTCGTTCTGGGTCCACTGGACGCCCGTCTGGCGCACCTTCCAGGCCAGCACGCGCTGCTGGATCAGAACGTCGAGGACCTGACGGCGTTCGGCCGGGGTAGTCGAATCGGGGCTCAATCCGAACTTGGCCATCGCGCCCAGGAAGCGATCCCGGGTGATGTCCTCGGCGCCGCCCGGGAAGCGCAGCCGAGCGAGCACGCTGTCCGGCAGGCGCGGGGCGGGCGAAGCCGCCCGGGGGCGCGTGGCCGGCTTCGCGCCGGGGGCCGCCGGGCGCGTGGGCGCGGGGGCGGCGAGCGGGGACGTGACCAGCAGCACGAGCGAGGCGGCGGCCAGCGTGGCGAACGACCTCATTCCCGGGATCCTCAGAGGGTGGCGCCCCGGCCCGGGCGCATCCCGGAAGCGACGGGGAACGACAGAGTCTAGCCCGCACCCGGCCCGCGCGGCGAGCCGGGCCGGGGGAGGTCGGAATCACTGACGCGTTGCGCGGACCGCATCACCGACCTGCGACCGCCGGGCCGCGGCGGACCGCTGCGCCCGAGTGCGTCGCGGCGGCGTCCGCGGGCCGCGTACCGCAATCCCACGGAGTTCGATAGACTCGCACCGCTCATGCGCTCAACGGCCCTCCGTCTCCCCACGCTCGCCCTGTTCGCCGCCGTCCTTGCGGCGCCCCCCGTCCGGGCCGACGCCATCCGGATCCTCACGAGCGACCCGCGGGGCGTCACGTTGCGCGTCACGACCGAGAACTGGTCGCTCTCGCGTCCCGACCGCACCGGGCGCGTGAAGGTGATCGGCGTGCCCGGCTCGCACGCGCTCGCCGATCCCGGCCACGGCCTGGTGCCGGTCTACTCGACGATGCTCGCCCTGCCGCCCGATGCGCGCCCGACGGCGCGCGTGCTGGCGAGCGGGACGGCGCTCGCCCGCGAGAACGTGCGGCTCGCGATCGCGGGCTTCGAGCACCCCGCGAGCGGCGAGGACGAGCCGGTGATGCTCGACGTCTCACCGCTCGCCGACGGCGTGTGGCCGGGCTCGCCCGTCCACCTGGGCGCGCCCGACTCGTTCCGGGGCCGCAAGCTGGTTGGGCTCGAGGTGCGGCCGTTCCAGTACGACGAGGCGGGCCGGCGGCTCACGGTGACCCCGAGCCTCGACGTGCGCGTCGACTTCAACCGGCCGGCGGGCGCTTCGCTCGTCCCGGGCGGCGGCGAGCCCGATCCGCACTTCGACGACGTGCTGCGCTCGGCGGTGCTCAACTTTGATCAGGCCTCGGGCTGGCGCACGCACGCCGCGGCCGGGCGCGCCCCGTCGCTCTTCGGCTCGAGCGTGAGCCCCGCGTTCGACGAGACGCAGCCCGAGGTTCGGGTCAAGATCGACTCGACCGGGCTCTACCTGCTGCCCTACGACCTGCTCGCCGCGAACGGCTACCCCGCCAACGTGCCGATCGCGGAGGTGAGCGTCCACAAGCACGAGTACGTCGAGAACGCCTCGCCGCCCTACGAGACGATCGAGATCCCGATCGAGGTCGACGACGTGAACGGCAACGGCGTGTTCGACTCGGGTGACCGCATCTGGGTGTACGTGCGCGACTGGGCCACCCGCTCGGGCGCGAGCCGCTACCAGCGCTGGTGGGGCGACGGCGACGTGATCTACGCCACCGTGAAGCCCGCCGGCGGCCTGCGCGTGGCGCAGCGCAGCGGCTCGCAGGGCGCGAGCGGGCTCACGCCGCTCGCGTCGTATCCGTACCACCAGCGCTGGGAATACAACTACGCGTTCTTCATGCCGTTCGTCGCCACGCCCTCGGACACCGCGACGGTCGATCCCTACCAGTGGACGAGCTACGTCCTCTACTACTCGCGGCCCGACTCGATCCAGTTCAGCGTGAACGACGTCGACACCTCGCGCGCGGCGACGTTCTCGACCAACTGGGTGGGTCGCGCGTTCGGCTACCACAACCTCTGGTCGGCGATCGAGAACTCCTCGGGTGTCGCGACGACGACCGCCGACTCGGTGGTCTGGCTCGACAAGGAGCCGCTGACCGCGAGCGTGTCGCTGCCCGGTTCGGCGCTGGGCCCGGGTGGCGTCGACCGCTTCCTCACGTGGGGCAAGAACAATCCCGGTCCGCCCGATCCCGTGAACAACCCGATCGCGAACGTCGGCCTCGACTACTTCGAGGCGACGTACGACCGCCACTTCCGCGCCGTGCACGACCTGATGGCGTTCAACAGCGATACCGCGACGACGCTCTACCAGATCCACGGCGCGGGCTTCGGCTCGGATTCGATCCGCGTCTACGACGTCACGACGCCCGAGCAGCCCGTGCGCCTGACGCTGGGGCCGGGCCAGATCTCGGGCGGCGCGTTCGACCTCCAGGACCTGCCCGCGGGGGGACAACGGCAGTACGTCGCGGGCGCGGTGCGCACGCCGCTCGTCTCGGGCTTCGGGCCGAAGATCCCGGCCGCCGACCACGTCTCGGCCGTCACGCGCCACGGCATCTGGGAGAACTCCGTCGGCGATTACCTCCTGGTCGTGCCCGAGGCGTTCCTGCCCGCGGTCGCCCCGCTCGTCTCGCTGCGCTCCTCGCAGGGCCTGCGCGTGGTCGTCGCGCCCGCCGAGGGCATCTACGACGAGTTCAACGGCGGGCGTCACTCGCCCGCGGCGATCCAGCGCTTCGTGCGCTACGCCTATGCGAACTGGGACGCGCGCTTCATGCTGCTCGTGGGCGACGGCACGCTCGATCCGCTCGACAACTTCAAGCAGGCCGGCACGGACTGGGTGCCGATCCTGCCGACGCCCGGCCCGGTCTCGACGAGCGACGGCTACGAGCTCGTGCCGAGCGACAACCGCTACGGCTGCATCACGGGCAACTGCGATCCGATCTACGGCGTCGGCGACGTGATCCCCGAGATGATGATCGGGCGGCTGCCGGTCAACTCGCTCACCGACGCGCAGAACGTGATCGCGAAGGTCGTCCACTACGAGACGCTCACCGGCGATCCGACGTGGCGCCAGCACGACATCCTGCTCTCGGACGACGCGTTCTCGAGCGGCACGGTGTTCGGCGTGGGCTCGGGCACGAGCGACTACTGCTACAAGGACTACGAGACGGTCTTCCAGGGCCTGAACCTCAAGATCCGTTCGATCGTGCTGCGCGACGCCGGCCTCGCGCAGACGAACATCGACCAGTTCAACGAGAGCCAGTACCTCGCGAACGAGCCCGCCGACACGACGTTCTCCGGCTCGTTCGTGGTCTCGGTCTGCCGCCCCGACATCAATGCCACGCGCACGCGCACGCACAACTCGGTCACGCCGCAGCTCTTCGCGCTGCTCAACGCGGGCACGGCGTGGTGGAACTTCCAAGGTCACGCCAACGAGTACGTGCTGACGCACGAGAACCTCTACCTCAACAACGGCGACTCGCCCGGCGGCGACGACAAGTTCCTCTTCAACTCCGATCCGTCGAACGTGCGCCCCGTGCTGTTCACGGCGTTCTCCTGCCACCCGAACATGTTCGCCCGCGGCGAGGGCGGCCCGCAGTCCGCGGTCGGCGGCTGCCTCGGCGAGGACATGGTGACGCTGCCCTACGGCGGCGCGATCGCGT
>Ga0335085_10015132_pt1 | contig 11204 bp, 8 predicted proteins | sample Lox_Sample_45_FD_206712 | JGI IMG/M metagenome (GOLD analysis project Ga0335085, IMG submission 206712) | Soil microbial communities from Loxahatchee National Wildlife Refuge, Florida, United States - Lox_Sample_4.5 | ecosystem: Environmental > Terrestrial > Soil > Wetlands | place: USA: Florida... | reverse complement strand
CATGATCGGGATCGAGATCGCGGCCGACACGGTTTCGAAGAACTCGACGATCGCGGGCTCCGGCACGCGCACGGTGGCACCGTGATACGGCGGCATGATCATGACGAGCGACGCGCCAGCCGCCTGCGCGCGGCGGCTGCGCTCGGCACAGACGCGAGTGCCGAAGTGCGTCGTCGTGACGATGACCGGCACGCGGCCGGCCACGTGATCGAGCACCGCGCCCATGATGCGCTCCCGCTCCTCGTCGGTCAGCGAGAACTGCTCCGAGAAGTTCGCGAGGATGCAGATGCCGTGCGAGCCAGCGTCGATCATGAAGTCGATGCAGCGGCGTTGGCCGTCGAGATCGAGCGCGCCGCTGTCGTCGAAGATCGTCGGCGCCACGGGGAAGACGCCGCGATACGGACGCTCGAGCGCTGGTGTCGTCAAGGCGCGCCTGCCTAGTGATTGTCGCGGCCGACGGGCGCGCCGCTGCCGCCGACCAGGAAGTCGAAGTCCGCGCCGCGGTCGGCCTGCAGCACGTGATCGACGTAGAGCTTCGCGTAACCGCGCGTTGCGTGCGCCGGCGCCGGCCGCCAGGCCGCGAGGCGCTCGGCGAGCTCGGCGTCGGACACGTGCAGGTGCAGGCTGCGCGCCGCGACGTCGAGCGTGATCACGTCGCCCGTGCGAACGGCGGCCAGCGGACCGCCGACCGCGGCTTCCGGCGCCACGTGCAGCACGACGGTGCCGTACGCCGTGCCCGACATCCGCGCGTCGGAGATCCGCACCATGTCGCGCACGCCCTTGCGCAGCAGCTTCTTCGGCAGCGGCAGATTGCCGACCTCGGCCATGCCGGGGTAACCCTTCGGGCCGCAGTTCTTCAGCACCATGACGCAGGTTTCGTCGATGTCGAGGTTCTCGTCCTCGACGGCCGCGCGCATCTCTTCCGGCGACTCGAACACGACCGCGCGGCCCGTGTGCGTGAGCATGTCCGGCGAAGCGGCCGAGGGTTTGATCACGGCGCCGTTCGGCGCCAGGTTGCCGTGCAGCACGGCGATGCCGGCGTCGCGCTTGAAGGGTCGGTCGAACGGGGTAATGACCTCGTCGTTCCAGCACGCGGCGTCCTGCACGTTCTGCCAGAGCGTCTTGCCGTTCACCGTCAGCGCGTCCTTGTGCAGCAGGCCGTGCTCGGCCAGCGAGCGCAGCACCACGGGCAAGCCGCCCGCGTAGTAGAAATCCTCCATCAGAAACCTGCCCGACGGCATCAGGTTGGCCATGCAGTGCACGCCGCGCGAGAGCTCGTCGAAATCGGCCAGCGACAGCGGCACGCCGATGCGGCCGGCGATCGCAAGCAGATGGATCACGGCGTTCGTCGAGCCGCCGATGGCCGCGAGCGTCCGGACGGCGTTCTCGAACGCGGCGCGTGTCAGGACCTTCGACAGAACGAGGTCTTCGTGCACCATCGTCACGCTCCGCCGGCCGGCCATGCGCGCCAGGGTGTCGCGGCGCGAGTCGGCGGCGGGGATCGCGGCGTTCTGCGGCAAGCCCACGCCGAGCGCCTCGACGATCGCGGCCATGCTCGATGCCGTGCCCATCGTCATGCAATGCCCGGCGCTGCGATTCATGGCGGCTTCCGCGTCACGAAACTGCGCCGGCGACAGCTCGCCCGCGCGTAACTGCTCGCTCATCGCGATCACGTGCGTTCCGGAGCCCATCAGCGTGCCGCGGTAGTGCGCGGAGAGCTGCGGTCCGCCCGAGACACCGATCGTCGGCAGGTTGGTCGAAGCCGCGCCCATGAGCAGCGCGGGCGTCGTTTTGTCGCACCCCATCAGCAGCACGACGCCGTCGAGCGGATGCGCACGAACGGCCTCCTCGACGTCCATGGCCGCGAGGTTGCGGAACAGCATCGCCGTCGGCCGCATCGTGACCTCGCCCAGCGAAGATACCGGGAACTCGAGTGGCAAGCCGCCGGCTTCGAGCACGCCGTAGCGCACGTGCTCGGCGATGCGCCGGAAGTGCGCGTTGCACGGGGTCAGCTCCGACCACGTGTTGCAGATGCCGATCACGGGGCGACCGTCGAACTGATCGTCCGGAATGCCCATGCCCTTCAGCCACGAGCGGTAGTAGAAGCCCATCTTGCCGCTGCGCCCGAACCAGGCCTGGCTGCGCAGCGGCTTCTTGTCATTGGCCATACTGTGAACTCTGCGTCGAGAGAACCCCGTAGTCCTTGCACGCGGCGGCGATCAGCGCGCCCGCGACCACCATGAATCCGCCGAGAACGGCGACGCCCGCCGTCGAGGCGCCGAGCCAGTCCGTCAGCCCGCCGAGCAGGTAAGGGCCGATGAAGCCGCCGAGATTGCCGACGGAGTTGACGGCCGCGAGACCGGCGGCCACGCCGGCGCCGACCAGGAGCGACCCCGGAAAACTCCAGAACAGCGACATCGACGCGAGACCGCCGGTGCTAGCCAGCGTAACGCAGGCGACGGTGAGCCACGTGTCGTCCGCGAACGCCGCGCTGAGCGCGAGGCCCGCGCCGCCGACCGCGGCCGCCGCCGCCGCGTGCCAGCGCTTCTCGTTGTGCCGCTCGGCGTGCCGTGCGACCAGCACTGCGAGAACCGCGCTGACGAAGTACGACACGGCCGTGATCCAGCCGATCGACAGCACCGAACGCACGCCCGTTTGCCGGATGATCGACGGTAGCCAGAAGTTGATGCCGTACACCCCCATCACGATCAACAGATAGATGATGGTGAACAGCCAGAGCGGCTTCATCGCGAACAGCTCGCGCAACGAATGATCGTGCTTGGTCCGGGCCTCGAGCGCGAGCCGCTCCTTGAGTAGCCCCTGATCCTCCTGCGCGAGCCAGGCCGCATCGTCGATGCCGTCGTCGAGATAGAGCAACACCGCGATCGCGAGCGCGAGCGCGGGCGCAGCCTCGAGCAGGAACAGCCATTGCCAGTCGTAGAGCCCGGCCACGCCGCCGAAGCTCTCCATGATCGCGCCGGAGATCGGTGCTCCGAGCACGAACGCGAGCGGCTGCGCCGCGAGCAGCCAGGCGACGGCGCGGCTTTGCCGATGCGACGGATACCAGTAGTTCAGGTACAGCAGCACGCCGGGGAAGAACCCCGCCTCGGCAACGCCGAGCAGGAAGCGCAACAGGTAGAACACGGTGTCGGTGCCGAGCCCCGTCAGCTGCGCCAGCGCGCCGGTGAACGCCATCGCACCCGAAACGACGCCCCAAGTGACCATGATCCGCGCGATCCATACGCGCGCGCCGATGCGGTGCAGCGCCAGATTGCTCGGCAGCTCGAACAGGAAGTAGCCGACGAAGAACACGCCTGCTCCGAACCCGTAGGCCGCTTCCGACATCCCGAGATCGGCCAGCATGTGCAGCTTCGCGAAGCTGACGTTGACGCGATCGAGATACGCAACGAGATAGCAGGCGCCTAGGAACGGCAACAGCCGCCAGGTGACCGTGGCATACGCCCGTTCTTCAGCCGCGTCCGCCGTCGGAGTCACGATGGCATTCGGGCGATCGTCGCTACGCCAGCTGAGCCTTCAGCTGCGTGAACGAGTGCGCCGGGAAGCGATGCTCCAACGTCTTGCCCTGCGCCCTCGCGGTACGCGACTGCACGCGCACGACCGTCTTCCCGAAGTCGTTGGCCGCCTTGACGTCGGGGCCGTTGACCTCGTCGACGCCGAGCGTCCCCGCGAACGTCTTGTCGGCCAGCGAGATCGTGGCGTCGATGCCCTCGGCCTTGTGCCGGTTCACGACGTTCAGCACGAGCGTGTTGCCGTCGATGGCGCCGGAGACGTCGAGATACGGCACGTCGTGCCATTGCTTGGTGTTATAGCCCGGCACGTCGACCTCGAGCTTCAGCGAATTGCCGTGGGCGTTCCTGGCGAACAGCTGCAGCGGGTAGTAGATCGTCTGCAGGAAGAGGCCCTCGTCGTTCGTGAAGATCGGCGCGATCACGTTCACGAGCTGCGCCATGTTCGCGATCTTGACCACGTCCGCATGATTCACGAGCGAGTTCAGCAACGTGGCGACGACCAGAGCGTCCTCGAGGTTGTAGCGCTCCTCGAGGATCCGGCGGCCGCGCTGCTTGTCGCCGCGCGCGCGGTACCACACGTTGTACTCGTCGAACGCGATGTGCACTTTCCTGCCGTCCGTGCGGCCGGCGAGGACGCCGGCGATGACCTTGGCCGTGGTCTCGATCTTGTCGTCCATGAGCCGCGAGCTCGCCAGGAACTCGCCGAAGTCGTCGTTCGGGTTGCCGACGTAGAGATGGATTGCGAGGTAGTCGATGTAGTTTTGCAGGTGCTCGACGACGGTGCGGTTCCATAGCGACCAGTCGACGCCGGCCGAGTAGTTCGACGAGCCGGCCGCGATCAGCTTCACATCGGGGTCGGTCCAGCGCATCAGCTTCGCGGCCTCGAGCGCGAACTTGCCGTAGTCTTCGGCCGACCGGTGGCCCATCTGCCACGGGCCGTCCATCTCGTTGCCGAGGCCCCAGTACGTCACCTTCCAGGGGTCCTTGCGGCCGTTCTTGCGGCGCATCCGCGTGACGGCCGTGTCCTCCGCGGAGTTGCAGTACTCGACCCACTGCTGCGCCTCGGTCCACGTGCCGGTGCCGAGGTTCGCACAGATGTAGGGCTCGGTCTTCAGCTCCTCGGCGTAGTCCAGGAACTCGTGGGTGCCGAAGCGGTTGCTCTCCACCGTGCCCCACGCCATTTCGAGCCGCGGCGGCCGGTCGTCGCGCGGACCGATGCCGTCCAGCCAGTGGTAGTTCGACGAGAAGTTGCCGCCGGGCCAACGCAGCAGGCTCACGTCGAGCCCGCGCACGGCTTCGAGGACATCGCGCCGGTAGCCCGCCGCGTTCGACAGCCGTGAGCCTTCTTGGAACACGCCGCCGTCGATGCAGCGGCCGAGATGCTCGATGAAGTTGCCGTACAGCTTGCGATCGATCGCGCCGCGCGTGTTCTGCGTATCGACTTTGATACTCGCGCGCAGATCGTTCGCGGCCCGGGCGGTGCGCAGGATCAGCGGCGAGGCCAAGGCCGTGGCCACGACGGTTCGGCGTGTGAGCTTCATCGATGTTCCCCCTGTACGAGCGGTTCCCGAGCGAGCCGCGCAGGCTCGTTACTGACCCAGGACGGAAAAGCGGTAGTACGAAGTCTGCCGGTACGTCTTGCCCGGATCGAGCCGCGCGCTCGGAAAGGCTGCGCGATTCGGCGAGTCCGGGAACTTCTGCGGCTCGAGCGCGAGACCATCGCCCTGCCGGTAGACGACGTGTGATTTACCGACGGTCGTGCCGTCGAGGAAGTTGCCCGTGTACACCTGCACGCCGGGCTCGGTCGTGTAGAGCTCGATCACCCTGCCGGACACCGGGTCTTCGACGCGGGCGGCGAGCTTCGGCGCCTCGGTGACGCCGCCACGCAGCACGAAATTGTGGTCGTAGCCCCGGCCGATCGCGATCTGCGCATCGTTCGCGTCGCGGATGCGCGCACCGATCGCCATGCTTCGTCGGAAGTCGAACGGCGTGCCTGCAACGCTCGTGATCTCGCCCGTCGGAATCAACGTGGCATCGACCGGCGTATAGGCATCGGCGTTGATCATGAGCCGGTGATCGAGAACGCTGCGTGCCGCCGGGACTCCGGCGAGATTGAACAGGCTGTGGTTGGTCAAGTTGACGATGGTCGGCCGATCCGTCGTCGCCTCGTAGCGCGTCGTCAGAGTCCGCTCGTCGTCGAGGCTATACGTGACGGCCGCCTTCAGCGTGCCCGGATAGCCTTCTTCGCCGTCGCGGCTCGTGTACGCGAGCGTCACGCTGGCGACCGGACCGCTCTTGACCTCGCCGATCGTCCAAACGACCTTGTCGAAACCCTTCGTGCCGCCATGCAGCGCGTTCGGGCCGTTGTTCGCCGCGAGCGAATACGTCTTGCCGTCGAGCGTGAACTTGGCGCCGGCGATGCGATTCGCGTACCGCCCGACCGTCGCGCCGAAGAATTGCGGCTTCGCGACGTAGCCGGCGAGATCGTCGTAGCCGAGCACGACGTCGGCCGAACGGCCCTCCCTGTCCGGCAACAGCAGGGCCTGCAGTGTCGCTCCGTAGTTGATGATCCGCGCGCTGACCCCGTGGCCGGCCTTCAGTGTGACGGCCTCGATGGCGACGCCGTCCGGTGTCGTGCCGAATGCCGCGCGTGTCGCTTCTGCCGCGTGCGTGCCGGCGGCCCCGAATCCTGCTGCCATGACCACGATGCCTGTCGAGAGTCTCATCTTCGTCCCCCTGCCGGTGCCGACGCGAGCCGCCGAACCCGGTTGCTCCGCCCGCTCCCCGCGGGCGGATTGTATACTCAGACAAATAAGGGGCGTAGGGCCGACGACAGCCGGCGCTTCAGTCGACGAAAGCCGGCGCCGTCCGGTGACGACCGACCAGGAAGGCGTCGGCGACGAGCCGCAGCGGTAGCGCATCGGCATCGGAGCGCCCGGCCGCGATCAACTCCGCGAAGTGCGAGTACAACGCCGGATACTCCGCGCTCGGCGCGAGCGGCACCTCGCGCCCGGCGACGATCAGGCGCCTGCCGCCCTGCTGCAGGAGCAGGGTGCCGCCGGCGGTTTCCGCCTCGATGTCCCAGGTTTGCGGGCCCGTCTGCAGAAAATCGAATGAGGCCGTCACCGGTGTCTCGGCGGCGTCGGCCAGCGTGAGCTCCGCGGCGATCGGAGTGGCACAGTTCTCCGGCAACGCGAGCAGCGCAGCGCGCACGAACAGCCGCTTCGGCAGGATTTTCACCGCGACCGACAGCGCGTTGATGCCGGGATCGAACACGCCGAAGCCGCCCGGCTCCCAGAGCCACCGCTGACCTGGGTGCCACACCCGCACGTCTTCGCGCCACGTGATCCGGACTCGGCGCAGCGCGCGCGTCGCGAGCCAGTCGCGCGCCGGCGCCACGGCCGGCGCGAACTGGGAGTGCCACGCGCAGAACAGCGTTGTCCGCGATCTCGCGGCCAGCTCGCACAGCTCGTCCAGCTCGGCGACCGTCGCGGCAGGCGGCTTCTCGAGCAGAACGTGCTTGCCGCGCTCGAGGGCGCGCCGCGCGACGCCGTACCGTGCCTGCGGCGGCGTGCAGATCGCGACGGCCGCGGGTGCGTCTTCGGCCGTCAGCATGGCGTCGAGGCTTGCGTAGTGCTGCACGGGTGCGCCGTTGCTCGCCGGATCGGCGATCGCGTGCAGCTCGAAACGGCGGTCGCCGCGGATGGCCGGTAGGTGCTGGTCCCGGGCAATCTTGCCGAATCCCACGATGCCGATCGTGATCGGCGCTGCCGGGGACGTCATCGGTCGCGCTGCGCGTTGGGGCCGACGCGCACGCCGTTCACGAGCCGCTCGAATCTGCCTTCGCCATCGCGCAGCACTTCCGGCAGCAGTTCTTTGGGCAGGTCCTGGTAGCACACCGGGCGCAGGAACCGCTCGATCGCCAGTGATCCCACCGACGTCGTCCTGCTGTCGGACGTCGCCGGAAAAGGGCCGCCGTGCACCATCGCATGCGCCACCTCGACGCCGGTCGGCCAACCGTTCGCGATGATGCGACCCACCTTGCGTTCGAGCACCGGGATCAGGCGCGCGGCGAACGCGTGGTCCGCCTCGCGCAAATGGATCGTGGCCGACAGCTGGCCTTCGAGCGTCTCGACGAGGGAAAGCAAGTCTTCCGGATACTCGACACGTACGAGGACGGCCGATGGGCCGAACACTTCCTGCGCCAGCCGCGGGTTCTGTCTAAACGTGCGGGCGTCAGTCACGAACAACGCACCCTGCGCCTGATTCGGACCGGTTGCGCCGTGGCCTCGCCCTCCCGCCTGCACGCCGTGCGCACGCGCTAGCCACGCCGTGGCCTGGTCGTATGCGCGGTGGATCGCCGGTGTCAGCATCGCTTGGGCGCCGCAGCCCGACAGGGCGGCCCCGGCGGCAGCGATGAACCGGTCGAGCGCCGCCCCCGCGACGGCGAAGACGAGGCCGGGATTGGTGCAAAACTGGCCAGCGCCCAGCGTCAGTGACGCGACGAAACCCTTCGCGATGGCCTCGGTGTCGTGCTCGAGGGCGCCCGGCAACAGAAACACCGGGTTCACGCTGCTCATCTCCGCAAAAACCGGAATCGGCTCGGGCCGCGCGGCTGCTACGCCGCAGAGTGCGAGGCCGCCTGCGCGCGAGCCGGTGAAGCCGACCGCTTTGACGTGAGGGTTCGCGACGAGCGCCGTGCCGATCGCGTGCGTAGGGCCCGTCACGTACGAGAACGTGCCGGCCGGCAGGCCGCGCTCGAGAACGGCCTTGGCGATCGCGCGCGCCACGAGCTCGCCGACGCCGGGGTGAGCCGGGTGCCCACGCACGACTACCGGGCAGCCCGCGGCCAGTGCGGAAGCCGTATCGCCTCCGGCTACGGAGAACGCCAACGGGAAGTTGCTGGCGCCGAAGATCGCGACCGGACCGAGTGGAATCTTGCGCAAACGCAGGTCGGGTCGCCGCGGCGTGCGTTCCGGTTGTGCCGTGTCGACTCGCAGCGTCAGCCAGCTGCCCCGCCGCACCACGTCGGCGAACAACCGCAGCTGGCCGATCGTCCGAGTGCGCTCGCCCTCGAGGCGCGGTCGTGGCAGCGCCGCCTCCGCCATCGCACGCACGATCAGCTCGTCACCGATGGCGGCGATGTTGTCGGCGATCGACTCGAGCAACCCGGCGCGCTGCTCGACGTCGGTGTCGCGAAACGCATCGAACGCGCGCGCGGCCGCCTCGCAGGCCTCATCGACGGCCGCGACGTCCGCGGCGTAGAACACGGGCTCGAGTGCCGCGCCCGTCGCCGCGTCGAGCGCGCGGTACACGTCGCTGCCCGACACCGCGCGACTCGCGACGAAGAACTCCCCGGTAATCATTATTGAGACCATAAGGACTGGATCGGCGCGATTCAACGGCGCCTGCAGCGTCATTTCATCGAGAGCTTGGTGTCCTCGAGCGCGAGCCCCACGAGGTCCTGCATCGCCACGCGCGCGGCGGCGGCACCGCCGGCGGCGATCGCGTCGAACACGCGCCAATGCTCGGGCATCGGATCGCGGGGTAACCGGCGCTTGCGCTGCTTGAAGATCGTCGTCCAGCGAACGGCGGCGCCGATGCTGCTCGACAGCGCGACCAGAGCGGGGTTGCGCGTGGCGGCTAGGATCGCGTCGTGGAACTCGCGATCCGCGCCCTGACCGTCCGCGTTTGCGAGCCCGTGCCGTTCCATCCTCTGCAGTGCGTCACGCATTCGAGTCAAGTCTTCCGCGCTGCGGCGCTGCGCAGCGAGCGCCGCCGCGGCCGGCTCGATGATGAGGCGCAGCTCGAACAGGCCTACGACGAATTCCTGGCTTGGCTGGCTTTCGAAGAACCACGACAACACTTCGGGGTCGAGCAGATGCCAAGTGCTTCGCGGGCACACTTGCGTGCCCCGCTTCGGCCGGCTGACGACCAAGCCTTTGGCCGCCAGGATTCGAACGGCCTCGCGGTACGCCGTGCGCGACACGGCCATCTGTTCGCTCGAATCGATTTCGTTGTCCAATGTTTCGCCGGGCTCGATGCGACCCGAAACGATCGCCACGCCGAGCTTGCGCGCAATCCTTCCGTGCAGACGTTCCTTTGAACGCTGTGTTTGCTTGCGCGCGTGCGGCTTCGCGGGAGGCATGGACGCCAACGAAGGGCTGGTGTTTCGGGCGCATCATGAACCTCGCGCAACGCGTGCGCAAAGCGCGCTCCGCGGCGTCACGCGCGCGCGGGGCCTACAATTTCCGCGGCGAGGCAGAGGGGCCGCCATGTTACGGGAGGGACGATGACACGTCGCGAGCGGGAGAGCGGTGGCACGGTGCGGTGCGCTTGCGACGTGCGGACCACGCTCGGTGAAGGGCCGCTGTGGGTCGCGCGCGAGAACGCGGTCTACTGGGTCGACATCAAAGGCAAGGCGCTGCACCGGCTCGTGCTCGGCGACGCGTCGCACACGGAGTGGGCGATGCCGGAGATGCTCGGCTGGATCGTCGAGCGGCGCGACCGACCGGGATTCATCGCCGGCTTCAAGAGCGGTTTCGCGCGACTCGAGCTCGACCCGCTGCGCATCGAGCCGATCTGCGAGCCCGAGCGGCATCTGCCCGACAGTCGGATGAACGACGCGGCCGTCGATCGCGCGGGCCGCATCTGGGCCGGAACGATGGACGATCGCGAGCGGGAACCCACCGGTTGCCTGTATCGCCTCGACGCCGCGGGTCACTGCAGCAAGCACGACGAAGGCTACGTCGTGAGCAACGGGCCCGCGTTCAGCCCCGCTTGCGACGTGCTGTACCACACCGACACGACGCGGCGCGTCATCTACCGGTTCGCGCTCGCTGCGGATGGCACGCTCGGCCACCGCGAGGAATTCGTCGCGTTTCCGGAGCAATGGGGCTCACCCGACGGCATGGCCACCGACATCGAGGGCGGCATCTGGGTCGCCCACTGGGGCGGCGCTCGTCTGAGCCGCTTTCTGCCGGACGGCCGGCTCGATCGCGTCATCGGCATGCCGGTCGCACAGGTCACGAGCTGCTGTTTCGCCGGTCCCGAGCTCGAGCGAATGTTCGTGACCACGGCGTCCATCGGCCGCGACGAAGAGCCGCTCGCGGGTTGCCTGTTCGAAGTCGTGCCGGGCGTGCGCGGCGCGCCGACGTACGCGTACGCGGGCTGAGAAAAACGCCTTCGCGCGGTCGACGCCGCGCTACTCGTCGGGCACGAGGTCCCGGCGGTAACTCGGCGCGCGCGCCGTCGGGAACGACTTCGGCACGGCTTGGGTGACCTCGCCGGTCGCGGTCCACTCGGTGCCGCGCTGGAACGTGACCACGAAGTCGACCGAGCTCAGCGCGCGCAGGTCGTGGCCGAACGTCGTGTGGAACACGCGACCCTTGCCGTACTCGAGAGCCATGAGCTGCGGCTCGTCGCGACCGCTGCCGGAGTTGGCCGGGTCGGAGTACGCCGTGGCGAGCACGGTCATGCGGGCGCCGGGTCCGCGCAGCCGCGCGTACAGCTCGTCGTCGCCGTGCATCCAGACTGCGGGCAGGCCGCGCATGATCGGATGCGAACGGTCGCGAACGACGACGGCGAACGGCACGCGCTTGCCGTGGCTGCCGGCCGGGCCCGGCGTCGTGTCGGCGACGAGCGCCCCGTCGCGGTAGTACCAGTAAGGGCCGG
>Ga0335085_10015131_pt1 | contig 11204 bp, 11 predicted proteins | sample Lox_Sample_45_FD_206712 | JGI IMG/M metagenome (GOLD analysis project Ga0335085, IMG submission 206712) | Soil microbial communities from Loxahatchee National Wildlife Refuge, Florida, United States - Lox_Sample_4.5 | ecosystem: Environmental > Terrestrial > Soil > Wetlands | place: USA... | reverse complement strand
TCCTCGTCGGAGAGCGGCAACCTGGGCAGCGATCTGCCGCCCTTCGAGAGCTACGCCTTCTTCGGTGGCGTCCCGATCCTCCGTCATGTCCCCCTGGCGAGCGCGTCAGGTGCGCGGCCGGAGACCTGGCCTGCCAGGGGTCAGTACCTCTGGTGGTGGGTGCCCGCGGATGCGCTGGGGAGCGCCACGATCGACGTCCTGGACGTGGCGATGACGCGGACGACGTCCACCGCCCCGTACCGGTTCGAGGCCGCGGACGAGCCCGCGGGGTTCCATTTCACGAAGCTCTGGTTCGACGCCGGCGGGTACCTGACGCAGTTCGCCGCCGAGGATTCGATCACGGGGCTCGACGTCGACCCGGAGCGCCCCTCCTCCTTCTACAACGACTCCACGGCCGTCGATGGACTGACCTACTACCGGAACACCATGGGGATTGCCGTCCCTGCCGCCCGGTGATCGAGTGGAAGTGGAGTCGGGGGTCCGCCAGGCCGTCCCCCCTCGAAGCGCCAGGCGGCGCACGCCGCTCTCTGCGGGGCGCCATCGAGGACAGCCGCCTGCGCGTCCTGCGGCAGGTGGCCACCATGGCGGTCCGTGGCGACGCATTCGCCGACGACCGCAACGCGTTCAACCGCGGCATGAACCGCGGCCACGAGGGGAGGTGGCGGCCCAGGCCGAGGCCATCGCCGAAGGCGCCGAAGGCCTCACGGGAGGCGCCGAAGCAGGATGAGCTCCGGCAGCGAGAGCCCGACGATGACGCTCCGGGCGAAGCAGCCGTGCGGCATCAGCTCAGGAGGAGCTCCATGCAGACCGCCGTCGACGGGCAGAGCGCAGTGAACTCCTGGCTCGACGCCACCGCGGCGGGAGCGGCTGCGCGGTCGATGTGACGGAAGCCAGCTTTCTCGAAGAACGGAGCGGCCGTCGTCGTGAGCAAGTAGAGCGCGCGCGTCGAGGTCCGGCGGGCCTCGGCGACCGCCTCGCGATGGAGCGCCTTTCCGAGCCCGGTCGACTGCAGGCGGGGGATGACGGAGAGCGAGCGCAGGAGGGCGTCCGGGCCATGTCGCTCGAGGGCGACCGCGCCGACGATCTCGGCGCCGCTGCGAGCGACGAGGAAGGTCTGGCCGTCGCCGCCGAGATCGGACGCGGGCAGGTGGAGCCGCTCCAGGAGGGCGTGGATGGCGGGCAGGTCGGCGGAGGCGGCAGGTCCGATCCGCACCGAGCTGGCGTCGGCCTGTGGGAATACGGCCGCGAGCCGCTTCCGGAGCTCGTCCCGGACCTCGCGGAACGCCTGGAGGCGCTCGGCCTCGGTGGTACCGGCGTGCGCTGGATCCGGCAGGCCCCAGTGGACGCGGAGCGCCTTCCCGAGCCACACGGGACAGACCTCCTCCGCGCAGAGCGTGATCACGGCGTCCACGCCGTCGGGCGGGATGTCGCTCACGCTCTTCGAGACGTGTCCGGAGATGTCGATGCCCACCTCGGCGAGCGTCTTCACGGCAAGCGGGTTGAGCCTCGAGGGCTGAGACCCCGCCGACGAGACCTTCACGCCCTGCGGCGCGAGCGCCCGGGCGATGCCCTCGGCCATCTGGCTGCGGGCCGAGTTCGCGACGCACAGGAAGAGGACGTGGCGAGGTCTCGCGGCGCGGAGCCGGGCCGCCTCCTCGACCCACGCGCCACTCACCGAGCCCTCGCAGCAGCGGGGCCTTCGACGGCCACGGCGCAGTTCGCGACCTTCGCGATCTCACCCGTCTCGTCCGGGAACCATCGGTCGCGGAGCCTCAGCGCCACGTTCACGAGGGCGATGAGCACGGGGACCTCCACGAGCGGCCCGATGACGGCCGCGAAGGCGGCGCCGTGGGCCATTCCGAAGGTGGCGACCGCGACGGCGATGGCGAGCTCGAAGTTGTTCGAGGCGGCCGTGAAGGACAGGGTCGCGGTCTGGCCGTAAGTCGCCCCGACTCTCCGGCTCATGAAGAACGACGCGAAGAACATGAGGAGGAAGTAGACGAGGAGCGGGATCGCGATCCGGACCACGTCGAGCGGCACCTCCACGATGGTCTCGCCCTTGAGCGAGAACATCACGACGATGGTGAAGAGGAGCGCGACGAGCGTGATGGGCGAGATGCGCGGGATGAACACCTTGCGGTACCAGTCCTCGCCCATGAGGGCCCGGAGTCCGAACCTCGAGGCCATTCCCGCGAGGAACGGGATCCCCAGGTAGATGAGGACGCTCCGCGCGATCTCGCCGATGGTGATGTGGACCTCGGCGCCGCGGAGCCCCAGCCAGCCGGGCAGCAGCGTGATGAACACCCAGGCGTAGACCGAGAAGAACAGCACCTGGAAGATCGAGTTGAAGGCGACGAGGCCGGCGCAGTACTCGGTGTCGCCCTTCGCGAGGTCGTTCCAGACGATCACCATCGCGATGCAGCGCGCGAGCCCGATCAGGATGAGCCCGACCATGTATTCGGGCTTGTCGCGCAGGAAGAGCACCGCGAGCCCGAACATCAGGACGGGGCCGACCACCCAGTTCTGGAAGAGCGAGAGCCCCAGCACCCTTCCGTTGCGGAAGACGCGGGGCAGCTCTTCGTACCGGACCTTCGCGAGGGGAGGGTACATCATGAGGATGAGCCCGACCGCGATGGGGACGGAGGTCGTGCCCACGCTCAGCCGGTCGAGCGCGGGGACGACGCCTGGCACCGCCCAGCCGAGCAGGATGCCCGCGGCCATGGCGAGGAAGATCCAGAGCGTGAGGTAACGGTCGAGGAATGAGAGGCGGCGGGCGACGCTCGCGGGCGCCGTAGCCGTGGTGGGGAGGGACATGGCGGTTCCTAGAGGCTCGCGACGAGGGACTTGAACCGGCGGAGGGCCCGCGGCTCGATGCAGTAACAGACCCGGGGCCCGTCGATCTCGCCGCGGATGAGGCCGGCGTCCTTGAGCACCTTCAGGTGCTGGGAGACCGTCGACTGCGCCAGCGGCAACTCGTCCACGATGTCGCCGCAGATGCACGTGTCGCGGCGAGCGAGCAGCCGGAGGATCTGGACGCGCGCGGGGTTGCCGACGGCCTTCGCCATCGTCGCGAGCTCCTCGTCCGCCTCCTTGCCCTCCACGGGGCGGAGGTCGGGTTCGTCGCGCGCCGGCAATGGACCGCACGCGGGGACTTCCTTGAGCCGGGGTGCCATGAATCGATCTTCTACGAATTCCGTGCGGGCCGTGCAAGGCCGGTCATCGGCGCAGCACGCTGAAGATGTTCACCAAAGTGGCACAGGACGCGCGGGCGACGCGGCCTGCTGCGCTTGGGCGCAGTTGACGAACCGAAATCTAATCGTCACAACACGATGACCCACGTCGGAGGTCGCCTCGTGTGCCCGGCGCGTCCATGACCTGCTGCTCCTCACTCCCCGTCCTGCCTTCCAACGCAGCGCGCGCTCGGCCCCCCTTGCGTTCCGCCGAGCGGTGCGCTATATACTGAACCACATGGTTCAGTATTCGGCTGCCCGCCTCGATGCCTCGTTCGCCGTGCTCTCGGACGCGACCCGACGCGGCGTTCTGGAGCAGCTCGGACGTGCGGACGCCTCGATCACCGACCTCGCCGAGAAGTTCCACATGACCCTCACGGGCATGAAGAAGCACGTCGGCATCCTGGAGCAGGCCGGGCTCGTCGCCACGGAGAAGGTCGGGCGGGTGCGGACCTGCAAGCTCGGCGGGCGCCGACTGGAGGAAGAGACGGCCTGGATGGAGAGGTACCGTCAGCTCTGGGCCTCACGCTTCGACGCGCTGGACGAGGTGGTCGAGGAACTCGAACGGAAGGAGAAGGCCGATGGACGCAAGAAGAAAGAGTGATCCCACCCCCGTGAAGAACCCGACGACGATGGAACGGAAGACCGAGCGCGAGCTCGTCACCACGCGAACCTTCGACGCTCCGGCGCGCATCGTGTTCGAGGCGTGGACCAGGCCCGAGTTGCTACGGCAGTGGTGGGCACCGAGGTCGATCGGCATGTCCATCCTCTCCTGCGAGGCCGACGTTCGCGTGGGGGGCAGGTACCGGCTCGTGTTCAGCCACCCTTCCTTCCCGAAGCCGATGGAGTTCTTCGGCAGGTACCTCGAGGTGACGCCGAACTCGCGCCTCGTCTGGACCAACGAGGAGGGTGGCGACGGTGGACCCGTCACCACGGTGACCTTCGAGGAGAAGGGCGGAAAGACGCTGCTCGTCCTGCGCGACCTCTATCCCTCGAAGGAAGCTCTCGACGGGGCCATTGCCTCCGGGAGCGCGGCTGAGATGGGCGAGTCGTTCGGGCAGCTGGACGAGCTTCTCGTCGCCCTGGGCGCGAGCGTGTGACGGTCGAGAAGTCGTCGCGCGGCGTGCTCGTCTCCTTTAGATGACGGCAGTCCTCGCCGATCGCTGAGCCGGGCGAGGCCGTGGATCGCGTTCTCGTCGGCTACCGCAGGCCGCCCGGCTACTTCACCTGGGCGGGCTGGAGCAGGGTGTCGCACCGTCCGGCGAACCGCGTTAGAGGAAGTCCGCATGGATCAGCGCAGCGATGGTGGTACCGCCTTCCGCGTGCTCGCCGCGGTGAGCGTCTGTCACCTGCTGAACGACATGCTCCAGTCGGCCATCCCGTCCGCGTACCCCATCTTCAAGGGGACCTATCACCTCGACTTCGGCCAGATCGGCGTCATCACGCTGACGAACCAGTTCACGGCTTCGCTCCTGCAGCCGCTCGTCGGCACGTACACGGATCGCCGGCCGCTGCCGTACTCGCTCGCGATGGGGATGTGCCTCACCCTGACGGGGCTGCTCCTGCTGGCCTTCGCCCCGAGCTACGCGTCGATCCTCGTCGCCGTGGCGTGCATCGGTATCGGTTCCGCCGTGTTCCACCCCGAGTCGTCGCGCGTGGCGCGGATGGCGAGCGGCGGTCGTCACGGGCTCGCGCAGTCGGTCTTCCAGGTGGGCGGAAACGTCGGGACGGCGGTCGGGCCGCTGCTGGCTGCGTTCGTGATCCTGCCGCTCGGCCAGCACAGCGTCGCGCTGTTCTCCGCGGGTGCGGCGATCGGCATCCTGCTCCTGCTGCGTGTCGGCCGCTGGTACGCCGGACGGCGAACCTGGCATGCCCACGCTCCGGCCGTCGGAGGGGCGCTCCCTCGCGGACGGGTCGCCGGGGCCGTCGCCGTCCTCGTCGCGCTGGTGTTCTCGAAATACTTCTACATGGCGAGCCTGAGCAGCTTCTACACGTTCTTCCTCATCCAGAGGTTCCACGTCTCGGTCCGGACGGCCCAGCTGTACCTGTTCCTGTTCCTGGGCGCGGTGGCGGTCGGAACGTTCGCCGGCGGGCCCATCGGAGATCGCATCGGCCGGCGGTACGTGATCTGGGCCTCCATCCTGGGCGTGCTCCCCTTCACGCTGCTCATGCCGTACGCGGACCAGTTCTGGACCGCCATGCTCACGGTGATCATCGGCCTGGTCATCTCCTCGGCATTCTCCGCGATCGTCGTCTACGCCCAGGAGCTCATGCCCGGGAGGGTCGGCGCCGTGGCAGGGCTGTTCTTCGGGATCGCATTCGGTGTGGGCGGCATCGGGGCCGCGTTGCTGGGCCAGCTCGCCGATCAGTGGGGCATCGAGCTCGTGTACCGCGTCTGCTCGTTCCTGCCCGCGATCGGGCTCCTCACGGCGCTTCTGCCGGACATCGAGCACCGGGTCGTCGCCGGGGAGCCGCGCGCGGCTGGCACCTAGCGCCGGGCGTCGCGCGCGCTCCGTCGCAGATGGGCGCGGAGCCAGGCCGGGGCTCACCGCGGCGTCGCCGGGCGCCGGACGGCGACGACCGCGGCCACCCCGGCGGCGACCGCGAGGAGCCTGAGCGTCCGTTCGAGGCCGAGGGCGACCGCACCTGGGCCGTGGTCGGCGAGGGTGGTCGTGTAGATGGCACCGGCGAACCCGACGCCGAGCACCATGCCGACGTTCCGCGCGGCGGCGAGGATCCCGGAGGCGATCCCGCGCCGGTGGGCGGGTGCCGCGCCGAGGAGCTGGCTGTTGTTCGGTGCGACGAAGAGCCCCAGCCCGAGGCCGAGCACCGCCATGCCCAGAATCACGTGCGGCACGCCGGACGTCGGGCCGAGCATCGACAGGACGCCGAGCCCGCCCGAGATGGCGCCGAGACCGGCCGCGACGGGCAGGCGCGTCCCGACGCGGTCGGAGAGCGCCCCCGCGAACGGGGCGGTCGCCATCATGACCACGGGCTGGGAGGTGAGGACGATGCCGGCGCGATCGGCCGGGAGTCCGCGCCAGGCGAGGTAGTAGGGCAAGAGGAACAGCACCGAGAACTGCGCGACGTACGTGAGCATCGCGCTCCAGACCGAGCTCGGGAAGAGCGGTCGAGAGAAGAGGGTGAGGTCGAGCATGGGCTCCGGCGTGCGGCGCTCGACCGCGACGAACGCGGCGAGGAGCAGGGCGGCGGTCGCGGCGAGCCCGAGGATGGCGGGCGAGGTCCATCCCCACGCGTGGCCCTCGTCGAGCGCGAGCAGGAGCGCGAGGAGGCCGAGGAAGAAGAGCACTGCGCCGGGCACGTCGAAGCCCGGCGGTCGGTGGGCCGGCCGGTCGCGGGCGACGGCGCGCGCGGCGAGCCAGCAGCCCGCCGCCCCCACGGGAAGGTTGACGAAGAAGACCGACGCCCAGCCGAGGTGCATCGAGAGGAGCCCGCCGAGCGGCGGGCCCAGGGCGAGGCCCAGGTACGTGAGCACGGCCTGGAGCCCGAGCGCCCGGCCGCGCTCCTCCGGCGGGAAGGTCGCCGAGAGGATGGCGGGCGCGTTCGCGTAGAGCAGGGCGGCGGAGATCGCCTGGAGCCCGCGTGCGGCGACGAGCCAGCCGAGCGTGGGGGCGAGGCCGCAGAGCCCCGAGCTCAGGGTGAAGCCGGCGTAGCCCGTGAGGAACACACCCTTGTGACCGCGCAGGTCGCCGAGGCGCCCCGCCACGAGCAGGAGCCCGCTCACGACGAGAAGGTAGACCGTCACCACCCACTCGACCTCGGCGACGCCCGCCCCGAGGGCGCGTCCCAGCGTCGGGAGGAGCGTGTTGACGATGCTCCCGTCGAGGGCGGACATGAGCGTGGACAGCCCGACCGCGCCGAGCACGGTCCACTTCCTCGACGGTGCGGCCGGCCCCACGTCGGTCGGCCGGCTCACGGCCCGCCCACCCCCGACCCCGTCGGCGCGCTGCTCGGCTCGGTGACCTCGGCCAGGCGGACGGCGATCACCCGGTACGCGATCGTCCCGGCGGGCAGGTACACCTCCACCTCGTCGCCCACCGCCCGGCCCATGAGCGCCATGCCCATTGGCGCGTGCGCCGACACGAGGCCCTGGCGCGGATCGGCCTCGTCGGGTCCGACGTGGCGCCAGGTCCGCCGCAGGCCGTCGCCGTCCTCGATCGTCTCCTCGCTCGTGAACGCCGTGGGCACGGGCGCGTCTTCTAGCGAGCAGGCGAGGCGCGCGCACGCAGCCACCCGGGAACGGCTCGCCGAGGCGCGCGTCGCCCGGGGTCAGGACCGCACGGTGGCGCTCACGCCCTTCGTGGTGGTCTCGGCCGCGTCGGTGCGCTCCGCGAGCTCCGCGAGACGCGCCAGCGAGAACGCCGCCACGGCCAGGACGGCGTCCCGAGCCGCGACGTCGAGGAAGCGCCCGGTGGTGAGCAGCTCGAGCGCGATTCCCGCGAGCCACGCCATCGCCACCCAGCCGAAGATGCGCGCGTACCCCAGGAGGATGGCCGCCCCGACCACGACCTCCACCACACCGACGACGTGCATGAACGCCCCCGGGCTCATCGGCAGGAGCCTCACCGCGCTCGGGCTCAGGTACCCAGGCCAATCCGCGAGCAGATTCGTGAACTTGTCCAGCCCGGCCACGATGGGGACCACCCCCAGCGCGACCCTGAGCGACCAGTATGCGACCACCACCTGCCTCTCGTTCGGGTTCCTCATGGTCCTCTCCTCCGTGACTGCGGGGTTCGAGGAAAGGATGCGCGAGCACCGGGTGAAGTAACCGTGTAACCCGATCGATCGTGGCGCATCCCATGGGTGGAGGCCGAGAGACCATGCCGCTGGAAACCACGTTGCTGTCCGAGGCCGGCCCCGGCCACACGACGGCATCGCTCGAGGACGACGACGTCGTGCGGCGGGTCCTCGCCGGCGAGACGGCGCTGTTCGAGATCCTGATGCGGCGGCACAACACCCGGGTCTACCGGGCCGTCCGCGCGATCCTGAAGGATGAGGTCGAGGTCGAGGACGCCATGCAGCAGGCCTACCTCAGAGCCTTTGCGCGCCTCGCCGAGCTCCATGGGTCCGGGGCCTTCTCGTCCTGGCTCGTCCGCATCGCAGTGAACGAGGCGCTCGGGAGGCTGCGCGGCCGGAAAAGGCTCGTCCCCCTCGAGGCGCTCGACGACGCCGTTCCGCGCGATGGCGAGGCGGACTCACCCGAGGATCGCGCAGCGGCGAGGGAGGCCATGGCTCTCTTCGAGAAGGCGGTGGACCGGCTGCCGGTCCACCATCGCACGGTCTACGTCCTCCGCGAGGTCGAGCAGCTCACCACCGCCGAGGTGGCCATCGTCCTCGAGGTCAGCGAGGACGCGGCGAAGGTCCGGCTGCACCGCGCCCGGGTGGCCCTGCGCGCGCTCGTCGCCGAGGAGCTCGACGAGTCCGCCCGCGACGCGTTCCGGTTCCATGCGAGCCGGTGCGACCGCGTCGTCGCTGCCGTGATGGCGGAGCTCGCTCGGAAGGGCGGCGTGTAGGCACCGCCCGCCCGGCCCGCTCAGGCTCTGGAGGCGCGGCGCGGGTGTGGGCAGCACGCCGGGGTGGCCTCCTCGAATGCGGGGAGCGGGCGTACGCCGACCTGGATCAACTCCACCACGCTCCTGCGCAGGGCGCGCTCCGCGAACGGCAGGTGATCCCAGGGGCGCACCTCGCGCACCTGTCGTGGGAGGAGTGTCATGTCGGTCGCCGTCCGCATCGCTCTGGGCTTCGCCCTAGAGGGTGCCCGGCTGCGGCCCAGTGCCGTCGCCACGGCCCCTCCTTCGGGTCGCACTCCTTCACAGCAACCCGTCGGATCGTGCGGCACTCCAATGAGTCGCCTCATGCGAACGGTCGAGCCGGGCGTCTGCGAATTCTATCCTCGGTGCGCCAGGCGCTGGTGCCGCGGCGATGCGCGGGCACCCGAGCAGCGACGGCAGTGGAACCCCGGAACCATCGGAGGGGCACATGAGAAAGATCTCGAACCTCGCGTGCGGCCTCGTCGCCGCGGGGCTGGTGTTGGCCTGCGGCAGCAGCGATGTCGGTCACCCCTCGCCCGAGCCGTACCGCTCGGCGTCCGGCGAACTCATCTCGGATCAGGACCACAACGGAGGAACGGCCGGATTCCTCTTCCTTCCCCCGACCGTGCTCCAGCCCGTCGGGAAGCTCACGGGCGCCTTCGACCCGGGCGTCGATGCCCGGGTGCGCATCTGCTCGGGGACCGGCGTCTGCAGCGCCGCGGCCGCCATCGCGACGTTCGCTCCCGGTGGAGGAACCGGCGGTGGACAGGCCGCCAGGCTCCGCGTCCTCCCGGCGCTCCAGGCCTATGTCGCCACCTGGGACACCACGAAGTGCGTCCAGGGTCCATGTGCCCTCAAGGCGGGATCGGTGCTGCGGCTGCACGTCTACGCGGAGACGCCCGGCCAGGGCGAGCTCGAGCTCGGGTTCGTGGACCTGCGGGTGGTGACGCTCGCGTCCATCGGCAGCGTGGACCTGGCCAGCTATTCGCCGCTCTTGAAGGGCCTTCCTTACGTCATCGCCTTCCGCGTGGAGACCCATCCACAGCCCCCGACCGTCCAGATCGTCGTCCCGGCCGACGGGCTCGCAACCAACGTCCAGGTCCTGGCCATTGACGTTGGCTTCTCGGCCAGCCCGGATCCGATCAGCGGCAGGGCCGGGACGGTCGGCGAGGTTGACGTCCTCGTGAACGGTGTCGTCGTGGGCGCCCGGACCAACACGTCGCACTCGACGTCGGGCACGATCTCGTACGCAGTCGACCTGTCCTCGCTGGCCGACCAGACGCTCACGCTCGAGGCGGTCGCCTACCAGGCGGACCACGCGGCAGGGCACGGCACGTCGGCACCGGTGCACGTGGTCCTGGACCGGACGGCCCCCGTGCTGACGCTGACCTTTCCGGCGGACCAGTACGTGGCGTCGCCCTCCGAACCGGTCGGGGCGACCCTCGCCTTCGCGGACGCCCTCAGCGGCGTGTCGCCGGCCGGAATTCACCTTCTCCTCGACGGGGAGGACCTCTCGAGCAGCCTTCAGCTGGGTGCGGGTGGCGACACGGCGTCCTACCTCCCCCCTGCAGCGTTGCCTGCCGGTGCTCATGCCTACACGGCCTGGGCTGTCGATCGGGCCGGTAACTCCGGCGCGCCCGCCGTCGCCAACCTGTACGTCCCGAGCCCGGACCAGGAAGCGGCCGCGGTGACGATGGGCACGGGCGTGCTGGTGAACCTCCCGGGCGCATCCTCCGGCGGGGCCCCCCCCTCGCCCGTAAGCGTGACCTTCAGCGAGGTCCTCGAGAGTGGGTTCCTCACGGCGAGTGCGGTCGCGCCCGGCACGCTCGCGCCACCGGCCGGGTATGCGTTCGTCGGCGTTGTCTACGACATCTCGACGACCGTGCAATACACGGGGACCATCACCGTCTGCTTTGCCTACGACGCGACCAGCCTTCGCCCGGGAAAGCCCGTCCGGCTGTTCCACCTCGCCGGGGGATCCTGGATCGACATCACGACGTCGGTCGACACCGCCGCCGGATGGGTGTGCGGTCAGACGACCAGCCTGTCGGACTTCGGCGTGGGCGCCTCCCTCCCGGTGCTGAACGTGCTCGCCGGCCACACGGCCGGTGCGGGAAGCCTGGACGGTACGGGCCCGAGCGCCATGTTCTTCCAGCCCGACGGCGTGGCCGTGGATGGCGCGGGAAACGTTTACGTCTCGGACAAGTGGAACACGGAGATCCGTAAGGTGACGCCGTCCGGCGTCGTGACCACGATCGCCGGGAAGTCCTTCGTGAATGGCAGCATCTCCAGCGGCTCCGTCGACGGCCTGGGGCCCGCCGCGAGGTTCCGCTACCCGCAGGGCGTGGCGATCGACGGCGCCGGGAACCTCTGGGTGGCGGATGGCGAGCTGCGCATGATCGCTCCGGACGATCGGGTGTCG
>Ga0335085_10015130_pt1 | contig 11205 bp, 10 predicted proteins | sample Lox_Sample_45_FD_206712 | JGI IMG/M metagenome (GOLD analysis project Ga0335085, IMG submission 206712) | Soil microbial communities from Loxahatchee National Wildlife Refuge, Florida, United States - Lox_Sample_4.5 | ecosystem: Environmental > Terrestrial > Soil > Wetlands | place: USA... | reverse complement strand
GGATCCCTGGCGCACCATCGAGGCGAAGGTCGCGAACATCGGCTACGTGTTTTCGCCGCGCATCATCCCGTACCAGCAGGACGAGCGTCCGCGGCCGCTCGCCGACGTGATCACCTACGCGATCTTTTCGACGGCGCTGACTGTTTGCGCGGTCGTGGGCGTCTACATGCGGCGCCAGCGTCTTGCTGGCGATGCCATGCTGTGGGCTATCGTAGTCACGGTCGTCGCCGTCAATGTGATGTACGTGCCGGCGACGCGATACCGCGCTCCCATGGAATTCGTTCTCCTGTTCTACGCGGCCGTCGCGCTCGGACGAATCGGATGAAGCTGTCGCGGCCTGCACTTGTCGCGACCGGGCTCATCCTCGTCGGGTGGGCGCTGCGGATTCGAGTGTTCGTGCTCGGCCGATCGCTCAGCTGGTTCGAGGCCGCGCTCGCAATCAACATCCTGCACAAGCCGCTGACCGGGCTTGTGGGCCCGCTCGACAATCACGAAAGCGCCCCGCTCGGATTCATGCTGCTCAGCCGGCTTTCCGTCTTCCTGTTTGGCGACGGGGAACGCGCGCTTCGACTCGTGCCGCTGCTGTGCGGGCTCGTGGCGCTGCCGCTGGTGTACGTGTTTGCGAAGCGGTATCTCGGGCCGTGGCTTGCCCTCGCATGCGTGGCGTTCTTCGCGTTGTCGCAGACAGCCATTCTGTGGTCATCGCTCTGCAAGACGTACTCGATGGACTTTCTCGTCGCGCTGCTGTTGATGGGGCTGGCGGACCAACTCGCGGTGCCGTCGGTCGGGACGTGGTGGATCGCCGCGTTTGCTGGCGCCATCGGCATCTGGTGTTCGCTGCCGGCAGTGTTCGTGCTGGCCGGCATCTGGCTGGCGGCCGCGATGCGGATCGCGCACGCGCGCGCGTTCCAGCGTATCGCGCCGCTCGTGGCCGTCGGCGCGGCGTGGACCGCGAGCTTTGCCGCGTACTTCGCCGTATCGCTCCGTCACCAGGAGGCCGATCCGTTTCTGAAGCAGATCTGGGCTGACTACTTTCTCTCGATCCACGACCTGTCGCAGACGCGGTTTCTACTGGCGATGACCTTCAGCGATCCGCTCGACGTCGTGATGGGCAGCGCCTGGCCGATGGTGCCGCTGGTCGCGGCCGGCTGTGTGCGGCTGTGGCGCCGCGTCGGCTTGCGGCTCGCCGCGATCGTGTTGCCAATCGCGGCGGTGGCAACTGCGTCATTCGCGCATCTCTACCCGTGGGCAGATCGCCTGCTCTGGTTCGCCGCTCCGCTGCTGCTGGTTCTCGTGTTCGGCGGCGCATCGCAGCTCGGAGAGTGGGCCGGCCGGCTACTGCACCCGTCGGCCGCTCCAATCGTGGCGGCGGGACTGATCGCCGCCATGACTGCGCGAGCCACGCTGCACCTGCTCGAAACACCCGTCGTCGAGGATCAGATCCGTCCGCTTGTTGCGCACATCGGACAGCACATTCAACCGGGCGATCGCGTGTATGTCGGAGAGTTTCTTGCGGTGTACGACTACTACCGATCTCGATTCGGACTGGACGCGGTGCCGGCTGTCCCGGGGCCCTACTTCGATACCGACCCGCCCGCGGACTGTAGTTCCATTCGTGACGTGATGGGTGCTCCGCGAGTGTGGGCGCTCACGAACCGGGACGACGCTCGCGCCTGCTTGACGCAGTTCGGGGAAGGGGCCGCGGTGATGCGCGGCAGCGCTGCGAGTCTGTACCTCTACGCGCCGCGTTAGAAGCGACGGAACCTAGGCGGTCCCGCCGAAGAGGTGCGTTTTCGGCTTACTGCCACCGTCGGCGGTCGTGCCTTTTTTCGACTGGGTCATCACCTTGAGATCCCCGTGGGCCACGAGTTTCGGCGTGGCATAGCGCCGTTTCGGCGGACGCGTGTTGGGGTTCGGTTTCATGACTGAGCTAAGAATACCTGAAGCCATCGCTCAAGGCCATACAGGTCTGAGAGATCCCAGCTCGCGGTGCAATCCCGTCCTTCAAGCCGCGGTAACAGCCACTCCAGTTCCGCCTGCAGGCGCGCCGGATCGATGTATCCAAATTGCACTGCGGCCGAGCGCGGTCCGAGCGCGTCCGCCATCGTCTGCGCATCCTGCGCGACGCCGCGGTTGACGAAGCTGCCGAACTCCGCCTTCCATCGCCGCGCGCGGACCGCCTCCGGCAGGATGCCGCGCATCGCCTGGCGCATCATCGCGCGCGGCACGCCGTCCCTGTTCTGGATTTCTCCTGGAACCGCCATGAGAAACGCGATCAGATCGCGATCGACAAACGGAAAGACGAAGTCGAGGCCGTGCAGCGCGCCGATCTTGTTGTTCCATTCCATGCAGAGCACGTTGTACTTGGACCGCACGTCGAGGTAGATCGACCGGGCGTGCGCCGAGTGGAAGCCGGAGCCGATCGTTGCAGGCCGATCGGCATCGCGGAGCGCGAGGCTCAGGAATCGATCGGAAAACCACTGCTTCTGGCGGTGAGCGCCGAGCAATCGCCGTCGCATCCACTTGAGCGGGGGCACGATTCCGCGCGGCAGATGATGACGCGCGATGTCGGTCGGCAGGCGCCGGCTCATGATGCGTGCCTCGGACTCGCCGAACCATCGCGCGTACTCGCGCAGATGCCGACGCAGCGCGAGCCACGCGCCGCGGTTGAATAGATCGACCAGATAACCGGTGGAGAACAGCATCTGATCGCCCCAGTGCCCTGAGAGGAGCACGCGCGCCCCGCTCGCCGCGGCTCGTTGCTGTAACTCGCGTGTTACCCCCCACATGTAGTCGACAAACGGCGCTTCGACGGCGCGGATCTGATCGTCGGCGCCGCGCGCGAAGCCGAGCAACGGCTCCATCGGAAACCGCTCGATCGCCACGCCGTACTCGCGCTCGATCACCGTGAGGTACTCGCGCTCGTCGGCGTCGCTGCCCGGCTGGCCGGTGTACGAAATCCCCGCGACCGCGGGACCGCAGACGTCTCCGCCGCGTCGGAGCGTTTCCGTCTGACAGAAGATCGAGGACGAATCCAGGCCACCGCTGACCGAGATGGCGATCGGCCTCGAGCTGCGCGCCCGCCGCCTCACCGCGTCCGCGAAGTGCGCGCGCAACGCCTCCACGTACACCTCGAACGATCCGAGCCGCAGGGTTCGACCCGTGTCGAAATCCCAGTAGCGCCGGTTCGTCAGCCGCTCCGGCGTCACGATTATCAGATGGCCGGGCACGACGGCGGAGACGCCGGCGAAGCAGGTGACATGCTGGCGATCCAGCGGCCGCGAGTCGATCAGCAGATAGTCCGCCAGCCCGTCATCGTCGGGCCGCGCGGGGATGTCAGGGTGCGCGAGCAGCGCCTTCATCTCCGACGCGAACGCGAAGAGCCGCGGAGTATGGACGTAGTACAGGGGGCGCACGCCGATGGCATCGCGCGCGATCAGCATCGTGCGGCGAGCGGCGTCGGCGACCACGACGGCGAACTCGCCGTTCAAGTGCTCGACGAACGAATCGCCCCACCGCGAGAACGCCTCGAGCGCGACCATCGCATCGCTCGCCGACGGGGGGAGCCCGAGGTGCGCGGTCAGCTCGTCACGGTTGTCGATCCGGCCGTCCATCGCGAGGTGCACGCCGCGGCCGGTCAATGGCTGACGCTCGCCGATCTCCTCCGACGTGACCCACAGGTGCTGATGGGCGAGCGCCATCGGACCGTCCACGAGGACGTCTTCGCCGTCCGGCGCGCGGTGCCGCAGCGTGGCGCTCATGCGCGCAAGCAGTTGCCGATCGGCCGGCGCTTCGTCGAGGTTCCAGAAGCCGACGAGGCCGCTCATTCGGGCAGCGCGGCGAGATCGGCGAGCACCGCGTCACAGATGGCCGGCAGACAGCCAATCGCGCGGGGGTAGGCGAGGCGCCGGACCGGCACGGCGCCGGCGAGGTGCGAGGCGACGCGAAACTGGTTGGCGTAGCGGCCGCGGTCGTGCACGACGAGATTGAACGCGGCGCGGATGATCTCGAGGCAGCCGTCGCGCGGCGACAACGGTTCGACGGAGATCGGTCCTCGCCGTCGCGGCGCCGCGAGGACATAGATCGCTTTCAGCGGCCGGGCGGATGCGACCGATTGCGATGCCGCCAGGGGGATCACGCGCTTGGCGGCGCCGCGGATCATTCGCTCGCCGCGGACCGGCGAGCCGACGAGTTGCGCCGCGACGCGCGGCTCGAGCTTCAGGCGTGGAATGCCAGGGTGCACCAGCCAGCGGGCGCCGCGCCGCTGCAGCGACACCAGATCGTCGGCAACGATCGGGCAGCCCCGCGCGAGCATCGCCGCGCCGAGCGTCGATTTGCCGTAGCCGCAGTCGCCGACGAATGCCACGGCCTCATGTCCGACGGCCACCGATGTGCCGTGCAGCGGATCCGACCCGCGAGCGAGCAGCGGGAAGGAAAGCACCTGCGCAAGGAGATAGACCGTGAGCGATTCGAGTGTCGCTCGCGTGTTTCTGTGATACCGGATATGCCGACCGTCGGCGGACACCAGAAACTCGAAGTTTCCGCGCCACCGGAGGTAGACGGCGCCGTCCGGCAGACGCCGGCAGTGGAACCAGTCGCGCGGCAAACGGCCGGCCCGTGCACGGGCGCGTGCGAACTCGGCGGGCGTTCCTTCGACGAGGCATACGTCGACTCGCGCCCTTTGTCCCGCGCGCCGGCACGGCAGCTCGATGTGCGAAGCCAGCGTGAGGCCGTACAGGCGGTAGCGGCGCGCGGACTCGAACACCGCATGTATTCTAATACCCGCGTGTCACCGATATCGGATGCGACGATCGTCGTCGCCGCGCGGGACGTGATGGCGGCGGATTTTGCGCCGGAGGTCGTGCTGCTGAATCTGCGCGACGGCGTCTACTACGGCGTCGAAGACGTCGGCGCCCGCGTGTGGGCGCTGCTGCAGTCGCCGATTGCCGTCAGCGCGATTCTCGAGACGATCGTCGCGGAGTTCGACGTCGATTCGTCGCAATGCGAGCGTGAAGTCCGCGCCTTCGTCGACGAGCTCGTTGCCAGGGGCCTCGCGGATGTGTGCGCCGATGCGCGCTGAGCGATTGGCGGCGCTCGAAGCGGCGGCGCTCGTCGCCCTCGTGCGCGTCAGTTTTCTGCTGACTTCGTACGCGGCGACGCGCCGTCTGCTGGGACGCGTCGCGGCGCACCGTCCCGACCGGCACGCCGCCGACCACGCCGTGACCGCGGCGCGCGTCGGCGCCGCGACGCGCGCGGCCGCGCGGCGGCTTCCCGGCACGACGTGTCTGGTCGAAGCGCTGGCCGCCGAGACGATGCTGCGACGCCGCGGCGTCGCGTCGACGCTGCACATCGGCGTCCGCGCGCCCGTTCTGGAGACGCCGCTCGACGCGCACGCCTGGCTCGAGTGCGACGGCTTCGTCGTCGTCGGCGACTCCGCCGACCTCGCGCATTACCGTGTTCTGACGAGGCCGTCGTGAGGCGATCGTGAGCACCGCATCTGTCCGATTGCCCGACGCGTTGATCGCCGTGCTGCGCGGGGATGCAGTGCCCTGGACGGATGTCGGACTCTCGATCGACGCCGCGCTCGAGGCGTGCGTGCAGCACGAAGCGACCGGCCTGCTGCACACGCGGTTGTCCCGCGCACCGATGCGCGATGACTGGCCGGCGGCCTTGCGCGCGCGTGTCGCCGAGCGCGCGCGTGCCGACGCGGCCGCCGAGATCGCGCGCCGGGCCGAGCTCGTCTCGACGCTCGACGCCCTCGCGGCCGGCGGTGTCGCGCCGATCCTGATCAAGGGCACGCCGCTAGCCTACAGCCTGTATCCGTCGCCGACGGCACGTCCCCGCGGCGATACCGATCTGCTGATTCCGCGCGCACAGGTCGACACGGCGCGCGACGTGCTAATCGCGCGTGGCTACGCGCCGACGGTGTATTGCGACGGCGAGCTCGTGTTCCGCCAGTTCGAGCTGCAGAAAGTCGATCGGTTCGGCATCATGCATGCGCTCGACGTCCACTGGAGCATCAGCACGCAGGCCGTATTCGCCGACGTGCTGACGTACGACGAGCTGCTCGCCGACGCGCGCCGCGTGCCGACGCTCGGGGCGCACGCGCGCGAGGCGGGGCGCGTCCATGCCCTGCTGCTTGCGTGCATCCATCCCGCGATGCATCACCAGAACGACGAGCGGCTGTTGTGGTCTCTGGACATTCATCTGCTCGCGTCGAGCCTGAGCGACGCCGACTGGACGGCGTTGGCACGGCTGGCGGTCGACAGGCGCGTGGCGGCCATCGTGGCGCGCGGTCTCGACGGCGCGCAGCGCACGTGGCGTACGCATGTGTCCGAGGCGGTCCGATCGACGCTCGACGCGGTCCAACCCGAAGCGTCGGCACGGTATCTCGCCGCCGGCCGAAGCTGGCGGCACGAGCTGGTCGAAAACCTCACGCACCTGCCGACGTGGCGGAGCCGCGTCCGCCTGTTGCGCGAGATTGCATTTCCCAGTCCCACCTACATGACCCGCTCGTACGGGGTCGACGGTGCGTTCGCCGCCGCGCTCCTGCCTGCGCTCTACATGCACCGGCTCGCCTCCGGCGCCGGCAAATTGTTGCGAGGCCGCAAGTGAGTCGTTACGCCCGCTCGTGGACGGCAATTGCGGCGAGGACGACCGCCAGCAGCCCGGTCGCGGGAACCCGCAGCGTCATCTCGACGAGATTCTGAGCGGCAATCGCGGCCAGGCCGCTGATCGCTCCGGCGCGGATCCAGTACAACCGCGTGCGATCGGCCCGCATCCGGCGGACGACGGTCGTCACGAAGGCGACGAGGAGCGCCGCCACCGGCAGTCCCACCAGCAGCCCACCCTCCGCCGCCAGCTGCAGCAGCTCGTTGTCGGCATGCGCGATCGTGATGAGCCGCGTGCTCGTCTGATAGAGTGCCATCACCCGCGCGTACGTGCCGACGCCCGCGCCCACCGGCCAGAAGTCCACGACCATCGGCCACGTCTGCCGCCACTCCGACAGCCGCCCGGCCATCCCTTCCGACATCGCAATTTGCAGACGAGATGACAGCGCGCCGGCGTTCGCGAACAGCGCTCCCACCGCGAGCAGCGCGACGACGATCGCCACGAGGCCCTTGCGGCGTCCGCGCGCCAGCCGGCCGCGTCCAACCGCGACGAACACGGCCAGGCCGACGCCGACACCGAGCAGGCCCGACCGCGACAGCGACAGCATGATGCCGCCGCTCATCAGGCAGAGCGCGACGACCAGGCGTGTGCCGGTCGCATCGAACACGCGATCGGGATCGAATCCTTCGTTGCCGTGATGGTGCGCTTCGAGGCGTGCGACCAGATATCCGAGCGCGAGCAGGCTGGCAAGCGCCATCCACCCGGCGAAATCGTTGCGGTTGACGAACGGGCCCCACGGCCGCAAGTCGCGCCGGATGGCCGGATACACCGCGTCCAGCCCCGGAATCACATTCAGGTGCTGCACGACGGAGATCGCGGCGAGCAGAAGACCGATCGTCGCGATCGCACGCGGGAGCCATCGCTGACCGCCGTCACGCAGCGCGCGCTGCGTCGACCAGAACACCAGCGCAAGCGCGGCGTCGAGCATCAGCGCCAGGAGCGTCGCGGACGGATCGAGCGAGATCGGCTGCGGCCGTGCGGGACCACCGGCGCCAACGATCATCAGACGAACGAATTGTGCCGCCCCGGGCGTCACGGCATCGTGCGTGGCCGGCGACAATGGCACGAGCTGCAGCGCGATGGCGGCGAGCGTGGCGAGGATTGCGGCATCGAGCGCGCGCGCGCCGTGGCGCCAGCTCACAGGCGGCGCAAACAGCGCGAACACGAGCGCGCCGATAATGATCGGAAGTGCGGTCAGCGTGTAGGAATGGGCGAAGAAGACGAGCGGCAGCGCGACGAGGACGACGAGCACGCGAAGCGCGGCGGTCGCGTCAGACCGCCGCTTCGGCGTAGTAGTTCTTGTACTGATGGCCGTAGTAGCGCGAATAGTAGTACCGGTTGCGCGCGAAGTCGACCTTGTTCAACACGACCGCCGTGAACTTCGGCTGCGTCTGCGCGACAGTCTCGATTGCGCGCTCGGCAAGGCGGCGGCGCGTCATCTCCGCGCCGATGACGAACGTGACGCCGGCGACCAGCGGCGCCAGGATCACCGCGTCGGTCACGGCCAGCACCGGCGGCGTGTCGATGATGATCCAGTCGAACGGACCGTGCGCCAGGTTCGTGAGGAGCGTCTTCATGCGCTCCGAGGCGAGCAACTCTGACGGGTTCGGCGGCGGATGGCCCGCGGTGATCGCGAGCAGGTTCGGATCGACGGTCCGCTGGATCACGTCGCGCACGCGCGCCTGACCGACGAGCACCTGCGAGAGGCCGCGCTCGTTCGTGAGCCGCAACGGGCGGTGCAGGCCTGGGCGTCGCATGTCGGCGTCGACGAGCAGCACGCGAGAGCCGCCGTACGCCAGCGCCATCGCGATGTTCGCGGCCGTTGTCGTCTTGCCCTCGAGCGGCTGCGCGCTCGTGACGACGATGATCTTGGTGCCCGGGCCCGGGAATTTGGCGAGCAGCGACGTCCGCAACGCGCGGAACGACTCGCCGAAATCGTGCGGCACTCTCGCCGACGCGAGCAGCGGGTGCTTGTCGCCGCGCACGGAGGGAACCAGGCCGAGGAAATGCATCTTCAAGCGCCGCGTCACGTCCTCGGGCGTCTTGATCGTGTCGTTCATGTAGTCGAGCCCATAGGCGACGGCGATCGCCAGCACGAGGCCGATGCCGAGCGAGACGAGCCACGTCCGCCGGCCCGTCGGCGTGATCGGCGCCTTCGGCACCTCCGCGTGGTCGACGACGCGGACGTTGTTCGCGTGGCTGTTGCTCGAGACGCGCAGCTCGTTCTCGCGCTGGAGCAGCGACTGATAGATCTGGCGGTTGCTGTTCGCCTCGCGCTCCATGACGTTGTAGTCGACGCTCTTGCGGCTCAGATCCTGCGCGTCACCCTTCGCCGCGTCGAGCGCCCGGCTCATCGTCTGCTCTTCGAGCACAGCGGTGTCGTAGTCGTTCTTGATCTGCTGCACGGCGCGGCTGACTTCGAGGTCGTACTGGCGCTGCGCCTCCTGCAGATCGGCCAGCGCCTTCTGCATCAGCGGGTGCTTCTCCATGTACTTTTCCTGGAGCTGCGCCTTGTTCCGCTGCGCCTCGATCAGCCGCTGCTTCGCGTTCTGGACCGAGGCGGATTGTGCGACCGAAGGAATGGCGTCGGCCGCCTGGCCGCCCTGAATCGCCTTGATCTGGTTGAAGAGCACTTCCTTCTGCGCGCGCTTCGTCTTCGCCATCATCACGTCGTCGTTCAGCTTGTTGACGCGGGCGAGGACGATGTTCTGCTTCTCGTCGAGCGAGAGCGCGTTCTGGCGATCGCGGTACTCGGCGAGCGCGCGTTCGCTCTCCTGCACTTTCAGCTGCTGGTTTGCGACCTCCTGGTCGAGCCAGTCGAGCATGTTCTGCGACGCCTGCATCTTCAGCTGCAGGTTCTGGTCGACGTACTCGTCGACGAGCGTGTTCACCGCGGTCGCGGCGAACACCGGATCCATGCCCTGGAACGTCACGTCGACGAGACGGCTGCCGACAATCGGCGCGACGTCGACGCGGCCCAGAAACGCGCTGACCATCGCCGATTCGTCGGCGCTCTCGTCCGCCTTCGGCGCCTCGGCCGGCGCCGCCGGCGCGCTCGATCCCTTGAGGAGCTTGAAGATGCGCTCCTGGAAATTGTGCACGAAAACGGCGGGACCCGACGGCGGTGTCGCCGTGCCGTTGAACTCCGGCACTTTCTCGAGCTGCAGGCGCTTCACGACGCGCCGCGTCAGATCGCGGCCCTTGAGGATGCGGTACTGCGTCTTGTAGTACGGCTCGGGATCTTCGTAATACGTGTTTTCCGGGGTGGTGATGCCGGGCACGGCGGTCGAGCGCTCGTCCTCGATCAGGATCTGCGCGCGCGCCTGGTAAATCTTGATCGTCGAGTATCCCTGGATCATCATCGCCGCGGTCGTCAGCACGAATACGGCGACTGCGACGTGACGATAGCGGTAGATCACCGCGAGACGATCGAGGATGTGCACGTCCTCGCTCGCGGTAAACGTCGTCGGTGTCGCGGCGGTTGCGGTCGGACGGGGCAGAGGCATGCCGGCCGCCGGCGGCGTCGGACCGCTCGACATGGGCGTCGGCGGGCTGCCGGCCGGCGTTGTCGGCTTCACCGGTGGGGGAGACGGACGATCCGACATCAGCGTATCTGCTGGTCGCAGTTGTTCACGGCGCCCGGCGGAGTCGCGATGATGAGCACGCTGTTGACGGCGGCCTGCGTCATGATCGCCGTTGCGCTGGCCGGGGTCGCCGCTGCCGCGGCATTGCCGCCGAGGATACCCGCGAATGGCGGAATTCGGAACGGCAGCTTCACGACGGCGGACACGACGTCACCCGCGTCGACGCTGAGGATCTGGCTCGCGGCGAGCACCGTCGTCTGATCAGACCCCATGATTTCGACGATGTAGCTGCCCGGATCGACCGCTTTGAAGGCGAAGAGACCCGATTTGTCGGTGATCTGGGTGTCCATGATGCGGCCGTAGCGCGCGTCGCGCAGCCGCACGAACGTTTCGGAGAGCTGACCGTTCGTCGACGTCAGCGCGTTGCCCTGAATCGTCGTCGTGAACGCTTCCGCGCGCGCGCCTGCCCGCGCGCCCGTGCGCGCGACGTTGATCGCTGGCCGCGGCGGTGCCGCCGCGATCTGCTGCTGTGCGATGACCGTCGGCGTGACGCTGGTCAGGCCGGCAAGCAGACAGAGCCATAGATAGCGGTGCATGAAATCCCCACTGTCCTTATCGGCCACTATGCCCTTCCTCCTGAGTCGGAGAATTGCATGACTGTATATGACATTATACGACAATGTTGGATCTTTGTATCAAAATCCGCATGATGTGCCGGAAGAGGGGCGAAAATCGATGCCGACCAGCTAAGCTATTGATCAGTCGATCTTTATCGCCCTTGAGATTGTAAATCATCCTCATGCACCGCGCCGGGTCGCCCGCTATTACCGTGAAAGCGACCGTCGTTCTCGCGACGCTGGCGGGTGTGGCCGCTTTGCTCCCGGTGCCTGCGGCCTGGATCGAGAGTGCCTACTCGTCCACGACCTACAGGTGGATCCAGCCGCTGCTG
>Ga0335085_10015129_pt1 | contig 11206 bp, 8 predicted proteins | sample Lox_Sample_45_FD_206712 | JGI IMG/M metagenome (GOLD analysis project Ga0335085, IMG submission 206712) | Soil microbial communities from Loxahatchee National Wildlife Refuge, Florida, United States - Lox_Sample_4.5 | ecosystem: Environmental > Terrestrial > Soil > Wetlands | place: USA: Florida... | reverse complement strand
GGCCTTCTGGGGATCGCCTTTCACCTGGTAGACCAATCCAAGGTCAAGCCGTGCACGATCATCCCCCTCGGTTAAGCGGACCGCTTCTTGAAATTCTTGAATGGCCTGGTCGTATTTCTTCTGGGTCAAGTAATACCTGCCTAGTTCAAAGTGCGGATCCTCTTCATGCGGGGCCAAGGTGTGGGCCTGCTGAAAGCTGCGGAACGCTCGGTCAAGCTGGCGGGCCGCCGCGAATTGTTCACCTTCCGCCAAGAGGCGGTCCATGGCCCGGAGAATACGGTAGTGATAACCGGTTGCGGCCATGGCAAGGATCACTGCCGCAAGCGGTAATACCACGATGGCTTCGGAGGGTGGTTCGGCGACTTCCCCGTAAGGATGATCGTGACGCGGTGGGGGAATTAGAAATGCCAGCAGTGCCCCGCTCGCCAGCCCACCCAAGTGGCCCCAATTGTCAATGTCGTGCTCCGCCAGGCCGGATATCAGAACGAAGACGATGAACGGGACAATCCCCCATCCAAAGGCGCGACCCCACCGGCGGGGAATCGCGTCCCGATGCACAAAACTGGTTACGACGATGGCTCCCGCAATCCCCAGGATGGCTCCTGAGGCCCCCACCGAAACGTTACGGGAGGTTGTCATGGATAGGAATGCACCGCCCATCCCCGAAGCGATGTAGATCGTAGTGTAGCGGCCGTACCCATATACTCGTTCCAGGATCGGCCCAAGAATATAAAGTGCATAGCTATTGCCCAGAATATGCATCCATCCGCCGTGAAGAAAGATGGGCATGACGAGGCGCCAGTATTCTCCCCGGCGCATATAGGGGCCGAAAGCGGCGCCCAGGCTGAGGAGAACTCGATTGTCCTGGGCTCCACCGGCGTACATCTCGAATCCTAGTAAGAGGAAATTCACGGCGAGAAGGATCAGCGTGGCCACTGGCCAGAAGCGTCGCGGAGGCACTTCGTAATATTGCGGAACCGGCGGAGCGGCATTGGGTGGGTCAGCCATGGGTCACTAACAATTATAACATTCAGACCCGGCTCATTCATGGGGGCAGAGGAGCAATTCACTACGCGTCCGTCTGCTGGGTGACTTGGTGTCTTGGTGGTTGGCAGGCCGTACCGTGTTCAGTACGCGCCGTACTTGCGGACGGTCTCATACATGGCCACTACGTTTTCAATGGGAACGCGCGCCTGAACGTTGTGGATGGAATTGAAGACGTACCCCCCGCCCCTTGCAAAAGTTTTTACCCGCGAACTCACTTCCTGGCGGACTTCCTCGACGGTGCCAAAGGGAAGGGTCTTTTGGGTATCGACGCCGCCGCCCCAGAAGGTCACGCGGTCCCCGAACTCCTGCTTCAATTCCTCCGGCGCCATGCATGATGCCGAGCATTGCACCGGGTTGAGAATGTCAAAGCCCGCGGCGATGAAATCGGGAAGCAAGGCGCGGACCGAGCCGCAAGAGTGAATGAACGTCTTCCACGTGGTATTTTTGTGAACCCAGTCGTTCACGGCCTTGTTGAAGGGCTGAAAGAGATCACGGTATGCCTTGGGCGAGATGAATGGACCGTTCTGCTGTCCAAAATCGGTCCCTGAGAGCATGACCACGGCAACGCGCTCGCCCACCGCCTGGTGAATCTTCTCGAGGTTCTGGATGCCAACTTCACATTGACGCTCGAAAATCTTGTAGACGTAGTCGCGGCGCGTCACGGTGCTGACGTACCATTCTTCCACGTCGCGAATGCCCTTGGGGTGTTTCAACCAGGGGCCTGGAACCAGGGCGATGTCGCCAAAGGCCGTCCCTCCGAAATTCGCCAGCACGGCCTTGTCCGTTTGGGTCCAAAGCCTTTCCGCCTCGGACCGCAGATATGCCAAGTCTTCATCGGAAATTGCAACAAACTCTTCCATGTTGTCTTCGACGTTCAGATGGTCGTCATCCAGCGGAAGTTGGCGGGAAATCGAGTCGAAGTAAAATCCACCCTTGGGCATACGGCCGCTAGGAGGTACGGATTTGTCGGCTTCGGGATACATCAGGATGTCGCCGTTCTCATCCGGGTCAGTATTGAAGCCTTCCGCCACCAGCACCGGCGTCCCGGCGAAGGTAGTCCAAGCCTTCCACCCGACGTTTTTGAATCCGAACATGGTGGAGGGCTTCCCCAAAGCTACGACGTCGATGCCAAGGGCGTCCATTAAGTCAGGCTTGATTTCCCCCAGCATCTGATAGGGCTCCACGACCTTTACGGGGGTGCCCGGGGCGTCCAGGCCCAGGGCTTGGCGGAGTTTGTAGACCGTGTCCACCTGCATTCCCGTCACGGGGCTTGCGCCGAGGTCCACAGGGACGCGGTCAGCCTCCTGATGATGCAAAGCCAAATTGATGCGTTCGCGGGAAGTCATCATGTAATTCCTCCAAGTAGGCAGTAAGCACTTAGCAGTGGGCAGTCGGCAATAGGCGGAAACAAATCTTTCTGCTTGAGTCCGGCACTGGCGCCCGATGAGTCTTCCGTCGATCATGGTTCAAGACTCGCGGGTAAATGCATTCTTCCTGCTGCCCTCTGCCTTCTGCATTCTGCCGACTGCCTTCTGCCTTCTGCTTACTGCTCTTAACTACGCCGCGCTGTCCAGGCGCAAGGGATAGCTGCCGTATTCGCGCGCGGTTCGATACATTGCCAGGACGTTCTCAATCGGCACGAGGGCTTGGACGTTGTGAACGGCGTTAAAAACGAAGCCGCCTCCGGGACCGAAAGCCCGAATGCGCTCACGAACCTCCTGGCGGACTTGTTGGGGTGAGCCAAAGGGAAGAGTGCTTTGCGTGTCCACGCCTCCCCCCCAAAAGGTGATGCGGTTTCCAAACCGCTGCTTCAGGTCAAAAGGATTCATGTGGGCAGCAGAGCACTGCACCGGGTTGAGGACGTCAAACCCCGCCGCAATAAAATCCTCCGCCAGCGCCCATACGGAACCGCAACTATGAATAAAGGTCTTCCAAGTTGTGTTCTGATGCACCCAATCGTTGACCTGTTTTTGGAAGGGCAGAAAGAGTTCCCGGTATGTCCGGGGGGAAACAAACGGCCCGTTTTGCGCGCCGAAGTCGGTCCCCGTCAGGTATGCGACGGACGCCCGGTTGCCCACCGCGTCGTAGATTTTTTGGAGATTCACCAGGTTGATTTCGGTCTGCCGCTCGAAAATCTTGTAAACGTGGGCGCGCCGTGTGCTCAAGCTGATGTACCACTCTTCGACGTCGCGAATTCCCCGCGGGCACTTTAACCCCGGCCCCGGGATGCGTGAGATGTTGCCGAGCGACAGTGCGCCGAGGTTGAGAACCAGGGCCTTATCGGTTTGCGTGTAGAGTTCATCGGCGCGTCGGCGGTAGTGCTCAACCTCGGCGTCGGATATGACGGCGAACTCTTCCAGGTTGTCTTCAACCCGCAGGTCTTCATCTTTGAAAGGCTCTTGCCGGACGATCACGTCGAAATAGAATCCCCCCTGTGGCATTCGGCCGGATGCTGGGACGGAACGATCACCTTCCGGATAAAGAAGCAGGTCGCCGCTCGGCTCGGGCTGCGTATTGAACCCGGTGGGCACCAGCACCGGTGTGCCGCCGAAGGTTTTCCACTCCTTCCATCCTTCCAGCGGAAATCCGAATGCCGTCCCGGTTCCGAGCACCAGGGCGGTGTCTACGGCCAAAGCGTTCAGAAGATCGAGCTTGATCTCACCCAGCATCTGAAAGGGCTCGATGATTTTTACCGGCGTGCCCGGTGCATCCAAATCGAGCGCCTGGCGAAGACGGTAAACGGTATCAACGTGCATGCCCGTCACCGTGGTCGCTCCCAAATCGAGCGGAACGCAGTCCGCTTCGCGGTGCTCCAAGGTAAGACGAACTCGCTCACGTGAGGTCATCATGAAAATCCTCCGGAGAGAAGAATAGCCAGAAGAAGACAGCAGGCAGTAGGCGCGAGAGAGAGTCAGGGCGCAGGCACCATCCGCTGGCTGCAAAGGCACCTGTTCGGCGAGCCGTGCAACACCTGCTTGGGGTGTAGCAAATTGGACTCGCAATGCCGGGAGCCGGCACGGCACTTGGAAACGGTGGCGCGAAGTGGCAGATCGCCACTCTCAGTAAATCGCCGTGCGCCCACGGCTTTCTGCCTTCCGTCCGGAACTCTCAGCCAACTTTCGCGCCACCCGCATGTCCCCACTAGGCCGCCGCGAGCTGACGAGCCAACTCCACGGCGGCCGGCGCGTCTTTGCCGTAGCCGTCGGCGCCAATCGAATGCGCCCAGGCATCCGTGACCGGGGCTCCGCCCACCATGATCTTTACTTTGTCGCGCAGTCCGGCGGCGGCCAGAGCGTCCACCACCGACTTCATATTCACCATAGTGGTGGTTAGCAACGCCGACAGCGCCACAATATTGGCATTGTTCTGCCGGACGGCATCGACAATCTTGTCGGCGGTGACATCGACGCCCAGGTCAACGATTTTGAAACCCGCACTTTCGAGCATCATGGCCACGATGTTCTTGCCGATGTCGTGCAGGTCGCCCTTTACGGTGCCGCACACGACGGTGCCCACCGCTTGGACTGCCTCGTCTCCCACCAACAACGGCCGCAGGATGTCACTCGAAGCGCGCGCTGCCCGCGCCGCGATCAGCACTTCGGGAATAAAAAATTCGCATTCCCGCATGCGCCGTCCCACCTCGTCCATTGCCGGGATGATGGCCTTCGGGAAAAACTCGCCGGGGCGAATCCCCTCTTTCAGCATCTTGTCGGTTAGTTCCTTGGAAAGCGGAGCTTTTCCATCAATGATAGCCTGTTGAAGTTCTTCAAAAGATGTCATGCGACTCTCCTCTGGGTACTAGGTTCTAGGTGCCGGGATATCGGTGCTAGGTCCTGGGTGGTGGCAGCTAAATGTTAGGCGCCGGGTTCTTGGCGTTGGGTTCCCGGTTCTCCTCTGCTCCCAGCCCCCAGTCCCCAACACCTCGATCTGGAAATGCCATTTCCTCCACGAAAATGTCTTGAAAGCTTTGATCGGCGTTAAGGGCCACGTGCTCGGTGCGGCGGCGAAGGTGGTTAAAGGACACGTCCTCCCCCTCAGGGCGAAACAGCGCGAGCTTAGCTCCCAACAAGGCGGTATTCCCCGCGGCCTCAACTTTCTCCGCCGGAAAGCGGATCAGTCCGATACGCTCCGCGCTGGCACGGTTAATATAGTTCCCGAAGGCGCCGGCCAGATAGAGTTTTTTGAGGTCGTCGGCTGAAGCGCCAAATTGTCCGAGAAGCATCCGAATGCCCGCGGCAATCGCCCCTTTGGCGAGTTGTAGTTCCCGGATGTCACTTTGCGTGAGCGCCACCGGAGCGGCAAGCTCCCATGGGCCTCCGCCGTTGAAGCGTCCAGAAGGCTGAATCCTCCCCAACTCCAATCCCGCTGCCACGGCATCTACCAACCCGCTTCCGCAGAGCCCCTGGGGTGGGACGTTGCCCAGCACGCGACAACGAATCGTGTGATCCTTCACAGCAACCTCGGAAATTGCCCCTGTAGCAGCGCGCATCCCCATGGAAATACGCGCTCCTTCAAAGGCCGGCCCCGCCGCCGTCGAGGCGCACAACAAGCGTTGACGGTTCCCAATCACGATCTCTCCATTCGTCCCCAGATCTACGAGTCCGTTCAAATCTTCGCGTTCACCCAGATTCGTGGCCAGAATACCCGCCAAAATGTCGCTTCCCACGAACCCGCCCAGGCAAGGCAAGAACCGCACCTGAGCGTTGCCGGAGAGCTTCCAGCCCAGTTCATCAGGACGAAAGGTCTGAAGGCCAAGCTCCGGCGACTCGAAGGGGTAGCGTGAAAGCGGTTCCGCATCCAGCCCGCAGAAGAGGTGGTGCATCACGGTGTTTCCCACCACCACGACGTCGGTGATTACACCCTCGGCCACCTGCGCGGCAAACACCAATTGCTCGATCAGGCCGCCGATCTGCCGCCGGATCAGGTCGCGGAGTTGCGCGGCGCCTCCTTCTGCAACGGCATAGCGCACCCGGCTCATAACGTCAGCACCAAAGCGCGCTTGGGAATTGAGCGCCGTCCGCACCGCCAACACCCGGCCCGTATTAAAGTCTAGCAATTGGGTTACCAATGTAGTGGTTCCCATATCCACGGCCACGCCCAAGCCGGCGCGCGGATTGAAAACAAAAGGCGTCTCATCCACCAGGATGGCTGCATCCCACTGGCGCAACTCGATGACTAAATCGTCCTCAAGGGAACACTGGCAGGCCAGGCGCCAACCCTGCACAATTTCCTCCGCACTCAGCCGCTCGCGCTGAGCGTCGTTGACCGACACCTGTCCTTCCAGCACATGAATGCGACATCCCCGGCACCGGCCTTGCCCGCCGCAGGGGAATTCCACCCCCTGTGCGAACAGCAAGTCGCGCAGAGCGGTGCCCGCCGGAGCGGTCAGCTCCGTCTGCACGGGGCGGAGAGAGATACGGAGATTGTTTGGCATATAGGTGTCAGGTGCCAGGTGTCCCGTGCTCCCGCGCGTACCGGACCATGGCGCGCACGTTGGCGGCGGGAGTATCGCGCGGCACTTCGCAACCCGCTCCTACAATGTAACGCGGTCCTGCCTCCCGATGGCACGCAGCCACTGTTGAACTTACCGTTTGCGGAGTGCCATTGCGCAGGTCGCGCACGGGGTCAAGGTTACCCAACAGGACCTGCGCCGGCCTCATCTCCTTTCGCGCTTCGGTCATCGGCGCCAGGGAATCCACATCGACGAAATCACAGCCCAGCCGACCCATGTCTCCCAAGATCCGCCGAGTGTTGCCGCAAATGTGCAGCCGGGCGCGAACCCCCATCGCGTGCAAGCCATCCACCATCTTCTTTTCGTAAGGCCAGACGAACTCCTGGTAGAGCTTCGGTCCCACCAGTGAAGCAGCCGGATCGCCAATTCCAATCACGTCGGCCCCGGCTTCACACTGGGCGCGTGCAAACCGCATCCCCACTTCGAAGGTAAATTCGAAAAGGTCGCGCACAAAGACGGGATCATCGTAGAAATCCACCATCAGCGCGTTGATGCCACGCAAATCCGCCGACGCTCCGCAGGGGCCCTCCATCCAACCTTCCACGATTTTGTCGTCACCCACGCGCTGCTTCAGAAGTGCCAGGCCCTTGACTCGGTCGTGCATGCGCTCATCCCCCAAGGGATCGGGTACTTTCAAGCGCGCCAGCAGTTTCTTATCGGCGAGCAGGGCTTTTGCCTCGACGATGGAAGCCGGCTGGTCTTCAAAATACTCGACGGTGGCCCCGCAATCGGGCGCCTCGCGTGTTTCGGCAATAGCCGACACGTGGTCAAAATCAAATTCCTCCGCCGTGCGGATCTGTGCCTCCGCCAGAACTCGATAATCGGTGGTGTAAGCCAGATATTTCGCGCGGATCTGATCGGCCGCGAACATCATGGTGATGGGCATGACCGGCAAACAATCCACTGGCTTCCCATCCAGCATGGCAAATACCCGTTCGCGACTATTCATGCTCCCTCATCCTGCCGCATGCTCCCTGGCATATCGCAACATGGCGCGGAGATTTTCCAGAGGGGTGTCCCGCACCACCTCACAGCCCGCGCTCACTATGAATCGATCGCCCGCTTGCTTGTGACATTCGCCCACTGCGGCGTAGACCTCCTCGGGCGTTCCATTGCGCAGGACGCGCACCGGATCCACATTCCCTAAAAGCACTTGACGTGGCCCCATCGCCGCCCGCCCTTCCGCTAAGGGGGCCATGAAATCGAGATCGACGATGTCGCAACCCAGCCGCCCCAGGAAGCCGAGAATCGGCCGTGTATTTCCGCAGATGTGCAAGCGCGTTCGCGCGCCCATGGCGCGCAGGCCCTCCATCATGCGCTTCTCATAGGGCCACACAAACTCCTTATATAACTTCGGACCCACCAGGGAAGCCGCAGCGTCGCCCACGCCGATTAATTGCGCGCCGCTTGCCACCTGCGCCTGGGCAAAAGCGAGCTCCAACTCGAGCACGAAATCAAAGAGCCCGTAGACGAACCGCGGGTCGTCGTAGAAATCCATCATCAGGTTGTTGATCCCACGCAGGTCGGCGGCCTGGGCTATGGGACCTTCGATCCAGCCTTCAACCAGCTTCTCCTGGTGTACGTCTTGCCGGTGGAGGGCGAGGGCCCGCAAGCGGTTGCTCATGCGCGGGCTGGCATAGGGGTCCGGCACCTTCAAACCGCGCAGCCGGCTCTTGTCCGCCAGCAGGGCGTTGGCTTCATCCAGAGCGGGCGGTTGATTGGGAAAATATTTGACCGGCGCCCCGCAGTCCGCCGCTTCCCCCGCCGGGTCGGACATGGTGTTGACGTAGTCGAAATCAAACTCCGCCGCCGTCTGCGCCTGCCCGTTGACCAGCACCTGGTAGTCGGTGGCATAATCGCGGTATTGCGCGCCAATGCGGTCGCAGGCAAACATCATGGTGATGGGCATGAACGGTAAGCTGTCCACCGGCTTGCCGTCAAGAAGTGCGAGAATGCGTTCGCGGCCTGTCAATAGCTTCCGTGCTCCTTCGCAGCGGCCATCATTGCATAAATATTCTCTGGCGGCGTGGTCGGGGGAATGGCGCAACCGGCGTTGAGCATGAACCGGCCTTCCGGCTTCCATACGGCAATGAGCTGCCGGACTGCTTCCCGTACCTCCTCCACCGTCCCGCGTGCGACGACTCCGCTGGGATCGATGTTTCCACACAGCACGTGAGCCTTGCCGACGGTCTGCTTGGCCTTCACGGCGTCGGTCTTGTAATCGAGTTCAAATCCGCAATGCCTGTATTGCGCCAGCCTGTCGAGGATCTTGCTGGTGTCGCCGCAAATATGAATGATCACGAAGATTCCATCGGCGGCCAGATCGCACACCAATCGCTGCTCATAGGGTTGGGCAAAGCGTTGAAACATGCGGGGAGAAGTGACATCCGGGCCCGCCAGGCTATCGCCCAGCGAGGTAAGGTGAGCCCCCGCCTTGGCCAGCGCGCGATGCACCGCCAAATGGCTCTGGTAGCAAACCTCCAGAAGCTGGGCGATGCGGGGATTGTCCGGCTGCTCGGCGAGCTCCATCAAGAAATCTTCAATCCCCCCCACCAGGCACGCCAGGCCGAAGGCAGCTTGATCGGCATTGCCCCGAATGGCCACCTCGGCACCCACTTTTTTGGACATCAAGCGCACCGCCTCGAGCAGAGCGGGAACCCTGCCATCGGTTTCCGGATTGATCACTTTCAGTTGATCGACCTGATCGAGGCTGTGGATGGCGGGTTCCACGACGCGGCCGGGTTCATTAGAGGCGCATTCCGAGCGCGCGCCCAGGGCTTCAGCCAGCATCGTCGTATCAGTATCCACCAGAATGCAGTCGTACCCGTATTTCTCCACCGCCTGGATGTGCACTCGCGCAATAACCTCAGGGTCAACGCGATAGTCTTCCATGCGCACGTCCGCTTCCCGCACGGCTAGCATGAAATTGTGCAGGCAAACGGGCACGCGATCGGGAATCCCCCCCGCCAAGACCGTCTGTACACGCTCAAGAGAATTCATAGAAAACCTCAGTGGCGAGGGACGAGTGACCAGTGACAAGCAAGCAGTCTGGAGCCTGGCCGGTTCGTGCATCACCTGTCACTGGTCGCTTGTCACTGTTTTCATCCCTCCGGCCATTTTGATCGTCACTCGTCACTTGTCACTCGTCACTGCTTTAATGACTCCCTCGTCATAGCTCGGCTCAACGCGGTGGCCGGGAGGCACCACCAGAAACTCCTTCGGGTCCCAATCGCCATTCACCAGGCGCTGGATCATACTGATGTCTCCGGCTACTTTCTCGTAAGTCCAGCCGCGTTGGGCGGCCTCGTCGCGGGCGCGCTTTTCAAAGCTGCCGTCCGGCTCAACGCCCATCTCGATGAAGGTGATCTGGCCGTAGTGGCGGGCCAGGTTCTTGCCGAATTCCTCCCACAAGTAGCGGGCATTATCCTCTCCGTACTTGGCCACCATTTCCTCATAGCTCTGCTTCAATCCCAGCTTGTTGCCGAGAGCCAATTGGCCCAATTCGCCGTCAGCCTCGCCGCGCTCAATCCAGCCGGTGGTTTTGAAATACACTCCGGGATGACTATCGAAATAATCCATGTATCGCGTTTTGCTGCCCATGAAGAGCGTGATGCAATCGTGCCCCCGCGGAACAACCATAGGGATCGCCTTCGTCGTGAGGCCGACGATGCCGTTGTTGCAAAGCCCGTAACCCATAAGCAGGGCATCGTATTGCCGCTCCTCCACTTTGTCGATTGCCGCCTGCAAACGCCCCCGCATCTCGTCGCAGCCGATGTCATGCAAGCCCTTAGGGAGGAAATCGAAATCGACAATGTGCGGCGAGCGCGCCACACAAGCGCAGAGTTCGCGGAAGAAGATTTCGCAACTGATGAGTTTCAGACGCATGGATTCATCTCAAGCAACAAGCAATTCCTTTCGTCAGGAGTTTCACCACCAAGACACCAAGGCACCAAGGCACCAAGAGAAGCATGAGGGAATTCAAGACTGGACCAGAAAAGCTTGAGGGAATGAAATACTAAATCGCCCGGCGCCGCAGTTGTGATCCAGTTTATCGATTGTCCTTTTCTCTCTCTTTCTTGGTGTCTTGGTGTTTTGGTGTTTCAACTTCTGATGTCACCCCGGCTGAGCGTCTTATGCAGGGCCCGGATAAACCCCGGGCTGGTTCCGCAGCAGCCGCCCAGGAAACTCGCTCCGGCGGCAAGCAAGGCCGGGGCATGCCTCGTAAACGCCTCCGGCCCCGTCTGGTAGTGCGTCCCTCCGTCCACGAGTTCGGGCAGGCCGGCGTTGGGCTTGATCCATATGGGCAGCGGCGTGGACTGGTGCAAGCGCCGGCACAGTGCGGCGTAACTCTCAATTCCCTGACCGCAATTGGCCCCCATCGCATCAGCGCCCGCGGCGGTAAGTTCGGTGGCAGCCTCCTCCGGCGTGGTTCCCATCATGGTGCGGTCAAGGTTCTTGCCGGAATCGAAGGCCATGGAAACGAGCACCGGCAATCCTGTGGAACGACCCGCTTGCACTCCGATTTTCGCCTCCGCCAGGTCGCTCATGGTTTCAAAAAGCAGGGCGTCCGCCCCGCCTTCGGCCAGAGCTTCGGCTTGTTCGGTAAACGCGGCGCGCAGCTCGTCCTCGCTCACTTCGCCCATCATC
>Ga0335085_10015128_pt1 | contig 11208 bp, 9 predicted proteins | sample Lox_Sample_45_FD_206712 | JGI IMG/M metagenome (GOLD analysis project Ga0335085, IMG submission 206712) | Soil microbial communities from Loxahatchee National Wildlife Refuge, Florida, United States - Lox_Sample_4.5 | ecosystem: Environmental > Terrestrial > Soil > Wetlands | place: USA: Florida... | reverse complement strand
ATGGCCCGGACCAAGGCGGGCAGATCAACCGGCTCCTGCCGCCCGTGTCCCTGAACCGCCGCCAACCGGGTCAGGGAAAGCACCTGCCCGATGAGTTCATTCAGCCGCTCCGTCTCACGCTCAATCCGGTCGAGTTCCTCCCCCGCCCGACCGTCAGCGCGCTGCCGCGCCAGTCCCAGGGCCGCCTGCAGACGCGCCAGCGGCGAGCGCAGCTCGTGCGATACATCCCGCAGCAGGCGCTGCTGACTCTCGACCAAGGCCTGCAGGCGTTCGGCCATGCTGTCGAAATCGCGATAGAGTCCGCCCACCTCATCGCGCGGCGTGCCGTGAAGATCGCTGACGCGGACGGCAAGGTCGCCGGCCGCGAACGCCTGGGTGGCGGCACGCAGCCGGCGCACCGGCGCGCTCAGGTGACGGGCGAGGCCCAGGCATATCAGCCCGCTGATCAGCACCGCGAGCAGCAGTCCGGGGACCGAAATCAAATGCCACAGCGGATGCGGCGGCCTGAAGACTGCGACCAGATGATAAAATCCCTCGCCTGGCACCACCACCGGGTGCACAATGAGCCCCCGCGACGGGGGCATGTCCATCCGGTCAGCCGAGCCCTGCGGCCACCGCCACTCGCCGCTCGAACGCGGTAGGCCGCCCGGGTACATGCCCATGTCGAGCATGGGCAGCAGTCGCATCAATTGCGGCGGGACCGCATTGCCGAGCATCTCGTTGCCACCCGGATCGAACACGTAGATCCTCATGTTCCCGGCATGGCCGCCCTCCGCGAGCCACGCCTGCAAACCAGCGAGGCCCCGGTTGCGCAGTACACCTTCCGCCAGGTCAACGTTCTCGGCGAACTGCTGCTTGTCGTGTTCAATCATCAAGGGGATGCGATCGCGCCCGACCTGTGCCGTGGCCCAGGCAACCGCGCCGCCCATCACCACCATTGTCGCCCAAAACCACAGGAAGATCTTCCAGAACAGGCTGTACATCAATCCCCCGCCCAGGTGTACAGGTAGCCGACGCCGCGCACGGTCTGGACGCGCTCCTGCCCATCGGGCAACACGCCGAGTTTCCGGCGCAGATTGCTGATGTGCATGTCGAGGCTGCGATCATAGCGCGTCAACTTGCGCCCGAGGGCGTTCTCCGACAAGCTCTCTTTACTCACCACCCGGCCGGCGGACTGGAGCAGCGCCGTCAGCACGCTGTATTCAGTGCTGGTCAGCTCAACCGGGCGACCGGCAAGCAGCACGCGCCGGGCGCCTCGCTGGAGCTCGATGTCACCGAGCCGCAGATCATGCTCCCCGCCGGCGTCGTGGGAGTCAGCGCCGGTGCGACGCAGCACGGCGCGGATGCGTGCTGCCAGGACCCGAGGGTTGCATGGCTTGGCGAGGTAATCATCCGCCCCAAGTTCCAGGCCGACGATGCTGTCGACGTCGCCGTCGCGGGCGGTCAACATCAGCACCGGCATCAGCGACTTCGGCCGCAGTTTCCGCAGCACGTCAAAGCCGTTGAGCAGCGGCATCATGACATCCAAAACCACGAGATCGTACTCTCCCCCCAAGGCCAGGTTCAGCGCCGCCACCCCATCGTGGGCGGCGTCGACATCAAAGCCCTCGCAGCGCAGATAGTCCCGCAGCATCTCACATAGCTCTTCGTCGTCGTCTGCCAGGAGCAAGCGCGCCATGAAGCCTCCGCTAAATGAAAACATTATAAGTCCCGCGCCCACGGCGCATGGGCATGTTTACACACCCTTACAATATTTTTCCCGTCATTTACCTGGCCTGACCCACGTTTGCCTGCCGCCGCCCTATCCTTTGGGGAACCCGAATACGGCACATTGGTCGTGCTGGCCCAGCCGGGCGGCGCAAGCCCCGTGGCCCGAGCCCCCGGAAGGACACGGTCCGGAGCACCTGCTACCGCACATCGCCGCGTCGGCATCAGCCTCGCGCTGGCGCGCCTAGCGGATGGTCACCGCCCGCTGATCGGTGTTTTGCGCCGCCATGCGGGACATGGACGCCACGTGATCGGGGGGTCCGTTCCGCCGCGCCGGGCCGAGCGCGACATGACTGTTGAGCAACCAAAGGAGAAACAGCGATGCGATATACCAGACAGCTGATGAGCGCCGGACTTCTTGCCTGTTCGCTTGCCGTCGCAACGGCAACGGCACTTGGGGACGATTTCGCTGGCCCGGGATTCGGGCCGCCGGTCGGCTATGGGATGTACGGCTATGAGATGGGACCCGGTATGCGCTACGGCGAAGAGTTCGGCAATCGCTGGTTCGAGCGGAGGGGCTACTATTCCTACCTCGCTGATCGGCTCGATCTTAGCGCTGATCAGCGTAAATCGATACGGGATACCTTTGAGCGGAGCCGAGAGGACGCACGCAAGCTGCGTGATGCCATGCTCGATAACCGTGCGCAGCTGCGCGACACGCTGGAAGCCAAAGGTTACGGCCCCCAATTCGAGCAACTCGCCAAGAAGCAGGGCGACTTATTCGGCCAGCTGATCACGCTGCGGGGGAAGGCCCGCGCGCAGATCCTGAACGTGCTGACCGAGGTACAAAGAAAGGAGCTGAAGGACCTCGGGATGAACCGCCGTGATCGCGACTACGACGATTGGTATTGAGCGGAACCCCCTGCTGCACAGGCGGGAGTTACCGGCTCCTCGAATCCCTGCACGCCTTGCGCCGTTCGGGCGGATGACGAGCGGGAGCGGCGAGGCCGCGACAGCATGTGGATCGCCATCGCCTGCGTCGGAGCGGATTTGCTTCGCGAGGGACTGGAACGCCGTTGCGGGGCCCGCCAGGCCAGATCCTGCTCAAGATGATGCCAGCGGGCCTGATCGGCCAGTCTGCTCCGGCACGACAGACGGGCCATCAGGGCGGCGCAGCCAGGCACACCAGGCCTCAAACAGCGCCGGATCGCCAGCCGCCACCGCGGAGCGAGGGGCAAGGTCCGCGCGAAACACCGGTTCTCCCGCCAGCGTCTCGGCTCGGCCCCCCGCCTCAGCGAGGATCAGGCTCCCCGCGGCATAGTCCCATAGGTGCTGCTTTCCGTGCAGATAGAGATGCCCACGGCCCGCGGAAATCCAGCACCAGTCCAGCGCCACGGCGCCGAAGCTGCGCTGAGAACTGTAGGGCGGGCATTCCGCCAGGCGCCGCGCCAAGGTGGCGTCGAGGCGCTTGAAGTCGATCAGGGCGACGGCCTGGGCCAGCGTCAGCCCCGTTCGCCCTGCGCGCAGCCGCTGGCCGTTGCACCACGCCCCGCCCCCCCGTTGGGCCCAGAAGCATTCCCGTCGCACTGGATCGTAGACCACACCCAGCTCGGGACGGCCCTCGACCAGCAGCGCCACCGACACCGCGAAGAACGGAAGGCCCGCGGCAAAGTTGCTGGTACCATCCAGCGGATCGACGCACCACAGACCGCCACGCGCGTGCTGCAGCAGCCCGCGCTGCGTCCCCTCGTCCATCTCCTCCCCCAACAGCGGATAATCCGGCCAGCGCTCGGCAAGCGCAGCCCGCAGCCGCGCCTGCATGGCGGTGTCGGCCTCGGTAATGACGCTGCCGTCCCGCTTCTGGCCGCGGGCGCTGTTGTTGTAGCGCGGCAGCAGCTCGTCATCGGCGGCCTCGATGATGAGCGCCTTGAGTCGTTCCCCGTCAACCGCCATGCTCGGATCCCCCGTGGCTTCCAGGCGCTGAGTGCGAGAGCGTATGATACAACGCTTGCGGCACGCCGCCGTTCGCGGTTAGGCTGCGCGCGTGCATCCGAACCATGCCACCGTCGCGGTCAGCGCAGACGCGGCCGCCGCAGCACCCGCCCAAGCGCTAGCGCATGAGCTTGGTCTCCGTTACTGCCTGCCGATCTGCACCGAACTGCCCTTTGCCCTGTACTACAATGCTGCGGTACGACCGGTACGGCTCGAATTGCGGGCGGCGCGGTCCGATGCCGCTCCGGTGTATGTCGATTTCACCGGGGGCGCCCTGGGATACCGCCTGCGCCACGGCAGTCTCCGCCGCGAGCCGCTGGCGCGGGCGGTGGGTCTGAAGGGCACCGCAATGCCCACGGTCCTTGATGCCACCGCCGGTTTGGGCCGCGACGCCTTCATCCTCGCCGCGCTGGGCTGCCGTGTCGAGCTGATCGAGCGGTCGCCCATGATTGCCGCGCTGTTGCGCGACGGCCTGCAGCGCGCCGCCCAGGCGGCCGCGACGCGGGAGGCGGCTAACCGGCTGCACCTGCAGGTGGGTGATGCCGTGGCACTGATGGCGGCGCTGGCGGAAGCGGATCGTCCCGACGTGGTTTATCTCGATCCGATGTACCCGCACCGCAGCAAGAGCGCCCTGGTAAAGAAGGAGATGCGGATGTTGCGCGCACTGGTGGGTGAGGATCTGGACGCAGCGCCGCTGCTGGTGGCGGCGCTGCGCACTGCTCGGCGGCGGGTGGTGGTGAAGCGGCCGCGGCTGGCGCCGGCGCTGGGCGGTCCGGCACCGTCTCATGCGCTCACGGGCAGCACTACCCGCTTCGACATCTATGTTACGTCAACCCGCCTCCAGGCGGATGGGATCTAACCCCGCGCCAGCGCGTGTTGGCAGAGGATTGCAATGAACGAGCAACGGCTCATCGATCTCGAAATCCGCCTCACCCACCAGGAGGCCACCCTGCTAACGCTCAACGAGGTGGTGGCCGAGCACCAGCGGACCATCGACCAGCTGCGCAAGCACGTGGAAGGTCTGCAGCGGCACTTGCGTGAGGCCGCGGGCAGCAACGTCGCCGCCCCCTGGGAGGAAATGCCGCCACCCCATTATTAGAAAAATCGCTGGGAGCATCAACCATGGGGAAGACAGCCGCCGGAGCGCGCCGAATCCCATCTCTCAAAGATCCTCCGGCAGCGGCGCCTCGCGTCCCAGCAGGCGGTTCAGGGCGGCGACGCCGAACAGGCGAAAGCCGCGCAGGGCCTCGGGCGGATGGCCGGCGACGCACACCAGGGGCTTGCCGCTGGCCACCCCCATGATCAACGGCCGGCCCGAACGCATTGGTACACCGTCCACCAGGAGTTCGCCAAGCGCACGTAACGCGGCGGAGATGAAGTCACCGCCGCCTGCGGCGGTGCCCCCGGAGATCAGCAGCATGTCGGAATCGCTCAGCGCGGCGCGGGCCGCGGTGACAAACCCGTCAAAGTCATCGCGAAGGATGCCGGCGGTGCGGCTCTCGCCGCCCGCGGTGCTCACCGCCGCCGAAAGCATGATGGAATTGCTGTCGCGGATCAGGCCGGGCCGCAGCGGCTGATCGTAGGGGATCACTTCGTCACCGCAGGCGATCACCGTGACCCGCGGCCGCTTGCTGACTTGCAAGTGCGTGATGCCGAGGGCGGCAATGTTACCCATCTCCGCGGGTCCGACCGCACTGCCCGCCGCCGCCACCACGGCGCCTTTTTTGAGATCACAGCCCTGCTCCTCGATGAAGAAGCGTGGCGGAAACGGCCGGGTGATGCTGACGCGATCGCCCTGGCGCTTGGCCTCCCACATCCGCACCACCGAATAGGCTCCGGTGGGGGCCACCACCCCGGTCGCCACTTCCAGGGCATGGCCCTTGGCGATCGGCGGACAGCGCTCGTCGCCGGGCTTGACCTCACCGGCGACGGTAAACGCTACCGGGGCCTCCTCGGAGGCCCCGGCGGTGTCCTCGCTGCGGACCAGGAAGCCCTCGACGATGACCCGGTGATAGGGGGGCAGGTCGGTGGGAGCCACGACGTCCTCATAAAGCGTGCGACTGAGGGCGGCGGTCAGTGGACACGGCTCCGCACCGAGGCTGCGAAAGGGGATGGCCTCGGCAAAACGCTGCTGCGCCGCCGCCAGGGGGGAGGGTTCGCTCATGATCGTGTCCTTCTGCTGCAAGCCATCTCTTCCGGTCGCACCGCCAGCCGGTGGTCAGACAAGAGTTTAACCGATCTAGCGCCGGATCAGCTCCATGAACTCCATCCGCGTACGAACGTCCTGTTGAAAGATGCCGCGCATGGCACTGCTCAGGGTAGAGCTGTTCTGCTTCTGCACGCCGCGCATCATCATGCAGAAATGGTTGGCCTCGACCACCACGCCGACCCCCTTGGGCTGCAAGATGCTCATCAGCCCGTCGGCGATCTGGGCGGTCATGCGTTCCTGTACCTGCAGGCGGCGGGCGAATACGTCCACGATACGGGCGATTTTGCTAAGGCCGATAATCGTGCCGTCGGGGATGTAACCCACGTGCACCCGCCCGAAAAACGGCAGCATGTGATGCTCGCACTGGGAATAGAACTCGACGTCCTTGACCACCACCATCTCGTCGCAGTCGTCGGGAAAGACCGCACCCTCGACCACGCCCTCCACCGTCTGCTGGTAGCCGCTGGTCAGAAACCGCAAGGCGTTGGCGATCCGCACCGGGGTACGCTGCAGGCCGGCGCGTTCCGGGTCCTCGCCCAGGCATTCGAGCACCTTGCGGACAAGACATTCGAGTTCGTCCGCCGGCATCTCCTGCCCCGGTTCCTCGGCGATCCGGCGGATGCCGCTGGCTTGCGTTTTATTGTTCATGGCGCACTCGCTTGCTGCACCCCCGCGCGGATCGGCAGCGCCTCCGGGGGGTTGCTGCGTGAAAGGACTCGTCACCGTCCATCGTATATTGCCCTTGATCTCATGCCCATAGTGAGCCCCTGCATGCGCATGTTCAACCATACATTTTACAACCCAATGCAGCGGGCGAGCGGGCGTGCAATAATGCCCAAAACCAGGCCAGCTCGACCATGCGATTGATCACCTGCGAATACCAGGGGCGCCGACACCTCGGGGTCGCGGATGGCGGTGCCGCCACCCTGCCCGCCCTGGCGGGCGAAACACCTGACGATATGCTGGGCCTGATAACGGACGGTCCGGCCGCCTGGGCGCGGTATCGCGAGCGGCTCGCGGGGCTACCGGCCGACTGCCGGGTACCCCTGGCGTCGGTGCGGCTGTTGGCGCCAATCCCGTGCCCGCGCAAGAATGTCTTGTGCTTGGGGCTAAACTATGCCGACCACGCCGCGGAATCCGCCGCGGCCCAGGGTAACGACACCCTGATACCCGACCACCCGGTGGTATTCACCAAGGCGATCACCAGCGTCACGGGACCGGATGCCGAGATTCCCTATGACCCGCGGGTTACCACGCAACTGGACTGGGAGGTGGAACTGGGGGTGGTGATCGGCGTGTCGGGCCGCGGCATAGCCGAAGACGAGGCGCTCCAGTACGTCTTCGGCTACACGGTGATCAATGACCTCTCCGCCCGCGACCTGCAATACCGCCACAAGCAATACTTCCTCGGCAAGAGCCTGGATGGCGCCTGCCCCATGGGCCCGTGGATCGTCACCGCCGACCAGATCCCCAATCCCCAGTCGCTGGCACTGTGCTGCCACGTCAACGGCCAATTGAAACAGCGCGGTAACACCCGCGATCAGATCTTTCCGATCGCCAAAGTCATCGCCATCCTGTCCCGCGGCATGACCCTGGAGGCCGGCGACGTCATTGCCACCGGTACGCCCGCCGGCGTAGGCTTCGCGCGGCGGCCGCCGGAGTTTCTGCGGCCGGGGGATGTGGTGGAGTGCGAGGTGGAGCGGATCGGGCGACTACGCAACCGGATCGCGACCGCCAGCCCCTGACAACGTGGAACGCCGCCGGATGGCGGGCGGGGAAGGCTATGTCTGCAGCAGCTTCGGTTGCCGCGACGGCCGAATCGCGGCATTTCCCGCGGGACCTTGGGGAACGGGTGTGCCAGCTTCACGGCTTCTGCGCCGGAAACTTCGCCACCATCTCAAGCCGTTTCCCCGCTCGCAACACGGACACCGGCAGCCAGGTGCCTGGCACCATGCGCTGCACCACGCTCACCACATCACTCAGGTTGCTGACCTTGCTACCGGCCAGCGCGACAATGATGTCGCCTTCGGCGATGCCCGCGCGCTCCGCGACGCTGGTCGCCACCACCTTCGCCACCTTGACGCCCCTGTCGTGAGCTTCGAGAAGGACGCCCAGGCGCGGCTTGTCCTCTTCCTCGGCCGCAGCGCTCGGCTGGATCCCGAACACGGCCGAGGCAAAATCTTGGGTCAGCTCCGCACAGTCCATTCCGTCGTCCCACGGCACGACGCTGGCGGTGTTCTTCACGCCGAGGGCCGCGAGCTGGTGCGGCACGCCGAAGCCGTTCATCATGTGGCCGCTGCCCATGATGCCGACGAGCAGCGGCGCATGCTCGTGCTGGGCTGCGTCCGCCAGCTTCTGGGCCATGGCACGATCCCATAGCTGCTGGCCGTCGACAAAGCGCTTGAAGGCCTTCTTCTCCGACGGAGAGAAGTCCTCGAACTTCCGGTCCGGCGGCGCGTGCGCGCCGGCGTGATGCATCACGAAGCTGTCGGCCAGCATCTCAACGTAGGCCTGCGGAGGAGGCGCCGGATCGGTAACGCCCTGTCGATCGGCTACGGGCACCCCGTCCCAGCCACGCGCCTGCACCTCGTCGAACAGGCGATGATTGATGTTGAGGGCGAGCATCGGAATGTGATTGAGGCGCGCGAAGTCGAACAACGGCAGGTAGTAGGCGGGATCGAAGGCCCAGTTGCCGTACCAGTTGCTCTGCTCTAGAAGCTCCTGCTCCGTAAGCTTTCCGGCCACCCACTGATCCAACACCGGCTGCACGTCGCGCGGGAACATTTCGAAGCCGATCACGAGGTCGGGGCGCAGGGCGTACAGGCCGGCCAGCACCTGCAATTGCCAGCGATGATGCTCGGGGTTGTCGTGGTGCTCGCCCAGCAGCACCACCCGGCGGCCATTCATGAACCGCAGCGCCTCCGGGTTGCTCATCGGCTGCCTATTGTTCGGCCGGAGCCATTCACCGGTGGCGACGCACTGCGACGGCGCGGCCCCCGCGGGGACGGCCACCAAGGCCACGATGAGCAGCGGGACCAGGCGAGTGAGCAGCGCGGCGGCGGGTCGACACATCATGATCAGCTCCTCGGCGAGCGGCAATCAGCAGGCGTCCCGGCAAGATAGCGTAGGGCCTGCAGTGACGCAATGCGACGCGACGCGCCGGGGGATCAGTGGGCAGGTTTACCGCCGCTCATCAAGCCGTTCAATACCTTGTCGAGAGCGCGGTCGAACATGGCAACGTCCTCCACCTGAGTGGCGCGGCCGTGCCGGAGATCGGCGGCAAGGGAGGACAGGGTGCGCTCCGCTACCACCTTGTACTTGCGGTCGACGAACACGTATTCGCCCATTACCGCGCTCTTCCAGGCCAGCTTGGCGCGCCGCTTCTTGTCTTCGAAGGCGAACTCCAGCCAGGTCCCCAGCTGCATATCGGCGGCCATGGCGGTGAACTCATCCTCAGGCTCGTTACTGGAAGGTGCGGTCTCCTCAACCGGCGCTGTATCGTCGCGCTCCGCGGCCCCTTGCAGCAAGACCTCCTCATTGCCGTTCATGTCCTGCTGGATCGCGCGGATCATGTCCGCCACCTCACCGGAGGACCTCGCGCCGGCAGCGGCTGCCGGCACGGGCGGCTTGAGCGGCGGCTGCTCGCCCCTCAAACAAGTCATGTGGATCGGCTCGAGCGCGTCCAGCGCCGCGTCGATCTCCGGGAGACTGCGCCCGATCTGGCTCATGCCGTCCCGAAGCTCATCCAGCAACCGCGGCAGCAACATCACCATCTTGCGGCGGTCCTCGACGGTGGTCTTGGGCGCGATGCTCCACATCAGATCCGTCAGAGCCTGGCAGCGGCGACCCCAAGCGGCACCCGCGGCGCCCTCCTGATCAAGGGCCTGCTGAAGGACCTCGCGCCAGGTGGTGCGCAGAAAACGCCGCAGCACCTCCGGCACCTCTGCGTCCTCCAGGCAGGTCTCGACGGCCTCAAATGCCAGGCGATCCGGCGCCGGATCCGCCTTGGCCTGCCCGTCTGAGGCCGGCAATGCCCCCTGCCCACCCTCTGCCCCCTCACCGGTCAGGAACCCGGTGAAATCCGCGAGCAGTTCGGCAAAGATCCCCGGATCCTGTTCGAAATCGACCATCACGCGTTGGACCACATACTCCATCTTTTCAAACCGGCGCCTACGGACATCTTCGCTGTTCTCATTCCAACCGATGCTCGCGTGGCCCAGCACGTTGAGCAGGCGCCGCGCGGGATTGGTCTTGTTGGTGAAGAAACCCTTGTCGACGATCGCAACCTTGAGGATGGGGATCTGCAAACGCATGAGGAGATTCTTGACCAGGTCAGGGATGCTCGGTTCGTCCAGAATGAACTCGAAGATCATACCAATGACGTCGATGGTGTTGTCGTGCGCGGGATGCAGCCCGCGCCCATCGCCGAGCTGCCGCATCTGGTCGAGCAGTGCGCCCTTGATCAGGCCGGCGCCCGCTGGGCCCGCCGTCGCCTCTGCAGGAAGGCTGTCGTGCTGCAACAAAGACAGCGCTCGCACCACATCGTCCGCAGGAAGCATGGCCGGCGCGGCGATCCCCGCACCCCGCCCCTCTCCCCCCACCGGTGACGGCGCGCCCTCATGGGACGCGGCACCGTATTTGCGGAGGTTCATCAGCCGCTGCAGGGTCTGATAGATATCCGTGGCAACGCTCTCAGCCGAAACACCGTCTCCTTGCTCGCCGGTGTTGCCGCCGGGCCGGCCTCGGCCTGGGGCCTCCCCGACCGCACTTTCGGTGCGGGACACCGCGGCCGGCGGGGTAACCCGACCCGGCATTGCATGCACAGGCGTACGAATGGGGACCACCGGCCGGAGTTGCGGCAGGATACCCTCCTTGCCCAGCAAGACATTGCTTTGGTGATAGAAGTCGCCCAGTTCGCGCAGGGCGACCTGTTCGAACAATTTGAACACGATCAGCTTAATTTCCAGCTTCCACGTCAGGGAGTGGAGAGCATCGCGAAAAGCGTGGGCGAAAATGTCCGGCGACAGAGGCACCGTCTCTTCTTTGTAGTTCGCACCGTCGATGAGCTGATTGAAGCGTTGCGCCAAGGCGAACAGCTCATTGCGGAAGCCATCGTTGGCCTTGGTCACTAGCCCGTCCACGGCCAACGACTCCTCCAGATCCTGTTCGTCAACCAGGGACAGCGATTGGCCTCGCCCCTGGCCATCCCGCCCGGATGCCACGGCGGCAGGCAACGTGAGACGTGAGGTGAACATCGCGGTGAACTTGTCAAAAAAGACACCGAACAGCTCCTGGCGCTT
>Ga0335085_10015127_pt1 | contig 11208 bp, 7 predicted proteins | sample Lox_Sample_45_FD_206712 | JGI IMG/M metagenome (GOLD analysis project Ga0335085, IMG submission 206712) | Soil microbial communities from Loxahatchee National Wildlife Refuge, Florida, United States - Lox_Sample_4.5 | ecosystem: Environmental > Terrestrial > Soil > Wetlands | place: USA: Florida... | reverse complement strand
AAACTGTCCCCGGCTCGGGCTAAGAGGGGCTGCTGTTACTGCAGCACCGCCACATTCACCCCAACAAAAATCTGGGTCGCGGCGGTGACGAGGGCGAAGAAGGGGCGGGGATAGATGCCCAGGAGCAATACGAAGACGGCGCTGCCCAGGATGACGGTTTTCATCATCGGCGGGATCGAGAGCGGCGTCGAATCAACCGGCTCGTTGACGTAGATCTTCTTCACCACGACCATATAGTAGTAGAGCGAGATGACCACGTTGACCAGCCCGACGATCACCAGGGCGAAGAGCCCCTCCTTCGCGGCTGAGACGAACAGATAGAGTTTGCCGATAAAGCCGGCTAAAGGCGGCACGCCGGCCAGCGAGAGGAGAAAAATCAGCATCGTGGCGGCCAGCATCGGCGAGCGCCGGTTCAACCCCTTATAATCATCGATCAGATCGCCGCCCGTCTGCTGCGAGACGGCGATGATGACGGCGAAGGCGCCTAAATTAGCGAAGAGATAGGTCAGGAGATAGAAGAGAATGGCGTCGCTGCCGGTCTTGGAGGCGGCCGCGAGGCCGACCAGGATGTTGCCGATCTGGGCGATGCCCGAGTAAGCGAGCAGCCGCTTGATGTTGCTCTGGGCGATGGCGACCAGATTGCCGTAGGTCATCGAGAGCATCGAGAGCAGGACGAGCAGCCAGACCCAGTGGGCCTTGTCGGCGCCGAAGGCGGAGAGAAGAAATCGGAGCAACACGGCAAAGGCGGCGCCCTTCGGGGCGATCGACAGGAACGCGGTGATCGGCGTCGGCGCGCCCTGATAGGTGTCGGGGATCCAGCCGTGGAACGGCGCGGCGCCGATCTTGAAGCCCAGGCCGGCCAGGATCAGCAGGAACCCGACCGCCAGCCCCGGCGTAACCGTCTGTGACCGCCGGGCAATCTCATCGAACACCAGCGTCCCCGTCTCGCCGTAGATGAGGCTGATGCCGAAGGCGATGAGCGACGCGGTAAAGGCGCCGAGGATGAAGAGCTTCAGCCCCGCCTCGCTGGAGGCCGGGTCCTTCCGCTGGTAGGCGACCAGGATGTAAAAGCCGAAGGTGGAAAATTCCAGCGTGATGAACATCGTCAAGAGGTCGTTCGCCGAGGCCATCAAGAGCATCCCCAGCGCCGAGAAGAGGACCAGGACGTAATACTCGCCCCGGAAGGCGGGCAGCGCCTCAGTGTAGCCGACCGAGACGGCGATGATCATCATGGTGCTCAACACGACAAACGCTTTGAAGAAGAGCGCCAGCCGGTCGACGACGAACATGTTGCCGAACAGGCGGCGGTCGACGCCCGAGACGGCCATCTCGGCCAGGATGACCAGGAGCACCGCGAGCCCCAGATTGCTCAGGTGGGCGAGCAGCCGCTTGTCGCCCGAGGGCTTGATGAAATCGAGCGTCAGGATCAGGCAGAGGAGCGTGGAGAGGAAGAGCTCCGGCAGCAGGGCCCACAGATCGGCGGCCGTGATCTGGACGGCAAAGGTCATTATGGATTGCCCGATGGGGGCACCGAAACCACCTCGGCCACGCCCTGGATTTTCGCGACCAACGGCTCGACGCCGCTGGAAATGACGTGAATGAATTGCGACGGGAAGAAGCCAAAGTAGAGGCTGCAGGCCATCATGATGACCAGCGGCAGCCGGTCGACGAAGGGGCTGGCGTCATGCGCGTGCGCGCCCGGCGGCGACAGCTCGCCGAAGAAGAGGCCGCGAAACATCCGCATCAGATAGCCCATCGTGAGCGCGATGCCCAGGAGCGCGATGATCGTCTGGACCGGATAGACCGGCCAGCTGCCGATGACGATCATCAGCTCGCCGATGAAATTGACCGTGGCCGGCAGGCCGACCGACGCGGCCAGCGCAATGATGAAGGCGCCCATGATGAAGGGCATCTTCCGGCTCAGCCCCCCGAGCGACGGGATGTCGCGCGTGTGGGTCTGGTCGTAGATGAAGCCCGCCATGGCGAAGAGCATCCCCGTGGCCAGGGCGTGGGCGAACATATAGAGGACGGCGCCGGTCAGACTGATGACGTTCAGTGCCGCCATGCCCAGAAAGATGTAGCCCATGTGGCTCGAGGAGGAATAGCCGATCACGTATTTGGTGTCGCGCTGGAAATAGGCGACCAGGCCGCCGTAGATGATGCTGAAGACGCAGAGGACCGCGGCCACGATGAGCCACTGTTTGGTGGTGTCGGGCAGAATCTCGTAGGCGACCCGGATGATCGAAAAATGGCCCAGCTTCATCAACACGCCGGCGTGGAGCATGCTGACCGCGGCGGGCGCGGCGGCGTGGCCGACCGGCGACCAGGAGTGGAGCGGCCAGATCGGCGCGATCGAGGCGAAACCGAAAAAGATCAAGAGCCAGATGAGCGTTTTCAGATTGCCGGGGATGTGGCTGTGCGCCGCCAGTTCCGGAATGCTGAACGTGTGCAGGCCCGACGTCGTGTAGATGAGCAGAATGCCCAGCAACGCCACGACGGCGCCGGCCGAAAGGAACAACGTCAGCTTCATCGCGGCATATTCCTTGCTGTTCTTCGCGAAGTTGAAGAGGAAGCCGATCGAGTCGCGCTTGGCCGTGTCGGCCATCTCCAGATAGCCCTTGGTGTGGCTGCCCCAGATGGCCAGCAGCAGGTACATCGGGATCACCGACATCTCATAGAAGAAATAGAGGAAGAAGAGATCGAGCGAGACGTAGACGCCCATCGTCGCCGACGCGAGGATGAGCAGGAACATGTAAAACTCCTTGAGCCGGTCTTTGATGTGCCAGGAGACGAAGACGCCGCAGAAGACCAGAATCGACGAGGCGAGGACCAGCGGCACGCTGATGCCGTCCACGCCCAGATAGAAGGAGATTCCCAGTTCCTTCGACCAGATGTACTGTTCCGTAAATTGCAGCCCGCCGGCCTGATAGTTGTAGGCGTAGAGCAGGTAGAAGGAGAGGACGAAGGAGAGACCGGTCGAGATGATGGCGATGGCCCTGACGAGCGTCCGCTGTTGGTTGGAGACGAAGAAGAGCAGCCCGGCGCCGAGGAACGGGGCGAAGAGGATCAGGGAGATCAGATGCGACGTCACGGCGCGCCCCTCCCCAACGCGCCCTCCTCGGCCACCGGCCGGGCGGCGGCGCGCGATTCAGCCGCGTGGGCAATCACGGGCTGGGTGTGCAGGCGCGCGACGATGGCCGAGATCGACGGATTGATCACACGCAGCAAAGGCGCCGGGTAGAGGCCGATCCAGAAGACGAGCGCGACGAGCGGCAGCGCCACCGCCAGCTCGCGTCCGGTCAGATCGGCGGTCATTAAATGTGGGGGCCCGTGCGGAGATGGAATTCCCGAAAAGCTCTGCGTTTCGGTTGGCGATGCCTCCACGCCCCGAGCCGGCACTCCAAAAATCGCCCGCTCCGACCACCAGAGCAGATAGGCCGCGCCGAGCACCACGCCGACGACGCCGACGGCCGCGTAGAGCCAGTGGGCTTCAAACGCGCCCAATAGAATCAGAAATTCTCCAATGAACAGGTTGGTGCCGGGCAGTCCCAGCATCGAGAGCAGGACAATCAGCAGCAGCGTCGCCAGCACCGGCGTCTGTCTGGCGAGGCCGCCCAGGTCGTTGAGATCACTGCTCCGGCGCCGCCGTTCGAGAAAGCCGATCAGAAAGAAGAAGGCGCTGGTGCTCACGCCCAGATTGATCATCTGGATCATCCCGCCCTGCAGCCCCCTGAAGTTGAGCGCGAAGAGCCCCAGCGCGACCATCCCCAGGTGGCTGATGCTGGAGTAGGCGACCAGGCGGCGCACCTGTCGCTGCATGAGCGCGATCACGGCGCCGTAAATGACGCCGATGAGCGCCAGCGCGACAACGATCCAGGCCAGTTGCTGTGAAGCCAAGGGCGCGAGCGGCAGGCTGAATCGGAGCAGGCCGTAGGTGCCGAGCTTGATCCCGGCCAGCGCCACGCCCGCCGCCACGGGGCTGTCCATCAGGACGCCGGGCATCCAGGTGTGGAAGGGGACGATCGGCCCTTTCACGGCGAAGCCGAAGAAGAAAAAGAGAAAGACCCAGAACTGCAGCGAAGGGGAGAGCGGCGTCTGGAGCAGCCGGAGCAGATCGAACGACCGGCCCGGCGAGACGCCCTCGGCCAGCGCATGGGCGTGGTCGTTCAGGTGAAGGATGACGATCGCAACCAGCATCAGCACGCTGCCCGCGAGGGTGTAGAGGACATACTTCAGCGCGTTGTAGTCCCGGTTGCCTCCGCCGCCCCACACTTTGATGAGGAAGAAGAGGGGGAGGAGCATCACTTCCCAGAAAAAGAAGAAGAGGACCAGATCGAGCGAGAGAAAGACGCCCAGCGTGGTCGTCTCGAGCGCGAGCAGGCAGATCAGGTACTGGCGGGGCGAGAGGGTGATCGTGTTCCAGGTGGCGGTCAGCATGCCGAGGGAGAGCAGCGCGGTCAGGATGACGAAGAGCAGGCTGATGCCATCGACGCCCAGGTGATAGCTGATGCCGAGGGGACCAATCCAGTCACCATGTTCCGCGAACTGGAACGAAGCGGTGCCGCGCTGGAAGGCGAACCAGAGCACCAGGGCCAGCGCCGCCGTGGCCGCCATGGCGGCGGCCGCGATCCGCCTGGCGGCGCCTTCATGGCCGATCCCCCAGATGAGCGTTGCGCCGATGAGGGGGAGAAAGAGGATCAGTGAAAGAATCGGGAAGCCGATCTGGTGGACGGCAAGAATTTCTCCGATCATGAGCCGCTCCCGTGCCCCAGGCTGCTGAGCCAATGCCAGACAATGAGGCCGTCCGCGGCGGGGTCGGGATGACTCGTCCACCAGAGCAGGTTGGCCAGCAGGAAGAGGCCGATCAGAAACATCATTGCATAGTGATGCACCAGGCCGGTCTGGAGCAGCCGGAGCAACCGCGCCATCAGATGGTTCACATAGCCGGTCAGGTTGAGCGAGCCGTAAATGATATAGGTCTCGATCCAGGTGCTGAACGCGGCGCCCTTGCCCGCGCCGCGGCCGACGCCGTTGACCAGGCCGTCGATGACGCCCGCGTCAAACCGGTCCCACGTCCGTCCCAGCGTCTTGACGGGGTTCACCACGAGGGCATCGTACAACTCGTCGACCCAGTATTTGTTGAGGAGCAGACGATGGATCCCCTTGAACCGCGCCAAGCCGGCCCCGGCCCAAGCGGGCCGGTAGAGATAAATCGTCCAGGCGATGGTCATGCCCAGAAGCGCCACGACGACCGAGGCGGCGACGCCGAAGAGGGCCGAGCCGGCGGCCTCTCCTCCAGGGGCTTCGCCCACCGCGCCGACCACCGGCGCGAGAAACGAATGGATCCACCCCTCTTCGGACGGATAGCCCGGCAGCGCGCCGCCGACGATCGACAGGAACGCCAGGACCATCAACGGGCCGGTCATCACCGGCGGCGATTCGTGCAGATGATGCTCCGCCTCGTGCGTCAGCCGCGACTCGCCCTTGAAGGTCAGGAAGAAGAGCCGGAACATGTAGAAGGCCGTCATGCAGGCGGCGGTCAATCCCATCATCCAGATCACCGGATGGCCGCCGGTCAGGGCGGCGTTGAGAATCTCATCCTTGCTCCAAAAACCGGCTAACGGCGGAATGCCGGCGATCGCGATCGTGCCGATCAAAAAGGTCCAGGCGGTGACGGGGATTCTGGACCAGAGGCCGCCCATCTTCCGGATGTCCTGTTCGCCGCCCAGGGCGTGGATGACGCTGCCCGCGGCGAGAAAGAGCAGCGCTTTAAAGAAGGCATGGGTCATCAGATGAAAAATCGCCGCGGCATAGGCGCCTAAACCCGCCGCCATGAACATGTAGCCGAGCTGGCTGACGGTCGAGTAGGCGAGCACGCGCTTGATGTCGTACTGGACCAGGCCGATCGAGGCGGCGAAGATCGCCGTGACGGCGCCGATGACGGCGACCGTCTCCATTGAGAAGGGCGCCATCTGGTAGAGGGCGTGGTTGCGCACCACCATGTAGACGCCGGCCGTGACCATCGTGGCGGCGTGGATGAGCGCGCTGACCGGCGTGGGACCCTCCATCGCGTCGGGCAGCCAGGTGTAGAGGGGGAGCTGGGCCGATTTGCCGACCGCCCCGACGAGCAACAGCAGCGTGATCGCGGTCGCGGTTGCGGCGCCGAGCTCGCCGGCGCGCGACAGGACGGTCGCATAGTCGAGGCTGCCGAACGAGGTGAAGATGAGAAAGACGCCGAGCAGGAAGCCGGCGTCGCCGATCCGGTTGACGACGAACGCCTTGGTGCCCGCCTTGGCCGCGCTGGTCTTTTCATACCAGAAGGCGATCAACAGATAGGAGCAGAGGCCGACGCCTTCCCAGCCGACGAAGAAGAGCAGGTAGTTGTCGGCCATGACCAGGACGAGCATCGAGAAGAGGAACAGGTTCAGATAGGTGAAGAAACGGGCTTGGCCCGGGTCGTCGTGCATGTAGCCGACGGCGTAGAGGTGGATCAGCGAGCCGACGCCGGTGATGACCATGAGCATGACGGCCGTGAGCGGGTCGATCAGGAGGCCGACGTGCACGTGCAGGCCGCCGCCGAAGAGCCACTCGTAGAGCGTCAGGGTCAGCGGCGGGGCGCCGGCAGCCAGCCGCAGAAAGAGCGTCAGCGCGCCGGCAAACGCGAGGCCGGAGGCGCCGACTGCGACCAGGTGGCTTGAGCGGCGCAGCCAGGTGAAGCCGAAGAGGCCGTTGAGGATGGCACCCGCCAGCGGCAGGGCGGGAATCGACCAGGCGACAAGGGAAATCATGGCACGCTATTTTTGATTTTCGAATTTCGATTTTCGAACATACACGACACAATTTGATTGGCGATGTTTTTCGTTCGACAATCGACAATCGCCATTCGAAAATTCCCCATCACCATTTCAAGAGGTTGATCTGGTCGACGTTGGTGGCGACCTTGCCGCGGAAGACGACAATGATGATGGCCAGGCCGACCGCCGCCTCGCCCGCGGCGATCGCGATGACGAAGAGCGCGGTCATCTGCCCCGCCAGGTCGTTCAGATAGTGGGAAAAGGCGACGAGGTTCAGGTTGGCGGCGTTGAGCATCAGTTCGATCGACATCAGGATGATGATGAAGTTGCGGCGGATCAGCACGCCGGCGAGGCCGGTCATGAAGAGCGCCAGGCTGACGACGACGTAGCCGGTTAAGGACATGAGCCCATCCGGATCACGGGATGCGCCCCGAGACGCGCTCGGATGCGCCGGGGGCGTGGGGCGCCAGGGTTCCGCCAGGTTGGTTCCCCACATTCGATGGACTCCGAGCGATCACGCCGGGGGCGTGGGGCGCCAGGTTTCCGCCAGGCCGGCCCCCCATATTCGATGGACTCCGAGCGTTTACGCCGGGGGTGTGGGACGCCAGGTTTCCGCCAGGCAGGCTCCCCACATACGATGCCGAACTCTTCGCCAGGACGATGGCGCCGATGACCGCGCCGAGCAGAAAGACGCCGATGATTTCAAACTGCAGCAGGTAATCGCTGAAGAGCTTTAGGCCGACCGCGTGGCTGTGGCCGATGCCGGCGATCATGTCCGGGTCGGTCAGGCCGAGCTTGCCGGCGAACGGGGAGAGCAGCAGCAGCACCGCGAGCTCGCCGGCGGCGATGACGATGAAGAAGAGCGCCAACGGCCACCGGGGGTGCAGGACCCGCTCCTCGCTTTTGAGGTTGAGCAGCATGATGACGAACAGATAGAGGATCAGGATGGCGCCGGCGTAGACGATCACCTGGATCATGGCGATGAATTCGGCGTTCAGCAGGACGAAAAAGCCGGCCATGTGGGCCAGCACCGAGAGCAGCGCCAGGCCGCACTGCACCGGGTTCCGCAGCGAGACGACGAGCAGGCCGGAGACGATCGTGGCGGCCGAGAAGTAGTAGAAGAACAGGTCGGTGATCATGAGATTGAGGGGGAGATGCGCTTCGACTCGGCCATGGCCGCGGGCCATGGCGCCGGCTCAGATTCCGCCTTCGCAGGCTTTGCCCGCGAAACTTCACTCCTCTCCCCCTCAGCTCCCCCATCGCCCATACATTGTTTCGTCATGGCTCGCATGTCAGACCGATGCTCGGCTATCGCCCTGCGGCCTCGGGCGTCTGTTCATTGGCCTGGGGAGCGGCCGGGGCCGGCGCCGCCGCGGGCGCCGTGGGAAATTTGTAGCGGTACCGCCCGGCGCTCTCGTCGGCCCGTTCCTGATTATGGGCGACGAGGTAGGCCTTGGCGTCTCCGTGGTACTGTTCGCCGATCTGATAGAGCTTGGCCTTGTCGAACATCAGATCCCGTTTGTTCTCGGTCGCATAGGCGTAGAGCTTGGTCATCGCCAGCGCGTTGACCGGGCAGGCCTCCACGCAGAAGCCGCAAAAGACGCACTTGGTCATGTCGATGTAAAACTCCGACGCGTAGCGGACCAGCGACTGGCCGGGCACCTCCGCGCTGACCACCTTGATGCAACGGGACGGGCAGGCCGCTTCGCACAGATCGCAGCCGACGCACCGTTCGACCCCGTCGTTGTAACGGAGCAGGCAGAGCGCGCCCCGGTGGGTGTCGGGCAATTGCCGTTTCTCCCTCGGGTATTGAAAGGTGACCGGCTTGACGAACATGTGCTTGAGCGTGATGCCCATCGCCTCGATGATCTCGGCGAAGGTGCAATGCCGGATCCATTCAATAACCCGCTTCATGACGCCGGCTCCTGCGGTGAAGCGGCCGGTGGCATCGCCTCGGTGGCTGGGGGTGTGGGGGCATCGGAGATCACCTCTTCGCCGTTTGCCGCACGGGCCTCCACAGATGATGGCGCGGGCGTCACCAGACTGATCGCGACGTCACCCCGCTTGAAGTAGGGCACGCGGGTGACCGCATCGGTGGACACATTCACCAGCTCTTTGACACCGGGCGCATTAAAGTGTTCCGGAAAGAGACACCAGCCGGCCGGCAGCGCCGATTGCACCTCCGCCTCCACCTCGACCGAGGGATGCGGGCTGTTGGCGGGTGTGAGCCTGACCACCGCGCCGGTGGCGGCGCCGATTCGCTCTGCGTCCGACGGGCTCAGTCCCAACCGGCCCGTGGGGTAAATGGTCGTCAGCCCCTCCGCCTGCAAGGAGAGCTTGCCCGAATGGTAGAGAATGGGGATCAGCTGCAGCGTCAGCGCCCCTTCCTTGACCGGAGCCGGCACGGGCGCCTGGTAGCGTGACGCCACCGCCGAAACGTGGGCCGGCGTGAAGAGCGGCGGGCCGTCCAGCCGCCTCGGCAGCGGGACCTTGGGGAAGCCGGGCACCAAGCGGCCGATTTCATCTTGAATCTCTTCCACGCTGCCGTAGAAAAACTCAGGGGCCATCTTGCCGGCGATCTCTTCGATCATCTCCCAGTCCGGCCGGCTTTCGTTCTTGGGCTCCAGCGCCCGCGCCACGGGACAGTACTTGCCTTCGTGATTGGTGAAGGTGCCCGTTTTCTCCGCCGCGCTGCAGGCGGGCAGGACGATGTGGGCGCGCTTGGCCGTCTCGGTCATGAACAATTCCTGGCAGACGACGAAGTCGACCCGCTCCAACGCCTCGGCGGCGTTCATCGATGCGGGAAGCGTCTCGATCGGATTTTCGCCGATGAGATAGAGCGCTTTGATCGCGCCTTTACGCGCCCGCTCCAGAATGTCGGTGAGCGTGGCGCCGGGCGACGAGGGGATCTCGGCCTGCCAGAGCGCGCCGGCGCGGAGCCGCGCGGCCGGATCGGCAAGCGGCGCCGGGCCGGGCAAGAACTCGGGCGTCGCGCCGAAATCGATCACGCCCTGTTCATTATTTTCCTCCTGCAGCGCCATCACGCCGCCGCCGGGCCGCGTGAGCGCGCCGGAGAGGGCGGCGACTTCGATCAAGGAGAGGGTGTTTGCATAGCCGTCGGCTTGTTTGAGCAACCCCTCGCCGCAGAGCAGAATAGTCCGGGGGCCTTGAGCCAGGAGCGCGGCGATTTTTTCGAATGTGGCCGCCTCCACGCCCGTGGCCTGGGCAAGCGCCTCATCGCTCCACGAGGCGGTCGCCTCGCGCAAGGCGGCCAGCAGGGCCGGGTTTGCGCCGGCCACGGCGGAATCGACCAGCGATTTCGCCAGCAACGCCCGGACGAGCCCCTGCAGGAAGGGTCCCTCCGTGCCGGGCCGGATTGCCAGGTGGTGGGTGGCCAGGGCGGCCATCTTCGTCTTGACCGGGTTGACCACGATAACCGTCGCTTTATAGTGACGTATCGCTTCCTTGACCCGCAGGGCGGTGATCGGGTTCGCCTCGGTGATGTCGGAGCCGATGACCAGAATCGTATTGGCCACGGTCAGCTCTTCATAGCTGTTCATCAATCTGGGCCGGCCGAGCGCGGTCTGCAGCGCTCGGGTGAAGTTGATCTGGCCGTAGCGGGCCGTGCTGTCGAACTGGTTGGTGCCGACGACCGCGCGCATGAATTTCTGAAAGAGATACAGCTCTTCGTTCGTCAGGCGCGCGGAGACCAATCCGGCGATCGCGTCGGGCCCGTGCTGGGCCTTGATCTCGCCGAGCCGCCTGGCCACCTCGTCGGTCGCCTCCCACCAGCTGACCGGTTCGTGGTGGCGCCCGCGGCGTAAAAGCGGCTGGGAGAGCCGCTGCTTGCTGTTGATGTGCTGAAAGCCGAACCGCCCCTTCACGCAGATGCCGCCGTGGCCGCCGAGCGTGTCCTCCTTCGTGCCCCATTTCGATTTCCAGGAGAGCGGCGACCGGACGCGGATGACGTCCGGCCCCTTGGCGTCGACGATCATCTCGCAGCCGTCGCCGCAATAGCCGCAGGTCGTGGTGGTGGAGACGAGCTGCCAGGGCTTGTAGAGGTATTTGGCAAATTTGTTGGTGATCGCGCCGACCGGGCAGACGGTCAGGCAGTCGCCGCAGAATTCGCAGTGGAGCGCCGTGTCGCCCTTGGCGACCACGTGGGTGAAGCCGCCCTTCTTCAGGAACTGCAGCGCGTCGACCTGCTGCACCTCCTTGCAAATGTTGATGCACTGCCCGCACAGAATGCAGCGGTTCATGTTGAAGTCGAGGACGGGGCTGCGGCGGTCCTCCGGGATGCCCTTCTGCTTGACGTTTTTCACCTCGCTGATGCCGAAGGAATAGGACATGTCCTGCAGCTCGCAGCGGCCGTCGGCGTCGCAGACGGGGCAGTCGAGCGGGTGGGTTGACAGAT
>Ga0335085_10015126_pt1 | contig 11208 bp, 12 predicted proteins | sample Lox_Sample_45_FD_206712 | JGI IMG/M metagenome (GOLD analysis project Ga0335085, IMG submission 206712) | Soil microbial communities from Loxahatchee National Wildlife Refuge, Florida, United States - Lox_Sample_4.5 | ecosystem: Environmental > Terrestrial > Soil > Wetlands | place: USA... | reverse complement strand
CCGCCAAGACCGGCGCCCGGATCGTGCTCGTCAACCTCACGCCGAAACTGGAAAGGGCCTTTCGCACCGCGCGATTTATCGCCGATGACGTCACGGTTGCGTCCGATCTCGACAGCGCGCTGGAAGCTTGCGAGCAGGCCATCGTCGAGACCCATCGGGCCGACGACGGCGATGCCCGCTCGCTGCATGTCTGGTTGTCCGATGCGCTCGGCAGCGAGGAGCACGCCGATCGCCTTGCCGGATATTGTCGACGCCTCGAAGTGGAACCCGGCGACGTCATCGCCCGCCAAGGCGATGAAGCGGCATCGATGCATTTCATTCTCGACGGCCGCATCGGCATCATTGTCGAAGCCGCCGACGGCAGGACGATGCGGGTGCGCAGCCTCGGCCGGCACACCACGATCGGCGAAATGGGCCTGCTCACCGGGCGGCCGCGCAGCGCGACGATCCGAGCCGAGACGCGCAGCGTCCTCTATGAGCTCACCGCCGACAGCTACGAGAAAATCAAACACGAGCAGCCGGCCTTGAGCCAAGCGCTCCTTGGTTACGTCATCACGGTGATGGCCGATCGGCTGAGCTTTGCCAACCGCGTCGTCGACGTCTTGCAGCGCTGAGACCGCCCCCGGTCAACCCCGCTCGCGGCGGCGGCGCCGCTGCTGGCCGAGACCCATTTGCTTGGCGAGCTGTGATCGCGCCGCGGCATAGTTCGGCGCCACCATCGGGTAGTCGGGCGCCAAGCCCCATTTGTCGCGATACTGCTCGGGCGTCATGTTGTACTGCGTGCGCAGATGCCGCTTCAGCGATTTGAACTTCTTGCCGTCTTCCAGGCAGACCAAGTAATCGGAGTTGACCGATCGCTTGATCGGAACGGCCGGCTTGGGCGGCTCGCTCGGCGTCGCCGCCTGCGCCCCCGACACGCGCTTGAGTGCGGCATGCACCTGGCCGATCAGGCTCGGTATGTCAGCGCTCGGAACCGTGTTGTTGCTGACATAGGCCGACACGATATTCGCCGTCAGCTCGATGAAGCTGCTGTCTCCTGGATTCTCCACGATGGCCTCGTTGTCTGACGTGGTGCCCTGGTCACTCCCGCCGCCCAGGACCTATGGCTCAGGCCTTCTCCGATACTGTCGAATACAAGCATTTCGATGGATGAATTGCATCCACACACAACGAAGAACTGCAAGCAATTCTGGTGGATACTACGGTTCAGCATTGAAAGCAATAAAACCATCGTCGGATGCGTGTAATAATCACCAAGTACTCTCTCTAAGTTCGCCTCGATAGAATTTCGCGGTGCAACAATAGTAAGAGTGGGGAAGAATTGGCTCCGGATCGAGGCGGACCGGCGGCCGCGACCAACGAGCTCACGAGCCGAGAGCTAGACGTTTTGCTCGATGTGATTGCGCAGTTCGGTAATCGAGCCGAATCGCAACGTGCCCTGCGGCAGCGTGGCTTCGATCGAGCCGTCCGAATAAAGCGTATAGGCCATGCCGTCGACCACGCCGGATTTGAGCACTGAGATCGGGACCGGCGCCGGCGAGACCACCGGCGGCGGAGCCGGCTGAGGCGGTTGCGGCTGCCCTACTACGCTCGCCAACTGCGGCTCGACGCGGGGCTCGGGCTCGACCGGGGCTGCTGCCGGAACCGCTGCGGAACCTGGCGCCTGCGGCGGCGCTTGGCCGACGCGCGGCCCTTTGGGCCACAACGACTCAAAAACCGCCGTCTTGGTGTCGCGAATGGGCGCTTTAGCGGCGCGGGCATTCGCATCGAGACGGGGTGCTGCCTTGGCAGGTGTGCCACCGTTGAGGCGGCCGGGCGCATGACCGTTGACCGCGGGCGCGGCTTCCGCTTCCGCACGAACCGGCAAGCGCGGCAGCACCGCGGCGGCGCTGGCTTCGGCCACGGTTGCGGTCTCGACCGGCGCCGGCACCAGAACTTCTTCGCGGGTTTGTTCGTGAACCGGCTCCCCCGGTGGCGCGGCCGAAACCGCGCCGACCGGCGCAGGTTGCGGCTGGCGTTCCACCTTCGGCTTCGGCGGGAACGGGATGCGAGCCGGCTGATTGGCCCGTTCCTCGACGGCGGCTGTATCGGGCCGCGCGGCACGCGGCATTGGTCGCTCCGCCAGCGACCGCTCGATCCGTTTGAGGATCTTTACCGCCAGCCCGAGTCCGATCAGAACGAGGCCGCCGATGAACGCAACCAAGCCAGGTGTGATCGTCGCCGTGTCAAAGACATGGTCCTGAAGCGATACGCCCGAGGCCACGAGGGCGATGCCGGCGACGCTGGTCGCTGCACCCAAGACCCACAAGAACACATACATAGCGGTACCCCACCCGACAGATGTCCGGAGGCCCTCACTATGCGCCATTTTGGCCGCCCGGTCCCCACGGCGCAAGGATTATATCCGATGCGGGCCCGAAGGCCGACTCTGTTTGGGTTGCGACGACGGCTTTGCCGCTGTTAGGTTAACCTGTCGCGGCCCGCGGTATTTGGCCGTGGGTCAAGCTGCTTCGCCGTTCCGACCGCCGCGCCGAGTACCGTTGCCGAAACCCCCGTAATAGGCCTATCTAGAAGGAAACTTTCCCCTCCCTCGGCGGTTGCCCGGCAAGCGCGCGCGGTTTGTTTTCACATTGAGGAGTAGACCCAATGGCATTCACCCTGCCCGAACTTCCCTATCCGTACGACGCTCTCGCCCCATCCATGTCGCGCGAGACGCTCGAATTCCACCATGACAAGCACCACGCGGCCTATGTGACCAACGGCAACAACCTCGCCAAAGGCACGGAGTGGGAAAACAAGTCGGTCGAAGAAGTGCTGAAGGGGACCTTCGGCAAGAACCCGGGCCTCTTCAACAACGCGGCGCAGCACTACAACCACATTCACTTCTGGAAGTGGATGAAGAAGGGCGGCGGCGGCGACAAGTTGCCGGGCAAGCTGGAAAAGCAGATCGCCTCCGACATCGGCCCGTTGGCGAAGCTGAAAGAGGACTTCATCCAAGCCGGTGTCACCCAATTCGGTTCGGGCTGGTGTTGGCTCGCGGTCAAGGATGGCAAGATCGCCATCTCGAAGACGCCGAACGGCGAGAATCCGCTGGTGCACGGCGCCAAGCCCATTCTCGGCTGCGATGTGTGGGAACATTCCTACTATATCGATTATCGCAACCGGCGGCCCGATTATCTCAAGGCGTTCTTCGAGAGCCTCATCAACTGGGATTACGTGGCCGAAATGTACGATGCGGCCATGAAGTAGGCACGGAGCCGGGAGTGAGCGCAGGAAGCGGGGCCACCGGCCCCGCTGCTTTGAGAGGCGGCGCCGTGCTCTCTCGAGGCCAGCGCATTTGACACATTGTCCTCACAGCGATTGCGCTGCATGGATTGGGCAGCGCAGCGAATAGCGCGTCTGAGACCGGGTCCATATTGCTACAATACGCGGTGACGAAGCCGACCCTCTTGTCCGCGGACGCGAGTGATCGCGCGCGCCCGCTGGACGCTGTGGCCATCGCGGCGATGGCTGTCGTCGCGGTCGCGGCGCTCTTCACGTTCCGCGATTACGGTCTCGGCTGGGATGATTACACGCATTCGCAATATGGCGACCTTCTGGTATCGCTTTATTCCTCGGGCTTTGCCGACAAGCGCGCGCTGTCCTTCGTCAATCTCTACATGTATGGCGGCGGCTTCGATCTCCTCGCCGCGCTGTCGGCAAAAATCCTGCCCTTTGATTTGTTTGCAACGCGCCGGCTAGTCGGCGCCGCCGTCGGTCTCGTCGGCCTCTTCGTCACTTGGCGGCTGGGACGGCGGCTGGGCGGTCCCCGGGCCGGTTTGATCGCGCTGCTGCTGCTCGCCGCCTGCCCGCTTTACTACGGCCACATCTTCATCAACGCCAAGGATGCGCCGTTTGCGACCGCCATGGCGATCGCGCTTCTGGGCATCGTCCGCGCGTTCGGTGAATTTCCGCGCCCCAGTCCGGCAACCATTGCGCTTTGCGGCATCGGCGTCGGCCTTGCCGTCGGCTCGCGCGTGATGGGCGGCTTCGCCGTCGTCGGCGTCGCGCTGTCGCTTGCGTTGATCGTTACCGTGAGATCACGCGAGAGCACGCTCAGGTCGGCGCTGAGCGAATGCGGCGCATTTCTCGTTCCCTTCATTCCCGCCGTCATCCTCGCCTATCTGGTGATGGGCCTGGTCTGGCCCTGGGGCGCCGTCGCGCTGTTCAATCCGTTTCACGCGGTAGAATATTTCTCCAATTTTTTCGAAAAACCCTGGCGCGAATTGTTCGACGGCGCGTTGATACCGGTCGTCGATATGCCGCGCAGCTATGTGTCGACGCTTTTCGCCTTGAAACTTCCGGCCCTCACTCTGGCACTCGGACTTTGCGGGACGGCGGGTGCGATCGTCGTGGCTTTCGGCGGCGAAAGCCGCGGCGGCGGCGCCGGGCGCCGCACCGCGCTGTTTGCGGTCGCGCTGGCCGCGATGCTGCCGATCCTGGTCACAGTCGCGGCGCGGCCGGCCATGTACAACGGCATACGACACTTCGTCTTTGTGCTGCCGCCCTTCGCCGCGCTCGGCGGCATCGCCGGCGCCTGGATCGTGAGCCGGCTGGAACGATTCGGAACCGCGGCCATAGCCGCATTCATTCTCGTCATCATCGCCGGCCTCACGTCACCGGTCGTCGAGATGGTGCGGTTGCATCCGTACCAATACACCTACTTCAACCGCATCGTCGGCGGCGCCGCCGGCGCGAGGCCGCTTTTCATGCTCGATTATTGGGGACTGTCGCTCACCCAGGCATCGCGCCAATTGCGCGCGCTCATCGCTGAGCGCGGCGAGGCGCCGCCGCGCGGCGCGTGGACAGTCGCCGTCTGCGGCCCCCATCCGCCGGTCAAAGTCGCACTCGGGCCGCAATACGAAACCACATGGAACCCCAAGGGCGCCGACTTTGCCGTGATGCTGGGCGAGTTCTACTGCGCCAAGCTCGACGCGCCGATCCTGTTCGACATCGAGCGCGATGGCGTCCTCTATGCGCGCGTCTATGACATTCGCGGCCGCGCGGTCAAATCCTTGTTGACGGTGCCCGGGATCGATCAGCAATAACAGCCGGCCGCCGCCTCCGCGACTTTGTCTGCTACGCGGCGTCGTCTCGCGAGCGGATCGCCTCGGGGCTCTTGAGCGCGGTCACAATCTGCTGCTTGGTCAAGCGCGTGCCATCGTCGCCTTCGACCAGCAGGGCAACGCGGCCGCTGTCGTTGATATGGCGCGCCCAGCTCATCGCTTCATCGAGCCCGCCGAACTCCTTGAACAGGTGGCGATCCTTTTCCAACGGCGAGATGGATTGCGAGCCGCGCGGCCCGGAATAGACGCGATAGGTCATCGGTGAGCCTCCACTTTCCAAACGGCATTCAAACATGCACGGAACTCTCGTGTTGCAGCGCGAGAATGCCCGTGCTCTACGCAAATGAATGTAGTGGCGAAATGTGCCACCCGTGTGTTCGCGCGCTCCGGCGCGGCGCGTTGACGCGGGCGAAGCCGCATCGTTACCATCGTGCAAAGAGACGACATTCGGCGGGGAGGATTTCATGCGCTCGGTTTTTTGGCTCGTTCTCGGCCTGATCATCGCAACGGCAACATTCGAGTCTTCTGCACATGCGCAAGGCAGTGCCGTTTATCTCGCCACTTATGTCGACGTGATGCCGAACGCCGTAGCGCAGGGCGCCGCTCTCCTCCAACGCTATCGCGATGCCAGCCGCAAGGAGGACGGCAATTTGCGCTTTGACGCCTTGCAGGAAATTGCACGGCCGAACCGCTTCGCCATCGTCGAAGCATGGCGCGACAAAACCGCGCTCGATACCCACGCGCAAACCGCGGCCACGACGCAATTCCGCGACAAGCTCGAGGCGATCGCCAACGCGCCCTACGATCAACGGGTCAACGGCGCGCTCTTTATCGGTCAGGGCCAAAACGAGGATCGCGCCGGCGCGATCTACGTGGTGACTCATGTCGACGTCATCCCGCCCGGGAAGGACGATACCGTCGTCTCGCTCAAGGCCATGAGCGCGGACACGGCGAAAGATCCGGGCAACATCACCTACGAGGTGCTGCAGCAGGCGAACCGCTCCAACCACTTCACCGTGGTCGAAGAATGGACAACGATGAAAGCCGCCGATGCGCATGCCATGGCAGAGCACACGCGCGCCTTCCGCGCCAAGCTGATGCCGGTCGCCGGCGCGCTCTACGATGAGCGCTTCTACAAGGCACTGAAGTAACGCTGCGGCTACTTCTGCGGCTCGAAGTTCTGATTGCTGTAGGGCAGCGAAGTCGGACGCTGGATCGCGATAAAGCCGTGATCGAGCGAACGATGGCAGCTGTTGCAACCGGCGCTGAGATTGTCGAACGCCGCCGTGAACGCGCTGCGGTTCTTGTCGTCGATCGCCTTTTGCAGCGCCTTGAGCGGCGCGCCGACCGCCTTGCCCACCGTCTCGCCTCCGAGCAATTTATCGACGTCCTCGAAACCTTCGTTCAGTTCGCCGATCTCGTAGTCGGCGAGCGGCCAGTTGCCGGCCCGACCGGCGAACCAGAGCTTGATGTGGCGCAATTGCTGGAGTGTCATGATCTCGCCGAGGCCGGGTTGGCCGGGCGCCTCGGCGGCCGGAGCATCTTTAGCCGGCGCCGGCGCGGATTTCTCTTGGGCGCCGGCCAATACCGGCAACAGCACGACCGCGGCGATCGAGGCGGCGATGGTCGGTTTCATGAGGTTCTCCCTGATTGTCGCGTCGCCCCGCTGACGCTTAGCCGGTCGGCGCCACCGTCTCATTACACGCTTTGGGAAAGGCCTCTTGGCAGGCCTGATAGAGCGCCGGGCAAGCATTTGTCGCCGCCAGCGCGGCATCGATCGTCTTGACCCGGTCTCCCGCCGCCGCCGACTGTCCGTTATAGACAAGCACCGCATCGGACCGCTCGATGCCGCGGTCGGTCATCAGCATGCGTTCGGCGCCGTTGAAATAGACGCTCGCGGTCTTGATCGCTTCGGTGAGCTTGCGCGTGTAGTCGGCGGTGGCCCTGGGATCGGGCTTGACCACGCGCGCCTGCACCGCGTCGGCGGCGTACAGGGTGTTGAGTTTGAAATAGAGGCCGCCGCACTGGGCGAGCGCGAGCCAGTAGGGCCGGCCGGTGAAGGCGCCGGGCGCTTGAACCAAACTGTCACGCTTGTCCACCGAGAGCGGCGGTGGCGGCGCCGGCTTGTCAGTCTCCCGCGGCTCGCGCCGGTGGCGCGTTTGCGCATTCGCGCTCGCCGCCGCGACGAGCGCAGCGGCGAGCAAAATAGCTCTGGCGAAAACACCCGGCATGCCGGCAGTCTTACCGGATCGCCCGCGCCGATTCAAAACCTCACGACTTTAGAACCGCTCAACCCAAGGCCTCAGCTCGATCTCCCAGGCCCAGGCGCTCTTCGGCTGCTGCAGCAGGTGCAAGTAGCTTTCCGCGATGGCGTCTGGATCGAGCGTGCTGTCGGGCTTGTCCGCCGGGTCGGCGCGCCGCGCGCTGCGGATGCCGCCGTCGACGACCACATGACCGACGTGAATGCCCTGCGGGGAAAGCTCGCGCGCCATGCTCTGGGCCAAACCGCGCAGCGCGAACTTGCCCATGGCGAACGGCGCCGATTGCGCATAGCCCTTCACGCTTGCCGAGGCGCCGGTGAACAGCACGGCGCCGTGCTGGCGCGGCAGCATGCGCTTGACCGCCTCCTGCGCCACCAGAAAGCCGCCGAAGACGCTGACGGCAAGCGTGCGCTCGACTTCGGCCGGATCGAGTTCGACGAACGGACCGCGCGTGCGGTAGCTCGCATTATACACGACCACATCGGGCGCGCCGCCGCCGGCTTCCAAATCGGCGAACAGTTTCGCCACATCCGCGCGCTTGGTCGCGTCGCAGGCGTAGGCCTTGCCGCCGATCTCCTTCGTCAGTGCACCGAGATCGTCGACCGTCCGCGCCGCCATCGCGACCGTCATGCCCTGCTTGGCAAACAGCCGCGCCAGCGAAGCGCTGAGCCCCGAACCGGCGCCCACGATCAATGCGTTCTTGAAATCCATTTTCGACATCGTGCTGCCTTTCAATCGATGACGGCGACCGCATTGATCTCAACCATACAGCGCGGATCGGTGGCAAGCCGCACCACCTGAACCGTGGTGGTCGCCGGCTTGGCGTCGCGGAAATATTCACCCCAGACGCGGTTAAGCGCGTCCTGATCGGAAAGATCGGTGACGAAGCGATCGGCGGTCACGACGTCGGCGAAGGTGGCGCCGACGGCCTCCAGCCCGCGCTTGAGATTTTCCAGCGCCGCGCGCGCCTGCCCCGCCATGTCGCGCGGCATGGCGTCGAACTCCTCGGGCCGATGCGGATGGTGGTGATAGACCGGCGCCGCGGTGACGCCGGCGAGATAGACGGTGGTGCCGCCCCTGACCTTGATCGCCGGCGCATAAGGCATCCACAAATCCGGCGCGTCGGGCCAGTGGATGTGCTCGATGGTTTTGGGCATGGGTGCTTCGCCTCACTCGTGACGAAGTGACGGTACAATATCGGCACGAGGCCGTCATGCCCGCACGCGTTGCGGGCATCCACGTCTTGCGGCGATCAGGTGACAAAGACGTGGATGGCCGGAACAAGTCCGGCCATGACGATTGGCGGGCAAACCCTGAAGAAGCGCAGATGATTCCTAAGAAGAAAACCTTAGTGCCGGCGGCAAAATCCGCGTTTCTTCGCATCGATATTGCGAGGGCGGACGCACGCCTGCTTAAGCCCGAGGACTACGAAGATATTCCAGAACTCACGAGTGAATGGTTTCGTCGCGCCACCATTCACATTGGCGGCGTACCTATTCCGCGCGGCCCGGGCATGCGGGTACGGATCGATCAAGCGAAGCGAAGGGCTGGCTTCTTGCCAAAGGCGCCACGTAGAAAAACGTCATGAAAAACCGTCTACTCGCGAATCCTCATCCAGGGGCCGTCATGGTGGAGGAATTTCTTAAGCCGATGAAGCTGTCGCAGACCGCGCTCGCCCGCGCGATTGGCGTGCCGCCGCGTCGGATCAACGAGATCGTGCTTGGCAAGCGTGCGATCACGGCCGACACCGATCTTCGTCTCGCGCGCTATTTCGGCATGTCGGAGGGATTCCTTATCGGCCTGCAGACCGACTACGAGTTGATGGAGCGCAAACGTGCGATCGGCGCGAAGCTTAAGGCGATTAGACCACGAGCGGCGTAAGTGATCGGTCACATCCGAAACACCCCAAACCGCGTCTCCGGGATTGGTGCATTCAGCGCCGCCGAAAAGCACAGCGCCAGCACGCGGCGCGTCTCGGCTGGCATGATGATGCCGTCATCCCAGAGCCGTGCGGTGGCGTAATAGGGATTGCCCTCGGCCTCGTACTGGTCGCGGATCGGCTGCTTGAAGTTCTCCTCATCAGCCGCCGACCAAGTCTTGCCCTCGGCCTCGATGCCGTCGCGCTTGACGGTCGCGAGCACGGACGCCGCCTGCTCGCCGCCCATCACCGAGATGCGCGCGTTCGGCCAGGTGAACAGAAAGCGCGGGCCGTAGGCGCGGCCGCACATGCCGTAATTGCCGGCGCCGTAGGAGCCGCCGATGATGACGGTGATTTTCGGCACCTGCGCGCAGGCGACTGCCATTACCATCTTGGCGCCGTCCTTGGCGATGCCGCGCGCTTCGTAGTCGCGCCCGACGATGAAACCGACGATGTTCTGCAGGAACAGGAGCGGCACGCGGCGCTGACAGCACAGTTCGACGAAATGGGAGGCCTTGAGCGCGCTTTCCGAGAACAGGATGCCGTTGTTGCCGAGGATGCCGACCGGGATGCCGTGAATATGCGCGAAGCCGGCGACCAGCGTCGTGCCGTAAAGCGCCTTGAACTCGTCGAACGCTGAGCCGTCGACCAGCCGCGCGATCACCTCGCGCACGTCGTACTGCTTCTTGAGATCGACCGGCACGACGCCGTCGAGCTCGGCGATGTCGTAGTTCGGCTCGACGGCTTTGGCGAGCGGGATGTCGATCGACTTCTTGGTGTTGAGGCCGGCGACGATCTGGCGGCAGAGCGCCAGCGCGTGGCGATCGTTCTCGGCATAGTAGTCGGCGACGCCGGATTTTCGGGCGTGCACGTCGGCGCCGCCGAGCTCTTCGGCGGTGACGACCTCGCCGGTGGCGGCCTTCACCAGCGGCGGGCCGCCGAGAAAGATCGTGCCCTGATTGCGCACGATGATGGTCTCATCCGACATCGCCGGCACATAGGCGCCGCCCGCCGTGCAGGAGCCCATCACCACTGCGATCTGCGGAATGCCGGCGGCCGATAGGGTGGCCTGATTGAAGAAGATGCGGCCGAAGTGCTCGCGGTCGGGGAACACCTCGGTCTGGTGCGGCAGGTTGGCGCCGCCGGAGTCGACCAGATAGATGCACGGCAGCCGGTTGTCGCGCGCGACCTCCTGGGCGCGCAGGTGCTTCTTCACCGTCATCGGATAATAGGTGCCGCCCTTGATGGTGGAATCGTTGCACACGATCACGCATTCGCGGCCGGCGACGCGGCCGACGCCGCTGATCATGCCGGCGCCGTGGATGGCGTCGTCGTACATATCCTTGGCGGCGAGCGGCGACAATTCGAGGAACGGCGTGCCCGGATCGATGAGCGCCATCACGCGCTCGCGCGGGAGCAGCTTGCCGCGCGCCAGGTGCCGCTCGCGGGCGCGCGGCGGACCGCCCACCGCCGCCTCGGCGCGATGCTGTTCGAGCGCGGCGTTGAGCGCGCGCATCGCCGCCTGGTTGGCGAGGAAATCCGGTGACGCGGTATCGACTGTCGTTTGGATGACGGCCACGAACGAATCCCTCCCGGTTCGAGGGATTCCACTATGGCACGGGCGCGAGCGCAATGTGCTCGGCGCCGGACTCCGGTGATGTCGAGGCCGGCCGTGGGCCGGCCTCGGATATCAGGCGCGCACTTCCTGGCGCTGAAACACCACGTAGCCGACGACGAACAGCACGATCGCGGTCGCGATCATGCCAACGATCTGCGGCCAAGCGATCAAGACGCTCTCGCCGAGCGGCAGCGGCGCGCCGAGGACGGCGCCCTGAAGCTGGCTGAGATAGATCGGCCCCAGCGCGCGGGTGGTCGGATCGAGCAACGCCACCACCACCTCGGCGAACAGGGTCGAGGGCGACAG
>Ga0335085_10015125_pt1 | contig 11209 bp, 13 predicted proteins | sample Lox_Sample_45_FD_206712 | JGI IMG/M metagenome (GOLD analysis project Ga0335085, IMG submission 206712) | Soil microbial communities from Loxahatchee National Wildlife Refuge, Florida, United States - Lox_Sample_4.5 | ecosystem: Environmental > Terrestrial > Soil > Wetlands | place: USA... | reverse complement strand
TTCACCCTCACCGGCGTACACCGCTACCAGGGGCCCTTCCGCGGCTTCTACCTGGTCCTGCTCGGCACCCACACCGTGCTGGCCGCCGTAGCCCTTCCCCTCGTCCTCCGCACCGTCTGGCTCTCGGCGGTGCGCAAGAGCTTCCCGCAGCACAAGCGCCTGGCCGTCTGGACGTTCCCCGTCTGGGCATACGTCTCGGTGACCGGGGTCGTGGTGTATTGGATGCTCTACCGGTTGCCTGTATAGAAGGAGATCCATGGCTTTCCGCATCATCGAGACCTGCATCGGCTGCACCGCCTGCGTGAAGCGCTGCCCCACCGACGCCATCACCGGCGAGCGCAAGGCGCTGCACATCATCTCCCCCGAGCTTTGCATCGACTGCGGCGCCTGCGGCCCGGTCTGCCCGGTGGACGCCATCCTCGACCAGTACGGCAACGTGCAGCACATGCTGAAGAAGAACGAGCGCCCGCTGGCCTTCGTCTACGAGCAGGCCTGCACCGGCTGCGAGAAATGCGTGGAGCGCTGCCCCTTCGAGGCCCTGGAGATGGTGCACGTCAAGGACCCGAACAGCTTCCTGGGCGTGGTCAGCGTGATCGAGAAGAACTGCACCGGCTGCCGCGAGTGCGAGAAGGCCTGCCCCTACGACGCCATCTTCATCTACCGCAAGGACCGCGTCCCGGAGTGGCTGAAGAGCTCCCAAGTAGAAAAGGCGGCCTGAAGCAAACCGTTGACGTGGTCGTTGACCTCAACGTTGACGTGGACGGCGACGACGACGTGGCCGTGAACGATCAACTCAATCCTCGTCATCCTCTTCCTCCTCCGCCGCCTCCTCCTCTTCCTCCGGGGCGGCGGCCTCCGCTTCCTCCGGCTCCTTGGGCGGCGCCGCCTTGGCCGCGCGGCCGGAGGCCGGCTTGACCACCGGCGCCTCGCGCTGGTCCGCGCCGCACTTCGGGCACGCCGGCACCGGCTTCTTCAGGTCGTAGAACTTGGTGCCGCACTTGTAGCAGACGTACTTCGTGCCCAGATCGCGTGCCATCGGCGGAGCCCCTCCGGAGTGCGAGGCGCGCGCGAAATAGACCAGCAACCCGGCGATGTCAAATGGAACCGTTACTCGTTCGGCGAGTCGTCGTCGGGCAACGGGTCCACGAGCGGGTGCGCTTCCTCGAGGCCGGCGTCGCTCGCCTGCACCGGCAGGTTGGACACCGGGCGCAGGGCCGAGAGCGCGACTTCCACCGCCAGCGCCTCGTCTTTCGCCGCCGGGTCCTCGCTGACCACTACCCGCGGCACCAGCGAGGCTGCCGCTGCCGCCGCGGCGGCCTCCGCCGGAAGGATGGGGGTTTCCCAGGGGGCGACGAGCGGGGCGCTGTCCGGTGCGGCGGCGGCCGGGGCGGGCGGCGGAACCGTGGGACCTTCCGGGGCGGGCGGCGGAGGAGCGGCGTTTTCCGGGGCCGGGGCGGGGACTTCCGCGGCGGGTGCGGGAGCAGCGGCGCTCTGCGCGGCAGCACCCTCCGCACCTGGCGGCCGGGCCGCCAGCACCCGGGCCTGGACGATCACCGATCCGTCCGTGCGCTTCACCCCGGGGCAGGCGACGCCCACCACCGAGGCGCCGCCGGAATCGACGGCCTGGTGGGCATCGGGATCGAACGGGTCGCCGGGCTTGGGCAGGACCACCTCCCAGGCGGCGAGCGCGGCGGCCCTCTGCACCCAGCCGGCCCGGGCCTCGGCGTCCGGGCCGCCGGCGGCCCGCACCAGCGCCTGCGCGATGGGCTCCAGCGAGGGCGCGGGATCCGGCACAGGGCTGTCCTCCAGCCGGGCCAGAAGCTGCGCGGCGACGGGCAGGTCCGCGCCGGCGTAGAACTCGATCTCCTCGGCCAGCCGCTCGAGCGCCGTCTGGCGCGCCGCAGCCTGCGCGGAGGCCTCGCGCAACCGCTGGGAGGTCCCGTCCGGCGGCACCCCCAGCATCTCCGCGTCCGCGGTGAGCGCGGCGGCCCGGTCGCACCGCTCCACGTCGGTCCGCGCCCGCGCCGAGGCGGCCCCTGTGCGGGCGGTCAGCTCCGCGCGCAGGCCTTCGGCATAGGCCTCCACCGCGGTGGCCCTGCGGGTGGACGCTCCGGTGCGCGCCGCCGGCCGCGCGCCCTTCTCCATCCCCGGCCCGGCCACCTGGGAGGCGTACTGCAGCCGCGAGAGCTGGGCGGTGGCGGAGGCCAGCTTCTGCTCCAGCGCCAGGATCCGCTCGGTGAGCACGGCTTCCATCTCCGCCAGCTTCCGCTCCAGGGCCGTGGTCCGGTCGGCGGGCAGGACGATGCGCTGGGTCTGCGGCGCCACGATCGGAGGCCCCGCCGGGCGGGGGGCCGGAGGCATCTGCTCCAGGACCTCGATGGGCCCCTTCCCGCTGCTGGAGATCGCCAGGGTGGCGCCGTCCTGCCTGCGCTCGCGCACGGCGCGGATGAACCTCGCCGCCGCCTCCTGCGCCTTCTCCACGTCCTGCGCGCTGCCGCGCAGCGCGCTCTTGACGATGTCGGCGACCAGCTGGTCGGCGCGGTACGCCGTCGACAGCTTCAGGCTGTCCTTCGCCGCCTTGAGCCGGACGCGGCGTGGCAAGCCGCTGGAAGCGAGCAGGGCGGCCCCGTCGAACTCCCTGGGCAGCTCCGCCTCGATCTCCAGCGGCACTTCGACCATGCGCGGATCGGGGCGCGCCACGAGCCTGACGGTGAACACGGGACCAATCCTACGACGAGCCCACCTCCCTGAAAAAGCTCCGGGTTGCCCTTCGTGACCGCCGCACCCACTCCATGCTACCCATGTGATTCCATGCAGATGCCCGCGCTGGAGAACGCCCCCGAGTCGAAGGCGCCGTTTACCGCCACCGCCGACCGGGTGCCCGTCTCCGAGCAGGAGGCCGAGCACAAGCCGTTCGTGCCTGCCTCGGCGGACATCCCGGAGCTGACCCCGGTGCCGCTGATCGTCGGGGCGCTCCTGGGAATCCTCTTCGGCGCCTCCAGCATGTACCTGGTGCTGAAGGTGGGGCTGACGGTGAGCGCCTCCATCCCGGTGGCGGTGCTCTCCATCACCATCTTCCGCGGGTTCACGCGCCTCTTCCGCACCCGGCGCGCCACCATCCTGGAGAACAACATCACCCAGACCGCGGGAAGCGCGGGGGAGAGCATCGCCTTCGGGGTGGGAGTGACCATGCCCGCCCTGCTCATCCTCGGCTACAACCTCCAGATCGGCCAGGTGATCCTGGTCAGCCTGCTGGGCGGCCTGTTGGGGATCCTGATGATGATCCCCCTGCGGCGGGCGCTGATCGTCAAGGAGGCGAAGACGCTGGTCTACCCGGAAGGGACGGCCTGCGCCGAGGTGCTCATCTCCGGGGAGACCGGGGGCACCACGGCCAAGACGGTGTTCGCCGGGCTGGGCGTGGGGGGCCTCTTCGCCCTGGGCTACAAGGGCTTCGGCGTCTTCAAGGACATCCCCGAGAAGATCTTCGGCAAGTGGTACCCGGGCGGGAACCTCTCCCTGGAAGTGGGCCCGGAGCTGCTGGGGGTGGGCTACATCATCGGCACCCGGATCGCGATGATCATGGGCGCCGGCGGCATCCTCTCCAGCCTGGTGCTGATGCCCGCCATCAAGCTCTTCGGCAGCACGGCCACCAGCCCCATCTACCCGGCCACCACCCTGATCCGGGACATGAGCACCGACGACGTCTGGCACCAATACATTCTGTATATCGGGGCCGGCGCGGTGGCGGCGGGCGGGATCATCTCCCTCTTCAAGTCGCTCCCCACCATCGTGGGCGGCGCGATGCGGGGAATGCGCTCGCTGAGCGGGGCGGGCGGCGCCTCGGGCCCGCTGCGCACCGATCGGGACATCCCCCTCTGGGTGGTGGGCGCGGGCTCGCTCCTGATCGTGGTGGTCTGCGCGCTGGTGCCCTCGTTCAAGATCAACGTGCTGGGCTCCATCCTCATCCTGGTGCTGGGGTTCCTCTTCGTCACCGTCAGCTCCCGCCTCACCGGCGAGGTGGGAAGCTCCTCCAACCCCATCTCGGGGATGACGGTGGCCACCCTGCTGATCACCTCGCTGATCTTCTTCGCCCTGGGCTGGGTATCGCCGCCCTACAAGGTGGCGGCGCTCTCCATCGCCGCCGTGGCCTGCATCGCCATCTCCAACGGCGGCACCACCTCGCAGGATCTGAAGACCGGCTACCTGGTGGGGGCCACGCCCTCGCGCCAGCAGATCGCCATCCTGGTGGGCTCGTTCGCTTCCGCGCTGGTCCTGGGATTCGTCATCCTCAAGCTCAACGACGCCGGCACCGTCTTCGCCAGGCGAAGCTACCCCAGCGTGCGTTTCGACCGCTCGGAGTTCGGGCCCGAGAAGGAGCGCCTGCGCGGCGCCGACGCGGGCCGCGACGCCAACGCCTACAACGTGGTCTGGCTGCGCGAGCCCCGCGGGGAAGTTCCGGCCGGCAAGTACCTGGTCGACGACCAGGGGGCCATCAAGTACCTGGAGGACCCGGGGATCAACGGCAAGCTGGACGTCCGCGACAACGGCGAGAAGGTGAAGGCCAAGTTCAGCGCCCCCAAGCCGGTCCTCATGTCCTTCATCATCGAGGGGATCATGAGCCAGCGCCTGCCCTGGGGGCTGGTCCTGATCGGGGTGTTCATCTCCGTGGTGCTGGAGCTGTGCGGCCTCTCCAGCCTGGCCTTCGCGGTGGGCGTCTACCTGCCGCTCTCCACCAGCACCCCCATCATGGCGGGAGGCATCGTCCGCTACATCGCCGACAAGACGGTGAAGCGCAGGCTCTCCGGGACGGAGGCGGAGAGCGGGCCGGGAGTGCTCTTCGCCAGCGGCCTGATCGCGGGGGCGAGCGTGATCGGCACCATCCTCGCCTTCCTCCAGCTCTCCGAGCCCACGCGCAACCTGCTCAACGCCGTCAACGTGGGCTCGATCATCCCCGGCTTCTCCGGCAGCGACCTGGTCTCGCTGCTCCTCTTCACCGGGCTGGGCGCCATCCTCTGGGCGGTGGCCACCGAGCGGTGGCTGGCGCCCAAGAAGGCATGATCGAGGTCCGGCTCGCGCGGGGCGAAAAAGAGCTCGGGCAGTGCCTGCGCCTGCGCTGGACGGTGTTCGTGGAGGAGCAGGGGGTGCGGCCCAGCGAGGAACTGGACGGGCACGACCGGGGTGGCGCGGTCCACGCCCTGGCCGTTCTGGACGGCGTTCCCTGCGGCGCGGGACGGGTGATCTTCCCCGCGCCTCACGTGGCGAAGATCGAGCGGATGGCGGTGGCCCTGGAGGCGAGGGGCAAGGGGGTCGGCCGGGCGCTCCTCGCCTTCCTGGAGAGCGAAGCGTTACGCCGCGGCGCAGCGAAGCTGACCCTGTGGGCGCAGGTGCGAGCGAGGGCGTTCTACGAGAAGGCTGGATACGCGGCGGCGGGCGCGGAGTTCGACGACGGCACGGGCATCCCCCATGTTGCGATGGAGAAGAGCGCTTGACCGGCGGGCGGGCCCCGTTACCTTGTCGCCCATGAAAATCCTCCGCGTCTCGCTCCTCGCTGCCGCCCTGCTGCTGATGGCCTGCAGGGCCAAGGCAGACGCTTCCAAGGACGAAGGGTTCGGCGATCTCACCGTCGACCAGGTCTCCGACCTGATCGCGAAGAAGGACGCCGACATCTTCGACAACAACGGCAAGGACGTGTTCGAGAAGGGCCACGTGCCCACCGCCCGCTGGGTCTCGTTCAAGGACGTGAAGGAGAGCGACCTCCCCAAGGACAAGTCGCGCAACCTGGTCTTCTACTGCGCCAACACGCATTGAATGGCCTGCCACCAGGCCGCCCGTGCGGCGGTCGGATACGGATACAAGAACGTCTTCATCATGTCGGCCGGCATCCAGGGATGGGAGAAGGCCGGTAAGCCAGTAGAGAGAGGCTGATTGCTCATCTGGGAGAGGCGGTGAACGCCCGGTCCGTCCGGTTCACCGCGTTCTTCACCTTCAGCCCCTTCCTGTTCAACAGGTCGATGGTCAAGTGGTGCGTCCCGCCCCGCGCGCGCCGTAGCGGCTGGGGCTTCCACTCGGTGATCAGCGGCAACTCCCGCTTGTCGAGCACGATGCGGATCTTGTCCCCCCTCCGCGCCACGCGCGCGTTGGAGAGGTAGAAGTCCAGCACCGGCCGGTTGGCCCCCGGCAGGGGCGGCGGGGGCGGATCGGGCTGCTTCGCCTCGCTGGGATCCTGGGCCGGTTCTTCGCGCGCGAGCGTCAGATTCGCGGGCGGGCGGCCCACCGGCAGCACGTAGGTGAGGATGGGCTTGCGCGGCTCGGGCCAGGCCACGAACTCCGCCGCCTTCCCCGCCTTGCCCGAGAGCCTGGGGCCCACCCAGAAGCGCGCCATGGCGAACGCCCGGGGCCCCTTCACCACCTCGTGCCAGGGGCGGCAGAGCACGGCCCGCAAGAGGTGCGGCCCGGCGGCGAGGCCGCTGAGGATGAAAGCCCCGCTGGCGTCGGCGATCTCCAGCGCCGGCTCGTTGTCGACGATCAGGTGCGCGTGCGGCACCGGCCCGCCGGGCTTGAGCGCGCCCAGGGCATAGCCCCGGACGTCGAGCTGGATGCGGATGGGGCCCTCGCCGTGCTGCGAGAGATCCTTGGGCGCGGCGAAGGCGATGGAAGCCCTGGCGAAGGCCGGATGGGCCCCCTTCTTGCGCGGATCGTCCTCGGCACGCTCGGGAGCCGGCCCCGGCGGGGGCTTCTGCTTCCTGCGCGCCCGCGCCTCGGCCGGCGCCGCCAGCCAGAGCAGGCAGAGGAGGAAGATGGCGCTCCTCAATCGTGCGGCCTCATCGCGCCACCTCGAACCGCTGCAGCGGCCGCCAGCGGTGCGAGCAGTCGACGAGCTCCACCCGCAGCGCCCGCGCGTCCGCCTCGATGCGCAAGAGTGGCATCGCGGCGTCCATGGGGCCGGCGGCGTCGGTGGCGCGCGCGCTCCAGGTGCCGAGGTTGACGTAGAGGCGCTGCACCCCGGGGCGGCCTTCGTGCACCGCCCAGTCCATCACGTGGGTGTGGCCCAGGACCAATACGTCGCTCGGGGGCGGCTTGAGCTTTCCGGGCAGTGGCTTGGCTCCTTCCAGCACGGCCAGCGCCGAGGCGCCGGCCCTCTCCCAGAGATCGTCGTCGTCCTTGAGGCGCCAGCGCAAGAGCGACGGTGTGGTCACCCATGCGAGCGGCCGCGCAAGGGCGCCGTTGGCGACCAGGATCTCCAGCAGGGCGTCGATGAAGCGCTCGAAGACGCCCGGCTTCAGCCAGCGCTCCAGCACGGGGATGACGCGCTCCTCCGGCCGCAGGGCCACCAGCCGCTCGGGATCGATGTGCACATTGGTGCGCGGCGCGAGGTGCCGGAGGAAGGGGATCACCGCGTGGTGGATCACCGCGGTCATGGTCTCGCCCCCTCCGGTGGCGGTGGCGTTGGAGGGATCCCAGAGGTGGCCGTGCTGCATCACCACCCACTTGTCCAGCACCCGGCGCGCGGCCATCGGCTCGATCTCCACCCGGCGCAGCCCCATGGAGTCCAGCGCCTCGCGGCCCCCGCTCTCGGCCAGCAGGCGGTCGTGGTTTCCGGTCACCAGCGTCACCCGGGCCCGGGTGGAGAGCGTCTCCAGCGCCTGCAGGGCCACCGGGTTGCTCTCGCGGATGCCGCGGAGGATGGAGGCCAGGGGCGGCGCCGGCTTGTCCTCGAGGGGCGTATCCAGGGAGAGCCCGAACTGCGTCAGCCCCTTGTGCGGGGGGCAGGCGGCGGTGACGTCGAAGATGTCGCCCAGCAGCACCAGCTCGCTGTCCGGGTCCCGGGCCACCTTCTCGCACAGCTCGGCCAGGCGCTTGCCCTGCTCGGCGTCCTGGAACATCGGCGCCAGCGCGCTGTCCCCGATGTGCAGGTCGCTGATCACGTACAGGGCCACGCAGCCAATGTAGCCCGAGATCCGGGAATCCTAATTCTTGTTCCTTCGCCGCGGCCTCCAGCCTTCCTGGCGCAGGAGGGCGGCCTGCTGGTGCGCCACCTGGGGCGCCAAGGAGCCGTCGTGCCGGGCCACCCGCCACCAGGGGATGTCGTCCAGGCGGTGCAGGGCGGCCACCACCGCGCGCGCTCCGCGCGGCTTCCCGGCGCGCAGCGCCACCTCGCCGTAGGAGAGGGTGGTCCCCCGCGGGATCCCGCGAACGATGCGGCGGACGGCGCGCAAGAAGCTGCTCATCGGTCAGCGGCGCCCGAGCCATTCGCCGGCCAGCACGGCGGCGAAGCCCAGCACGTTGGAGGCCAGCACGTACGCCAGCGCGGCCGCGGCGCGACCCGCCGAGACCAGGCGGAGGATCTCGTACTCGTAGCTGGAGAAGGTGGTGTAGGCCCCCACGAACCCCACCGGGAGCAGGTAGCGCAGGTTCGTCTGCGCGATCCGCGACGTTCCCGCGCCCAGGAAGAGCGAGATGAGCAGGCACCCGCTGAGGTTGATGAAGAGCGTCCCCCAGGGCCAGCCGTCGCCCACCGCCGCGCGGCTGGACATGGACACCAAGAAGCGCGCCACCGCGCCGAGTGCGCCGCCCGCGGCGACGAGCAGGATGGGGACCACGGCGGGGTATCCTACGCAATCCCTCGCTGCGTGCGGGTGGGAGGCTGTGCCCGGTTGCGCCGAAGCTGTCTCTTTGCACCGACAAATGACTACAAATCGTTGAGTTTCAACGGGTTGCGACACAAAGCCACCTCGTTCTAGAAACGAGTGAGCGCCCGCTCGGCGAGGGACGATGCACGCCCTGGAGAAAGTCGATTTTCCCGACACGGTGCTCGTCGTCGACGACGAGCCCATCGTGGTGGACGTGCTCGAGCGCATCCTCCCCATGCGCGGGCTCTCGGTCGTCTCGGTGGGAAGCGGGGAGCAGGCCAGCGATCTCATGAAGCGGCAGCGGTTCGGGTGCCTCCTGGCCGACAAGAACCTCCCCGGCAAGGACGGGATGGCGCTGATCGCCGAGGCCCGCAAGGTGCAGCCGCACTGCGCGCGCATCGTCATGACCGCCTACGCCTCCACCTCCTCCGCCGTGGAGGCGCTGCGGCTGGGCGCCCACGACTACCTGGAGAAGCCCTTCCAGGACATCGAGCTGTTGGCGGAGAAGGTGCGGCTGGCCATCGCCCACCAGCGGGCGGAGTTCGACCGGGTGCGCTTCCTCAAGCGCCTGGGCGAGTTCCAGGCGGAGCTGACGCGCAAGAGCTCGCAGGTGGACGAGCAGCGGAGCGAGATCGAGGCCTTCAACGCGGTGCTGGAGGAGCGGGTGCAGCAGGCCACCGCGGACCTGCGCAAGGAGCGCGACCAGCTCCTCTCCGCCCTGGGAAGCGGCGTGCAGAGACCGGAGGCGGAGATCGTCGGGGCGGAGATCGCCCTCGGGCACCTGCAAGACCTGGCCGCCCGGCCCGGGCCGGAGATGGCCCCGGTGCGCGGCGAGCTCCAGCGGGTCATCCGCCAGCTCGAGGCCCACATCAGCCGCCTGCGCGGCTCGCAGGCCGCGTGAACTTCCGCAGCCGGATCCTGATCGCCCTCGCGGCGGCGGGGCTGGTGCCCCTCTCGCTCGCCGCCTTCTTCTCCTTCTCCGCCAACCGGGAGGAGCTGGAGCGCACGGTGGGCCGCGCCCAGGCGGCCACCGCGGCCGAGGCGGCCCGGGGCTGCGAGCGGTTCCTCGACCGGGCGCTGGAGAGCCTGCGCATGTCGGCGCGCATGCTGCCGGTGAGCGAGCTGTCCCGCGAGGAGCTGCGCAAGGTCCTCGCCATCCCCTACCGGCAGCTCGACTTCGTCCAGGCGCTGGCCATCTTCGACGACAAGGGCGCCCCGCTGGCGCCCCCGCTCACCGGCAACAAGCCGGGCAGCGGCGGCGAGGGCCAGGCGCAGCGCTTCCTCGCCTCCGTCCCTTTGCCCGGAGCCCTGGAAGCGGGCGTGGCGGTGGGCGCGCCCTGGCGCACCGGCTCCGGGGCGCGGGTGGCGGTGGCGGTGAAGGTCCCGGAGAAGAGGGTGGTGCTGGCCGCCGAGGTCTCCTTTTCCGAGCTGGAGGAGAACATGCGCCAGCTCGCCGGCGACGGGATCGCGGTCCTGGTGAACGGGAAGGGCGATCCGCTGGCCGGCACGCTCCCGGCCCCGCTCACGGGGGCGGAGCGCGATCTGCTGGTGGCGGCGGTGCTCCAGGGCAATCCTTTGTCGCGGGTGGTGGCGCACGCCGGCGGCGAGACCTGGCTGGCCTCGGCCGCCGCGGTCCCGGTGCTCGGCTGGACGGTGGTGGTGGCCCAGCCGGCCGCGGTGGCCTTCCGCCCGGCCCTGCGGGTGCGGCAGCAGACCTTGTTCTGGGCAGCGGTGGCGCTGGGGCTGATCGCGGTCCTGGGAGTGGTGCTCTCCAAGCAGCTCACCGGGCCCATCGAGAAGCTCTCCCGGGCGGTGGACCGGCTGGGCGAGGGGCACTACGAGGTGCAGGTGGACGTCCGGGGCAGCGACGAGATCGGCCGCTTCGCCGACGGCTTCCGGCACATGATCGAGGCCCTGCGCGGGCGCGACGAGGTGATCCAGCGCTGGAACACAGAACTCCAAGAAAGGGTGGAGCAGCGCACCCGGGAGCTGCAGGCCGCCCAGGACCAGATCCTCCGCACCCGCCGGCTGGCGGCGCTGGGCTCCTTGGGCGCCGGCGCCGCCCACCAGATCAACAACCCTCTCACCGCCGTCACCGGCCTGCTCACCATGCTGCGCAAGGAGTTGCCCGAGGGCTCCCCGCAGGCCGCCACCGCCCAGCAGGCGCTGCAGCAGGCCTTCCGCGTGGCCCAGGTGGTCTCCGACCTGCGGGAGTTTGCCGAGCAGCAGCGCGGCGTGGGGCGCGCCTTCGCCCTGGAGGGCTCGGTCCGCTCCGCCCTGGCCCTGCACGCCGGGCAGATGGCGCGGCAGAACATCCGCCTGGAAGCCGACTTCTCCGCCACCACCCGCCACGCGCACGGCGACCCGGCCCAGATCGAGTGCGCGGTTTCCAACCTCGTGCAGAACGCCGTGCAGGCGATGCCCACGGGAGGGGAGCTGACGGTGCGGGTGCGGGAGGTCAACGGCGAGGCGCTGAGCGTGAGCATCGGCGACACCGGCAAGGGCATCCCCCCCCAGCTCCAGGAGAGGATCTTCGACCCGTTCTTCACCGCCGGGAAGGGCGCCGCGGCGGCGGGGAT